>JGI24159J19872_10004652_pt1 | contig 17548 bp, 16 predicted proteins | sample Ectturendosymbi4_FD_19872 | JGI IMG/M metagenome (IMG submission 19872) | reverse complement strand
GTCTATAAATATCGCATGGTCGGTATTGCTCACCTCATCCCCCCCCGACCGTTTCCTGATAACGTTCACAGGACTTGGATCAGCAGATGGGCGAGCTCGGAGATGACGCCGACACCGACAAGCTCGATGAGAGGATGTGGGGATCGGATGACGACGATGAGGAGCAAGAGCAGGAGGAGCGGGAGAAGAAAGAAGAGAAAGGAGCGGGTGTGGATCCGGTGAGAAAATTCACTTCCTCTTTGACGAAACAATGATTTGTTGTTTTTTGCGAATGCGTTGCCCGCCCTCTATCAAGCTGTTATTGCTCGTTCTGGACCTTGAGGTAGCGCGCTTTGTAACTCGATGGTTTCTGTTAAATTTTCACTCTTCATTACATTTCCGAACGAGAAAAATGTTGCTTGAACATCTTTCGCGAGGAGCATCAAATATCGATTTAATTGTTGCCCACTGGTGACAGTCTTCAGGTAGAACGTTTCTTTGTCGTGACGCAACAAAACACTTCAACCAATCCGAACTGCACGTTATTTTCACAAGGTTTGCCGAATCACTGTTACGTTGTGTACTTTTATTGCATCTGTTCGGCGTTGCACGGCACCATGGATCAGTGTGTGAAGCAAAGCAAAATGAAAAACAAGGGCAGTTTAACTACGAATCGAAAGTAAACATTCATCAGGGCTGTCTGCTGAAAATCACTGTTAGCGTCGCTTTGTCAGCGGATGCGAGCTTCGTGTTTGCTGCAGAAGCATGTGCGCTAAATCTACAGCAGGTGCTTACACTTCGAACACAGACACTAATTAAAGCAGCGATGTGCACAAGTGCAGTAAGCGACAAACGATCTAAGCACAGGCACTGCATGCAAGTGCAGGCAATCTCTGTTGTTGAAAGCGACTTGGACCAGCTTGAGTTACAAATGTATTCCTGGCTATCATTTACATCCAGTCGTAACACCGTTTTCATCACAGAAAACATCGAAGTTTTCAGAATTATTCAAAATATTTGATACGTCTCTTGCATATTTGATTTTATTGTCAGTGTTACGGTTCGCTGGCTGTGCAACACGTGACAATATAGAGGAAGGATTGCAGTGTTGCGCAAACTGTCAATGCAACCAATGACTACAGATATGAGTGTGTTCTAAAGATATTTGACGTTACTGAGAACTAAGATGCTGTGAACTGTCAGGCAGTGCAGAGATCCTATCCTATGATGACATTTGCGTGTTTGACGACTTACAGTAATGCCCATGTATTGTTGACATTAACAGGAAAACGTAAGGCAGTTGGAAGGATGCTATCCATTTTTGAAAAACGTGAACTATTTAACGCAAACAGAGGGCATGGAATATTTTCATAAGCAGATAGGGTGTTACTTGCGTACGAAAGCTGACGTTTGATTATTATTATTTTTTTAAAGCATTTTTCCGTTGATTTTATCCTTATTTTGGTCTGTAGGCCAAGTTCTCCCCACAACTGTCTAAATTGGCGAAGCAAATGCAAGATACGCGCTGTAACTTCTACCAAAGCGCTCCTTCGTTGTAGCGTAAACAAGCAAAATGCCTTCCAACAAAACACAAGTTAAGTCATTGACTGACTTCAGAAACAGAGGCTTCTTTGATTGCAACTAACTACGTCATAGAGGGGTGGCGACTTCCTAGATCACAGTGTAGTCCGTTTTCTTGTTGTAGTGCAAAATAACGTAACCAGCCAAGCCCAACACAACCACTGCAGCTCCCAGGCTTCCCACGACAATTGCTCCCACATTAGAGGAGGATTGTGTGCCTGGTACGGCCTCCGTGCCGTTGACCGTCGTTCCGTTTCCTGTAGTTGGGGTTTCCCCTGTCCCATACGACTGGGTCTCATCGGTCACGAGACTTGATTGGCCAGTAACGGAACTTGACGGGTCCGTCTTGATCACGGGACTTGATGGACCGGTCGGGGGTCTTGATTGGCTGATCACAGGATTTGATGGGTCGGTTACGGGACTTGGGCCCGCATCGTCTTGGCCGGCTGGTGTCGCTTCTGTGCTTCCAGCTGGGGTTATCTGATTAAGACCGTCGCACCCAGGGACGTTTTGATTCTAAAAAAGTTAGATTATCGTTAACGTGTGGTTCTCGTCACGCTTTGGTTGTGTTCGCTTTCAAATGATATTCTTGGTTCGTTCGTATATATCAGACGTCAACCAACAACGCCTTTGTCCACACGCGTTCCCACTCAATTGACACTGTCTGTATTCTGACCTCGCGACAGCTGGAGTTAAAACCTGGGCTGTGAAGCCGGAACTCAAATGTCAGGTTCTGACTGCAGCTCGAGGCATCCAAAATTTTTGGCCCCGCATCAAAAATGGTTTGGTGCATTGAAAACGAAAAAACATTCTCTGTGCAACGCGCTTGCCCCACAAACTAGAGCAGTGGACCTGGAGCCCAAATTTCCGGCCCCAGCCATCAAAAAATGCTTAGTCTCCGTCCCCGGCTTTACATCTATGGTTCAAACTGTCAACGTCTGTGTGTTGTGGTGGTGATAGTTTCTAGTTCATAAATGGCGCCACTGTCATTACCTATACCGATGCTATTTTTATTACGTGTGACTGTATCCGCTTCAACGGACAATCCAGCCATCGTTGTTGTCATAAAGCATGGTGTTACTCAGGTTTCAAAAGCCTCAGCTACAAGTAGTGGATCCTTAATGTGTACTCTCGCACGGATTGCCTTTTAACAATCATAAATGAAAGTGGAAATTTTTAGACGACTTAAGATTTTGCAAGTTTCATTTTCTGTTACCTCTGTTTTTGTTGACATTTCGGTTTCTTATGAAGGTCTGGTAAAAAATGAAGCTTGTGTGTCTCGCAAAGTTCTGACGAGTGCGGTACATCACTTTGCAAAGTAAAACAGGTTTAAATGGGGTTCGTTTTTCATTAGTTAACGCCACAAGTCTGTAGTTAACAGTTTCGCTCATTAAAGTGAAAGATAGCATCTCACCGCTGCGTTCTCAACAGTCAGGCCCTTAAGACTTTCCGGGGCAGAGCAGTTGCTCTCAGGCAAGTCGTTCACGTCCAACTCCGTTCCATTCAACGTATAGTAAGATCTAAACGTCTCGCAGGTGCAGTTCAGATTTTCCGTTCGAACCTGAACCTGGGAACGTCAAACGTTCGTATTATTACTTTCTATTCAATTCCACCTGAAGCAGGAATGCTTCAGTCACTCGTTGATTTACGAAAGTGTATTTCGTTGCTGGGAATGAATAAACTTTGTTTGCGTTTGCGTCGCGAAGAAGTCAAGTAAACAGTTCCCAGCGTCACCAAACAGTGTAGACAGGTAATCGGCTGGTCTGTTTCCGCCGTTCCTGTTCTTGTCCACACCGCTACTGATGAAAATATTCTAAAACGTCATCTTTCCGATTGCCTGTTCCCAGTTCTTGTCCGTGTTTCTTTACATTTGCAAAACGACCCCGCGAAATCTGGCTGAAGTGGTTCACAAAGCTCTTTGTTGGACTTGAAAAACATTTCGACTTAAGCTTTGTCGCCGTAACGCTTGGTTGGCGATCAAGTTCTGAAAATATTCTTTTCGCATGGTGTGTTTGCTCCCGGCTGTGGTCGCCGCGTGTTAAAGAGATGTCTTGGAGGGCGGCACTCACAACCTATCAGATGACATGTATTACCCCCCTCATGACCTGAATTACGGGCATGTGAAGCCGCATAGCGGTCAACTAGTTATAAAAAAAAAAGAAACGAAACAAATGATTTCTTCCCAGTACTGAATTAAATCAGGCAGGTAAACAACATCAACAAACAAATACGTTGGAATTTGATAAAATGATTTTTGTACCTTGCTCAGCTTGGTCTTGTTTTGAAACCATTCCACGTATATATACTGGTATTGGTTCAGACTTAAGTCAATTGATACCAGCTGATTGAGATCGTCAAATGCATCGTTGGAGATCGTTTGAATGCTGTTGTTGGAAAGGTGCAAATCCTGCAAAGAAGCTGTTTCATGTTTCGAACCTTGCGCTCGTGTACTTCACACCAGCTGTTCCACCCAGAATCTTTGTTATTATTAATAGGTGAAGTGGTAATGCCAGTTGACGGACTTGTTTGTTGAGTACATGTCGATCATATGTCCACACAGCTGCAATGGTTTTAGGACAGACAAAAACAACTACCTCAAGGATGTTAAACTGAACAAAACAATACTTGCTTTAAGATTAACTAAGTTTGCCAGGACGCCCCCCTGCACAGCCGCCACTCTGTTATCACACATTGAAAGAGATTGTACAGTCGATGGTAGATGCGGGATCTCTTCAATCTTGTTCCCATCCAGATCCACACTGTACAAAAAGACGCATTTGATTTTTACTCAATTCTTTATCGCTTGCCTGAGACTTACTTTCTTCTCGCCTCCAATAGCAGGGATTACTGGCATCGGATTTTATCTGAAATGCCCGATTTTGTGCACGGGCTCTGCCGGTATCTTACATCGAAGCCTTACATTGTCAAAGTCGCGGTACTATCAAAAGAGCATAGGATCTTCTTTTGAGTGAATGGTGATTCAACTGTTTGGAGCAGTCGCTCTAATATCACTACTTAAGGTATTAACTGTGCATTCGTGATGAGCTATCCAGCAAACAACGCACTTTCCACCACACTCAATCTGTAAACTGGGTTCAAACAAATCTGAAGCTGTCAGTGGTAAAGGGTCGTGCTGGCATTGCACGTGCCGAAGGAAGGCTAGTTTAAGCTGCTATCTGCGTTGAAGGTGAGATTAGCGCAGCAGCAACAAAAACGTTAGATCGGATTGCAGATAGCAGCAGTTGTGGGAAACCTCAACAAAGGAGTTTAGTTGCACGCCAGTGCCTGAGTTTAGAGCCAACTGCAAACCGGCCGCATTCTCTTACCTTGTTAAGTTACCATCTTCAGTCGTATTTAGATCGAGTTCTTGAATATCATTTCCAGAAAGTGTAAGTGTTCTTAAACTTTGTGGAATCCTGAGTGTCAGGTTCGAAAGTCGATTGCTGCAAGTAACAAAACGCATTTCTGCATTGTAGGTACTATGCTGGGAAAATTTGTTGCTTGCTACTATCCTTTATAGCCCGGCGAACCTGCAATACCGAAGTTGGTGTTTCTCCACATCTGTTCCTCGGTTTTGAAAAAGCATTTCGCGTCGTGATTAGATTTGATTCGAATGGTTGCTCGTTTGGAATGAAAGTCCGGGTTGTTTGGCCCGGAGAGTTACTGTGCAGGTCAGTTTCGGGTTAATAACAAGTATTTATTCTGAGGATCCGTAGAAATTCTCGTCATACCACCTCGATCCCTAACATGAACCTGCTGAAAACAGCGCTGCCGTCTGAGATTAAAAACAACAATTGATTGTGACGTGCGTGTAAGACGTCAGCAAACGGCCAATTTCAAGCCGGATGTTGGTTTCGTCGTCGAAAAAATCCCGTTTAGAACTGTGAGACACGACCTTCAGTTTAGAAGACATTGGTTTGCTTATCGCAGTGCACCAGTGCGTAACTTTAGATAATGACGTCTGGTTGTGTCGGTTGGGGGGTGATTGTGTAAAAAGTATGCTGTTTAAAATTAAATTGTTTTTATTTGCCCTGCTAAATATTCAGCTATTTAGCAAGCAATTAAATTGTCTAAAAGACATTTTCCGCTTACATTCGTTCAGTGGCTGGAGTTTTGTCGCAAACACTTTGAAAAAACACTTTAACCACACAAGCTCCAAATAGCAAGAAAATTGTCAGAAATAAAATTAATCTTAAATGAATGCCATGATAGATCGCGTTTACCCGAATCTGTTTAAGATATATCTACTCAAGTCAAACTGGGGATTAGCGCGAAGTGCACTTGAACATGGCAACACCATTTATACCTGAGGTGCAGGACCGTGCTGACTGAAACAACTGCCATTCCGTGTTTCGCTTTTTCTGACATGATTTACTAATATAGGACATGGCAAACCTGAGGTGTGGAGTTCCCAACTGGAAAGCTCAATGCATGTAAGCGCCAGCAAGGAGTAAGCTTCAATCATTGACTTTCACAAAACGTGAGCTCGCATTAGGCTTACGTGCAGTAGCAGGGAAAGTTTTGTTTCCTTGTCTCGAGTCAAACGTGCAAAACCGGAGTAACTTATTTGCTGCTGTGCAATTGTAACATAATCAAGCACAGTTACCATTTGTCGCTCAGTTCGCGGTCTTGAGAACTTCAAATCATTCCTACTTCACACATGTTTCTACTAGCCAAGGTGACCTGTGCTGTGTTACACTTACTTGTCAAGCTTCAAGCTTATAAGTTGTGTGAAATTGACCAAAGCGTCGCTTGCTATCGACGAAATGTTGTTATTCCGAAGGTCTATGTGCTGGACTGAGGTCGATATATTGATCGGCCATTCCGTTAGTTCTGCTGAAACTAAACGAGAAGCAACTGTACAATGACAATACCCCCCAAACACATACGTTGGTGGGTATGCAGGCTTGTCCATGGGAATGTCATTCCTATGGGAATCCCATGGGATGGGACGGGACAGCACACATTTGTATTTCCTATGAGACTCAGAAATAGAATGAGAGTGTCAGAATGTTACTGAATTGTCATACGTAGACTATACTTTTGAATTTTAAAGTCAATAAATTTTGTCGTTTTGCATGTCTCTTTCTACATGTAGTCCTATTTAGGAGATACTAAACCTAAATTTTCATAAATTTAATAATTTTAATTGAATTGTATTCAATATTAATATTGTAATAATATAATGGGAATCCCATGGGATGGGACAGGCATCAATTGCTATGGGAAGGGACAGATAAATATGTCCCATGGACAACCCTGTGGGTATGCACATCTAATTCGTTTTTCTCAACAGAAATGGATTTGGCTGCCTCAGGTAGCGTACGCTACATATTCTAATAACAGAAGAAACGCTATTGATTAAATGAACCTTTACTTCGAGCTGGTCTGTTTATTATTGATCACAAGGGTTGCACTATACAGCAATCGTAGAATCACGTGCCTGTTCACGAAAACAATCGTAAATAAACAAACAAACAACTCGCAGGTACCTGTGCAATTCACTTTAGATTCCTCGGGGCAAACGCATCCTTCTGGACAAGGCGCTTCTTGGCTGTTCACAGCCGTTGCAAGGAAACACAACGCTGCGATAATCTTCACTGCGCAAGACATTGACGATGCCTTGTTTATATCGTCGTTAGATGGACGCTAGCCTTCTCAAGCTATAAAGACAAAACGCTAAGATCTCCTCTTTGCAGAAACGTTTTTAATTTTGTCTCGCTTTCACATAAAATTGACCGTTCGCACTTCCGGCATAGTTTGGAACGAAACCCTGTATATCATCAATGTCTTGACTCACTGGAAGCACCGACTTCACTGCTTAATTCAAATCGTCTGTGGCATACACTAAGCTTCGATTCCAGTTCGCAGCGCCTCTGCAGGTCTACGTGTCTCTGTGTACACAACCACGCTTCACTGGCAAGGAAAGCTTTGGGCGTTTTCGTTTTTGTTCAGATCGGCGGCGAACTTGAGCAAACAAAATGCTAGCAATGCTTATGATTTGATTATTGTTAATTTGTTACCACCGCTAGGCTTTCACTACTTCGCTTTTCGGGTAGTGCGCAGACAGAACGGCTAAAAGCAACAAGAGCTGTAAGTCTTGTGTTCTGAACAAGTTATACTTGACTTGACACTTTGCTGGCATAGTTCACTCATAGTGTAAACTTCTACGTGTCTTAAGAAGTTTTATCCTTCCTCGCGGTGGATTTGCGACATTCGGCTGTTGGGATTATTTACATTTTCAAAGTTTGTTATTTTTTTAATTTAAATCGATCTACACAATACCGTCAGCCGTCAGCACCAAGACGTATTTTCGTCTCTTACATTCGTAGCTCCTGATATCTTTCACCATCTGATGTCACCCAAAAAACTTGCTTGGTAACGTTATGCAATCACAGGATCAAAGCGAGTTGGCCGCTAAAGATGACGAAGTGGTCGATCACCGCGATGAGGAGGAGCCGAAGAAGGAAAACAGTGCTGATGATCAAAATCCAGGAGATCAGAGCGAATTTAATCCAGACGAGAGGTACGTCCTGTTTGGCGTCATTCATGCGAACTGGTGTGTCATGTTTTTTGAACGTTGGTTGCGTCATACCTCACTGTCAACTCACTTCCGGGTTTCTGCAGACTGAGCTCCAGAAAGAATAGTAAATCTTGTTGTAGATGTTTCCCTGCCCTCCTGCAACCAGTGGAGAGAAATGTTATTGTGATTCGTTTTTACCCCGAAGCTTTACCATCTGTGTTTATTTTAAACCAAGATCGAGACTATGCAAATTAATCTGGCACACACTGTAACACAATTGTTTCCTAGCATCTGTAACAACACCAGTAACTATGGTAGCAACAGAACAGCATAATTCCCACATTCAGATACAGCGATGTTTACGTTGGCCAACTTTCTTTTGCTACTCATCACAATTACTTTTACAGTGACTGCGTAGTCGTGTTTCGACGGTTGTGACGTCACTTTGCAGGTTGTTTGTGAACGTTTGGCAGTAAATTGTCATTGCGCATCGCTGACCTTATCAGCAGGTTTGTGTAAAAAAGCATAGAACAAACGCGCGTTAACGCTTCTACCTCCAAAAGTGTGTACCGGCAGTAGTGTGTACCGGTCGCTCCTGGTTCAAAGTCGACAATCTTTGCGTTTTGTCAGAGATGAAAATTATGATGAGGACGAACGTCGCGCTCCGGAGGAAATGAATCTTCCTGATGACATGAACATCGATGAGGAACATGCTGGAGACGAAAAAAACGAAGGTGAAACTCGATGGAACTTCGCTGCATTTGTTGGTTCCTTCTTGCGTATGGAGGTTTCCCACCGAGTTTCCATGCTTTGTTTATTGCGGAAAGGCGACACAATCACGACACACGAATCATAGCAGACGAAGCACAGTGAAGCGCTGGCATACGAACACGATACAACAGCGTGCAGCACGTATTTGCACAAAGCGCAGTCGCAATTTTTGGGACACCGCGGGCGCTAGCAGCATTGAGCTGAGTGCTAGGTTCCTTGCTCAAGGGAACGACCGGCGAGAGGGATCGAACTCCTGCTTCACAAATGTGAGGCCAGCTCTTTACCGAAAGAGCTAACCGGCCAGCCGTTGGTTCCATCGATGAAACAGTTGGTGAAGCCATGCAGCAGGTTGCGCCAGAAACAAGTTATCTGTTAGGCGTATGTGCGGATGCATTTTTTAAAATTCAGTGCTCTATCAGTTTATGTGTTGTCGAATAATGAACCTGGTGAGTTACTCGCAGTCTCGGCTGTCGTTAAAGGCGGTGCCTTGCGTGTTTACATCACGTGATCAGTTCCAACCAACTGAAAGTTTCTTCCTATCAGCTTGCCTGAGGTGGGACGTAATCAATTCATTGGCGCGTCAGTTTCATCATTTCTGTGACTTCAGCTGTTAACTTCAAGGTGAGAATCAACATACATCACAATAAGTTTCAATTGAGTCGTTGTTATGTCGTCCAGAGGTTGGCGATGATGGTCTTAGTGACAAAGAGGATGGCACTGAAGAAGGAAAAGAAGAAGCAACTGAAATGCCAGAAAAAGAACAGCCTGCTAATGACCTTCCCAACGGTAGGTCCACGTTTTGTTCACTAGAACCATTCTCAGAAATAACCGCGCTTATGAAATCGTTCTTCTTTTTCGTAGCAGTATGTTTTTTGCTGCTTATTTCATTCAGAATATTTTGTTTTCTTGCAGCTTGCAAAGAATGTTTTCTCCTTGCAGCTTTTGTGAAAATGCTTTCCTACAGCCTTCATTTCATTGACAGTAGCTAGCAGCTGGTTGGTTTCCCGTGAGGTTTTGAATCCCGCCAAAAATAAATTCGTTAATAGAAACACTGTCACTTTGGTTTGCAGTGGTTACAACAACTGATGACTGGCCTTTTCCTCCTTTTCGAGCGTCACAAGCGATTTCCTCATCCTTTTGTTTTCTTGGGCTAAACATGGTATTGTTTTGCAGAAAGTGGAGATGACGTCGACAATGGTGACGTTTCCGATGACAACAAAGAGCAAGACGATGTAACCCCGGAAGCGAATGATGTTGGAGAAAAGGTCGAGGAGGAGGAAGAGATGGATGTTGACCCGACTGGCGATCACCAAGAGACGGAACCTGGGGAGGAAATTGCAGGAGAAAAGGAGGAGGAGGATGAAGAGGAAATGGTTTGTTGGTTCGCATTTCGTCATTGCACACCCCTCGACAAACCTTGCACCTTGATCCAGGGTCTCATGCTGCCGACGTAAGATGAGAGCGATGAAATTCTCGTGTGTTCCCGCTTCGTTATTGTTTGAAAACTTCCTGTGCTGATTGAAGCTAAAATATTACGAACGTTCCAGAAAAGATCTACATCGCAGCTTCCCGCAATGAAATGTGTTCTCCGGAACTTTTTTCTTGTCATTCTTGCAACTATTCTTAACATCAACCATTTGTGATGCAGCTTGCTACTTCTGAAACAGATGGAAAGAGGAACTGTCTATTGCTTTATTTTTTTCCAAGAACTGTGTTTCAGCGAATTATTGTTCTTTTTTATTTGGCTTAAACTAGTATTAGCCACGTTCACCTTATGTTTTTGTGCGTTGGTAAAGATGAGCTTTCCTTCTTCACCTGCCAGTGGACGATATTCACAATACGGTGCGATAACAGTCCCTGTTACTGTATTTGCGTTAAACTTCGTAATTGTGGGCAGCTGGACTATTCAAAGCAACTACCAGCAGTGCCAGAAAATACCTTGCATAATAATAAACACCAAAAAAAACAAACAACACACACTTTACCCGTGACACCTCCTCTTTGCCGTCTTGTGCTCCGCATCTCTTCATCTTGCCCAGGATAAAGAGAGCAACATCCGAAGCACTGGCGAACAACTCCCGAATGAACAAGATGCCGAAGATGCTGAAGCGAGAGACAAAATCTCCAGGTAAAGTTTTCTTCGGGCTGTGCTCTATTTAACACTTGCAGGTTGAAGCTTTGCCACCAGAACACCTGATGGAAATTACCAAATTACAAAGTTTTTTTACCATAGAAGTCATAGAAACGCAATCCACGTCGAAGACCGTCAAACAACGGGCGCGCAACCGTAACCAGACGTTTTTGTAGTTAGACGAAAGTCATTAACAGTTGTTGCTCGTAGTTCGAGGATTACCTGATCTTCGGTCTCTCCCTGCCTACAAACACCATTCTCCATCGCCAACTCCTGATAGTCAAATCAAGACTGACCTTGACACAATCAATTTGGAAACGTCTAGCCCACAGCACCAACATGCTAAGGGTGTTTTTATCGCTGGTTCATCGTCTTTTCGACCTTGTCGCAGAAAAGAGTCGAAGCCGAGCGATGACCCTGTTGAGCAAAGCTCTGAAGCAGCGGAGGAAGCTTCTCAGCGAGACGAGGAGAAAAGTACGTTTTTGTGTCGTTCAAGTTCCTGCATTTTGTGAAATTAAGAGTTACCAGTAAACTCATTCTTTTGTGTCTGTGCGTCCAACCTGCGGGAAAGTGTTACGTTCTGATTCCAGATGTTCATGGTATTCTTACGTGAAAGTAATCGATTTTAAATATATATATATGTGTGTAGTTTATATATACTTCACAGCCATATGAACCACGCATGTAAATTGTAAATTAATTTTAGTCAAATTGTTTTCGCGGACTCTTGCACTCGCCGCAAGTTGAAATGTCTCAGCTTCAACTTTCGGAGCAAAATTTGATGATTAAAGTAAAGCTTCACCAAAAACAAGCAATGGTTCTCTAATTTTTTGTTGATGTGCAATACGACTATAAAATCTTAGATCAGTTGTTCTTAACCTATGTATCCATATCACTTTGAATTATTGAACTCAACCTCATTTTGTGTTTTTGTTTTTATTTGTAAAACAAAATTCATCATGCAGTTATCAACACTTGTAATCTTTTTTCATGTTCTCTCCCAAGCCATCCATATCTAGATTACAGAAAATCAAAGCTGTTAACTTATTAACTAATTTAAGCGTTGGTGATCCGATAGACAAACAAAAGCAATTCGTCCAAAGCTTAAGAACCTCTGCCTTAGATAGAAAAGTCAGCTTGACACCTCACCTGTGTTGTTTTGTCTCTAGCGGTGNGAACGAACAAGATTTAGTTTGTCATATTGTGCGTTATATATAGACGGTGATGAACATGGCTCTGGCCTGGCTGCCACANAAGATGACAAGTCGCAGTCTTCCACGGCTGCGCTGTCTGAAAATGCCACCAGCGCTCAGGAGAACCAACAAACGTCCATGGAAAGTGATAAGATGGGAAAAAGCGACTATAAGAGGAGTTTGGCCGATAACCTGGTAAGTGGTATATGATGTGGTGGGAAGAACTCATGTAGCTTTATTGGATCTCATTCATTTTTGTCCTGTGTTCCGACATTCGTTAGTGAACAGCATCAGCTTTCTCCAACACCTGCCTTTATCTCAAATTTTGCCGTTTCCGAAACCAAGCTGTGTTTTTATTAAAATTTAGCCCACGCCAGTTTTCTTTATGGACCGACAGCGTTTTCTTTCAGTCCGAAATAAGCATAACTAGAAAAAGAATTGTTCTTGGTATTCTGTTGCGTTAACCGTTCAGGGCTCATCCATCGTGCCCGAACATGGTCGTCCCCAGGCGACCTTGGTTTGTCTCAGTCATCCCCGCTGCTGACATAGGAGAACGAACTGTGGTACGTCGCAGATGAATTTGGTGACGTCACAGATGGATTTCGTGACGTCACAGACGGATTGCATTGTTGAAATAGCGCTTTAAGCAAAAGCGACTCGCAATCCTTGGTTTCTGCGATCAAAACTGAACCGCTTGAAGGTGGTTTCGAAAACTCGCTGAAAAGCCATTTTTTCTGTTTTCAAACCAGAGCAATCGCGTCAAACGACTTCGAACAATCGAGAACAATGCCGACGGAAGTGACGAAAAAAGCGAGGAATGTCGCGATAGATCTGCGGATGAATACCAACACGTGGATGAAGGTCAAAGGTTAGTTGTATGTGAATTAGTCGCAAACGAATGAGTTTTGCGTGGCAAGTTTGAGTGCTTTCGTTATCCAGCAGCTGTTGCACTTCTCACAAACATCAGAAAACAAACGCACTTTCGCCATCTGTGACGATATTATTGCCGTTCGTGACGATATTATTGAATTTTGTGGAGATATTCGAATGGTTAAAAGCGATAGAAATGCTGCATGCAGTAGTGATTTTCGCACCCGCGGCGATTGAAAGAAATAGTTGCTTAGTCGCAAAATTTACACATTGGCGCTGTAACGTGCGTTTCACACACTAGCTGTAGGATGGCGCTCCCGTCTGGATCAGCTGAACCATGTTTTGTTTATTTTAGTTATGACAAACAGACGCTGGATGCCGCAACAGAGCAGCAAACAAAGGAACAAGGACTCGACAATGACTCCGGCGACGACTCTGAGGTGAATGTTTGGCGTCGCTTGTTTGACGGACAAAGGTCATTGTTTCGAATCTCACTTTCGCGAGAACTGCGCGAGTTTTGATTATACTACTTAAATTATGACGTCACAATGCGCGTGCAATATTCCCGCCACTCACAATCAACTTCGCCGCAGCACTGAACGCAGGCGCGTGTGGGAGTAATCGTTTCTGCGATGTTTTGTTCAAATGTCGCTGAGTTGTGCGCAGGGACTAATCGAAACATTACTCGTCTTGCACTTGTTTCGTGATGCGAGAGTCTTCTCATACAGGATGACGTCGACAATATTGACGTCAGACAACGCGTGGATGATGACGTAATGGAAACTGCCCAACGCGATGGAGATCCGGCTCCGAACGGCAAAGATAGCGGCGACTTGCAATCAGTGAGTTTGTTGAACGCTACCCTGTGTGGCATTATAGCGTTTACATTCGGCGCGGGATATTGTGACGCAACTTTGCTTGGTTTTCGTTGAACTGCGTTTCCATCGTCGCAATCGAATCCTTTTATCGATTTGTCCTCCAACTTCGTTTTTATCGACATTCACTGTTCGGTGGAAAGTCTGTGCATCACCTGTTCCCTTTGCATTCGCAGCAAACGACACAGTCGGTCGCAAGTAAAGAGGAGGTGTTGGACGATGTTGAAGAGAAATCTGCTGAGGAGCCGATGGAAATGTTGGTGAAGAAAGATCTTCCTGATTCCTCCATCCACACTAACCGTACGTAAAGCTTTTGAAAACTATCATCTTTACCAAGAAGAATAAGCAACGTGCTGGTCGGCCTCGATATCCTTACCAGCATTATTTTGTGTGCAGTGTCTCAGTGGAGTCCCAGTGACCAGTTCCTCCCTCAGGACCCCGAGTTACTGATGGAAGTTCGCCGAAAGATGGAGGAGCAATTGCGGCTGATGCAGAAAGATCAAGTCGAGGTGAGCTGGTGCCGGGGTTGCGGGTTCGATTCCGCGTTGCACTTGAAAAGCTGAATACGATCGCTCGTAATTTGCGCGGTGCATGTTCGTGAAGCCAACATTTGCAAACGGACCAGTCAAAACCTAAATGCATCGCGCATTTATCAACTATTATTATATCTTCCAGATCGAGGATTCGGAGAGACTATGGCAACAGTACATCAGTCTGACACAGCCTTTGTCTCAGCAATTGAGCGAACAGCTCAGATTAATACTGGAGCCGACCCAGGCCGCCAAACTCAAAGGAGACTACCGCACTGGACGGCGACTTAACATGAGAAAAGTAAGGACTGGTGATTGAAGTTTTTGCCTCGGACTGGATTTTCGTTGAAAGGATTTGAATATTCCCAGTGGGACAGTGCGTTGCCATGGTGACGTCAGTTGCAACGTAACAATATGTCTTAAGGAGAGTCTTTTCGCAGCATACGATTAATTAAGAGCGCAATAGATCACTGATCAGTACTGTATCTAGTAGGTAGGCTTACTCAACTCTTTCACTTGAGCAAATCTTACGCCTTCTTGTATGGTGTTTGTAACGACGACCCTGTTCCGTTCTGACCATTGCTTTCTTTTTTCATTGCCGTATTTAAAATATTATACCGCTGGTTTTCTCAGAATATTTCAAAAAACAGCATCTGCTATGATTCGGTTTACGATATCAAATGCTTGCTCTGCAACCGTGCTCTCGCTGGAAGTCTGTGTTTACGCCAAACTCTGTTATGGTTCCCTCCCCACAGGTGATCCCGTACATCGCCAGCGGATTCAGGAAGGACAAGATATGGATGAGGAGGTCGAAGCCGAGCAAACGTTCTTATCAGATCCTACTCGCAATGGACGACTCGTCCAGCATGGCTGACAACCACACCAAGCAGGTAGTGACGTTGGCGCCGCCCGTGTGCAGTCGAGCGAAACGAGAAAGGAAACAGAACTGGATCGTTTCAAAATTTTGGTTAATGCAGTCAACTAGCTATTTTTAGCATTTTGTCTTTTGTGGAAAATGTTTCTGGAGTTTTGCGATTGTAAGTGTTTCACAGCAGAATATACAGTGTATTGGTTGAAAGATAATATAGCGACGAACACATGAAGATGCGAAATCGTTCCTTCCCATTTTAGATTCACTGGAATTCTTGATGAAGCAAAGGAAAATTACTTGCTTACCGCCATTGTGTAGAGTACTTACTTGAATGCAGATACGTGCAAGTTTGAATCATTCCAAAAAGATGAAAGCAGAGCGCAGTCGGCTGATTCCTCAAAAGCTTGCAGAAAACCTAGAGCTTTTAAACTGTTGAAGGAAAATATTCAGAGTTTTGTCATAATATCAATGGTGATTTCTTCGCCGTGCACGAGACAAGGAACGAACGAGTAATTGCCGTCGGTCAAGCTTGAAACCTGTTCTTTCTACTCTAGCTCGCATTTGAATCCATGGCTGTCATATCATCAGCTCTGTCAACACTCGAGGCTGGACAACTTGGTGTCTGTAGCTTCGGTGACGACATCCGACTTCTGCATGACCTCACGCAACCTTTCAGCGACCAATCAGGAGCCGCCGTTCTGCGTCAATGCTCCTTTGCTCAGGAGAGAACCAATGTGGCCAAGGTCAGTGGCCTAATGCAACCTAATGTGGGAGGAGTTCACTAAACAAGCGTTTTAAATCAACTTGAAAAGTGAACCCGCGCAAAAAAAGAAAAACCAACATGCGTTGCACAAACGACAAGCAAAAAAGCAGCAAACAGAATTGACAAAACTAAATTGAAGCTGCTGCAATTGCTTTGCTTATCGGCCATTGCTCTTTGAACAACTCATTAGAAAGTGCCATCGAAGGCTTCATTAATCAATGTTATCCTTTCCTACGATAAGTAGTTGATGTGTAACACGTTTCAAACATATTTCCTTTGACGGAACATTTCGACCAAAGTTATAATCGCTGGCAACAAATGTATACTTGCTGTTCAATCAGCACTGGTGTCTCCTGTTGTTCATCTAAGGTCTAAGCCACGGTTTTATCTTTCGTTGTCCGTCGACTCGGTAGGATTTTTCAAACACTGACAGAAGTTCCATTTTCACTTTTTGCTCAATATTTTTATTTGTAAAAATCCCTCAACCGATTCCGTCACCAATTGTGAACCTAAATTTACTGAAAAAAAAAACGTTACAACGCAGTTTATTCTCGCTCATCAATCAATGTCTGACTGTGTGTTTTTCAAGTATCGCTACGAACTTTTATTTGCGGCAGATGCTGGACATGAGCGTGAAAATCCTGAAATCCGCCCAGTTGGGTCACCACCACCAGTCAACCCCCGACCCCAGGGTCGCTCAACTCCTCCTCATCATATCAGGTGAATAATGCTGGGGAGGATGAGATATTTTGCGCCGTTCGACTGGGGAGTAGGTTGTTTCAATGCGACATCTGTTTAGAAACTGTGAGAAGAGTAAAATGCTCTTCTGGTCTTTAACGCAAACACGTCGTAGGACAATAGGAAATGTTTGTCGACGCACTGCACTCGCCCCGTGTCCAAGTAATTTTTACTTCCGCTTTCGTTTCGACCTGAGCGTTTCCAAACAACGTCCATTCTGAAAGCACTTTTCCACGACGACCTTCTGCGAACCACTGCTTGCCACAGCGGTTTGTGCATACATTGCTTCACCAGCCATCAACCACCTTGTAGCGCATATACTTACGTTCGCCAGACGGTCGTGGCCTGTACATCGAGGGTAAGGAGAAAGTCGAATCGTCGATTCGCGCGGCGCAGGATCGCGGCATCTTCACCGCTTTCGTCATCCTGGACAATCCCGCCGCGAAAGACTCGATTCTCGACATAAAAGTCCCTGTGTTCAGCCAGGGTGGCAAGGTATGTGCGGATGCGCTGCTCGGAGTGTGGTATCGCTGTGACGAGGAACCCCCCACTGCACTGGTGGTATCGCGCAGTGATACGTCACTGTCTGTTTATGGCACGGTTGCCTCACAAGTCTCTGATGGCGAGTAATCAACCAATGTTTTTTTTTCTTACTTAGCAACAAATTTTCAAAAATTAACAAACTTACTGATTTTTCCATTGTCCTAACTTAAATTATTTTTT
>JGI24159J19872_10004648_pt1 | contig 17554 bp, 11 predicted proteins | sample Ectturendosymbi4_FD_19872 | JGI IMG/M metagenome (IMG submission 19872) | reverse complement strand
AATGATGGAAAGCAACCTTTCCTGTGGAGTTACCACTTTACTGTGCTGTTTTGACCAGTGCTGCTGGGGCTGTATACACTCGCCTACATCGACTGTGTTGTTTTGACCAGTGCTGCTGGGGCTGTATACACTCGCCTACATCGACTGTGCTTGTTTCAGAATAAAAAGTTATGATTCGCCTCTTCTCAACTTTCTCAAATAACATACAGGCCTACTTCAGTAAAAGGTTGGAGACCAGAACATGGGCCCTCATCAAGGCATCACCTCCTGTCCTTACACGGAAGGGTTGGTGTTGCTTTGTAACGAACAAAACAATTAAAATTTTTCTGAGTCAAAACAAATTTATTGAAGCATGGCAACGGCAAATACCTTGAATATTCAATTGGTTCATAGACATTTTTCGAGTGAAAAATGCGTAGACCCTCTAAACGCTGCCAACATTTTCAATGTCCATGCAGTTCTTCATGGAATTTGCAAATAAGGCCACAGGTTTGAGGTTGTAAATTCGTAAGAGGAAAGTGAAAATGAACGTTTGCAGTATTTGGCCTTTTGCCCAAATTTCGGATGATTTTTATTATCTTGATATTTGGCAATGTGCCAGATATTTTTTTGCAGTAGGAGTTAGCTTTAATTAGCATCAGAGAAATATGAGGTCTCGAGTTTCGAACCGGTCTCGGCTTTTATGACAAAGTCTCGGTCTCGGTATCGTCTCGAAATTTGAGCCAGGTCTCGGTCTCGGAGGTTACGGTCTCGACTACATCGCTGCTCCGTACACCACTGCTATCCGATTTGCTGATTGGATTTGCGACTGGATAGTAAGTTTTCAAACAGATGCGGATATCCGATAAATACTTTAAAAAGTTGTACACTGCACAATCATTTATTAATGTCTTTGGAAGCAACTTTTCAGCTTTCTGTGCCATGCCTTCGAGTCCACCTATGCATTATTGAAGATACATTTTTGGATAATTTTCGGATGCGGATAGTACGATTTCAACCAAAGCAGGATTCGGGTCGGATGTCATCTTTTAAAGACAGGATTTCTTTTAAAGGATAGGATTGAATAGTCAAAAACCACCATGCGATCAACTCTGGAAAGAATCTCAAGACTGATCACTTTTTATTTTCCATTATTTTTTCTGTTTTTTTTTCTATGCCCATCCAAAAATCGGACAATAGTCATGGTAACGAGTTCACATTGCGGATTCCTGAACTCCACTTAAATTTTTAAACTTATTATCATTTTCTAAGGGTGTGTAAACTTAATTGGCTGTCATCTAGTTACATGCTGTTTGTGTTGAATTGTCTTTCTTAAAGGAAATACAGTTCGCTATGAGCTCAATATTGATTATTGTTCTTTGATAAAAATTGTATTGACTATTTTAATTGCCAATATCTGTGTATGTTTAGGCCTACTCTTATGTTAGGCTAGGCTAGTACATAAAATTACCGGCCTTATGTGCCTGTGTTTTTGCTAGCCAATGCAGACAGGCTTGGGTATATAGTTAAATTTGTCTGTCACATTGAGTTTGAGGCAAACACAAGTTGGCCATACATGCAACTAAATAACCAAAGGCAGTTGTGAGTGTCTATTTTGCCGCCAAGATGAAGATGGCAGCAGCAAAAGGCTTGGTAGAAATGAAGTAAATGTAACTAAACGATAAACCTACAACCTAACCCTTACGTTAAGCCTAACTGTAGCCCTAACCTAATCCTAACCTAACCCCAACCTAACACTAAGCTAGCCTAATGCTTATGCTAAGCTAACATTAACCTTAACCTAACCCTAACCTAACCCCAACCTAACCTAATGCTAACCTAACCCCAACCTAATGCTAATCTAACACCAACGTAACCTATTGCTAAGCTAACACTAACCTAACCTATTGCTAAGCTAACACTAACCAAACCTATTGCTAAGCTAACACTAACCTAACCTAATGCTAAGCTAACACTAACCTAACCTATTGCTAAGCTAACACTAACCTAACTTATTGGTAAGCTAACACTACACTAATGCTAAGCTAACCTAATCCTAACCCTAACCTAACAAACAACACAAACCCTTAAACGTAACACTTAAGCAGAGCCTAAAAAATAGCAAAGAAAAAAAAACAAAATGAAAGTCGGCAAGGTGAGAGTCGAACCGAAAACCATAAGCATAGTAGCTGTAACACCTGTTACACCACCAGTAGGACAGCGTTTTCCTGACAAAGTGACCTTTTTCTTGGTATTACGTCATGCCACAAGACCGAATCTTCGACACGACTGGTGGCACAATAGCTCCAGCTGATCTGTTGTGGCCAGAATATCGCCAGTAAAATAGACACTACCATAACCAAATGATGTCATGTTTGATGTTTATGTTGGTCATTAACAACTAAGATGGTGGGATGACATAAAGCATGAAACTGTTTTGTCAAGTGCTGATTGATTGATTGGTTTATTTATTTAATTGTTTGATATGACTCAGCTAATAAACACAAGGTAGTGTCTATTTTACCGCCGATTTTCTGGTGGCAACAGATTGGCTAGAGCTATTGTGCCGTCAGTCTGACGCAATTCGAATGAAAAGAGGTCAGTTTGTCATGCAATCACTGTGCTGCTCATAGTGTAGTGGTTATGCTTCATGTCTAGTATGCCATTGGTTTTCGGTTCGAATCTCACCTCAGTGACTTTTCTTTTTTTTGCTTTTTTAAAAACTTTTCCATTTAGTGTTACCTTTAGGGTTTGGTTGGGGTTAGCATTATATTATGCTTAGGGTTTTGGTTTAGCGTTAGGGGTTAGCGTTACCGTTTAGCATTAGGGTGACGCATTAGCATTAGGGTTAGCATTAGGGATTAGCATTAGGGTTAGGGGTTTTCATTAGAGTTAGGGATTATGGTTAGGGGGTTGCATTAGGGTTAGGGGTTAGTATTAAGAGTTAGCATTAGGGTTAGGGATTAGCATTAGGGTTTAGCATTATGGTTTGGGGTTAGCGTTATGGGTTAGGATTACGGTTAGGGTTTATGGTTAGGGTTTGGAGTTGGGGTTATGGCTTAGCTTTAGGGTTTATCTTTTGTTTTTACTTCGTTTCTGCCAAGCTTTGGACTGGTGACACAATAGCTCCACCCAAGCCGTTGCCATCACCATTTTGGTGGCAAAATAGACACTGCCTAAACACAAACAATACAAAAAGTCATGTGAAAAGGAAACCAATTTTCAGTGAACATTAGAATAAATGAAAACACAACAACAAAATAACTGATCAATGTAAACAAAGTGTGTCACTAAATAGTATTCTTGAAGAAGGACCATGGCAGTCATCTAGTCAACCTACCCTGTTTATTACTTTTTGATAAATGTTGAAAAACAATTGGAAATAAAATACGCACAGTTAGAAAAACAACAATTGGAAATAAAATATGCACAGTATATGTGTCTTGTTCATATGTAAAAGGTGCTTCTTAAGTTGACATTTGAAGGTAAATGTGGCAGAAGACTTAATACAGTCTGGTATTGAAAACCACACTTTTGGGCCTACAAATGTAAGGGAACATTTTCTTGAAGATGAGTTAACTCTGAGTTAAAACAGGTTGTTAAGAATGGATAATCTTGTGGAGTGAGAATGAATAGAGCTGATTGGAATAAAATATTCATCAAATGGTTTGGAAGCAGTATGTTGTGACAAGAATGCAATAATTTTCCCACTGATAAGGTATAAAGTTTGGGAAGGCATAAGATGTTCAAGTACTGTAAAGATTCTTCTAGGGATGTTTGGTTAGTTGGTCTTATTACTATTAGTTTACAGCTTTATTTTAGAGTTTAATGGGAGACTGAACGGTTGCATTTGAAGCGCACCCCAAAGACTAAAAGAGTGCCCATAGCCTACATTTTTAGTTTCCCTTAAAGATCAAGATTAAATACTATAGGTAAGCATATTTTTGTGCTGAAACATGTGAAATGATTAATGTCATCAACAGAAAATAAGTCACAGTTTTTGTAAATGTCAAATTGATGTTTTTGAAGAACAATAAGATAAACAGGACAGCAAATCTGCAAAGTATTAGGCTAGGATGTTTGAAACCAGTGGATTATATCAAAATTATATATTATTGATTTTTACATGATCTAAACTTTTTTAAATAAATATTTCAGAATCTAAATTTACTTGGAGCATTGTTATCAACATTTAATATTTATAAAATAAATCAAAATCAGTCATTTAAGGATCAATCAGAAAATATCAACATTTTGTTGGTACTAAAAATGTGATAACAAACTTAAATCAATGAAGATTTTAATGTTTCTAAACACTTATTATACAAACTGTCACATAAGATTGACTTTCGTATCCCACCGATGTAAGGATCATTATTGATGAAAACGAAGTGTTACGACTTCAATCACTCTTGTTCAGGAAAGAAACAAAAATGGTCTTTAAATAGGGATTGACGTTCAATATCACTTGTTTTTTTCAGTGCTATAATGCATTGATGCAATTGCAGAAAATGCTCATCTACCTTTGTGCATTCATATCCTTCATCCATGATTAATGCAAATGTGGTACTCCATGATGGTCTGTGAGTAATTTTATTACATCTTTATGCTCTTTGTGGATAAGCATTGTTTTTGCCCTTACTTTTGTTCTGAAATTTTGTATTTACTGCAGGGTTTTTTTAAAGGTGTTTTAGGGACCCGATTTGGGTCCCTAGACTTTAAAATCGGGTCCCTAGAATCAGAGAAAATCATCATCGGGTCCCTAGATACAGGGAAAATCGGGTACCTAGAATTAGAGAAATCAGGTCCCTACAGGTCCATACCAGGTATCTAACATTTTCCTTAAAAAAAAAAACTGAGTTACTGCATTGCTCTCCACCTCATGACCCTTAGTATATTGTTGCTTACTTTTCTCACCTATGTGCATGATTCACCTGCTCATCTGCACTTGCCTCAACTCTTCACCCATTGCCTGCCCACCATCATCTGTGTTATATGTAAATAAGTGTTATGTAGATGATTTGACATTTATGTTTCTGTATTATATTTTGTTCAATTGAAATGTCATGGGATTATTTGGTTTATGTTTGCCGTGGTCCCTCTTCATTTGTTATTCTTGACTTTGGGATATATTGCTTTGGAATATAATATCCATCAAACCTATAACTGCTGCTTACTTATCCAAATTTTTTTCCGTTTGATGTTTTGTGTAATGCCTTTTATTTTCTGTATTTTCCTATGTTCTTGAATGTTGTGTATGTTTTCTACCATGGCTAACTGATTGGTACTGCTTTTTTTTAATTTTGAGGGCAGAATTCATGATTATTTTCTCTCACTGATAAGACTGTTTTTAAACTTTGCAGCTTTATTCTTCTTTATCAAAGTTCCAAGCTACTACAGCAAATGCATACTATACCAGGGGTGGATCCAGAGGAGGGCAATTGGGATGATCACCCCCTTAAAACTTACAAAAGTATCTTTATTCACCACAATTTTATAAAATTTTGAAAACAACATTCACAATTTAAGGGCATTCTGTCATCCATTGTTTTGTCATAGTAGTGTTGTGAAATATACTTTAGCTCTCTAACAGTATCGAAGCTGTTATGAGACTTGACTACCAAATAATACTAAAATCACTCCTCCCCAAACTTTACTGACTGATCCACCCCTATACGCCAAACCTTTGTTATATTCATAAAGCTAATAGTGGGAGGGTTGGCAACCTTTCCCTTGTCGCAGGCCAAAAACAAACTCTGCAAGATATGGCGGACCATATTAATTTTCTACCAACAATTCTGTTCCCTTCGTTGTTTATGATATATGGTGTTGTTAAACTTGGGAATTTATAGAATTTTCATCAGATTAACTCCTGATTTTAACAGTTCATAACGAAAACCTAAAATACGACATATAGTGCAATTATAGCACATTGCAGTTTCTCTTAATCTCATAAGCTGTTCCTCGCAAATATGCAGTACAAGAAGTTGCAAGGTGGGCAGATTCATAATTTATAGCCTAGTACTACTAGGTGGGTCATTACAGTTACTACAATTTGCAAAAGGGCTGTGGGATGGATGATTTTGCTTGATAGGCCAGATCTGAGCCGTAGGTTGCCGACCCTTGCTATAGTGGGACAAACTTTACTGGGATTTAGTATTGTTTTTACATATAAATTAGTGATTGATTCAACTAAGAAAAATATGCGCAAGTGCGAATCACCACAATGTCATGAAAGTATAGGCTGCAAGTTAGCTGATTCCTCAAAAGTTTACAACCTATAGCTTTTCACTGTTTTTGCTTAAGAGTTTTTCTTGTCTATGCCTTTAATGCATGCAGAAAGTAAGTAGTAAAAATAATGGCGTGTGCAAAAAACAATTTAAAAATCCCTAGAGGTTTTGCAATTTTGCTTGAAAAACTAGCAACTGAAGTTCTGCGGGAGCAACCAAATGACATTGTTAGTTTTTCTGCAGTGTACTTTCAAGAGTTGTTGAAAGACCGAGAATGTAAGTGCCATTTCTTAGGTGTTATCCTCACAATGATTATATTTTTTGTATCACTTTGTTGACTTATATAGCTTGGTATACAGTTGATGTATGGATGTATGCAAGAATGTTGTAAAAAAAGTGTTTTTCCATAATTTGTACCAAAGCAATATTTGTGAATAAGCTGATATATGTTAGACTGCATACAGTTGTGGAAAGTAAAACTAAGAATAATGGAAAAACTCATTTCCATGTTATCTGGATTTGATTCCAAATTCAGAATTATAACTAATCATACTGGTTGGTATAGACAACCCAGCTAAGTGCTACAGTGGGTAAACCACATGCCACTGGAGCTTGTAGGCTCAATTCAATACTTGGTTTGACCCAGTCAATGACAGAAAAGCTGGTACTTGCAGCCTGTGCAAACCCATGGTTGGCATTAATAGGCAGGTGCAAAGAGAGTATCATGCATGGTATTGACTTGCCTCCAATGCAGCATTCACTGCAAAAAACCTGCATGAGCCTTAGTACAAGCAAAGATAGGCACCAGTTACCACTCAGGATACTCCTGAAGCCCAGAGGGAGTATTAAATGAGTGTAATGAAATTGAATGTTGGTGGTTGGCTATATTTAATCGTCTATGCAAAATATTTGTTTTTCAGTTTCAGGCAAAGACCCTTTAGCAATTCAATCAGATTTGGAGGAGTCTTTGAACAAAGCTAGGGTAAGAACTTTTGTTTGTGATGTAAACACCATGTATTTCATGATTTGTTGGTCTAAAAAATACTATACACTTGCTTGAAGTTTGTGCTGAGAGTTTGAAAGATTAAAACGCAATCATTCCATGGTTTATTGTTGTCAAAGCAGCTGTGTCCAGCACTCTAATACTTGATTTGCAGCTTGCTCAAAAATTAAGTTCATAGTACCAAGCAGTGCAATCAGTTAACACTTGTATTGTTTAAAAATCCAATTCTCATTCATTAATTTCCACATCTGCTTTTCGTCAGGGTAGGGTTGCAGGGGAAGCAGCCCAAGCACTCAATATTACTCATGGTTTTCAGCTATTCTCTGATATCTCTGATAGTTTGCTAGCTTCACACCAAGATAGGACCAAGTCAGGTCAGAAATGTAATCATACCACCTGGAATGTGGTCAACTTTTGGACCACTTTCCCAGAGGTGTAGCCAACAGGATTCACTTTGCCAATTTTTTTTGGTGATTCTGGTCATGTGTCTGCACCATTCTAGCTGAGATCTCTCCATTCAGAAAACTGGCTCAACATTCAACTTTACTAATTTCACAGCCGTGCACTTCTTTATGAACTGTCATGCTGTGAACTCTGTTGCAAAAATCCTATTTCTTCTGCTTTTTCTTGCAATAGCACACTTTCATTCATTATGCAAGATTCATGACCATAGGTAAAGATTAACCGTTTAAAAGCTGAAACTTTGCAGTGTTTGAAAGCTCCCATTTTGTTTTTGTGATGTTTGAGTAATAAAGCTCATGCAGAGATGCGTTTGCTTTACTAATCCATGTATCAATCTTCTTGTTCTGCCTGCTGTCACTTGTGAATACCATGCTAAACTTCTTGACCTGCTGCAGTGTATCAGTGGTTACTTGCTACCTGCAAGTGGTTTGGGTTTCTGTAGAGACACAATGCATCATTCTTTTCAATGCTAATTTTCATTCCTTTTTCATTGCACACAGCCAAAAAGTGATCAAGTGCATGTAGAAGGACCTGATATGACAATGCAAGCAGAACCAAATTGTCCACCAAAACCAAATGGTTGATCCAACAGTGGCACTCTCGTCAACTTGGCTGTGACTGCCCATCTAATTCATGCAGCAACAGAATCTAAGAGGAGTAGTGACAGAATCCAAAACCCACGTGAATGATTTTGATTTAGCTTCAATGATAGAGACACATCTAGAATACAACAACTTGATGGTCAGTAACAGGCAGACGTCAACACCACACTCCCGCAGCGCTGTCCAAAGCTTTCCACAAGGAAAACATCATATGCTTTCTTGAGGTAGAAAATTCATGTGTCGACATCTTTGGCATACTCCCAAGATTCTTGAAAATTTATTGGAGAGTAAACATTTGGTCTGTAGTGCTATGGCCTTAAAACTGTACTGGGTATCATCCAGCTTTGGTTCAGTTATTTCAAGGCACGTGGCATGTGCTTTTCCATGGAGGCTAAAGAGAGATAACTGGTAGTGGGTGCTTCCCTCTTGTGGCCAGGTATAATCGCCCCAGTTTGCCAATTGTTTGGTTCTCTTAGAGAGTGCCAGTCCTCTTGACATATACACAAGTGAGTCGCAGAACTTGTTCTGTTTGCAAGGTTTTAATAATAATTTCAGGTCAGATTCCAAAACAACCTGCAGCCTTTTGACAGGCAGAAAGACTTTAGTCGCAATGATGATGTTTTCTTCTCACCATTGCACCTCCTGTGTGTTTGATGGTATGAAACTGATTATTTTCAAGGGATCTTTGCAATACTCTCATCTGCTAATGATGCACCCCCCCACTGCTAAATAGGATACCCTTTCATTCTATGGCGGGTCTAGTAATATTAGATCGTTAGCTGTTGAGATGGTTTGCCAGAATACTTTGTTGGCTTAATTTTAATCCAGTTTACGAACTTGAAGTTCTTACGAAATTGCATGTTGGACTTTTTCCTTGCATCGGATGAAACTTTCACATACTATGACATAACACAAATGCAAGAAATATTTGGTTTAGTTCTGCATCCATGGCTTGTAAACTGCCACTCCTACATCTATCCTACATTCTAGGTGTTCATGTAATAACTTAATAAGCAAGATATGCTGGCTGCAAAAGTCTTTCTTACATTGTTTTTCAACATTTTCACTTCATTTTAAACCTTCCTCAGGATGAAAAGAATAGAATAAGACTGTCTGTTTTATTATATCATAATTATTAGATTGTGTTGCTTATGGCCAATGGAATCAAGACAACAAATGTTGGCAACATATTTTTAACCATAATATGAAACTCTCATTAACCACTTCTCTGTAAAATGTGTCTATAGGCACCATTTCTTTCAATGTCATGACAATGTTAGAGAACAGCTACAGCTGCTAAATTTCTGTGACAATTCTGTGAAGAGTGGCTATGCTTGCAATTGCTGAAAAACCTTCATGAGATTGTACAATCTTTTACTGTTCTGCAGTATTGACTGCATGCACCAACCAAAACCTACCCTGTGATGCATTCTTCCTATGTATTTTTCTACCTTTGTGTTCTTTTGACTGCCCTGTAAAGTGGACAATGTGTGTGAGTCAAATATGGAAACAATAATTCATCATGATAGATGCTGCAGTGGTACTCCATGCTTTCTTTGCTGCTGGAAAAACACATGCTGTGGGAACTGTGGTGCTGTTAAGATAATAATATACCACAAAAAATTTCCAAGAAAAAAGTTGAAAATAGGATGCCACACTTTCCAAGCAAGAAAAGGAGTAATGGCAATTATTTGGAGTGACAACAAAGAAGTGAAAATGTTATCAAGTGTGTGCACTTCAGAAATCGTGGATGCTTGAAAACCAGCAGACATGGCAATGCTGTCCTGACACCTGCAATGTTAGTGCTTTACTGATACATTGCAAACGAGATGAAATTAGTTGCTGGTTACCCCAGGTCACCTGATATAACCCTATGGTTTAGTGGACAGGTGGTTTATTGAACAAATAAAAAGAGAAACAAGAAACATAGCAAATTGATTTTAATGGAAATTGTTTTTTTTACAAGGAGTGTTAGTTGGAGCCAATTACAGCATACTGTATATCAAAAGTAAAATAAATGGTTGAAGTTTAAATAAACAGTGTCATGAATGAATTCGATGTGCCTGGTTGCATTAATAGTCAACTACCATGCATACATTTAACATTATGCGGACATGTTGGTTTTAGGTGAATAAGGTTCTCAAGAAAGGAATCCATTATTCTCTTGGTAATCCATTTTTGTACTTCAATTTGTTAAGTGTAAAATTAAAGTTCTTTTGTGATTGGATCTTTCTTATGTATATAAATAAAACTTCTAACATTTTTCTTTTTTGCTTAAAATGGAGAAGTTTGCGGCGTCACACACAGCCCGAGACAATAATGTAAGGAAATGGTTAATGAAACTGGTTTGTTTTTTGTCTTAATCTTGATGGCTATCTTCTACGTAGAAACATATAGCTTATCTTTGTAAACATTGATTTTCTGCACCTAGCAATCAACCACACATTTTCTTGAAAGAGTATGATCTATTGGTATGTGCTTACTCTCTTCCACAGCTTTTCTGCTTTGGGAATGTTGCAAAATGTTTTCACCTGTACACAGCTTGTTTTTTAAAGGTTATTGTCACTCAGTATCAAGAACATCCTCAGTACGTGCAAATTGTATTAAATACAGTACACTTTGCCTGCATCTTTCTCTTTCCATGCATTTGTTTCTATCTACCATTCTCTCTTATCATACTACACAAAATCATATAAAAAATATTTAAATGCTGAAATTGTGAAATTCAGTTGGTCATCAATGAACAGTTTTGTTCATTTCATTGTTTGTGAAGCTGTTTTCAATTTTTATTGTTGTTTTTCAGAGCACACCTTTGAGAGCATCACATAAACCAAGCTATGAACAGCGTCAACTCAGTGCTGTGAAGATACAGTCAACATATAGAGGATATGCCTCAAGGAAGAAAACCAAGAACATAAGGTTAGTATGATGGGTGTGATCTTTGGTGCTACATTGCATAAAACTGTTGAAAAATCAAAGCTTTGTGTGTTTTGTTGGTCATTCGGTATTTTCTAACGAAAGGATACCAGCATACATTTTGTTGAACTTACGGTGTTCTTGAGGCAGTGTCCAACTAATTCCTTATAAGATGCCTTGATAAGGGCAAAATCAATTTTCCCCTTATAAGATGCCTTGATAAGGGCAAAATCAATTTTCCTTCTATACTCCAATGTGTGCTACTTCTGCTGCTATTGACTCGATAGGGCAGGATTTCAGATAAATATATGGCAGTCATGAATCGCTACTGTATAACGGAAAGTGAAGAGTAGGAAGATACTGAAACTAAACAAATAAGTAGAGCTTCACGCCGTTAACTATCTGTGCTTATATTTTCTTAGTTTTGGTGTTTTTTAATTTCAAGGAGACTTCAGTTTTGCATATTTTTTATTTTTTCGTATTCTCGTAAGGGATGTTTATGGCTTTGAATGAAACAAGACCCATAAAAATAGCAGTTTTACGTCTTCATAAAGTTTCGCAAACAAGCATCGTAATATGGTATTTTTTATTATCTGACAACCTAAAATGTTATCACTTTCATGGCTGCGTGAGACATTTGTGTGATATTTAATGTTACCTGTCACAAACTCTTTCTCAATGGTTTAATGCCGTCAACATCTGCGTTTGTTGAAATACAAGCAACGTATGCTTGCAATAAATGATCTGTTTGTTATGCAAGGTTTGGTTTAACCAGTTGGGTGTGGTGCAGATTTATTGTAACTTATTGTGTAGGGCTGAACAGGACCGGGCTGCAAGAAAAATACAGATAAGGTACAAAAGTTGGCATGCTCGAAACAAAGATAAGCAAGTGAGTGTTTTTTTCACATTGCACAAAACGTTATCCTTACCATCGCTGCAAAATATTGCATGAGAATTTTTCGCTGTGAACTACGCTGTAACTGCCCTTTGTTGTTCTGTAATAAAGTAGCGTGGGCGACACTGCACTCCACGTGTCGTAGCAGCGGGATCCACTAGAAGATTTTATTTCGGAAATGCAGCAGAAGCTGTTTTGATTACATGAGAGCCCATGAAGGATTTGAAATATATCACACGTTTCAGCAACCTCGGATAGTCGTCCAGGTTCCTACATCAAGACGNGACCAAACCAGNCAGTGGCGTACGCANAAAATATCCATGGNGGTGTTTCAATCAATGGCATATCGTGGTAATTTGCATTTGATGTGCGTTCTTTGTGACGTCACAATTTGACGNCATATTCCTGTTTCTAAACCAACGTTTTGGCGAAGTTTGTTGATATAATATGCGTATTCTTCTACACGCACTTCCCTTATTTTATGTGTCATTGCAATGAATATAAACTATGAGGGCTCCAAGTTAGAATATCCGAGGAAAATAAACTCAACGCTGCGACACTTTATTGCAAAAATATCAGGCTGCGCATTGAAACAGGGGAGTAAAACACACTCATCACTGCGTCAGAGCAATTTACAGTTCGGCAAAATGAAGCTGCGCTCATGTCTTGTCGAATACGAACGGTCGATCATAGAAAGTGTGCGGCTGGACTGGTTGACGCACACCCCGGTTTGCAAGATCGAATCTTGTAACTACACAAGAATTGAGAATGTGCATAAAGTACGCAAGAAAACTTTTAATTGTTTGTTACGTATAGAAGTCCAACAAACTTTAAGTTTTCCTTATTCTCTGCTGAGACATTATCAAATGCCTGGATGCTTCTATGTCAACAACTGCTGTTTTTGAGCTCGTGCAACAGTTTTATCATGATACAGAAATTGATCATGTAGCCAATGCGGTCAGCGCTTGCGCTGATCAGCCTTAGCAGACAAAATAAAGACAATCATTTCGGATAAACTGAACTATCGCGGAACACAATCTTAAACATGCGTAGTGGACAAAAGGTCGGCAAAAAGTGGTGAGATGGTTTCTAGACGCAGACGATAACCCAGATTCCCACCAAAACTTAATTATTACTTTTTTGGCCCATTTACAATGTTGCTTGAAATTTGCATGCAAATTTATTCCGTGGTATTTGCATTAAGTCGACAAATTAACAAGCAAAAAGTATGCGAAAACAATTAATCTCCTATGCAAAGGTAATAAAATTTTTGTAAAATATCAAGCTCAAGGAGGGGGTTTTAACCCCAACCCCCCCTTGCGTACGCCCTTGAATACGACAGGTCTGAAATGAAATCACGCCATCTGGTCCATAGTTAACCTCTGGGATTTCATAGTTAACCTCTGGGATTGCCAAATTTCACAACTGCGCACTTTGTCGTGAAGTGTCACGCAGTGAACTCTTCGCAAAATCCCTTCTCTACCGCTTGTACTGGAGATAGCACTTTGTCACTCATTACCCAAAATTCTTGACCATAGGTGAGGATCGGAGTAAAGACTGATTTAAATACTGACAACTTTGTGGTGTTTGAAAGCGTTTTGTCACCACAAAGCGATAAAGCTCACGCAGAACCATGGGCGTCGGAAGGATTTTTTCCAGGTGGGAGGCAATAAGTTTTTTTCCAGGTGGGAGGCAATAAGTTTTTTTCCAGGGGGGAGGCAATAAGTTTTTTCCAGGGGGGAGGCAATAAGCTTTTTTCCAGGTGGGAGGCAATAAGTTTTTTTCCAGGTGGGAGGCAATAAGTTTTTTTCCAGGTGGGAGGCAATAAGTTTTTTTCCAGGGGGGCAATAAGTTTTTTTTCAGGGAGGAGGCAATAAGTTTTTTTCCAGGCGGCGGCTAAAAGCATTTTTCCGTGAGGGACCACAGTGGTGAAATTTCACTTTACCAACTCGAAACTAAGAGAAAACATTTTTCCACTGAAAAGGTAATAGGAAAATACCAATTTCAAAATCCAGGACAGTCTTGTGCCTCCATGCACCCCGTCCCATGCGCAGAAATACGTTTGCTTCACCAATCCGTGTATCAATCTCCTTGTTCCATCTTCCGTCACTTGTGAATACCATGACACCAAGATACTGGGAGCTTGCAGCATACCCTGCCCTGGGTTTCTGGAGATACGTAACATCTCGTTTTTTAGCGCTGATTTTCATTCCCGTTTGGTTGCATGCAGCAGAAAACCTATCGAGTACATGTTGAACACCCTGTTCAGAAGATGCAAGGAGCACTAAATCGTTCAGAAAAAGCAAACAGTTGATCCTACAGCTTCCAACCTTGACTCGGCTGTGACCGTCTATCAGAATCATATAATTATAAGCTGTGAAGAGGAGTGATGACAGCACACATGCTTTCGGAGTCCAAAACCAACGGTGAACGGTTGTGATTTAAACCCCCGACGCAGGCACAAACTTCTGAGCAGGAATACAGTGACTTGACGGCCAGTAACAGGCGGCCGTCAACACCGTACTCCCGCAACACTACTCAAGGCTTTTCACGAGGAACCCAGCCATGCTTTGTCAATATCCACATTTAAACAGGTGTAGACGTCTTTGGCATACTCCAAAGATTTCTCAAAAATTTGCTAGAGAGTAAAAATTAGATCTGTATTGCTACCGCCAGGGTGAAAACCGCACGAGGTATCATTCAGCTTTGTTTTATATATTTCGCGCCATCTTTTTCCAAAGGAACTTGGCATATATTGTATTTCCAGAGAGTATAAGGAGAGAGATGCCCCAGAAGTTAGCGCATTCCCTCTTGTCTCCTTCCTTGTGTAAAGGGAGATGATCATCTAAGTTTGCCAATCTTTCACTGCCATACGGAATGCTTGGCAACTTGACACACACAGGTCGTACAAAAAACTCCCTTTCGATTCAAGGCTTTTAACACTTCAGGCCTCATGTAATCGCAACCTGCAGCCTTCCCGGCCTTCAGTGCTTTGACAGCTAGAAAGACTTCTGTCGCAGTGATGGTAATATCCTCCCTAAATGCACATATGTATGTTCGATGGGGTGACAGTGACTGAGTTTAAAGATCATTGCAATCTTCTCTCCACCTGCCAAGGATATCCTCCCATTGCTGAGCAATGTTAGATCTTGTGCCGCGAAGACGCCGGATAGTTTGCCAGAAAACTTTCTTGGTTTGCCAGTAATTGGAATCCAGTTTATGTCCGAAATGCTCCCAAGATGGCATTTTAGTCTTTTTCACTGTGAAGGCTGAGGACGGACATTCAGCTCACCGAGTCGTTGCCGTCCGCATACCCGAGCAGCAGATGAAGTTACAGCTGCTTTGAACAGCCGCCACTCCACCTCCAGCTCCTTTGTGCATTATGGGGGTCCTGGGAACAAGGACGATACAAGAGTTAGCTTTAACCTTTGCAGGGCATCTCTTCGACAAATCCCGTGAGTTTGGCCCGTATGCCTGTATCCAACTCAGGGAGCGGCCTAACAACTTCAACCTCAGCATGCACACCCTTCCTCCTAGTGGGATCCTTTCATCAGCGCAACACGTGTACCCCACCCCCCAGCCTGGCCAGACTGTGTTGGCTGAACGCCAAAGTAGACGAGTTTCCACCCATCGTCCAGCTCTACAAGGTTACACCACGACGCTAGTCGAAGAGATGCCAACAACATTCGAAGAATATTGTTTGGCTTCCTCGACCAGTTGATGCTCTTTCCCTGTGAGCGAAGTGATATTTCAGTTTCCAGTCACCATCTTATGGCAAGATTACCGTTTACGCGTGGTTTTCAAGTCACCCAGAGAAGAAGCACTCTGCACTGTCCCATTCTCCTCCCCAGTTGCGCAGCGGGAACAACGTGAGGCCTCCACTTATGGATAGCTGATGGGGGAGGCAGTCGCGAGTTTTTCGAACGGGCCCTTCTGTCTAAACTCTAAACCCCGAGCGCGTTCCTTGGTAACGCCCGCGACGACCGATGCACGATGGTTTTGATCATTTTTGCGCATTTCATGGCAGCTGCTGAACAAATTATACCGTTGGACAGACTGGCCGGTTATTTACACAACAACTTTTGCGATATCAGTGGGTACTACGGGAATGTGTTACAACGGGAACGTTTATGTGGAAGAGGCGTTGTACTGGGTCTATTGCAAGCGCAGTCACGCAGCAATCGCCTGGAAAGTATGTATTACGCAATAACTTGACAAAGCGTACGATGTTTTTGGTCCCATTTGCCACATGAGATTCCACATTCTGCGTTGTTACTGTCACTAGGTCCAACGAAAACACTGCGCTGGGATTGAACCCCACCGCTGGTTTCAGCATATTCAGATTTTTTAAGTGTTATTCTCGCAGTGAATGGGAGAAAAAAACGGAGACATGTATCTTTTCTCTGAATGTTTGCTTTGAGTATTTGAACTACTGTGAATGTTCACTAGTTCGGGACTTAACTTCTTAAATGCGGAGCACTTAATTTTCCTCGATGGCGAAATGCAGGAAAGATAGCAGATTTGAAAGCTTCTGTTTGTTAAAACTCTTCTCCAATTTTGCTTCAAACTTTTCAGTTCGGATTTGCTTCAAACAGTTCGTTTTTAATGAAACCCTTTTTCAGAACTTCATCGCGAACAAGAGAGACGCAGCTGCTACGAAGATCCAAGAAAAGTATAGAGGTTATCGTGTGAGGAAAGGACAAAAACAAGAGGAAAATGATGTTAGTTACGCGACTTCTTGTCATAGAAAATTGTCAGCTTTATGTACGAGATTAATTTTAGTTGTTACATCCAAATAAGATAATAGAAATATTCTTTTTGTGAGTTTTATTCACATGTTCTTATTTTCGCTGTAACTCAATTTATAAAAAGTAAAAAAATTGCTTTCCTCTTAGAAAAAAACAGCGATTGACGGTCCAGCGTATCAGACCTTTGGTGAGGAATGGCTGATTGTCCCGGTCGTGTGCTGGCGTGTCGCTCAACTTATCAAGTGTGTGAACAATCACAGTTGTGTTGATAACTTGTATTGTGTGTCATTAATCCACCCCGTGTGAAGCCTGCTGTGCACGACACACTAACACATGTGTGCTTTGATGCGAAGGGTACAAACGAAACTAACTGGTTTGCTCCAACGAACATTGCAATGCATTGGACTCAGTGCTGGATATACGTATAGGCTATACAGGCTTAAGCCTAGGGCCTCAAGNTCCAAGGGGGGCTCCAGCAAACTGTAGTGCTCATAGAGTCAATGGCCGGTATATGATCATTTAAATTAAACTTCGTCAAAAANTTATGTCCTAATTATTTTTCACGAAATTTAGTTTTATTCAACTTTTCGAGATGATAACGCCAGAGTCTTCCAACGAGTTTCCATGACAGTAAACAAACTTTAGCCTTGCGGCAAGCTTCTGAGGAATCTGCCTGCTTTCTGCTTTCATTCTTCTGCGACGATTAAAACTTGCAAGCG
>JGI24159J19872_10004646_pt1 | contig 17558 bp, 6 predicted proteins | sample Ectturendosymbi4_FD_19872 | JGI IMG/M metagenome (IMG submission 19872) | reverse complement strand
CGCCTGAAAGGGCTCCAAATGTGCATTGAATTTTCTCCTTGAAAAGCTCTTAAGGCACAAAGAAAAACAAAACCTGTACGAACGTCGTGTGATTTTAACTCAAGTATGTAATGACAAATCTCAAACAACTACATAGTATCAACAACAAAAATATGGATAATGTTTGAAAANGTGCGGAAGGCTAAAAACTGCCAGCGCAAGTATGNTTGAAAGAAAAAGCACTTTTATTTTGAATAAATTGACATTTAAAATGAATCATAACAGTCTTTCNGTTATGTCTGAAATGTTGCTATATGTTGCACCTGCTGCATGGGATTGCAATTCTTATAAGATTAAAGCTTTTCCATTACATATATTTTCCTATCAAGTGAAGTTGTAACTGCTTGTTGTGTATTGATTCTTGCGTAAGATATATGCGTGATTTCATAGGTGAAGGAGCCAGCAGATGTTTTGGGATGTGAAGAATTTTTGCCCGAATTTTCCCAAAATTGCCCACCTATACGTGCCAGAGGCTGTTATCCCCAATTTTGCAACTTGATTTTTTTAAGTTTGCAAAATCGTGCAACTGCGTATTTCAGACATCAGATTTTTGAGAAACCAGTGGTCAGTTTTTATCCTTCATAATGATCACTTAAACAAAGTGACAATTGAATGCACTTTGAAAATTTTGTAATTATATTCCACGTTTTTTGTAATGAGAATTGTGATACATTTAGTTAACAACGCTGGTTTTATGCATTCATACCAGCTACCGTTAGATGGCAGTAGAGGTTTTATTCTCGAAAATTTTTGTTGCTTTGTGTGAGACTGGTTGTGTTGGACTGGTCAGTGGAGTTTGTAACTAGGTTGTTTTGATGCGTTCTGGCAGGCCACCGATAGAAGGCAGTAGAGGTCTATTTTTACATTTTTTTTATTGTTTTGTGTGATGGATACGCAGCATTCTTGCTGAGTAGTTTCAGATCACTGAGTAGATAGCGTACCAGATCAATGATGTGTAACTTGCTAAACGTTGCAAGATTTTTTTAACATTTTGGCAATATTACTGCACAGATTTGCTTTGCATTAAAAATGATTTTCATATACGTCAGTGCAGCAATATTGGCTTTATTGAGGTGGCAGTTTTAGTGAACAAGTGTATTTCTCCAACCGCTGTAGCATCTTATGCGAAATGCACCCTTATATGCAGTTGTAGCAAACGTGGTGAGATTTTTAATGAGGAATTTTCAGTGGTGCTGCTGTTCTAGCGTCAAACAAGTCACGGGGCAGATTCAGAATCTTAGACAATAAACTGTCATGACGCTGTCATGTCATGTCGTTTAGACAATAAACTGTCATATCATGTCGTTCCCAAAATACGAAACATACCACAGACTTGGTGTGAATTACGATGTTTACGGTAAGCACGCATGGGCGTCCGCAAGGTGACAAATCGGGCTATTGCTACCCCCTGGAACTCGGAACTAAGAACCACAATTTCCAGATAACGCGAAATCCGCAGCTTAAATCCGATGAATTGATTTAATTATTTCAAGGACAGTTTATTTGCCGGTATGACATTCACACTACACAAGATACAGGTTCACACTTCTGGTTTCACGCAGTTCACTCGTGCCTGCTCTTTTGCCTGCAGAGGCAGGTTGCGAAATATGCGAACGGAGTGTTCTACTGTTGGTCTTTATTGTGTGCCAATGGGATGGCAACAAATCGCCAAAGGTCAATATCGAATTACGGTGGTAGGCGTTGTTTTGCTTGTGACTATTGAACGCAGTCACCTTGGCAGGTAATGCAGTGAGAGAGTGGCTACCGCTAGCGGTAAGTCACCTAGTTTTGTATTGCGTGAAAAGAAGTATGAGTGAATCTGTTGCAATGCTTTCCAAGTTTGAAAAATCCACTGTAAGTGTGAGACTTTGAGTGTGACCTGTGTGCTTGAGTGAATAGCTTGATCAAACAACGCCTAAATGGAACCTTTCTTTTCACCCAGTACAAAACTACGTGATTTCTTTTAATACGTTTATACAGGCTTGTGGGAGTCGTTTAGGTTTAGTTCGGTTTCCCAGTGGGTTCCCACACGTTTGCAGCTCTTGACGAAAGTCTTGCTAGGTAAAATAAGGTCACATTTTTGGTTTCGTTAAAAACCAAGCCACTTCTTTGGAAAGAAGTGCTTTGCTTTGAAAATGTGCAGATGGCCTATTCATTGTGTGAATTATCGTAAGACTGTATACCTGGGTATTGCTGCCAACGATGCGCATTTTATGAGTTTTGCCGTAACATGGCGCATTTTCTTTGTGCTGTGGAAAGGGTAAAGGGATTTTTGAACATCCGTTTGCACTGCATCGTAAGCAACCTGACAAGGAGAGGAAAAATTCCGATGTTGCACTCTCTGCAAAATTTTCTGCGGACGCCCATGAATGCACTTGTGCTACGATGTTAAGTACGTTGCATTCCACATCAGCTGCTTGTCAAACTAGGAGGCCTTCTGCCTTTCGTTACTTGCAATGGCTTGTTTTGTTGTATAACTTACAAGCACATAATTCACGTTAAATGAGTACAGCAGAAGCCGATTAATAAATTCATCCATCTATTGAATCCTATTGGCCAAAGAATGGTTTATTTCCATTTCAGACACATTGCAAATCTCCAGAATCTAGACTACTATACTTTTTAACGGCCCATTTTAAATTTAACGTGTACCGAACTGTAAATGAACCGAGGCCCATTTTGACGTTGTCAACTGTTCTCGAACACAACACCATTCCTCATAATTTTGTTATTTCGCCAGTGATATAGTTCTAAATCGTCCTGCGTTCCTGGGCCAGACGTTCTGTCGAAAGAGCATTTGAAGGCATAGATATGGTTAAGCCTCGACGCTGAAAGAAACGAATTAGATGATCATCTTAGAAGAACATTTCCTCTGAGNCAAATCACGTTGCTACGTGCTTTCTGTTGATCAAATAGTAGCTGACATATTTACCATCCAANGTCGTTTGGCTGCTGGTCTAAGTGTGCCGAAATTGTCTGTTAATAATCCCGAAATCAGCTAACTACGGCGAAAGTAGATATATCTACTGTAGTCTATAAGACAATCAACGGGAGTGTCGAAAGGAATACAACATGCCGCTTTCAGTATTTGACAAGCATATGCAGCTTATGTTTCTGCTCCAACTTAAGTCAGCGTTTTTCAATTTTTCCTCTTCTTCACTAGCGCGGAAAACCTCCGTGGGTGCAAATGCGATAATAAATTCACATTATAGAAATCGAACTTATGATGCTTTTTGTATAGCAAAGAGGTGGTTATGATATTTTAAACTTAATATCTTTTTTACCGCTTTTGATGCGAGTTAGGTGCCACGGAGGGAGTTTTGTAACATTAGCCCCACAAACCTCCTGTTCCCCAAATGGAAATATGAAACACTATAAATCAGTGGAGTTTTTATCAAATTTTCAGAATGTCAACACCCTGCACAAACGCAAATCCCTCCTGTTGAAGACGTTCTGGCGACGGTTCTGCAAATGACCAAAATGTCTCAGCGGAAGAAAAACCTAGAATGCAAGTACTTTAAAATTTTTTTCCGCATTTACAAAATTTTTCAGTACACAAAGAATGTCTAAGCAGAGTGAAGGAAAGATATTCTGCTCTAGAGGAAATATTTTATTATTGCAAAATGGTTTTAAGAAGTCAGTCGTTCCGAAAGCATGGGTCGCGCCAAGGCGATCCAAACCTGGGTTGTGCATTTTCAAAGTTACCACTGCTTGCCTATTGCATTGGTACTTGAGAAAAGAGTAAAATGCTGATACTGAAAACGAACTTATCAATTTCCTGCCAGAAATCATTCAAACAACAATAATTTTTTCAGACGCTGTTTGAGGCTTCGGCCGCGCGGTGTTCTGTTCACCAACCTCGCGGATTTGGGTGGCGCTGGTTTTGGAAAAACGTTTGGGAACTGCTGCGCTAGTGTCGGTACTTGCCTGTCCCCGCTATACCCAGGGTCCCACAATCTAGATCAGGAATGGGAACCCATTTACTATCATGGGCCGCATGAGTTTGGAAAATCGCTGGCCGGCCGCAAAATTAATTGATTTTATTTTAAAATTCTACCTTCATCTTCCAAAGGAAAATAAGGAGTAAAACTATGTCAAGAGCGAGGGAGATTTGTTGACTTACGGTCTACATGTCTCCTTTTTACGGAGTTTCGTCTAAAAGCGATGTTTTGTCCTAATTTAGGTAACGAAAATTTTAATGCGGGCCATATTAAACGTTTACGCGGGCCGCAGGTTCCCGACTCCTGTTTTAGATGCTCACAAACCGGAGATATTTGTAGTTCATGCGCCGAGCACTTAGTTTTAACGAGTTGTGCAATTTGAAATTAAGTCCGATGCTTGCACTGATATTTATGTGTATATATGGTTATAGAAAAAATACGATATTATCTCCATATAGCCATTAAAAGCGTTGCGCTTACTGTGGTCAAATGTATAGGACAAATCCAACTTTTAAATAACACTTTGATTACTCTCTGTGGGTTGAAACTACATTATACACATGTGCACATTCAACATAAATCTATACCAAAAATTTACAACATTTTGCAATATCGTGATTTCAAAAACATGTATCTTTTAATAACGAAGCGAACAACCGAAAAAGAAGCAACAAACAGAATCGAAGGCTTGGTAAAAGTTCAGTGCAGTTTGAGAAAAGTGCACTAATTTTGACTTGGCTTCCACAGTGCGCGTTTTGTTGACGATCCTCTCGCTTGGCGGAAACTATAAAGCAAATTTAAGTTTTGAANAACGTCATATGATTTATTTTCTCAACCAGCATTCACAACATTGTAAGCAAAATTGAGAGCCGCTGGATTTTGTTGTGCAGACGCTAAAACATCAGNATCCTTAGAACTTCTTAGGATCCCCAGAACCCTGCTTTTTGCGGTAGAGCAAGTAAAATAACTTACTTGTTGGAGTGGGTTCCAACCAGTGTGTCGCGAAAGTTTTGCACTAGGAACGACTCTGTTGAAAATATCGGAACAACAAGTGCAAAAGGTCAGCATTATTTTTTCCAAAAGAACGTTTTTACTATTTTTGTTTCAGATACTATCTCTGGTTTGTCGTGTGAAGAAGAGTAATTTGTAAATTGTGCGGCCAAAAAAGTTCGGAAACCACACTTGTAAGAGTCAACTGCGAATTCAGGGCGTTTTGCGGAATAATCTGCTTGGAGATTCGTGCTCGAATCAGGTTGTTCGCATAGACTTTTAAAAGTCAAAACTGAAAGTTTAATGCCAGTGAATAGTTAATTAGTCACCATGGTGCACTGCTGAAACAGATGGTAGGAATGCTGTTGTCTACTGTATTGACACAAAGCTGCAGCTGGTTACAGTAAACACCTTAAGAGTGTGTTTTGAGGAAAACATCAAAAGTACATTTTTGTGCTACGAAACAGGCGGACGCCGTACCACTTCACAAGGGTTTGGAAAACATCATTTCTATGAGTTCAAACCCAACCATTATTTATTTAGCCACGTCCTGAGGAGACAGACTTATCATCAAAGTGTAGCGCAGCTAATTACAAAGTTTAAAAATTCCGTGCTTTTGCTAAAAAAAGCACACGGAATACGAAACGGTGCATTACAAAACCTTCCGCCATGGTTTCAAGCCTTTTACATTCACATTGAGTTTCGCACTTACTAAAAAAATACCGGCCAGGTTCAATTAACATACGTGATACGCTTAGAATCAAACACACGCATTTCTGCGGAGATCTAACGACAGATAAGAGCGCTGAATGCTAGTTTCTTTGTGCATTCGCAAATAAAAACCCTTGTCTGAGCGCCATCGTTGAAACGTCTAAATGTCTTCGGATTCAAGACAAACAGCCAATAAATACTAACAACAAACAGTAGTATCAGCAATGCGCAAATTCAAAGTTAGGCAATTACTCCCCGCTATCACGTGTTGCTCAACGGAAATCACTAAGCGCTTTCAGAACAAAAACAGTAACTTCCTTTTGGAAATGCCAAGGCAAATCGATAACGTGTGGAAATGCGCAGCATGATAACAATCGCGGTTTAGGGCTCGTGGTTCTCTGTGAAAGCGTCTTCCTTCGCCAGTAATCATTATAAAGAAAAGAGCGGAAGCTGAACTTCTCTTCCGCGGTTCACGTCTGGATGCCAATGTACATATCAAACATTTTGCAGAAGTAATACCTTTCATCGACGGAATCAGAAAATCGACGTGTTCTTTTACAGAAACTGAGACGTTTGTTTGTACCTAAAAACAAGTTGTTTCTGATAAGGATGCAAAGTATCGCCTTACTAAGCTAAAGAATGCAAAGTTGATGATCTTGATTAATTTCTATCTCCTACGTCTGGCTCGAAGTAAGATAGCACTTAGCAAATATCGCAACAGCTAGCGGTGAAGAATGGGCACTGGTTATAATTACAAGCAGTCGACAACCAAAACAAGCACAAAGCAAAAGACATTCAAAGAAAGCATCGCTTTCTTCGGCACAGCACCTACATCAGAGAAGTCAAAGCAATCTTAAATAGGAATGCACAATTTTATACTGAGTGTAAGATTACAATTCTTTTTGCTGTAGAAACGAACATCATGAGAAAATTAGCGATTTTTTAAACTTCATGCGTGCAAAAAAGTGACTTCTTAGTGCAATTCAACTGATGAGCGCGATTTTACGCATGTGGAAAGAAAGTGTGCGCTTTCAAGTTTTTGTTTTTGCGAAAACAGGCGGGGTTTTTAGCATTCCAGGAAGCCCGCATTTAGCGCTGCTCCGACATGATGTTAAATATATTTGAAAAACCTGCAACGCGGTTACACTTCGACAGGTATCTTCAAAGTTTTTTGTCCGAGGGCCACATAAGTTATCACACAAAAATTCGAGGGCAGGACATCTTGCGCAATGAGATTGTTGCGGGGTATGTTAACTTCTACAAATCAGTGAATTTTTCGTAAATATATTAATTTTTCATTATTGACAAAATGTCTTCGCGGGCAGGATGGAATGGCTTCGCGGGCCGGATCTGGCCCGCGGACCGTAGTTTGGAGACCCCTGCACTACGATACACAGTAGCTGTCGAACAAGGTGCGCCGCCGCACCATCATTACATCATAAAAACCTGTGAAAGCAAAATTCTGCAGATAAACCATTTCAACAGGAAAACCAGCAATATTGTTCATATTCTTCTGCGGTGCTTCACTTCACACCGTGAGCTTCACACCGTGCGGTGCTTCACTTCACACCGTGAGCCAGGGGCGTACCGAGGTCAAATGGGGCCGGGGGCAAGAAACAAGTCGGGCGCCCCCACGTTCGAACCTAAGGGTTTTCGGAAGCAAATGTACTGTATTGAATAAAGTACTTGTGACATTGTTAGGACTTTTCAGCACCCAGGAAATTGTGCCCCCTTTCCTCCCTTGTTATTCCCCCTGGTTGCTGTGAGAGTGCGAACTAGCTTGAGATTTGTGTTAAAAAGCAACCATTTCACAAATATTTTGCAAATTTGACATTACCAGCAGCAGTAAACGGAATGCTTGGAAAAACCTGAGGAAGATTAAACAGATGTTTATGCCATTGAGCAAAATTTGACAGTAATCAGCTCAAAAGCTTTTTCCTCCGTGTAAAATGGTACTTGTTTCACGACAAGCATTAGGTTCGGCGCTACTGTGCTGGGTTAATTCGATGAAATTTAATCCTGCACTGAAGTCGTAAAAAGTCTAAGATGAAGCAGACGCAATAAATATAACTAACAAAGAAACATTTCGACTGCAAAAATCAGACCCGATGATATCTGTTTGTTTTTCAAATCAAAATGAATTTTTGGTGCAAACCTTGTGAAACTGCTAAGATAAATAAACTTCACCCAGTGCTGCCAAGCACAATGCGACAAATAACCAGAGTCCTGTCCGGGTTAACAAATTTTGCTTGCTCCCGTAAAATTTAAACCCGCCTCGTACCAGCAGGAATTTGAAAAATTTTACCCCTTCCAGCAGACTTTTAACCTGCATCCATCCGCGCACCTTCCCAACCTACTCCCGCCTCATCCGCCCTGCTTCTGCCCTGGACCTGTGACTGTGTGTCTGAAAATCACTTAAAATACATGCAACGTGTTTTATCGCTGGTTCCAATTTATTCAGTGCTTCATTTTAAAGCCCAGAGAAGCTATTAAAAAACACTTCTAAGCGAAAGTGAACTTTCGTTCTTAGCTTTACACGCACTGTTGGAAAAGAGTATATCATTCGGTAACGAATTATGAACTCTTTAAATTGCTTGTTTTGCTATTCACGACATGACCAGTCATACTGAACACTCGTTCATTAGCACTGCTAGTTGCCATCACGTAGAACGTATTTCTTGCAAAATCACTTAGAGCTTGATCAGAAGCGTAACTGACGGGGGGACAAGCTAAATGTAGAAACTGGGCCCCCTTTAAATGACATTTTGATAGTTAGTATTCATCAATTTGTTGTTTTTTGCGTTTTTCGGGGTGTTCTCTTTATTTTTTGTATCTAGTATGGACATCCAGGACATCCAGACATTCACTATCATTTCTTAACCTTCTGAGTTTTGGCTAGTGGGCCCCCTTCAGCTAAGCTTTGTTCCCCTTGCTCGAATCTCTTGTTACGCCACTGAGATTGATACTCCAATCTGTGGTCTCCTTACCACTGGAGAATGCTGTTTCCAACATCCTTGTGCCACAAGCTCTCTGTGACATTGAATTTGTTCCTCATGTCACTTTTCCATGCACTGGACCAACATTCAGTAATCTGCACAAATAATTCTTATCCTGCGCTGGCCTGCACTAAGTTCAACCCATACCCGCCCCGCAAATGCGGGTACCAGCAACCCGTCCCTTGCAGGACTCTAGAACAAACCGTACTGCACTCAGATGAACGTGAAATATATAGTGCAAGTTCGTCACGGGTGGCGATAACCTTGGTTGTTACAGGCTTTCTTGCAACGGGATAGTTCTTGATCTGAAAAACACAATAGATTTAATATTTGCTGAAACTGTTTATACAAACTGCCCAAATGTATGATTTCTCAGCACGCTTTCGGAGACCAAGCATGCATTGCATGCTGCTTCAGCAACGAAAAAGGTGATGTCTGCTCAAACGCTTTCTTGTTAATTTTTTGAAATTGATGACTCAATCATAACCTATGTGTTTAAACAAAACACAATTAAACCCTTTGAGTCCCGAGATCGCCAAAATTTTGGCGCAGGGTTTGCAACGCTATAACTCGCCAGTCGATTGAGTTAGAAAGCTGTTCCAACCATCTACAGATTCGGCAATTTCATTAGTTGAGATTGAAAAAAAATTTTCATTAGTTGAGATTGAAAAAAAATTTTTTTCGTTTTGGGTTTGTGGTTCTCCGGAGGAGGACGTCACAAGTGGGGGTGGCATTTTCATTTTTTTCGCCTAGTTTAGGCCTAGTTTACGCGGCCCTGGACACCAATGCAAAGAGCCACTTGTTTCGCTCACGTTTTTGTCGAAACTAGGCTATTATCCGAGTCTTTAGAGCCCTTGATTGACTTTCTAGCATATCTGGATCCAAAATTATGCTACAAAAAACAAAAAGTGGTCAAAATTTCTACCCCTACAAAAGGAAACCAGTGGTTGAATAACACCCAGTTTGGATATGGCCATAACTCGCCGTTAGAATAGGCTAGAGAACTATTCAAGCCCTCAAAAGACTCGTGAAGACTTGTAGTTTAGACTGCAAAAAATTTTTAGCTTGAGATCTCAGGTTTTTTGTTGATGTTTACATAATGAGAGGATGTTTATGTATATTTTGTTTACATTTGGATTATGACGTCATTTCCTGGGAGTCGAACAATCCATCAGATTTTGTGGCTCAAAGTTTTTTTGGATTCTAGGCTACAATACTAGGCTTTAGAGGGTTTGATGGACTTTCTAGGATTTCTGGTTCAAAAATTATGGCAAAGTAAGCAAAAAATAATTAGGGGAATCCCCACTAATTCCCTAGGAATCCTTACAAGACTAGGGGTTTTTCGGTCATAACTTGGGGACCAGAAACGCCAGGAAGTCGATCTAGGCCTTTAAAGCTTCATATTCCAGCCTAGAATCGAATCAAACTTCTAGCCACTATTTTGGCTCATCGTCGAGGTGATGACGCCATAAAAGAATAAACACAAAATAGCAAAACCTACCCTTTTTCTAACGACACCCAACGAAAGCCCCAAACCTAAACCTCAAAAGTTTTTTTTTAGTGCAAACTACAAGGCTTCACTAGTTTTTCTCGAGGGTCACGAATAGCTAGCGATCGATATCTCGCGGCAGTTTTCTCAAGCAAAAGTGCTGTCAGTGGGAGACTCATGCTTTTTTAGCAGTTTTTGGAATTTTGTGTACAAGGGGGTTTTGGGCCATAACTTTGGTTCTAGACATGCTAGAAGATTAATTAAGGGCTCTATAGACGCGGGTGATTGTCTAGTTTCCAACAAAATTTTGAGCCATGAAAATGGCTCATTGAATTAGCGCCCAGGGCCAGTGAAAATAGGTCAAAAATTCAAAAACATGCCTTGTTTGTGACGTCACCAAGAGAAACCCCCCACCCAAATCAAATATATGTTTTTTTAATTGAAACTATAAGACTTGCTGAATTTGTGGATGGTTTGAACAGCTCTGTAGCCATAGTAGCTGGCGAGTTATAGTTTTAAAGCGTTTAAAATCCGCGCCAAAATTTTGGCGGGTCCGGGACTCAAAGGGTTAAGACCATGTGCGATCCATAGCACAAGCAAACAGGTCAGTCGAGTGATACCAAATAGCCTACTTGAGAAATTGCAAACCTCTCAACGACACAATACAACAGTTCATGCTGTTTAAAATATCTTGAATTTAGTAACTATATCAGGTTGCTAAACCAGATTTAGTCTAATAAAGAGATTCAAGGACCGACTAGGTTGTTGCATAACACAAGTTGGATCACTTTCAACTGAAAACAGAGTTGATTTGTGAAAGCAGAAAGTACCCATAATAAGTCATCAGCGAAATCCAATGTTTAGAAGAAAGCACTTTAGTCTAAACGTGATTTTTATGTGTGTAAATGCAAAAAAAAATTCTGGAATGAAAAACTTAATAGAGATGTAACTAAAACCAGTCAATTTTACCCAATTTATTTGTGCGCAACGACGTGCTTAATTATGCAGCATTTGAACTTTTTGCGATAAACTGCGAACAAACAGATTATTCCTCAACAAAAACACGCAGCTGTGTGCAAATGCCTGAGTGAAGACAAACGAATGCAAATCTGTCCTTTGTCGCTGTACATTGATGAGCAGCAAATGTAATCACTCAACTTCTGACGTCGCTGTTCATATTAGAATGATTTCACCTTTAATAGCAACTTGGATTTGTAGCTTTCAAATGGAATTGCTTGCACCAACCTAGGTTTCCACTTTTTGCCCTTGCGAAAGTTGACCAACCAATGTACTCTTCTTTGGCGAAAGCAGCGCTGTTTCAATTCACGTCAAAAGTAAGCCATGTTGAACCACCACTCCCAAAAACCTCCACACGTGGGAGTTTACGTGCACCACACCAGCTTCATGTAATCCATCCATGTAATCCACGCACCACACCAGCTTCATGTAATCAAACCAGCTTCAAACCAGCTCCACCACACCAGCTTCATGTAATCCACGCAAACCAGCTTCAAACCAGCTCCACCACACCAGCTTCATGTAATCCACGCAAACGGCGTGGGGATGGGGATGCAATCGCATCCCCAAAAGCTGAAAATTTGGCCATGTTGGGCAAAAATTTTCAAAATTTGGGCAAAGTATACAGCTACATTCACATGTAAGTGAGGTAGTGTCTATTTTCCAAACTAAGGCAAAATAATCACCAAATCAACGGCAAAATAATTACCAAAACGGCAAAATAATCTGAAACTATTTTGCCATTCTTTTTTGCCCCTGATGGCAAAATAGGCACTGTCCTTGAGTGAACTGGAATCATGTGGCAATTCCAACAGCCTTCATTGAATTTGGGACAACTAAAAAACTTTAATAACGTTCTGGGTAAAGTTATAAACATTTATGTAAAATAGGAGCATTTAGGTAAGGTAAAACCGCTTCAATTAAATTTGGGCAAATGAGAAAAGCTAAAATCAAACTCGGGTGAAAACAAAAACAATGAGATATTCTGGAAACACTTGGGTGAAGTCCATCAGTCAAATCAAATTTTGCCAATTTGCAACAGCTTCATTCAATTGTGGGCACCTTCAAACAGTCTTGTTCAAAGATGGGCTATATAGAAAAGCTTCATTAAAATTTTAGTAGGTTTAGAAATATCTGGGTGAGAGTTTTATTATGAGATTTTTGTTTAAATTTGGATAAAATAAAAATCTATTGGGTGAATTTCAACAATCTTAATGAAATTTGTGCAAATTGGGACAGCTTCATTCAAATTTGGGTGAAGTTAAAAATGTTTCCATCGATTGGAAAAATTTGGATAAATTCCAACAGACTAAATAAACTCTGGACAAACAACAATAGCTCCATTGAACTTCGCACCAAGTGGAACATCTTCATTCAATTTTGGCTAACTTCAAACAGCTTCATTTCAATTTGAATAATATGCAACCACTTCATTTGAAATTGCATGCATTTCGAAATATTTTGGGCAAGTTCCAACAGCATTGATCATATTTGAGTAATTGAAAAAGCTTCATTCAAACTTGGGTACAATTAGAACCATCTGGGTAAATTAGAAGAGTGTCATTCAGATTTGCATGGCCTACATTATAAATATTTGAGCAAATTACAACAGCCCAAATCAAAATTGGAGCTGCACTTGTTGCCGTGAGCGTAAAAGAACTCTTCCCCAATTTTAATCGGTCTCGTGTGAAGCAGGCGTTGGGTTATGCTCTTAAACAACATTCACAGTTTGATCACCTTGGATCAGCTTAACCTTTACTGCAAGAGGCTCAAATTCATTTTATTCCCGGAACCAGATTCGAAACCGTCTGGTCTCAAGCAGGTCCGATCACATTATGGGATACGAATATATAAATATACACAATTTAATTTTCTTTGATTTAGTGCAAAAAAGTGAATACCGAAACCTTTCGCAGTTACAGAAAAGTTCTTTGACAAAAGATTGAAAAATAAACTGGGAACTATTCAAGAATGCTAAGTTATTTGTTTCATGGCATTGTAATTAGGTGTGGTTTGCAAATAGGAAACACTGTGCGGGGTAAAGCTCTTGAAGTTGCGGCCAAATAGGCCCTCCTCCCAAAAACAACAAAATTAAAATCCTTATCGCAAATCGAGAGCGTAACGGTCATCTCCAAGTGGTCACTTCGATGGTCCCTAACTCGGAAATATTTGTGCCTCGAACGAAGAAATCAATGCGAACTTCCACTGCGTCAACCAACTCCGCCAAAGTTATCTCCAATGACTTTGTTGCAAACTAAGCGCATGCAACTGGGCAACCATGCAGATGAAAACAGTGAAGCGTTCCCAGCGTTAAAAGGTCTATGCGATATATTTATGCAGTGTTTTTCTAAGGTTGGTTCTAGGGAACACCAATGAATTTTATGAGGCCGCATTTGCTTAGCAAAACGTTCAAAATAATTCCGAAACATATTGTTTNTTACAGTATTGGTAGTCACAGTGCACAAGTAGTACTACTCTATTTACAAAAATTATATCACAANCCTTTTTAATTTCAACTTCATCAAACAGCTCTTGTTCATCAGTGAAAGTATCGGTTTTACACTCATCATCTGCATATTCTACAGTCTTCAGTGCTCGCTATGTCACTTTCCGTGTATTTTTTGCTTTTATCCATTTCAATCACAAATCTCATATCAAGCGCACTCTCATCATTAAGATAACTCTGGACCCAGTCTCGTCGCCATGGGGGTTTGGTAGGCTTAACCCCCCAAACAAAGTTCCAAGACCCCAAATTAAAATATGAAACACTATAAATCAGTGGATTTTTTGTTAATTTGCAGAATGTCACCCCCCAGCCCAAACGTAAAATTCCTCTATTGAAGACTTTGTGGTGACGGTTCTGTGTGAACCATTAATTGAAATATTTATCAGAGCATAGAGTTACATCAAGCAGCCGGTTTCGTTGATTGGTTTTAACACGGTACAGCGTTGAAAACCCTCGGTCTGGCCAGGTTGTGGCAAGCGTACTTGACAGCACAATGCAGCAATATTGGTTTTCCCATCAACCGTATTAGCTCAACATAAGCTCTGCTTGACATCAGGAACAATGCAATTACTGCAATATTCCGAGATGAACAAAATGAACTCGGTTGCTGCCACAGAAATGGGATGGCGTAGGTCACGAAGCCGATCATTATGGCTGATGCGGTCAACCAAGGTTTGCAAAGAAGCTATTTTTCGATTCGCTATCTCTTCTTTCGAGACCCAGTAAATCAGATTTATGCGGTCAGCTACCGTATTACCTTAATCTGAAAGGCGATCTTGATGAATAGCCTGAAATAGTGAAATGCGTTGAGTTTTTTCTAGGCTATTTCCTTTTCGGTGTTGATCAGAGCTGGGAGGATTGTTCAGGCGGTTCGGTCGTGGAAGCCTGGCAGCATCGATAGTGTAAATATTACCATTCTTTCCTTGGCCGGTGGTAACCCCTGAATGCATAGAGCGTAGCAAACATAATATGCCTCTGTCAGCATGCACAGTGAGCACATTCATTAGTAAAGACTCACGAAATCGTTTCAGCTTGATCCATGATTAAAAAGTCTCATTGGTAAATGTTGCTGACTGACTGTTAGCTGAAACTGACAATGCTTTTGAGACACCAACATTTGAATGCTATTCTTCCTGCACAACGGAATTTAAAGAACCTTTGTAGTCACTGCTGCTGGCATTTGTACTTTCTGGCCAGGTAAAAAGCAAGGAATTTCTGTTTGGGCTTACTACAAAAAAACTGCTTTATTCCTGGATGGCTAGTTTTACGTTTTTTCTGTGATACTACTTTCCGAAAATACCCACACAAAAAAGTGAAAGTATAAAATCTGCAAAAGGCTTGGCTTGCTAAAAATGTTTGACACTGTGGAAAAGTTGGCTTGCTAAAAATGCCAGATTCGGTGGCATTCACAGCATTAATTATCACGTAACCTAATATCTCATGAATGCTGTCAAAATTATTAATTGCATGGGTTGCATGGGATTTCTAGAGATGATTATGATGAATAGGCAAGGCTACTGTCACTATTGCACGTATTTGGTGTGAGGCGATTCGGTGTGGGATGTTCATTGAAGTCACAAAACGACGTTAATTGAAGCTTTCGATTCTGCTAAAACTTTTCGTGGTTGTCCAGATTTAATGTGAAAGTACCAATTTTATGGGTCAGCAGAGAAAATTTATGGGACTGCTTTGAACTCACAAAACACCTTAAAAAACGAATTAAAATTTAGAATGTTGGAAGTGTGCTAGAGTGAGATAGCACTGCGCTACGCGTTAGCTAGGAGTACATCTTCTGCTTATGGACTAGTAACTCGTTTTTCATTGCAATGTTCAAAATATATCTACCTTCGTATATGCAACAATTTTAATTTTTAATTAACAATGCTCAGCTTCCAGGCTAAGGATTCTTTAGTAAAGACACAGCTTTGCTTATCGCAAACAGATAAACATCATCTCACATGCATTTGTTTACTTAATCACCAAAACTGGGTAAAAAACAGAGTCCATCCACTGCAAAACACATCTCACATACACATTTATGTTTTTGACTTCTTTATTGAGGTTGTTTTCAATTACAATTTTTTTCCACATGTTTTCAATCTTTGTTTACATGCAGTTGATTGTTGACGCCAGAAAATCATATCGCACAAAAAATGTTTTCAGGTTGTGGTTTAAAATTCGGCAAAATGAGTTGTGCATGAATTTAAGTGATTGTCTCCGCTTCGAAAATAAAGCTGTCGAGCAAAAACCCCGGAAAAGAGATTTATGCTGTGGGTGGCTGAAAGCTCAGAAAATTGTTGAATTAATGTGGCGAAGCACACACTGGGATTCAGAACCGTCGCCAGAAAATCTCAAGTGTGGCTTGACATTTTCAGTTTGCTTTATAGTGTTGGATGTTTCAACCTTGGTGGGCTTTAGGTGTTTAGTGGGGTTAACCGCCAAAACTACCCCGCGGCGACGGCACTGTTAGGATCACCATGAATTCCTGGAAGACACCAAGTGGTAACTACGATGGCAGTTAAGTTTGTATAATCGAAATAGACGTTTTTTTCCAGAAGCGTTGTTCAGCTTCAACTCTTTGTGCAGTGAGAACCACATACTACCGTAGCTTCCTTCGTTTATTATCGTCATGAGACAATGATGTTGAGGCGAAATGTTAAACACCAGACACAAGACAATGGAAATATATACGGCAGCCAAAGCAGGCGAAATTTAATTGAAGTGAACAAGAACGAAATTAACTGAATATTAAAAAAAACATGCCACTATCGCAGCAGACGCCCTTTAATTGCAGTTTGTGTGAAAGATTTTGAAAGCAGCACGGAATAAAATTAGTCTTAATTAAGATTATCCACGTAATGTGAGACAATTAAGAAACCTCACGCCATGGCTAAAATAACCGTACAACTTTGCACTGCCTGCTGTGCAATGGAAATCCAGTCGGTGAGAAAAGCTTCTTGACGAGTACAGATGCCTCTTGAGAATCACATCAACCTAACAAAGTCAATAAACGCACGTTAGCGTTGCAGCTTGTAGCTTTGCGAACAAGTTTCTATACCGGAGAGTACATACAAATCCAATATTTGGATTTCATAATCAACAGCAATTCATTAGCATGGGACTAATCAATTGAAGAATATTTGAAACGAATTTTTAAACTCTACTTTGATGTACCATATGAGCAAGGTCACCTGATTTCTTAAATTGGTCAAACGACGGCCCCAACGCTAATCACGATTGCATGCATACCCACATTCTGACAGATGAAGCATTGTGCTGCAGGGTACCTCAAAAGATGTATCCTTTGAGTGAGTCCGTAACCGCCTAAGTGCGCTACCACCATACCGAAACCAAGTAACTTTGTCCAAGCCCGGATTCAAGTTGCCTACTTAATCCACAACGAAAAACAATTAAAATGCGTGTGGTGCAATTTCATTTCAAGTTACAGCTGTTTGGATTTAGCAACTGTGAATAACGTTTAGTGGTAAGTATAGATAAGAGTGATCAAGTATTGCCACCATTGCGGCATGACACTAGTGTTGTCAGATGCTGGTTGAAAAACCAGCCCAATGTCCTCGTAAAACAAGCCCAAAACCAGCCCAAAAAAACTTCAAACTAGCCCAAATTACAGCCCAAATATGCGATAAAGCTAACACTTTGCAGTGAAAGTAACCACCATTATCTTATTGCAGTTGCAGTCTTTGTGCAACAAACAACTGACCTTTCTTACAAAGCAACCTCAAACATCCAAAATAACAACAAGTAGTAACGACAATCAAACCGTTATTAATAATACCAGACATTGCAGTTGAAACAAAATGTTAACCGCAGCAAACCCTGGTGCATATTATATCAAGCATGCGCTTTAA
>JGI24159J19872_10004638_pt1 | contig 17570 bp, 10 predicted proteins | sample Ectturendosymbi4_FD_19872 | JGI IMG/M metagenome (IMG submission 19872) | reverse complement strand
CTGGGTGGTTTGACATTCAGCCTTTAACATGCAGTTTTGCTTATTTAAGTGTGAGGGCTGGTTACTAACTCTGATTAAAGATTCAATATTACTTATTGCAGAATACAAACTCATTTCACAGGCATGTTGTGTCACTTTTAGTTACTAGCACATCACTCACATACTATATCCACAAAAACAATAAAGCATTTAACATCTTTTTTACATACACACAGGTGCGGTGCATCGTGTATAGTAATTACTAATTCAAAGAAAGATAACCCACATCAACACAAGCATTTGTGAACAATAATAGTTTACCAAAACGTGTCACAACAAGAGTTTAAATAACTCATTTTACTTGCTTCATACGTTTAAGCCACTTTTGGAAGGTCCCTTCCTACTGTAGGACAGTGAATGTGCAACATTTCACATTTAATAAGTTGCGTTAATCGTTTGTACGCTAACATACTGTAACACTAACAGTAAAAGTACGGTGTTGTTATCTAACATCTGTACTCAACTGTAGTAGTGTTAACTGTTAACCCAACACCACCGCAATGGCAATTACATTACTTGCACGTTAACTAGCCTACCGCAAGACTCCGAATATTTTCATACACACCTTATTTATTATTCAGATTGTCATTCTTACTCGTTAGATATCCCCGAATTAACCACTGTCGTCTGTCTCAGCAGATGCATCAGCACAACCTCACCATAGCGACTGTTTTCACAACACACTGAACAGTACCCTAACACTATCTTGGCGACAGGCGATCATACGACCGTCACATGACCCGTGATACTGACGTCAGTAGAGTTTCCAAAGAATTTAAACAGATCTGGTTTGTAAAACAGGAGGAACGAAATAAGAGCACAACATAATCTACCAACTAACGCATTGCTTCAAAAAATATCAATTGCCTTGACATGTACAAATTTGTGATAAACGACAAAACATTCAAAACACCAGATTACATTCGTTGTGAATGCAATCAGAGGACTTAGCAACGCTTGTTTAAATGTGTGCATGTGGAAGATATAAGATAGATTCCACACAAGTAACATGGAAACTGCTTTCACAAAATACTTAGATACAAGTAACCTGGAAGGAAACTTGCTGAAGCAACATTGGACACCATTTTTTAGCTTATCTGGTGCTATTTCATAGCAAAAAGAGACATAGGAAAGATATGAAATTTCATTTGACTTCACACTGACTCGAGCTTCCAAACGAATGCCTCGAAGTGACTCGACCGTTCTTGTAGCTTGACGCTGATTTGACTCGAAAATTTTTTAGATGACTCTGACTCGAAAGGCTTGTGACTCTGACTCGACAAAGATGACTCAAACACATCACTGGTGATTTACACTGTTGTTGCCGACGTCAGACCGGGAAATAAGTTGCTTATGGTGGAATGCATTTCACCAAACAACATGGAAGAGGAAAATTGAATTGGCGCGAAGGCCTTTTTTATTTCCCTAACTTGTCAATTCCAAACCACGAGTGAAACCTTTGTCAGGGAATGGTGCACAACATGTAGCCTTCTTCAGTCCGTGCCTCGTGCCTTTGGCGCAAATTCGATTTTCCTCTTCAATGCCTTGTGATAAAATCCAATAACCTTTAATTCGTGCCTTTGGCGTGGAACAAACAAGTGATGCATGCTTCAATGGCCAACATGCTTCGTTTACGGAAATACAAAACCCACTGATACGCCCGTTTGAAGAAATGCATCATTGCGTAACATGGCAATGTTTTGGAGTTTTGACATGTGTAACAACAAAAGAGGCTTATCATCAGGCCCGTAACTAGGGGTGCATGAAGGCGAGGCCCCTCCTGGAAAATGTTTTGCCTCTCCCTGAAAATATGTGTTAGACATACTTTAAAAATAATGGACGTATTTTAAAAAATTTGGGCCCCTCTCAGAAACTCTTCTCCCCCCTCTGGTGTCCCAAGCTGGTAACGGGCCTGCTTATCATGAGTCTGGCCTGTCGAAGCAGCCTGTTTCCTCAACGAACTCAGTGGCGTATGNTGGTTATTGTTACTGGGTGTGCGCTGTTTGTGACGTAACAGTGTGACGTCAAATTCACGTTTCAAATTCAACGTTTTGGCGAAGTTTTTTGACACAATACATAGCATTATACACGCACTCTCCTTATTCATTGTTGTATAACTTAATATATCATCGTATTGACTTTAAAACTATCCGCGCTCTAACTTAAAATTCAGGTGAAAAATACATTCAACGCTACGACCAAGCAACCATAACTGCAAAAATAACAGACTGCATGCTAAAACCAATGAATTAAACACACTCAGCCCCACAACAGCCCAGTTGGCAACTGCAAAAACAGTCTGCACGAATGTCTCTTTGAATACGAGCAGTCGAGCCCAGAAGGTGAGCGTCTCGAATAGGGCACACTCAAGCTTGCAACAAGGGAGTAAAATACACTCAGCCTTGGAACAGCGCTGGTTACAACTGCAGAAACAAGCTCCGGCTCTGCGCGAATGTCTTGTCGATTACGAGTTTCGAGCCCTGCAGGTGTGCGCCTGAAATGTCGCACACCCTGGTTTGTCAGATAGAAGCAACAGGTGAATATAATTCACTCAGCCCTGGAACTGCGCAGCTCGCAAGTGCAGAAATAAGTTGCGGCTCTGCGCGATTGTCTTGTTGATTGCGAGTTTCGAGCCCTGCAGGTGTGCGCCTGGAACGTCGCACACCCTGGTTTGTCAGACAGAAACGACAGGGGAGTCTAATTCACTCAGGTCACCTGAAAAATTTTCGGCGTCGCCGATATGTCAACTGTTATCTGCGGGACATCAGCCTTGTTGTCACAAATGAAGTTACCATCGCCATCATGGCCAATAACCCCCCTTACTTCAAAGCTATAAATCTTATACAGATTTCGATAGAACTGCTCAAAAGAACCTTTCGAAAAATTCAGCTACAGAGGAAATGGAGTTAATAAGTGCTTTTTAAGTCTTTTAACAACTTACTGTCATAGTCTGCTTTGCTTAGAGTTACCTGAGCAACCCCTTGACAACCGCACTTTGACTCGAACATTTTCAGTCATTACTTGACTGACGATAGATCTAGAGCAGCTATGTCCAACCCAAATGGCTTACTGAGCCAAAAATAATGTCACTATCTTAGCCAGGGCCGCACGTTGAATGACATATTAATGAGGGCCGCACATTGAATGCCCTTACTTTGATCTTAGCAAACTAAATTTAGTTAAAGCTAATGTCCTGAAAACGTTCGAATCCTGACTGCAATGGTGGCAGACTTCATAAAGTGGCACTGAGGACCACCTGCAACAAAATGTTAAATTTTCAACAACCAAAATATGGACAAGTTGTCAGTATGTAAAATACTTTTACTACAGCCAAAACCTAAACTGGGCCGCATGTGGCCCACGGGTTGGACACAGCTGATCTAGAGAGCTAACCAAACCCTCTGAGGATGCAGTCTTCTTCTAGTTTCTGTTTGAAAAAAGTCCGGGTGCTTTTAGATTTGAACTATTTGTGGGGCAGCCTTACGTCACGGGATGGCTCCCATAACATGGTCTGGCGGTGAGAAAAATGTTCAAGTGGCAATTTACCCGTTTTTTCTTTCAAAATAACCTAGGCGAAAATCTGCATCTTTACAGCCTTTGATTAGCCATCTAACGTTAGCGGTGGTCACGTTACGGTCAAAAATTTGTTTATATTAGTAATGTCTAATTAGAATAAGAAAAAATCGGTCATTTGGAAGTTTCGTTGATTTGCACTAAAATATTTCTGTGGCTTATAGATCAGTGGCTTGATTAACCTGAACATTTTTGGTGCAACTTTTTGGAATTGGGGGGCAAACACACCCTGGCGAGCCTGGCCATACCAGATCCGGTCAAGGAACCTATGCCGCACCCGGTGGTTGTAGCATAGTATGTGGGTTTTGTTCTTACAAACGCTGAAAAACCTATATTGGGATGGGACGAATACTTTTGAAATGCCTTTCTTCGACAGTGTCAACTCTTGAGAAAAAGTGTTGCAGGCAGATTGCAAATTGTATCCATTCGTGCGCGACTCTTACAATTTCGCATGAAACAAAATTTGCCTTAGCGAAACCACTGCAAAATGGCCATGTACAGGGAAATGTTGCGCGAAGTCTCACATGCACATAAATGCTCAATTCAGCGATAGTGCTGTGCCACGACGAGCTGCCAAAAGTCTTCATTGGTATTTAGGCCACATGTGTGAACAAATTTCGATTGACTGATCGTAATTTTTCGCACTGTTTTTCGGAGATGCAGAACAATTAACAGACATCGCGTCACAGAAATGTATTTGTACAGTTACAAATGTTAAGGGAAACCTAAGAAGTAATTCCAGAGGATAGAAAATAACATAAAAGCTCATTGCTTGGTAACTAATTCTGACGTATAGAAGAACAGAAGGAAAAGTACAAAGGTCTGCAAAGAAAAGAACCTACAAGACTGAAAAAGCAACACTGCATAACTGCATCGCAAAACACGGAAATGACAAACCGTTTTTCGTTACTGCCAACGATTCAAAATACTTGACTTTTAACACAAGAAGCACATCATTTGCAGTTTATTTGAAGTGAACAGTCCTCCGAGATGCGATAGCAATTCTAAAGCGGTTGGCAGTGACTACTTGCCATTTTCTTCAGCAACGGTATGGGTTGCATAGCAAACGTTTCGGTTAAGTTTCGTAAACCTTTGGCAAAATGAATCAACAAGGCTACATGGTGACTGCATAAGCGTTGCGAATGTACCTTTTGATGAAAGTACGACTTTTGCATGTTTCGCGACAAACAAACTGAGAAAGCAAATCATCTTCCGTGCTTGAGTAAACGACTCTTTTTTTGAAGGAATTTAAACTAGGCAGGCATAGTGGCAGTTCTTCGCGTCGAACGCGGCATAATATTATTTGTAAAAAATGAACAGGAAGTACCCAATCATTTTTAAATCTATCTTATAAAAAATTTGTTAGAGATTTGCAACGAATAAGGTGTTCCGGCAAAATTGAGACAAACTTTATTTTTGTAAACTAAGGAAATCATCAATTCAATACAAATGTCTGTGTTATATCTTTTTCATTCGCTGATTTTTACGGTACGATTCTTTGCAAAAGTCGGTCTTGATTCTGATTCGCAAGGAAGCATGCTTGTCGCGTGTGTAATTTATACCACCAAATCGTTCAGTTAAACGTGTAATGGAAGCGGTAAGACAGCAAACGTAATTGCACAAGGACTTCATCGTTGCGCTCAACGTCGTACGCTCTGCTGCTTGTTCCTTATCTACAAAGACCTCTGGTGACAAGTGCGAGGAAATGCGCGGCAAAAGCGTATTAAAACAAAATAATACCAAAATAGTTATGTACTTGACAAAACCTACAAACTGTTCTCATCAATACAGAATTCACTGCTTTGCAAAAGAGTGTTAATCCACCCTGCAGTTTAGAACGGTTTTTCAATTTCAACATTAATTTTGAATTTGCGAAATGTCACTTTAACTTTTGTTCATACCCTACATCGTAGGGTTTCAATAATCGTAGGTAAACAGCAACAATGCAAAGAGATTAAAACTAACACGCCCGTCTCCTGCCTAATTTATTCCAGCCAATTGAAAATTGTTAGGGTGATCATTTTCAGGTTCAAGTTCAAGACACACCGCAGAGTTCAGTTATAGGATATTCAATCTGACTTCGGACTTGGGGGCATGCAAAACGCAACGCTTACTTTCAAATGACGGGAGCACCGTAACAGGCCAAACGTCAAAAGAAAGAAATACAAAAACGACCAGTTAACATTGTAACATAAAAATGAGCAACTTGGATCAACTGCGACCAGCGCATAACCCTCAAAAACAAAATCTGTGAACTGCTTTTGCTCCATGTTCAAAATAACGATCTTCCGTCACGCACCCGCTTAGGAAATTCGCTTGCTCAGCTAAAATAGAACCTCCGATCCATGCTGCATTTTCGCTGCATTCAGCAACATGGACAGATAAATTCGCAGAATTCGAAAGTTTCTTGAGTTCCATCTGTAAGCGCGACTGCAGTCCTTTGAGATTGGCAGTTCCACCAGCGAGTAAGACTGAGTGGTTTCCATACTTAATGACATCAACGTCCACTCTGCAAAAGCGCACCAATCAAAACACAATCACAAAAAACGAGCAAACTGTGTCACAATGCGAGCAGTTCAAAATTTCCGTGCAATGTTTAGTGGTCGATGAGATGAATCTATGTGTAATGTTTGATAGCAAACAAAAAAATCTAAAACCGCAAACAACACACAATACATTTTCTAAATCTTCGATAGAAAACAAAGTTTAAACTACTCCACAGTTTTTACTTTTCATTTTTTCTACAATTAGCTTACACAAACGCTGCATCACAGATACCTTTCAACTGTCTCGCTGAGTAGTTTTGGAATTCCCGGACATGCGCTTCCAACCAACGACGGATCAAACAAGGGCTCCGCACAAACCGCCAGTTCTTTTCCAAGTTCAACCATCGTTCCATCGGGAAGCTGAATTTCTTGATTAGGATTTTGCTTCAGCTGATGCCGATCTGCGCGTATAGGTTATTTCAGCTGAATAGCAGCAAGCTCATATGTTCCACAACGATGCTCCCGCTATGTCTATTGAATCGTAATGATGGCTCGATCAAAACACTTCTACCAAAATGCGGATTTTGTACATCCTATGTAGATAATTGGAGGCTTATTGTGTTCTTTCACTCTTTTTTGTTGCACAAAACCGATGTATTGTATAGTAATATATTCAAATGGCCCTTTGAGTTTTCCTAGTTGTGCAGGTCTGGGTTAGATACATACTTCTAGTCACGCCCAGAGGTTAATAGAGCCCTTGGATTACTTAAAGCGCGTTACACGTGTTTGAATTTACAACGTTAACTTGGGTTTCAGTCAAAAATATGAATCCGTAAACGAAAAACAAAATCAAACTTGTTGTTACAGAAAAAAGGATAATGCCACATTTCGAATAACATATAAATATTTTTCTCCGTATTAAGTAAATCATTCCTTGGTATCTGATATGGAAAATATACTCATTTCTGCATAACAGTGGCTTTTCTCTTATATTAATTGGACGCATTCTTCGTTCGCTCAAAAGTTCACGCTTTGTTAGTTTATTTATGCAGCGCATCATATAAAGTAAGGTTAGTGGCGGTTTCAACCACATATTTATTATTCAGTGACTGTTTTAACCAGATATTAATGTAGTTGCACGAATTCGAGATTGATCTCACCTGTAGTAACAGCAGCGAAACGCTCTTTGATATCGTTGATAATTTCCATTTCTGCAACTGATGTAAAGCTGGCGCCCTTTTCCCGCTGAGCAAGACGCGCTAAGTAGTTGGTGATATGGCGACCTCCAACGGGCAACTGTATCAACAAAAAAACTTCTTTTGATATTTTGCCAAAGAACACGTGTGAAGTTAATAGGCAACTGTCCTCGTTTTTTTGTTTCTATAGAATTAATTTTTTCATGTCTTTGCTTCTCACAAAAGTTCAAAACAGGCAACCATGTTCGGATGAGATAAAACTTTCGGAAAACTTGCCAAGATTATTTATTGAGAAGCAAACATGGCTTCTATTTCGATATCTATTTTAGATAAAAAGAAGGGAAAGAGTAAAAAGAAGTAATCCATTTCTGCCAACAAAACGCATGAACCAGGGTGTCACGCAAAGGAGTAGATTGACTTTCTACCACATTTTTAATTAAAAATTTTATTTTATCTAACTACAGTTTGATTAAAACATCCCTTTTGTTTGATGAAAATCATTATTGATATCTTCTAGAGACATAAACTGAACCAATACTGAATCATAATGAAGGTCCTCAATGAAACATGCAACCAAAAACACAAATTGTATTTGTTCAGGTAAGGAATAAAATGAAGGTTTTGCTTCACAAACAGGACATGACATCACCCAATACCCCCGCCTTGCACATACCTAGAAAGAAAACCATTGAGGCGAAGTGTTCGCGGAAGACTCACAACAATGCCCTATAATGACCACTTTCAAAATTAACTGGAGCTCTCAACGAACTTTAAAACATTACGCCAAAACCAATAATACCACATGTTTATTGCAAAAATTTTAAATCAAAACTTTAGCATGCAATTATGTGGTAGGCTTGCACAAGTTAAACTTACCTGAACACCGTGCACAGCCTATCGAAACCGATGACTGGCGCAAAGAAAGTAAAGACGTTGTTTGCGAAGAAGGAATTGAAAACAGTTTGAGCCGGAATGAAACTTCCGCAAAATTCGTGGTATTTGCAATTTACAATATCATGACTTTTACACGTAGCTGCATGTTAAATTTTCATCCAACCCGCTCAGCAAGCCACAAAAGCTGCATTGTACCTGAACGTGGAACCATGTATATGCAAAAAAGCGGGATATGCAAGACCACATGCATAGAAGCTATTATCAACAAAACTTTGGGGATGCAGGAAGTTACAACTAATGTAATTTTTAACCCCTTAACCACCACCCAGACTAATTATGTTACCAGTGTGTCAATTCAGCAAATTTTACGTTTTTGGATCAGTTACTGCTTTTGGCTAACCGCTACATAAAAAAGGATTGTAGCGACAAAACCTCTGTGATTGACAACTTCTAATGATGGTATGCACCGTTACCTGAAAGGTACGCATTGAAAGATTATAAAATCATCCTGCTTCTATGCTCGTCTGTTGTGTTTTTGCTGTGTTGTTTACATGTGTTTACTTACAGTGCTAGCGTGTTGTTTAATGAAACCCGTTTGTTGGGTTGTTTACGTTGATCAATGTCCATAACGATTGGATGATCACATTTGCTTGCTTTAACCGTGTTGCATTAAATAAAAATTCTTATTGCATTTAGAATACCCGGTTGTATTCCACTTGAGCTATACCCTGCGACAAAGTTGACGAAAGTCATTCAAGCCCAGAAATTTGTGCAAACAGAACGATTGATTACTTGGAAGGACAAGGAAAATATTACTGAGGTGTTCAGTCAAGATGTTCGCCTCGTGACTTATTATAATCTTGGCGAAACAGCGCAAGTCTTCCTAACATCTCAATAGAGCAAATTGTTTTATGCGAAATCAGCTATCCTTACTTTCCACAGCTGCGCTATTTCATCGTACTTGAGCTGGACCTTCCAAAGAAATTGCCCATTTGAAACGGAAAATGAAACTTTAAATAACAATGTGAGTTAAAGCAGAGAAAGAGAATTAAAGTTATGCCTTACCACTTGGGAACTTCCAGTTTGTATTTGGTAGCCTTCGTAAACAGGGACAACCTCAGTGGAACCGTGACCGCATTGCACCACCATCGCCACCTTGCGGTTGGTAGCTAACGATGATAATACCGCTTGGTTCCGTAACGTTACAGCCGGTGCCCTCATGGTCTCGATTAAAACCTGGTAAAAACAAACCGCATAAAAATACCAAGATAGCTTCTTACAGTGTCAAAAACGTTTCAGGTAGAAAAAAGACGTATAACTATAGAACCAATAATTTGTTTGACAAAGGTGACTTGTTACTCACCTCTAGCATTCTTTCCCTCTGCTTACTATCCACGCTGGTTGATTCGCTCACGATGACAGGATGTGACGTAATATCGTCTTCCAATTGTTCCGACACCACGTGTTCCCAAACCTCTTGCAAAGCCCGCCAGTTCGTAACTTTTCCGTCTGCAGGCGTTTGGGGAGTTCATTATGTAAAATTAACTACTGCAAGTGAAAATACGAGTCGTACACATTTGCGTGCATAACATCAGTTTCCAATGCTTAGGTCGACACTGCAAAATTTATTGTTCAATCGGCAAAAGCAATCAGTATTTCGCCCTAATCATTTTACAACGATAAAGTATAGATTACCGGAATGCCCTTTAAGCAACGTATTTACCAAATGCATTCACGTTTAAATGCGTTAGTGTTGTGAGATAAGTTTTATCTCTTACCAAAGTTTTATTGCCTCATAGAATTCTGAACGCAAGTATCATGGTTTTCCATAACGTCCTTCCAAATAAACTTGAGTTGAAACGATCTACTGCGTATAAATCAATGCCTGAACAAGTATTGCAAATTTGTACAATTTTGGTGAGATGCTTACATTTCACTGACATTTTTTTCACTGTACACGAAACTCGTGTTTCTGTACTCAGAAGTAACGAAACTCACAAATCGCCAGGAGGGTCGCTGTAAATAATCACCTGAGTTCAAATCGCAAATGCAATAAAAGTGTTGGCGAAGTTACGTCAGCACTTTTCCTAGAACCAATGCAATTACCTTGCATGGGATGCTCCAACGCTAATGTCATGTGTCTGCTAATTGCGGTTTCTCCTACGAACTTTGACCCCAGGGCTTCTTGCCATGCTTCACTGGCTTCTGCTCTCCAGCGCCCAACTACCGTTCTGTTGCAAGCAGCAGGTTGAAATTCTCCAGCCCAGCCAAAGCGAACTTTGTGAGAGCCATTGTCAATAACAAGGGGTATGCCAGTTGCAAGTCTTTGTGTTGACTCAAGAGTTTCGGACTTCTTCGCAGAAGCTCGCATTTTTTCCGATTCGACACCAGAATCTCGGGCCACAGGTTGTGACGTCGGCGTAAGATTTTCGTCGTCATCATCATTGTCGTCGTCGCTTAGTTCCTCAAAAAACTCGTCATCGTTCAGAAGATCTTGCCGCAGCCTCTCTTTCCATTCTATCATATACATGAAAGCTTAAAATACGTACAAAAAAACATTATCCACTAATCCTCGTACCTCAGCCCAACGGAACAAATTTAATCGATATTACAAATCAATGCCAGTCTCCTCGTGAGAGTTCAGCAGAGAGAATGATAAATACGCTGGTTAACTTTGAAATGAATGTACCGGTACAAATTGTATGAGAAAATCACAACAAACCTTTCTAACGTTTGCAGCAACTTTGATTTACCCGGAAACTCAACACTGCTACAATTTGAAAAGCGAAGAGAAACAACCGTATATGATCAAGCATCAGAGTATCTTTCGTGTTCGTTGCACGTGTGTGAATGCACAGTTAAAATGTAGATAAAAAGTTCCTCATGCAGGCGTACGTGTAGATAGAGTTCGTGAAGGGGTCTGTTAGCCACGAAAGACGTTAACATTTATCATGGTAGAGTGCAGGAAATGTGTCTTTGATCTATTATCGTTATCAACCTTTAAAAAACACACTGAAAGAACCCAATCAGATAAAGTTGCTACGTTGCCGGCCTTTACAGACGGTCATTCTTTCCTGAACGGAGGCACGCACAGCCCTGCGCTTTCCGCAGCCAAACAACCGTGGCCTACAAACCTGTGTGTTTTGCTTCGCTGATGTTACGTTCAATTTCCGCCGACTTAGTGTGGTTTTGCTCACCAGCATTCACGCCATCCGACCGCAAATCGTCACGCGCTGCTGACACGCGTTCAAAGTTTTTCTGTTCCCCTGCAGGTGCAGAACTGGAGGTTTCTCGGCGGATGGTCTTTTTACTTGGTGCTTCTTCAAGAGTTTCCACCGGCCGGCGATCGGAGGAATCTCGCGACTGGTCCCGGCTGAGGGTTCTCGACTTATCAAGCTCTTCAAACACCATTTCGGTCAAGCCCTTGCCGTCATCGTAGGGAACTCTGAAAAGTTCTGAAACGTCGCTGACTTGCCTTGGCCGCCCGAAGTCTTCTCTGCTACATTGTACAGGCTGTGCGAAAACGTCATCGTCCTTCGCGAAGGTAGGATTGACGTAGCCGTTCTTGTCAGGTGCACTTTTCCCTGAGAAAAATGAAGCATTTTAATACTCGGTTAGGCTTTTGTTTCTTGAACAGTAAAACGCCAAACAAAAGGATGAAGTGGCTCGAAATAAAGGTGCTTGGCGGTCATGGTAGACGCACCGCCCGCACATTCAGACACTAGATTTTTCTGAACGGAATGCCAAGCGCTTGCTCTTACATCGGCTAGATGTTTGATAAAGCCATGGGGTTATTCGTCATGTAATTCTTGCCAGAAAGTATTAACATTTGTGCAACAAAATAGCGGTCTAAAATTGTTCAAGCCTGCAGAGTTACATTTCGTTTGTTTCACATAAACTAGAACAATAAACGTTTCGTTATTAGGTTTATGCATTAACAAACAGCGCATCTTTCCATCCGATCCTTAGTTGCTACAATTCTACGTGTGATCGCACGTCCAGACCCAAATTCTTTTCGGTTATGCTTCAAAATAAAAATCTCTTGTATGTTGCGTTAAATAAATACCTCCAAATATTTCTTTTTTAAAGAAAATTCCATTCTCCCAAAAATATTCCAAAGCTCGAATATTGAATATCGCTAGTTCACAAAATGTTTTTTCGAAAATTTTCTGATACATTTCCTTTTTCATTTCACACTTCTTGAAAAGCTTCCAGCGTCGCATTATTTTTAGTGAATTGTAGAAATTATGTTGTCACAAAAAATGATTATTTCTCTGAAACACGAAAACATTTGATTTATTTAGAAACAAAAGAAAATTCCTATCAAAATCGCATACTGGATTACAACGTATCGTAAAAATGCTTCAAACGCTTCATTAAGGTGGAAGAAGCCAAAAATATAGCTGATTCTTTGCAACACCGCCATGCCACTTCTTTACATGCTTGTGGATCAAATACAATGCATGTGAGCTAACATCAGAGTGCAAAATTTACAGAAAAGTTTTAGAACGTTGCAGTGATAACAAACTTTCTCAACAAACAAAATTCAAATATTTGTAACTTCAATCACGTCTTTGACTGTTTCAAAATTCTTACGTTCTTGCTAGCCATTCAACTTACGGAGAAAAATTCCGGAAGCTATTGTTGGCGACCTATTGTTGCAAAATAAAATTTGCGAGAAAAAATAATTTTCCCTATCTTGGCTTCGTTTTGTTTCAAATTTGTTTCAGCATCCACCTGAAGAATAGCGACTGAACTACGATGTTGATCCCACGCTATTTCAACTTCTCGACCGAAACTTTTATATCCCACCATTGGTTGCTGCAGGTAGCAATACGAAAATTCTGATGCACGTTCGCGTCCAAGGCAACAACAAAATGCTTCATTTCACTATAACTAGTAGTTTCCGCAAAAATATCGGGAAAGCAACTGGCGAAAAATTGAACTGATAACAATAAACCGCGTGGTACAGCTCACAAAGAGGCGCGCAGGCTTGAAACGCGTGAAAACGTGCGCTCAAAACAGCGTTAGGAGCTGACAAACACAGCATATCACAATTTTAACATCAAACCGAGTTGATGCTTGGAACATCTGAGGGAACTGCCACAAGCTAACAAACATGCAGACTTGGGAAATTTGCACGTTTTGAAATTGGCCGTTTCTATAGGGAAACAGCATTTTCCACGGCATTCACGTTAAAACTAACGTCAAGCGCATGCAATGGTTTGATCGAAGGAATCATCTGGTGATTGTAGGTTTGAACAATTACCCGGGCACTGAAGCGGCTGCTACTCAAAGACAGTGTTTATCAACAGCATTTCTTTTTGACCTTCATGAAGGAAAAAGGCTCACAATAGTACATCTAGGAACACCACCAAATTGTACGTTTGAGCAGCTTTCAATGAACGTTCCAGCACGGGCAACCGCAAAAGTCATCAGTACGTTCAAAGCCGTTTCAAAAATAAACGTTCAAAAACATGAAAAGTACTTAATGTTTAGAGTTCAAAAATTGACTTTCACCCTTTTGGAAAGTGACGTCTTTTCTTTTTCCCCTGCAGATGAGTTAACTGCATTGCGCAGAGACCCAACAACACACAGAGCATTTCANGCATCAACTCAAATATCCCACGAACATGTAGTTTTATATCTACTATATCTCTNACATTAGATAGCATCGGAAAACATCTAGGCAAATCTGTCATTTGTCCTCATCCAAGGTTTTTATTTTCAAATCTCAACGGAGTTGGTCAGATTACAATTTACCTTAGATCTTACCGTTTTTGTCAGATATGATATCGTGAATGTCGACTGCTTGGTTGGTTGTGCTTCTTGAAATTGATACGATAGGACGACTGTTCGTTTCTGCAAGAAAAGATAATGTTTTCATATGCTTTGTGACTTTTTTGCTGGTAAACATTCGACAAAATGCGGTGCCCAGAATGACGCACAAGTGGCTGATGCAGCCGTATCTTCTCGCAATGAGCGTCAGAATCAACCTAAAAATAGAGTGCAATTGAATCAACCCTATNATCAGCTTTACGTGNTGATGGCAAGAAATCTGTTCTTGTCTGATCATTGACGACAATGCACGATTTGCCACACGTCCCGTCGGTATTTTAATANTTTCCTCAACTTTTGCTGTTGGCGCACAACGCAAGCCTGGANGAAAACAACTGTCCTCAGTAGTTCAGAGGTACCTGGTACAGGGCAGGGAAGCGATAAGAGCGCAGGCTTTAAGCACGGCACTGCGCAGTAGCCCAGTTTTCGTAGCTCGCGCTGCAAGATTCACGAAATACATCCTTTACACGGAAATTTATCGGCACAACTGAAAATCGTTGCGCGACAATTTCTGGCAAAACTACGATTCACATTTCACATGACCAACTTTTTCTCAAGGACCGGATGATTTCAACTGTTAGTCAAACAGAGGTACCACCTTTACTATCCTTAAACAACCCCATAATTAACAACCTTTTATGTCTGAGACGTTATGTCGAACTTCAAAGGTAAAACGAATCGGCCAGAAACGTAGCACCTTTGCTCTGTCGTCATTGCACGTAACGGTAAGATGTGTCATATGCCAAACGCTAGTTCTTGCACGCTGTAGCACGATCTGATACTCTTGACATTTAGACCTTTTCGGCTGTACAAGACTGAATGCCATTCTCCTATCAGCTGCGCCACAATCAGGTCAATGCTGATCATCACAAACTTCGTAGATATCATTGAACCCACGCCAATCATACTCAATGCGCCAAGCTGGCCGTCGATTACAAAATAATTACCCGTGCCTTGCACCAGTACAGTGTTTTATCATAATTTTACAGGTCGCAATGCTGGTACGATAAGATTATAATAACGTTACACTGCTTTCATTCGTTTGTTGGCTGATCTGCACTAATACGACTACCTTGATAGCTGAATGAGTGGCAACATAAATGTTGCATTATTTGCAGCTCCTTTTCACGCACAACACCCTTGTGCCCTGAGCTGTAACCAACCACCACGAGGCCAGAGCGACACTTTTGGTGTCAAGACAACAACAGATGGGCAACAAATATCCCCAAATGATAAGCTTTCAACAATCACGCAGAAGTATAGCCCAAATTAAGCACATTTTTCAATTTTTACGTTCTATCACAGATCATAGTAAACCATCAAATCTTCCTGATTTTTTGCGTAAACAATTCAGACCATAAATCACACTTCTGTGTAGCTTCAAAAATTTATTATACCTTGTACTCGCTTCATTTTCATTATACCTTGTACTCGTTAGTCGCTTCTGTACCCCTGTCGAGTGCCATGAGCGGTCTGCGGCCCCCTCTCCTGTTGCTTACGCGGGAGCTGCTTTCGTAGTGTATGCTGCATTGGTGGCGAGTCAATGGGAGCACCGCGCGTGAAACGAAGCTGGACAGACCGCAAGTATCGTTTTTCAAGTCTTCGGTATGACCCGGCCGGGAATCGAGCACGGCTTGCCAGCCGGAAATTTCCGTACTAACCCCAGATAACTTTTGCTGCAGGTTGTCAAATCATTCGGTTTGTGAAGACTATTTTTGTTTGCAACGGTTATCTGATTCCTATTGAGCATTGTCACGTCAAGGCAAAGTTTAATTCGTTTTCGCACCATGATCAAGGTTGGATGACACAGGGTTTGTCAAAAAAATCTTGCGGTACACTGATTGTGACTAAAAATAAAAGGAAAATTTTATCCGTCAGAACAGTCGAAAACCATACAGGTATTAAGTTATGTAGATTAGAGCGAAGGACACAACAGAAGAGCAGTTAATTTCCATGGAGTCACATTGTAAAGAAGGTTAAATACTGTTATTTGTGTGCAGAATTATTTCATTCGCAATATCTGTTCTCTTCAATATGAATCAAGCAGTGCGTTTTTTTTAAATCTTATTAAGCTATCTTGAGACAAAGACAGGATTATTTTTGTATGCTAACGCCGTAAGAACTCTGGCTTCATTATCGCATGATGTCATATTTACATCGCAAACCGTGGTACGCCACGCGTGCAGTACGGCAGTATCAAGTTCCACGGGCCAGAGCAGGTGTCATAGCGCGGTGCCTTTCGCCAGTGGAGAGCAACGAAACTGTCAGCAGTGCGACTGTGCACAAGACTGCTTTTGACTGCCAAGACACGAAATTCAACACCATGTCAATTAATGATGCGTGGAGGACGACGATGGAGACTGACTACAGCTTAAAACTGCTGCGGACCCTGTGGTTGTGGTTTGCACGTTTATTTATTATATTTAGAGTTAAGCCGCAGTTGCAGAAGTTTAACAGAACTAACTGAAAATGAAGCAGAGACATGCAATAATATTTTGTACCGAACAGGATCAAGTAATGGACCGTTCTATGATTTTTGCAATACCTGAAACCAAGCCAGTCCCGTCGCCACGGGGGACTTTGTAGGGCTTAGTCCCTCCAAACAAGGTTCCAAGCCCCCCAAATTGAAATATGAAACACTGTAAAACATAGGAGTTTTTGTCAATTTTTAGAATGTCAAGACCCTCTGCACAAACGTAAAGCCCCTAAATCGAAAACTTTCTGACGACAGTTCAGAACCAAGCTCTGACACCAAATGGTTGGATACGAACACTTGCTCTCAAGAAAAAAAGCGATATATCCCCAAACTCAACAGCCATCAATCACGTGTTCTGATGAGAAAACGAAACTGTACCAAGTTACAGCACCCTGTAAAAAGCAATGGTAGCGCATTAAAATCAAAACGATACGGCTTTAATTTAAGATATATTTTTCTTTGTTAACAAGGTACATGTTTAACTTCCTACTTATATTCACCTTTAATAGCAATCACACGGGTTTGTCAAACATTTGTTCTATATCAACTTTGTATGACATATGCACGAGCTAGTGACAAGACTGAACACCGTACAATCGAACGAGTTTCAAATACTGTAGCAGTAGTTGCTAAAAAGACTGAAGCCGCACCAAAGGCGATTAAACAAGCTTGACGAGAGAGCCGTGATATCCCACTACATTATTGCACACCGAAGAAAATTAAATTGCAACCTAAATAAATATGCCTTATAATAAATAAATATGACTCATTAAATCTACGCCAAAACCATTATAGGGTTCTTGTGCTGCAGCCAACAGCTTCTTAATTACTTTGAAAATCGCCTGCAAAGTCCTTGTTGCTCGACAAGGGTGTCACGAGATGAAAAATGGGAGCCACTGCACTTTCGTCACACATCCTTGTGCATTTAAATATGATTCGAATCAGGCGCGCAACCAGGGGGGCATTTTCCTCCCCGAAATTTTCAAAACATTGCATAGCAATTTTGACATTTGTAGAAACTTTCAAAGAATAAAGATGAAATTTTATATTCTAATCATTTTCAAGAAA
>JGI24159J19872_10004637_pt1 | contig 17571 bp, 8 predicted proteins | sample Ectturendosymbi4_FD_19872 | JGI IMG/M metagenome (IMG submission 19872) | reverse complement strand
CAGTCAGTCAGTCAGTCAGGTAGTCTCTGCGACGAATAGACAACTTGGCTGCATGAGGACGCTCACAAGCTTCTTGCTCAAAGGCACAGTCAAGTCAACCACCACTAGCACTTCCGTTACGTAGTCGAAAATACGAATGAACATAAACAGTTTCCAATTTCATTCCCCAACATCGAGACCGGCAGAAGGATGACATCGACCGCAAACTTGGAGACAAGGTACTCGAATGCAAACAAACGTCAGCAATGACCGTCGATTCAGTCACAGGTAAATTTAAATGTCGTGATGGCCATCTAGCGGTGGCAGGTCCAATTGCTGCTGAAAGCGAGGAGGCCTACATTGCGCATCCCTTATAACTACCACACAACGCTCAACCGTCACTCAGAGCAACCTTCATTGAACACGTGACTGTCTATGGTTGCATAAACTCACCCTGGTGGAATAAATTCCACAACTGATCAATCTATTAATGTGTTTTGTAGTTTTAACACTTTCTTTTAATCTAATGCTCACTTGCAATGTTAACGGCTTTGGTCTCTGCCAAGTGCCGAAGGTACACAAGTTCAAGCAGGGGACGGTATGGCAGAAAAATTAGAACTGCATAACTAGAAACGCTCTGTCAGTCACCGCTTTGCGACAGGCGAAGAGGTGAGAAACGCGTCAATTGCGCACACGCTGTGACATGCCGCATAAAACATGTACCAAGGAAGGAAACGTGAAATGGCATCGCTCTGGAACTACGCCGAGTCATGTGGTCGACGTGAAACGACCTGTTTCAATGTTAAAATTCGGGCACGGAAAAAGAATCGATTCACTTGTAAGTTCTATACCCGGTTACGCGGAAACTGGATGAGCGCGAGCGTGCGACTGCTGTTGTCATTCTTATTTCTCCTTTACGGCTTAGCCTGACAGAGGGCCGAGTAGGATGTAGATTAAGTCATAACCAATGTTCCCTTTAAGGTGCGCAGTACCGCCAGACCGTTTGTACAGTGAAATCTCATTCTCGCGCATTTGCAACATTCCAAAACATGGAAAAGCACGAAAACAAGATATTATGTGAATTAAATGCGTACTTCGTTCGTATTTCGATAAACATTTTATGCTTATTCCAATAATTAATTAACAAAATCTGTAACTCATGTAGAACTCTGCTAAATCAGCCTAAAAATGTTTATGCTCTCCAACACAAATATTTGATCAATGTAAAATTTCTTAGAGGGAACATTGGTCATAACTGTAGCTGCCACTGCAAGTCGGTCGTAAATTTAGCGAAGTTGTAAAATTCTTTCAGGCAGCCAACTTTCAATTCAGTCACAAATTCTGGACAACTTGACAAATTTTGCCGAACTTAGGAATCTTTGCGAATTGCTTGAAATACAATTCACCGTTTCTTCCGCCTAACGACCTGCACGGGATTAAATCGCTCAAGGAGTTTGGACAACTTGCTGCGCAAAGTTTGAGCACTCAGCAGGCAGGTTTCTGAGTTGGCTTGATCAAGGTCACGACCTACAGTGGTCTTCGACTTGCAGTGCGCTGATTTGACAAAACTGTACAGCTTCGTAAGGCGACCTTTTCAATTACGATCAACTTGATTCAGCAGGAATGCTTCGTAACAAAATCTCGACCTCGGACATGTGACAACATCTAGAAAACGACGTCGTGTGACGCAGAGCAGCGAGTTAGAAACGAACGAGTGGCTTACAATCGATCTTGTGCTGAGCATTCGTCAAAACGCAAACGCACTCACTTTGGGCGGCGGCTCATCGGGATGTCGCGACGAGCTGATTCCACTCTCCAGTCGTCGCCGCTCCTCCTGCTGTCGTTCAACGTCGCTAAGGATCTCGCTGTCGAATAAAGCAGACCGACGTTAACATCGAAACTCTTTCCGGGACCAACGGCGAAAAATAGGAGGTTGAAGAATGAAAGAGATAAATATCAAGCGTTGTCTGATAACACACGGGCGGCAAGTTTTCGTACTTCGGGAATCACAACTTTCCATTAAACTCTGGTGAAACCTAACAGCGTAACAATGAACCTACGACATTTCCTAACTTACGTAGTCCAGCGGACAGTTTTGCCCACTGTTCGCTTGCATGGCGTCACACAAGACGAGCCATTATATCAGCTGACGGTTTGGGCCAGATGCGATTATTCGCGAAAGGTTTACAACGACAACTCTTGGGTTGACGAAGAAGCAAGGGCAGCAGCATACAGTTGGTGACTGTCAACAAATACCTGCTCTGAGTCGCTCATTGTTGTCGACTTGCAAAGCAACAAGCTGCGATGATTAACGCGACCGATTCATCGCCTGCCAACCTGTTCCGCAAATGACCCAAGGTTCAGTGAAAGAACGCACGGCGTCACACAAATGTGTCGTGGCAGCGACGTCAGAGCGTCGTCTGACACACTTAGACTTATGCGAACTGAGCAGTGCTGCTAATCACGTTTTTCTTTATAGAAACACAAGAGAAGTATGGCTGGTTGAAGTGCTGACTATTTTTCACAAGGTTCCGTCGCCACCAAAGCCATGAGACGGACACAAACTGTGAGCGTATCGTTTTTGTACGAAAGAAAGCACGAAAATGCTTACAACGGATACAGACGACTGAGAGCGAGGTTGTGTTTCTTCGTAGCAAACATGCCCTATGCTCCGTGACGAGCTGATATTGTTTCGTAGCAAAGGTAGCACTGTTTCGTAACAAAATATGAGCTTGCAGCGAAGGTGCTTCGCACAGTTGGCCTCAACAGCGCATACAGCAGGAAAGAGTAATGAGTATGGTGATAATTTACTAATGCGACTGGCCTTGCATATTCTACGCGATTTGAAAAATCTTTCGTTGAGCGTTTTAAGCACTTTATTAGAAACACCGTCGGCGCTAGTTTCTGATAATTATTCACCGCTTCAGTAAAAACGTTTTACCCTTTTCGGTCGAACACATCATCGCTTGCCTCACAGTCTTCCAAGGCCAGAGTGTTTCGACCGCTCATGCCGCGTCCAACGCTTTCCGCAACAAGACGCTGCGCTGGTGCGGTTGTTGGGGGGATGCGTGCCGGCGCCCGTGGCGCGAACCCAACTGCGCTGTAACCGCAGTTTGAATTTGTAGCAGTGTCATGTGCACACTGGGTGGCGACTGGCAGCGCGGCTGGTTGTCGATCGGTTATTCTCGCGTAGCGCTGGTCGGCATCGGAACGACGATTTCCGGCGAAAGTTTCCGACACGCGGGCGCTGCGCATCGAATCGGCGTCGCTTTCATTGCCAGCGCTGTCGTCGAACGAAGAACGCGGCGGCGGCGCTGCAGCGTGCGTGCGATAGGCCAGTATCGATTTGTTCGCTTTCAGTTTGTCGCACGGCAGAACGGCGTTGTTGTTGTTGGCGGTCAGATCGCCGTCGACAACGCACCAGTTGCTTTCGCTGTCCTCCGAAACGCTCCTGACGCCGGCCGAGTCCGTCGATTCGTCGCGGGAGACTTTCGGGCGCCTGCCCTTGAACTTGCGCTTCAACTTGTGAACGATCGTGCCCGGCTTGAGGTTCTCCATGGACGGGAACTTTTTAGACGCGACGCTCGACGACGAACCTGCCCGCGAACCCAACGAAACGCGCCCGTTCTTCTGCGGCGATTCTGCCTGAGCTACAGCTGTTCCCGCTTCCTCCACCTGCCACCAACGCTGCCGAGAAAAGCAGTTCGGGCTGAAGTTCAACTGCGGATTATTGCTGGTAACCTGGCAACGTTCAGCTTCTAACGAATGGTCCTCGGTCGGACCTGGCGGAAAGGGCGCAAAAGTTTCATGGTGGCTTTTTCTAGAAACTTCGCACTCCCTGATATGCGCTGACGCGTTCTTCGGCACGCTGTACAGTGCTCGCGCGATTTCTGCTTGAAATTCGGCGCAATCTTCGTCGTCGCCCGAACTTATTCTTGAGTAGGGATCTTGTTCTGCTGCTGCTGCTATCGTTGCTTTCAGAGTATCACCTTTGCCGTCATCGTCCGCATCAGAAGCGCTCTGATTGGATAGCGCGTCATGGTCGGACGAAGAACACTCGATGCCATGCCTGGAGGATGAGCAGGCAGGTTTCGGTGGCTTTCTGACGACAGCGTAAAGGGGGTGGCCGTTTCCGGCAACATCCGTCACGTGTTTGTCATTATCAGACTCGTTACAACAACATGTGTCGTCATCGTCTGGCTGCGTACACGGGTCTGCGAAGAGACCTAGCGGGCTTGTCGCCCAATCACGAGGCTCCTTGTCATCGACGGGGCTTTCGCTGGTCGAAACGCGGGTGCTGCTGCTGCTGTGACGTGGAGCGGAGCAGGATCGACGTTTCTCCAGTTCTTTCGTCAGCTGCGTGAGCTGACTTTGAAAATCTCTGTGCATCGTCATCATGGCGTTCTCCGTATTGCGCAGCCGCACCTCCGCCTCAGCCAATCGACTGCGATTCTCGCGCACGCATATCAGCAGCGCTTTGAGCACGCCGACGTCTATTGCCACGGACCCGTCGCGGCCACTTTTCGACTGCGGGGACGCCGAGACGCCGCCCTGTGTGCCCCTTGAGCGCTTGCAGTTGGGCGCGCCAGTCGACATGATCAGGGTCTGACACGTAACACGTGAGCAATGCGTCAATTTTGGGCTGCTCTCTACTTCGCTCACGCGGCCGCTGTCGTGAGCGTCGGGTTCGCTATCCATCTCACTGCACCCGCTAGCGGCGGGCGAGGGCAGGTCGGTGTCGTAGTTGGGGCAAGTTCCGTAACTTCCAAGTCGTCTCGGTTTTTCAGTAATCCCAGTCATTTCATACAGACTACCAAGTAAGTTATTGATGCTGTCGCGCGCACAGCAGATATAATCTGCACGCAACTGTACGTCTTACTGTGCGCCAATCATATACGCTGCGAAGAAACGAGAAAAAAACGATATTGTAATTAGTACAATTTCTCGTTTACGCCTGCTTTGGCAAAAACAAGGCCTTCGTTTTTACCTGGAGCGTAAACTGTCTGAGCACGGCAGCCGACAAAAACCTCAAGTCGTATTACCCTCTGGCTAAGCTTCGTCTGACGTACGACGTGCCCACAAGCTTGTGGCAGGATCGGGTCAAAACAACGTCTCGGTCAAGCGCATGACGGAGCTGTGTGGTATTTTTTTCCGAGCCATTTAAGGGCAGCCAGAGAACATCACAAAACACCGGTTTCAGCGTACGGAAAGGAAGTGCAATTTACTCTGGCTTTCGGGCAACGACCGCAACAAATGTGGTCCTTGCGTCAACTTGCATCTCGAGTTACTTGAAACGCTCGAAAGTTGTGCACTTAGCTATAATAAATGATTAAACAGTGTTGTTTTAACAACGCTTGCTACATTGATAACATCCACAGGATCGCGCCTGCTGTTGGTAAAATATCACCATGCCTTTTAAAACTGTAACATTGACTATTTCACAATGCTGCCACCCTTCAAAAGTCAGGTAAGTCCACGACAGAAAAGCTTGNCTTGCTAAAACAACCTTCTTATTTATTGGTTATTATCAGTCTGCTACAAATCTCATACAACTGATCTTTTTTAACTAGCCTGAAAATAGTCTGTGCTGATTGCAAGAACACTGTGCTACTTGAGCTTAAGACGAAATGACCAAGTCAAATGTTTGTTGAATTCGTGTAACAAAACGAAACACAGGATCTTAGCCTAACAATATATCAGCACTGCAAGTTGCTCAAAAGCGCTACCACGACTAAAAATGTGATTTAACTGCAAGTGAGACGCATTATCCATGCCTGAGTGGAAAGCACTGCCTATATTTACGAAGGCATTTCAGATAAGAAACGAGAGACTCTGACTCAGTCAGCGACATAAACGCACAGCGGCTCAATGCTCGCGGCATGTTCATGTCTTTGCGAGAACGGAGCGACCCACGAGCGCAACAAAAAAAGAAATCTTTTTTTTTTTGAAAGGCGGGCTAAGAACAGCCAATGAATCACGACTGAACGACGGACAATGTATAACCTGACGCGAGCGGCGGAAAGGCAAACAAAAAAGACAAGGGAAGCCTACTGTTGTACAGCACGGTTTCGAATGACGACTGACCATGAGAATGACAATAACAGTGACTCCCAAGCTGCAGTAAAGCGGTTGGTTCCCCTCATTCGAGTTAACCTACAGTCACTAGTGGATCGCGGCACTCACTTGCGCATTTACACTGACATCGCGTGACAAACCACCCCCGAGATCAGGTTGCACAGCGCCGCGGGTGAACAGCCGAAATTTAATTCCGCTCTGGGCTTTTTCAGCCACATCCCCTCTCGGGAAGAGGTAACAGCAGGTACACATTTTAAGGGCTGTTACACACAATGCACCACAATGGCTGCAAGCGGAGGCCGCAGGGGGAGAAGAAAAAAAAAACCGCCGGGGGGATTGCTGCTGACAGCAAGGAAACAATGAAGGTTGGTTTCCTTTGCAGCGCCGGCCTCTTAAAAAATCGCAGCGACGTTGACCAAACCACCATCAAGACTCTTCCCGACACAAATGACGGGCGAGCCGATAAGCTTTGCATTTAACAGCGCCCATAATTTAAAGGATGCAGGAGCATTACCGTACAAAACGCACATGTGTCCACTAGGCTGACACCGATGCGAGGAAAGCGCCAGTACATTGGAGAAGACGCGCTAGCGTATGCGATTTATGACACCTTGTTTATTCCTACAGTTTATTTGGGCTTTCCTGTGACTTCTGTCCATTGAGATCAGGACATTCACGCTGCGTTGCGCGGTTTTGGCAAAGATCATGAGACTGTTAAAGATATCGCAGAATTCACGCCTTCAAGAATCGTACAACAGTAGTTTTCTACCGCAACAACAGAAAAATTCTTCTAGCCTCGTTTCACCTCAAACGCACAATTATGACGAGATGATACGCGCAGAAGCGACAAGCTACGCCTGGCCAGACAACCAAACAACGATCTAACATGCGAGTCAGGTTGTAACAGTACTAGCTGCAATTTTTCTGTTGAAACTACTGCGACTGCCTTGCGCGCAGAACATTCTTTCAGAGTTCTTACAGAACCAGGTTAATACACTTCACGGAACCCCGAGCTGAAAACTTTTATCTTCACGCCTACAACACACCGCGGCTGCAGGAACAAAGTTCATTCAAAGAAAAAGGTTTTTCGAAAAGTGCCATATTTCTCCTACTTATGAACAGGGTTGAACCTGTGCAACGACACCTGCAAAAGCTGAGGTCTTTCGTAAATGCGTGATTTGTAACGAAAAAAAATCTCCCAAACAATGACATCATCGGCGCGTCATGGCGCATTTAACAGCGTGTAGAGGAGCTTAGCCGATCGTGCCCACGCTTTCTGTTGAGGATTGCTTTCCGTCTCAGGTCGCAAAACATCCCGGTTATCACAAAAAAAGCAAAACACACCCACTCTGCCCGGTGTGTGTGATTCAACGGCGCGAGACGAGCTTGAACGGACCGCGCGCGGACTAGGTCGGAACGAAATTAGTTCTTTTTTGCAAAAGGAACTTCGCCGCCATGCCCGTGAACGGCGCCCGCCATTGCACAGGACGATTTCAATGACGTCGAACGACGCAAAAAGCTTTCACGGCGGGGCACGCTGTAGCATGGCAACCTGAGAACTGCAGGGAAAAGCTGCGAAGTCGTTTGTTTTGATTCGCCGCCGGAAGCCCTTACTTCACTACAAGCAACGCGAGGAGACTCCTCAGAGGATAGACTTCCCGATCTTCTTTGTCTTTAGCTAACCCGCGGTAATAACCACATTGAGCAGTATTGCAAAACGAACCAATTGCGTGACCATNATCGCACGCCCGTGCTCTTTTCGCCATGAAGCAAAAAAGGCTGCTGCACTGTTTTAAACACTCTGAAAAGCGAACGGCAAGTTCGCTGAAAAAACATAAGGTAAGTTTCCAAGCGAAGGGGCTTCGCAGGCAGACGGGCATCAACGCAAAGTATAGCAACAAGCTGCTTGTTTTTGGTCATGGACCGAATTTTTTTGAAATGACCGAAAAAGATTAAGTCAATTCGGTCATTATGTCCCAAAAGGTATGCGAGTGAATACGGTACGGGAGGTTTTAATGCTGTTACGGGACAAATGGCCCCGAAATGTCTCAGCGAAAAAAAACAGACTGCAAGTGAAAGCATATCTCATTACTAGCGAACACTGAGCAGCAACGGCTTGTATTCTATTTAGCAACAAGCGGCACGAGCCGCGACCGGTTTCCAGGCGCTAAGTCGTCAGGCTTTTTCGCATTGAGAACATTTAGCGGGTTTCGCATTTCGCTGATAACGGTTTTAGACGGTCGCTCATGGCCGACCACAATTACCGGTCGGCGCGCGAGCCGAACGCACTGCTGCGACACCTACTTACTCAGCCCGAGACAACGATAGCGTCGCACAAATCGACTTCAAGTCAGGCGAAACTTGATGCAAAATCAGAATAGCCAGTCGTTTTCATCCCATTAAGACGTCTTGTGCAGTTGGGACAAATGCGGAATGCGATCGTGTTGCATCAAGGAGGGAGCCTATGGCCGTCGCGTTAACAGAGCACCTACGGTGTTAGACGATGTTATCAAGTGGTGAGTCAAGCAAACAAAGCGTTTTAGATCGACAGGCGTCGCAACCTTGAAACTTCCTGCATCTGGCCAATGTTCGAACTTTGCAATACTTCCGCTGAAACGTGGACTGGCAAAAATCGATGACTCATTCCGCGAGCTCCTAGTAGCGTCTTGTCTTCGTTAACTGAAAACCCGTCTTTTAACATGTGATTAAAAAAAAACACTGCAAGCAACCTGTTTGATGGCGACTTAAATGCAAGTAGGAAAGCTAATTCGCGGGCTTTTGGCGAGAAAGGTTCTCTAAGTGAGTGCAGCAATGAAGCAGCAGTCTTAATCGAACGCTTGCTCAGCTGACCGTTGGACCGGAAGCCTTGCCGCAGGCAATCGCTTGCGCTGCCTTGACGTAACTAACTTAACGTTTCATATCGAAAAAAGCACCGTATATAAGAATCGGTGGCGTCAGTTCAGGGAAACATGTTACAAGTGACTGATCGGGCCGCGCCCGAATGACACAACGACCACAAACAGAGGTATGTAGTAAGAGCATCGGAATTGAGCCTGAAGTGTCGAATGAACAACAGACTTATTTTCAGCGAAAGGCAAGTCGCCCGTACGTCTCTGCCCAGGTCGTGCGAACAACGTGTAATGAAAACAGAAACTAAACTGTGGATACCGGAAGATCCGGTTGTGGGGTTGCCTAATCGTAAAAATCATTAATTAGCCTGCGATTGTTGCGGCCAACGCAGGATGTGCGTGAGGAAAAGCTTAATTTGCGAGACTGTGCTGTTCAACTCCGGCGTTATTTCCCTCCATTCTTCACTGCCTTCAAATGGTAATGAAGTCGTTACGAACGTACGCCCTTGGCTCTCACTTCACAGCTGCAGTGTTTTGGTGAGCAGCAGCGACGACAACCCTTGTTGAAGTCTCCTCCACAACGCATCCACCCACGGAGACAACTTTCTACAATAATTTCTTCGTTACTGCTGACGTCCGTGATTACGCGAAATAATCCCAAACAAGTGTCTTTGTACTTTGTACGTTCGTAACCCACGAAAAAATGCACCTCCACAGTTTTAAGAGACGGCTACTTCTTCAAAGGCAACTTTTCATCATAGTTCGGACATTACAAATTAGGACAGTGCATTCTTTTTTTGTAAATTAAGGAAGGCCCACCAGGCCAGCTTGCAATCAACTTGATTTTACCAAATATATTCCACACACTTGGTTATTGTTGTCAAAAAAATGCCACCGCCAGCGCCTGATTAACCTTTTGCTTGAGGATACCGAGCGCGAAACCTGTTGATTGATTTTCTGGTCTCCGACGGAGAAACACCGTTTAAAGATTTGACTTCTGCTGTTGTTCCTTAAACCTACCTGACAGACCAAGACCTGAAGGCTTCAAAACGCGCCAGCACCAGAAGCTAGCGCAGAGCAGACTTCAATGACAGACAACAATGCTTGCTTTTCAAAACGCAACCAAACAAGCACACGTAATCCAAACCGCACAGGCTGACTTTATGCACTCGTTTCCGTTCAAGTAAGCGCGAACGCTCCGGTTAGCGCAGATCGACAAGCGAACTGCTCGACATGACGTAACGCAGTTGTCTAAAACAAGGATTGTTGTTGATTCTGCGCCAAGTCTTCTCTTCATTGCAGGCACCGTAGTCGGGGGGGGGGGGTCGACCTTAAGGTCGCGTTCGTGTCGTCCCTTTCAAGACACCATGCAACGGCCGGAATTACGGGGTTAACGGCAGGGTAGTCCGATTGTCGAACATTTCCTTTGCTCTATCCAGTGGCAGATTATCGTTTCTACTTCTATTTGTGTTGTCTCTTTTAAAACGCATCGAAAGGTGATGTGATTTCGGTCGCGCTGATGCAACGGCTCGCGCGCGCAAATGGCGGTGGATTTCGCCGAAATTTTCATCATTTACCGCCGCAAACAACAACTGACACGTCAAGGCTTGAGATGATTGTCTATGCTGTGTAGATGTCGCACCTCAAACATTAACCGGCAAGGTGACATTTTGCGTATTACAAATACCATATATTTTCGGTCAGCAGACCGAGTTTCCACCATTTTTTTCACTTCACGTTGCAACTCAACTACACTCGACACGTACGCGATCATAACAAAGATTCCGTGGTTATCATACAACATCTCGATTGCGGAAATAAGCTGCTGAACCCCCCAATTGACCGTGTTTAAAACGCCACCCTTTCCAGCCAGGCCGACACTATCTTCATATCAATAAGCGCACATGAGATTATGTGACCTGCAATGCTAACTTCATTTATTTCGAAGCATTGCGCTTGGAGAAGATGAAATTAAGGGTTAAATGCGAAGAAAAGCGAACAAACCATGTTTCCGCCCACAACCATCATAATCGCGAGCGTGTGCTGACATTTTGACGGTTCTAAGATTTTTACGTCTGTCGATGCTGCGGTGCAACCGTAGAAGCGCTGCTTTCAATCAAACGATCACACGTTCTCGTTGATTACCGTTTCCTCAATCACATAAATCTGACAACGAAATGCTATGCTGGTCTTCGCTTCTGAATTAAGTTTTTGGCGGCTTGCCTCGGGTCAGCCTGCTAACCAAATAGCGCAGTGTTTGGTGAAGTTAAACATTATCTCTCGCTCTTGTTTTCGCGGATTCGACATGAAGTTAATTTTATGCCATTCTGCAAAATATGTTAAATTCTGAGCAGCGTTGTGGTCCAAAATGAAACGAGCGTTGATCAGCACACGAAACTTCACGAACCAATCCGGTTGCGCTCAACAATTTCTCAACCAGGATTATTGGCCCGCGTGTTTAGCTGGAATCTTAGAGTTACAAGACAGAACACAATGCGTTGAAAAACGCGAAACTAGTTTCCCTGTTAATAAACTGTGATCGATTTACTTACCTCCATCTTTGTGGCTTATAACTATGAAAAATAGACACACCTGCAAGTTTTAATCATTGCAGAAAAATGAAAGCAAGCAGGCAGATTTCTGAGAAGCTTGCCGTGAGGCTAAATTTTTTTGTTGATAATCTGCTGTATACTAAAGTTTATTGCGTTACGGAAAAACTAATAACGGTTCAAAATCCGAAAGAACCTCAACTGCTTTCCCTTCTCATCTCGCCAGTAACAAAAGAACTTTATTTCTCGAAAACGGCGCCGCAAAACATGACTCCCTAACTTCCGGTCAATGAGCATTTACGCCAGGAGTTAGTCCGCCCGAAGAAGACCTTCGCTTTGCGCAACTCACTGGTTCCAATTTGAAGAAATGCCGTCAAAACCTCAAATCCAATCGGAGGCATTTTCCCATCAGACGCAACAAAATATCACATAACAAAAGAGAAACAGGAAAGGTCAGTCCTCACCAACTAGCACAAGGTATAGCAGGCTGAGGTCGCGATGCACCTGACAGGCCTGATGGAGCCACCTGAATCACTGCGTTTGAGATTGCAGCAATCATACCCTAAGGTACCACAGCGCTGCACGGATAATTATACCAAGATGCCACGTAAGCGCACACACGGACATGTGTCAAACATCTGCAACCGTTTTTGTCAAAAAACACTGATGCCCGGGTCCGGATCGGAGCAAATCTCGACAACCGCGCCCGCTAAATTTATAGCTTTCTTATTCGAACGCGATGAGAGGCACGCGCGGCGTCGATTTACGGCGAAGTCAGCCGGCGTGCTGCGCATCGCAAACAGAACATCATATACGAACTCACGCGACATCGCGCGTCGGTCGGTAACGTCGACCTGGCAGTTTTGCTTCGACTAGTCGGTTTCACTGCAACCGGCATGCTGCTGCTGCTGCGAGCGGCAGTAAACAACGCGCAGCGCCGATCGCAACAATCTGTGGTCTTTTTCTGGCGCGTAGAAATAAACGCCGAACGTAGCTACTGGACTGGGCGCGTTGAAGCTCCGATCGTTCGAGGCAATAGAAATAGCAGCATTCATAAAACTGCGGTCATAGCTGGCTTAACACTGATTTCCATACTTCAGCTGCAAACACTGCGGCAACTAACTTTTCGTGCAAACCATGGCGTGAATTTACTGCCATGTTTGACAAATATTGTTTGAAGCCAACAGTTAACTGACAGAAAAGACCTGGGATTGAAAAAAACGCGAGTCATCTAACTGCACTTAGCATTTGTAGCTTCAAGCACTGCTCTAACAACAACAGTTACCTTGTTTTTGATCGCGAAGTTACGCATAGCAGCAGACTGGAACTCAACTTGCTTGAGAACTTCGCAATAGACAAATAACAACGCTACAGGTGCTACAGTTTGACTGGCCTGTTGGTCTGGCCGCGCCAGGATGCGTGGAAAACCTCACTGACAACACCAGGTGGACTAAGTCAGTTCTCCGGCCAAGCGTTCGCTTTATTTGTCGAGCTCAAAAAAAAGTCGCTTCTGGTTTAAAACGACCAGGCGGTTCCATACAAACAACCGAGCACCGCTGACAGAGCGGGAGAAACGTTCTGCCCACAGTGCTGCTCTGCAGCCTGTCTGCTGTGATATGAGCGTCGAAGAAAAGTTCGCCACAAAGCCTTCAATATGAAACGGGTTTTAACTTCTCGCCTCAGCGACTGGCTCACTCTGCAAGACCGTAAACAGAGGTGTAAACGCCAATTCGCTCGGTTTTCATTTCACAGAGCACGAGAATTCGAAACTAGTCCTGCAAAGTAGCACTTGGATTCGCACGCAACACAAGAACAGGCGAACCGTGAAATGCGCGAACCCTAGTCGATCGAAGGTGCGGCAGCTACGCGATGCTTTTGTCTGCAAAGTACGGGTGCTCCCCTGAAAAGGAATTGAACTCCCTCAAGACAAAGATTAGGCGGGGTTCATGCAAACGTCTAGAGTTCCCAGCCAGACATTGACGCGCTTGACTTTTTCGCGGCTTTACTCAAATTGCAGCTTTTCGAGATCTGTCCCGGCCAAACAGAGTGAAATTGAAAATCGATCTTGAAGACATTTTTACCAGCGCTTTGCGTTTTTATTTTTTTTTGTTTTTCTGCAGTGATCTGGCTAGAACTTATACTGGGACCATGGTATGCAACGACGCACTGAGTGACCAAAAGTTGCTCACACGAAAGTCGTATGTTGGGTGATGCAAAAAAAGAGCTTGGTGATGCAACATAACTTGCGAATCTGTTTAAAAAATCAAAACGAAACACTTTCAGCAAAATTTATCGACGATCGAAGTTGCTCTGATGTTGGACGACAAAAAAGCACTCGGGATCGCTCCAGCAAGTTGACCACTGCTGCATCGATGCGCATAAGTGGGCAGGTAATGAAAAAACGTGACAGACCTTCGGGAAAAACAAACAGCTTCATCCAAATTAAAGTCAAAATACCCAAAAGGCTTGGCAGAGGCAAAATCCTTGTGGTGCGGTGTAAATCCAGGCACGTACAGCGATACGATGCCTTCGCTTTTCGCAAATTGAAAATAGCGCCGCGTATCTATCACAGTAAGCGGGCTTCTACAGTACACACGCCTACGTCTCTTTTGGATCTTGGAGTACAGACGAGTCTGAAAAATAGGCAATTGACCAACACAACCATTATACCTTTACAACTGATATGCTCAACCTCAATATGGTTACTTCCACACTATGACTACAACGGAATATTCACTGAGCGAAGCTCGTATTACCAACAAAAAAAGCAGGTCGTGAACGTGATTATGGTCAGGAACGTGTGAGGCTACATAATTTGAATGAATGAGAGAATAGGACATTTATTCTAAACGTGCTGAAAACTGGAACCGCCGTTTTAGGTTTTCACTAGGCACTTCATGTTATTCAACAGACACAGTTAATATCCAGCATACATTAATGGAAACTCCGCACGAGAAGCTCGCGGCGAGTTGCAAACAAAGCACACAAGCGCGAGGTTACGTTTCAAGAAACCTTTGTTCTTGTTTCAGCGGTCGGCGCGTGAAAAGAGCGACGAGTTTACCCAACATCGGCCTCGGGAAGTTTCAATGTCGATTTAACGCGGGCGGATGTAACCGGACGAGGCTGTTTCAACAGCAGCACACTTCAGAAACCATGATTAGAAGCGGGCGCACGGTTATCAAAACACAAGGCGTTTGTGCTCGACATACACCACCAAGCGATCGAGCTGGAAATGCGTCGTAATTGGGTGATTTTCGGTTGCAGCGCGTGATTAGCCACAAACGAAATTACCTCGTCCCAGGAGCGGACCACACAACGAATGTCCAGAAGGAAAAGCAAGGTGCGCCGCAAAAAAAACGGAACAGTATGCAGCCCCATTGTATTTTTTAACTGGCCTCCTGTTGATCACCGAAACGTCCGGGTTGTATTTGTGCAACCACGAGATTGAATAACTTGAAAAAATTGCAACAGTTAATTGCCGAGGGCCTCCGCTCAAGCGGTCGGTGACGAAAAGCACGTTGAAAATTGACGGTAAACACTGAACGCGAGTATAAATATACGACGTACAAGATCCGGAGTCTACTCCGGTCCGGGTTTGATGGTTTTCTTGAAACCTGATCGAAACCGGAGTCAAAAAAACCTGATACCGGGTCCAATAAACAAAAGAAATGAAGCAATTTTTACAACTTGGTATTCCGCGGCGCTGCAAAAGCGAACCGGTCCTGGCTGCGCCGCGTCGCAAGGAACCGCGTCACGAGTTCTCCGCTCAAAAAACTCACAACTTCGCGCAATCCTCAGATCGGAGTTTACTTGCAGCGGCGGACGAATTTTTTGACGGCGCAAAAAAACAAGGTCTTAACTACTTCAGCGGCTTATCGCACCGAAGACATGCGCAAGAACGCACAAGGCGGGACGAGCCCCGGTATTTTGCGATTAAAAGTTGCGACGCGGGCGGACGAACGACCGCAGCGGCGCGGAGGAGGGCCGGACAAACACGCCTGCGACTGCACGCACGGCCTTGGGAGCACAGGAGGCCGTAACTTGTATACAGTTCAAACCCTCACTTGTGTCGTCCAGGGGCCTTTGCTCGTCAATCGAGGCGGTGGTAACGTCAACTCGCGCGCATACCTCTTTCACATTCGACGAACAACCTTTCGAACACGCCCGCGGTGCGGTAGCGCTGGCACGCTCCTCAAAGCAGAAGCAAGCTTTCTAAAACTTTCGTCTGGCATCAACATCAACAACCGCGTCGGTCGCCGAAGGTCGGCATCTTCCAACTTAACCACTTACCAGCGCGATTTGACGTAAGCAGTTGTACTGTGCGTACCTGTGTTCAGCGAAACGAAGATCTCAGCTTCAGCGTACCACTCCTTTTCTGTTGAAGCAAAGCAAACTCGCACCTGACTGTTTATTCATGTGATCTGAACAATCATTTGCAGACTGTGCGACCTGCTCAAGTTTTCGGGGCAACCTTTGCAAAAAAAAGTTACAATTCACGAATTGATGAAATGCCTGATTCTCAACTCCACGATTTTTCTTCGACCTTTGACCTGCACCGCACGGAACGAACAAATTTAACGCCTGCACGGTTAGAAACGCGAACTAACCTTTTGGTCAAATGCCGCACCCATCACTATATGAGCACGAAGTTGCACGCAGCTGGTACGCGTGAAGTTATGAGCTGCGCTCGGCTAACTTCTGTCATCAATCGTAGCACGTTTATGCCACTGCGCGTCATGCCAGAGATGAAGAAAGCCGATGGTAAGTGCTTTACGCGGACTTCCGATGCGCTTGTCCACGTTTTAAACTTCTTGCTATTTTGATTCGACTCCAGTTTCGATGCAGTGTTTACCGAAGCAAAACCCAGTGACAACAACAGCAGCAGCAGCAGCGCGATGCCGCGCTGTACGATGTTCAGCTGGCTATACCACTTGCTTCTCTGGCAATCACTGGTCATTCCCACCAAGCTTACGCAGTACCTTGGGGCGGGTTTGCATTCGTCCATGACCACTGACACTTTTAAATGTAAACATCTGGTGGTTTCGAATGCCGAGATTAGTAGTCAAAAAAGAAGGTTTTCGAACGGGTCGACGCTACACAAAGGAAAGAGCTTTTAACTTTGTAGCAACTAATGAAGTAGGATTTCAGGGGTTGCTTTCACACGGCTGGCGTTTTGCCTCGTGGTTTCGGCGAGAACCCACTGTCACGATGTCAAGTCCCAAAAAGCGCTTGTAAATGAAAAAGCGCTGTGAAACACGTGCGTGTTCTACCTACGTTTGTTGATGCAGAATTTTAAGGACTATGCAAAAAACGTATCCGAATTTTTACAGTTGCACTACAGTCGGCAACGTTTCAGACGGGACAGAGAATCGAAGCGAAGGCGCATCGCGTCTTGAAGCACGGTGTGGAAAGGACATCGGCTGAGACGAAGTGTTTTTTCCGGAAGAGCAGCGCACGCACAAAAAACAACAAGAAACTCGCTCGAGCTGGAGTTTCCCGTGGCACGGAAAAGGCAACGAAGCGCGCATAAGACAGCACGCTCCAACGTCACGATCGATACACATACACAGGGCAATGGTAGGCGTTTGAAATGGCACGATGCCGACAGAGTTTTCTCAAGCAGCCCGCGAAAACAACCTTGTCGAGCGCGGCTTGGTACGACATTCCAAGCCGTCAACGGCCGACTCCTGCAGCCACGACTCCGCGCCGCTGAAGCCACACACCGCAAAATGCGCACGGGCAGGACTTCGATGTGATGCACACTTTGCCGCACTTGCAAAAGCACGCGTGTCGGTGGAACACATTGCATTCCCAAACACACGACGTTTTTCATTCAAACGTATTGTAGCAGCGCTTGAAAAAAAACTTTTAGCTGGCAAATGAAGAATCCCGATTCAAATACAGAGGCGCTTCCACCGCCCCAGCGACTGAACGCGATGGGAGGCAGCTTATACGACGTCTTCAATCCAGGGACAGAGAATGAGCTCATAGCAGGTTCGAACAGCCAACACATTCGGCGACGATCAGCTTCGTTCCGAACGCAATGCATTTCAAAGGTAAACGATATCATCTTATTTGCAAACGTGAGCCGGCGACGACGACCGGTTGACTTTCACGCG
>JGI24159J19872_10004636_pt1 | contig 17572 bp, 15 predicted proteins | sample Ectturendosymbi4_FD_19872 | JGI IMG/M metagenome (IMG submission 19872) | reverse complement strand
AAAACATAACTTTTACAAACGATGACGTCATGAATTACGTCATAGGGGCCCACCGGTAAAAATTGCCCCGGGCCCCCCTACCCTTTAATCCGGCTCTGCAAGCAGGTGCGTGTGCAACTAATTTTCTCAGTTTATTATCGGTAGATTATTGACGTCTTTGAAAAAACCAAGGCTAAAGAAGTTCGGACATGCTCATCTGTCGCAATGCCGAAGGGATACATGGTCAAGGGAATTTTCACAAGTCACAGACCATCTTGTTTTGCATGCAGTTGTATCGTGCAGTTCCGACTTCCTTTTTCGTGGTTTAAATTGTCAACTTTCGATATCATTTATAAGTTGACCTTTTGTCTTTAAGTTTTTGCCTTTAATCGAAATTTTAGGACGAGGATTCCTTTACTTTGTTGAAAAACAAGAAACGAGCAATCACTCATGGGAAATGTTTGGATACTGTAATCTGGACAGCTTGCACACCTCCATTTTTAAACGTATGATGCTGAAAGCGTTTAAAATTACTCTGTTGACACTTGGCCTGGTACACTTTTGATGTTGCTAGGCAACGCAGTGTAAATCAGATTGTAGAAACAAGGCATGCCAACCAGATCACATATCCAACGTGCACAAAATTGTGTATTTTGTTGATTTGAGATGATTTCACGTGTGGGAATTCAGCCAGCAAGGTTTGTTTGGTAGCCAAGTCTGACCAGACCACGGGTTCACTACTGTACGAGAGATGAAGTACACTTCACAACACTGCTGTGAAAACCAATGGAGGGCAAAATGGCCTTAAATCGCGAATGCGGTTTTCCGAATTATACAAAATCATGGTGACTAAAGTTACTTTCGTAGGTTTTAGGGGGGAGATCGCCCCACCCCTGAATCCGCCCGTGGGGATTACACTTCTGTAACTATTACCTGCTATGACGGCAAATTACCCAGCCTATCCTCTGAAGACGCAGGTTATACCACGCTCATGGAGCCAAAGACGGTGTGTCGCCTTTGTGTTTCGGTTTGATTTGCTTTAATCACAAGGAGCTGAGAAATAAGACTTCCTTTAGTTACTCTGGCGTTGTTGGAAACTCACTTTTGCATACAAAAGGCCGCAGCAGGGGTGGCCAAATCGTTCGCCTTTAAGCCAGCAACTATTTTGTTTGGGACACCGCCTCTCAAAGCACAAAACGACATGATATGCTACAAATTACGGGGCATTGCCCCCTTGGAACTTCCTGGCCACACCTACGGGCAGCAGCACTTCAAATAGCCAGCAAATGTAGAAGTGCTGTTGTGGTAGCGGCTACTGCTCTGTCATATGCACCAGACTTCGCGTATGAAATTCAAGATTATCTGGCGTTGCTTTTGTTGTCAGAAGTTCACCAGCACCTGTCGCAGTGGATTCAGGTGTTACCAACCCACAATGTAGTATCGCTATTATAGCAAAGTTTTCTACGTAACTCCAACCTCCACACGCAGTTTCCAGCGTTCACAGTTATTTCACACGCAATAACCATGCAGCACATGAAAATGATAGAAACTACAACCCCAAACCACCTGAAACACTGCAACAGCAGTTCGTAGTACGTTAACGAGAACAAGCACTTTCGCTTCCAGCAAGCTTCGCATTTCGAAGACCTAGAAACAAAACTCCATCAGAGCCTTGAAAGTCTGCTGGCGAAAACTGCGAGCTGATAATTGTTTCGGTTTATTAACATCTGGTCCAACACTGTCTCCCACACCATTAGGTGAGGATGAGTATTAACAGGAGACGTGTTTCAACTATTACTACACATTGTAACAGTAAGTTGACATAGGATGTCACTTCTCTAAACCGTATGTCCAGGTAGATAACTGCCAATGCATTCACAACTTGTTAACGAATGTTAATGGCGGTTATAAACATTTTTCAAGTTTTATGTAACGGTATAGGACAGGCAAAGGTTTGGTAGTGTGGGTTTTGATCTTCTTTAAACTGATCAAATATGAAAACGCCGCTGCTATACCATGCTTTGGAGAGAAAAAAACGAGGACTAACAAATGAAAAACCAAAAAGTGACTTTGGAACATATTTAATATTCATGTTTTGAAGAACCATTCAACTTTGATGTTCTAGCATTTTTATCAGTTCTGGTCAATAAAACTCATCAATGACAGATCCACACGTGGGGTCGGATAAATCACACAGGCTGCGAGCAACCCATAATGTCAGAGACCTGGGTTTCGGTTTGTTTAGCAAAGCGCAAGCAGGTTGAAACGCACGAAAGCTGCGCAAAGCTCTAATTGATGACGATCGGGTGGTGTGCACGCAATGCAAAATCAATGACGTATACAGCGAGATAAAGAAACGTTACACGAAGTACGGTATTGCAGCTTGCCGAGGGCGACGTGCTTCATACAGATTCAACACTAATAATAAAACGAATGTACCGTTGCGTGATGTAAATGCAGAACCGTAACACGTTTTTTTTCCGCTTAGTTGCCAGACATGATTGATTATACCACGACTTGAGTGCCAACAGGCTATCGCAACAGCCACTTCACGAATGCCAATTGATTTCTCCACCTCGACATCACGTGTATCCCAGTACTAGACCTTACGCGGCATTCGCTAAGAACGACAAGGAACCTGTCACGATTTGATTTTGAGAACCGTTACAGCAACGCAAGCGGTAAACCGTGGAAAAAAGTCCACAATAATGGTATGTTCAGTCAGTCAAGTTGGTGGATGAATTAAGTCGTATGAGGAATTGGATGCAGCAGATCATTAAAAGCAGTTAAGCAAGTGGTAAATGCTGTTAAAAATTAAGTACAACTTACAATGTACGAATAAGGGACTGTACTCTTATCGCACCTGACAATAAACAGCGGCCAGTACGACGAAAGGATCCTGTGCTAACGTTTGATAGTGGCTGGGTTGTTCTTGCGCCAGCAGAACCCAACTCTTTCATTTGCAAATCGGGTTGCCACGGTTGTCGATCACTTAATCTTAAAGCAGTGCAAAACCCAAGTTGAAATGCAGAAATGGTGCTGAGAACATCAGCAAATATTCGCAACGTGATGACGCAATGTTCGAAAATGAGCAGCACCGGTCACATCACATTAACGTCTGATTCTGTAGTTCACCTCTGAGCGAGGTATGTTTCGTGAACAACCCTTGGTGAAACATATACGCTCTTACAGAAATAGTGGCAATGAATGTCCAGCGCAACAACACTTTTTAAAAAGCGCAGTGGAAAACATTACTTGCTCTCGCCACGTAATAATACTGGGATTGACAGGGGAGGAGGAAATGAAAGTACAAGTATTAAAACGCGCGCAGATCACATTTAAGTAATACGTACACAACCAAAATTTTCTCTCTAACGCATACTTCCAGCTTTTGCAAAACTGAGGTATGTGGACGTCAATCAACCAATTGACTCCCAGCCACCAATGCGAGCGACACCACTTGGTTTGATTTACCCAGGCGTACCGCCAGGCCCGCAACCAGTGGGGGCAACCAAGCAATTACCCTTCCAAAATTTTTAAAAACATGTTTAGTTGTCAGGTACAACGACGACAAGTCACAATGATTTTGCCTACCCGGAAAATATCAGCTATTTGCCGCCTTGGGTACAGCCAAGAATTTGGTAAGAGGTGAGAGTTGAACCAAAACAACCTTTGAAAAATCGGGAAATTCTCGTTATTGGAATCGCCAAATGTATGCACCTATTTACTAGATAAATGACTGTACTCACAACTTAAAGTTCTCTAAATTGTTGCCACACCTTTCGTTGAGTTGGAGTGTAAATACCTGCAGTTGCAATTAAGCAAGTTGTAAAGGGGGGATTTAACCCCATAGTCTCCTGACTACACCACTGAATTTACCCAAAAACATGCGGATGACGATGGCACTAAGGACGAGTTGTAGTATGACACAGAAAACACAGCTTACTGAAGTACATCTTGGGCATCATAAAAAAATTGAAAAGGTCATGGCATGCAAGCATGAAACCTATGTTAATTTTCACCACGATTTCAAGTACCAGTGGATTGTTGAGTTTATACCAGGTCAGAATACGGATATTTTTCAGTGTGGAATAAACACTTTTGATGAAAACAACATCTTGTAAGTTGTGGCATTCAACCAACTATATATTGGTGAAAAGGTCACAAGCCATTGAAAGTGGTGCCGCTGAAAGACTTGTGATCTGAAGCACATGACAGGTTCTTGACTTCACAGATAACAATAATTTCGTAACCCTGATAACAGTGTACCACCAGTATTTCGCGTATTGCATCAAACATGATTAATTAGGCTTCAAGCACACACAGTACATTCATGCACAAGTACAATTCCAGGTACTATCACATCATGTTTTCGCTGCAAAATTTAAAATTACTTCATGCAGGCAAAGTATCTAAAGGAAAGTGTTTGGTCAGGTACAAAAATAAACGCTTGCTACAGATCACAATGATTTCGCTTATAGGGTAGATAAGCTCGATTAGTGCAAACCAGAATTTAGTGAACAGTGATGCTTTGAGTACTCAGAACAACTCACCTATTAAACAATTCAATTTAAATAATTTAAAAAGGACTTTACTCAAACCAATTAAAAATAAATAAGGGCAAACTTGTTCAAAAACCAAAGTAAAACCGAAACATTACAGCGACTGAGCGGATGTCAGAATTGCGCGATAGAAATCGCAACACAAAAGTAGCGTAAGTTGCGTTCAATGGCGTTTCACTGCCGTGCCTTCGAAAGTTCATGCGAACCAGACTTGGCATTGAGTCAATAATGGTTGCTTTGTCTGGAGTCAAGAATCACACCCCATACGTCGAAAACGAACTCCTGTGGGAAACCGAAGTCGCCAAGTTGCTCGCTTAGGGTCGTCACGAAGTCGTCAGGGTTCTTTTTGTCTTTGCCGCATTCCCAGATCGTGCTCGCTACACACCCGAAACATGGAAGAGTATCGACACATGCCGCACTTCGGCGAAACAAAACTAAAGTTACGTTTAGAGTTTACACAATGACAAAACATATTTGCTCGATATTCAGCAGCACAATAAAATCATTTTGCGTATTTTCAACAGAAAAAGCAGCGGGTTAGCCAGTTGGTGCTTGAGCAGGGCCGGCCCTAGTAGATACGGGGCCCAATGCAAGACCTAGGCGCGGAGCCCCTCTGAGCAGTGATTTTATGACGTCATCGTGTTCCGTCAACCGTGTTACGATCGTGGTAGAGCGCAGATATACAGTGCAACACTAACACGAGAATTGAGCACGTTTGCTAACGTTCGAGACGAAATTTGCTCGTTCCGACGAGAGCGTACTTTATTAACAATGAAATTGATATGTCGTTTCTACTGAATTATCAAGCGCAAGGTGCATCTGGCAAAAATGAACAATCTACCCAAACACCATAACGCGGGTCCCAATGCAGCTGCATCGGTTGCATCGGCTTAAGGCCGGCCCTGTGCTTGAGTTCAACTCAGTTGCAGCAACGACTGAGAAGAACTTGTGACAAAGCGTAACTTTGTTAAATTCTTATTTGAATGAACAACCAATAACTACTATTTCATAGTTTTCGCAGTTGGAAAATGACGCATTGTCGATACGTTTTCTTTGTGGGTGGTGTATGTGGTTGCATCGGCGACCTAATACTGGTTTCAACACAGACGTTAAATCGTACNTTTGAAGCTTAAATGGTCGCGAAAAAATCAAACTAGTATGGTATCTAGCAGCTTCAGATATGAAATTCGTGAAGNACAGACGCGGTAGTTTTCTACGATATGATCTGAGCTTGAACCGTTTAATGAGATCCTTTTAGATAATACACGCTGTTCCTTTGCAACTTACCAAGCTCCCTGTCACGAATGCCCAAGAAGCTGTCCAGTAAATCATCTATTCGGCTCACTGCTTTATCCTCACTTTCGGTTGGCTGCGCAAACACAGTGTTACGAAACTTCGACTCTATCAAATTCATTTCACTACCACAACCCAAGCAAAACACAATACGAAGCAATACTACATCGCATCAAAAACTGCAGTACAACGTACCACTGCCTCTAATGTGGCTGGACCTTTAGACCGCAGCCTCAGTGTCGCTTTGCCCGTTCCTACGTTGTTGCTTGAGACTGGCTGAGGCTTGGCAGATCCTCTCTGCGATATCATGTCTGTGTAAGAAGATATCCAATGTTAAATGATTCGTACTTACATATGCACTGTGACCGATTTTGGTAAAAGCACATTTTAAAACTTAAAAATTTAACAGTGGAATCGTACGGAACTTGGATGCTTGGACCACTGAAATACATATACATTGGAGTGTACGCAATGTGTGCCATTACACACTGCTTATTCACGCATCTTCATCAGTCAATAAGTTATTACAGTGACACATTAGGTCTAGGGTTTTACAGCGCTGACGAGCTATTGGTTCGCGAATCACGGCTCGATGGTTTGAACTGTCGCACCATCGAAAAGGGAAAAAACATCGGCGAAGGTTTCGAAGCTTTAGTACTGAGCCGCTGCCGCACCGAACGGCCTTCGCTTTCGACATCACGAGGTTACAGCCAATAAAACAATGCGAGATGTATTGATAATGGCATGAATAATGCATCATACGGCAAGTCTACGACCGGATAAGAAATTGTTGAGAAGTGCACCCAAACCACAATCATCAGTCTCGCATCACCGTTCGACAATAATTAACCATTGCATGCAACGCACGAACAGACGCTAACGCAAACGCGCCCAAGCTTACCGAATGCTTTTTGGGGTTCAACCAGTTGCAAATTAAATGTAGTTTCCAGTGGCAGGTCTTTTAGCAACCTCGCTACCTGGTAATGTCGAAAGCCCACAGTGGACTGTTCGCCAACTCCCTGAATGTGGTCGCCAACACAAATTGTTTTGCACCTGTCTGCAATGGAGTTTTGCTGCAACGAAAAATAAGTAGCTTTATGTTATCTTCCATATACGATGTTATCCTCTCTTAACAGCATAGTGCAGAAACTGCAGCTGCCTTAATTATATGTTCTAAACCACGCTGCTCCATTGAACGCATGAATAACAAGAAAATCTCCATACAACATCCATTACATGGCAATGGTGCGTCTGTCCTGAATGGCAACCATGGCAAAGTTTAAATGTGGGCATTTCAATAATTTTACCATAAGGTATAGCAGTGTTTTTTAAGGTTTTTAAAAGGGTGTCGTGGTTGAGCTTTAGGGTGTCAACACCATTTTCCCTTCTACAATGTCTGATACTTTTACTGATTTTCACAAAAACATAAGTTTCTGTCTTATTTGAATACGACATTTATTTTTGGTACACAAAGTAAAGACAATCTCATAAATAGAAAGGTTCAATGTAGGCCTACATACTCATTCATTCACTCATTTTGGTGCCCGCTTTTCCTTTGGGGAGAGTCGCAGGGGCAACTGCCCTATACCTCACGATCATCAGCATGCAATTTCAGATAGTTCTGCTGTTTCCACACCAAGACGGGTCCAAGCAAGGTCGGAGATATAGTCACGTCACCTGGGCCGCTTTCCAGTGGGTGTATAGACTGTAGCCCGAAGGACTTAGTTCGCCATTATTTGCTGGGACATTCTGCATATGCATGGTCAACTAACATAGCTGGGATCTCTCGATTCGGGGAAGTGGCTTGACATTCCGGGCTTCATGGATTACAGACCTGTGCTCCTTGTCACGAAGTGTCACACCGTGGACTCATCGCAAACATCCCATCTCTGTCGTCTGTTCTTTTGTCAGTATACTTTCAGTCGTCACCAAGATTCATGACCACACGTGAGGATCAGAACAAAGACGATTTAAAAGCTGAAAGCTTTGCGGTATTTGAAAGCATCCGTTTCATCACGGAGCAATAAAGCTCACGCAGAACCAGGGGCGGATCCAACGAGGGGCGATCGCCCACCTTAAAACCTACAATACCTCAATATTTTAGTGCTGATTTTCGTTCCTTCTTGGTCGCACGCAACAGAAAATCGATCAAACGCGTGCTGAAGACCCTGTTGAGAAGATCCACGTGTGCAGTACCAATTCGTCCGCAAAAAGCAAACGGTTCATCCTGCAGTTCCCAACAGTGACACCCTCGTCGACGCGTCTATGACTGTCTATCCAATTCATATAGACCAGGGCTCACCAAATTTTTGGGAGAGGACCACATAAGCTATTGCAAAACAGTTCGAGGGCCGGACATCTTGCGTAATGTTATTTTTTAGGGATATGTTACATTCTACCAAATCAACACATTTTTCGTAAATATATTATTTTTTCATTTTTGGCAAAATGTATTACGGCCGGGTGAAACGGCTTCACAGGTCGGATTTGGTCCGCGAGCCATTGTGTAGAGAGCATTGATATAGACAGAACAGTGGTGACAGCACACACCATTGCCTGGGTCCAACACCAACGCTGAACGGTTGTGATTTACCTCCATCCACACGGACACAATTTTCTGTGCAGGAATACAGTTACTTGATGGCCAGCAAGAGGCACCAGTCAACACCGTTTCTCCCACAACACTCACAGAACGTTTCATGGGGAACCCGGCAATACACTTTCCATACTTTCCCGAGGTCGACAAAACATGTCTATACTTCTTTGGCATGCTCCCAGGATTTCTCGAAGATTTGCTGAAGAGTGGAAATTTGTTCTGCAGTGCTACGGCAGCAACGAACTGGGTATCATCCAGCTTTGGTTCAATTATTTTCGTGGCATCATGGCATGCGCTCTTCCTGGGAGACTAAGCAAAGAGATGCCGCGGTAGTTGGTTCATTCACCCCCGTCTTCCTTTTTGTGTTTAAAGATGATCAATTTGCCAATCTTCCGTAGAACTGTGCCCTTCCAAAACGCCATGCCACTTAACACACAACCATCCGGCGTTCTAAGTTCCCCAAATTCACTAACAAACTTTTCACAATTAGCTTTAAGGTCGGATTTAGCAGCGGCATCAGAGAGCTTATTGATGCACAGTTCTACGGAAGCTTTCATCTGCGCAAAGTTAAAATATCCTGCCAGAAAAACTTTGCTCAGTTCTGTCAGGTGAGGTGCATATGTTGACAAAAGGAAAGCAGCATGTTGAAATTTTTTGTTTTCATAAGTCGCAATAAAACAACGCACATTGCATCATTTTTATTTTCTGAGAGTTGCTTCAGTGCGGCCTAAATCTCACTCCTTGCTCTCACAGCTGCCTCACTCGACAACCACCTTGTTTAGAATGCGCGCTGCAACTGCCGACCTTATGTCCTTATTGTAGTTTGATGCATCGCCAGGCAAGCCGATCGCAACGGTGAAACAGTAAACCACTTCCATAATTGCAAGAAAGTGTTTTCGCAGTTTTGTACACTGTACTGTACAAATCTGCGGCAGTATAGTAAGAGGCCGAAGCGCGGCGGTGCCCATGACAATGCACAGATATCTAACTTACAATTGCAGCCATCTGTTGCAGTGGCCACATGCAGGAAAACATGTTTTCCTCAATTCGTTTCACTTCAACATAAGGCAAAACCATATCTTAGCCTTCAGAATATAGCGTGTCATTGCAACATTTTAGGGTGTCATTTTGACACCCAAAAACGGCTTAAAAAACACTGAGGTATAGGCACATTTTTCACGAAAAAGAAAGCATGACGCAAATAAATTCATATTTTAGTGTTCTTTTGGTTTTCAGTAAGTTGTTGTTTTCTGCGTTTATCGGAGTATTTTCCGGTGATTTAGGGTTTTAATGTATCCATCCACATCTGGATTCGACATCATTTATCAAGTTTTGTTTCTGAGTGTTGGCTAGTGGGCCCCTACAGTGGCCAGTGGGTCCCTCCTTTCAGCTAAGTTTTCTCCCTAAGCATTGTTTACAGTATTTTTTTATTTCTGTTTCTACTTTGACAAGCACCAAAAAGGGGCGCATTTATATCAAAGGGGCGCCATTCAACGGGGCATAGAACTCACAAAAGTTTAGGGGTGAAGTTGCCTCAAACTGCCTCCCTTGGATCCGCAACTGTGCGTAACAGTCAGATTCTAACAGCCACGGACTTAAATTCGTCTCAACCCGATTCTGACTAAAATCCTCTTGCCTGAATCGTAGCAGCACGGACTGTCTTAGCTTTTCTTAAATCGTAGCACCACGGACTGTCTTAGCGAGAAAGGACGAGGTCTTGTAGAATGGCACGCAAGCGTTATTGTTTGGTCACAATGTCTGGAGTCCTGTTGTGTCACAACACCACAGTTTTGTCACAATGCTTGATGGTGCTGGCGCAACTCGCACTACATGAGATAAGGGGGCTGCGTTGATGTTTGGTTGTGTGGGGCGCAAAATAGAGGTTCAAGAAACTCCAATTCAGATACTGTTATTTTTGCCAAGCAATTCTTGCGTTCCTATCAAAGTGGCGCCTGACACGAGCCATGCCTGCCAACCCTAGATACGCCACTGTTACAAAGTGATTAGCCAAGGTGGTATAGTTTTCCTGGCTATGGCTGAAGGAAAGGTACGCAAATGCAAAACGAAGATTCATGTGAAACACATCAATACGGTCAGTCACAAGCACCAGAACCTCACTTCATAACTTGAACGTAGCGACTGATATTGGTGGTGTCATAGTCGAGGCTGGTCCGTACAAAGCCAAGTCGTATGTTCAAACCTCAGGGTACAAATGACTGAAATCAAAACTTGCTGCAATCCCACCCAAGTCAGAGCGCATGAGATTGAAGCCAAGGCATCCCGTGGTCCTTAAAGTTTTAACACCTCGATACACCGAAGTCAAATTTTCATCAATCTGGATACCCCTTTTCAACAAAGTTTGCTAACAAAGTCAACAGGTATCAAGTCAAAGTTAATCTGGATGGAAGCAAGTCCAAGTTCTTAGAGAATGAGGACTTCGGTCTGGATTTGGACTTTACTTCCCAACACTGTTGGGAATACCCCCAGCATCTAATCCCAATACCCCCTGGGACTGTTGAGGCACCACTTTAAGAATGCCTGGCATAGACAGTCTAATGCAACTTTTGAAAGCTATTTTTCTTGCTGAGCACTTCAAGATAAAAGTTTTCATACAATATATCCTCTGACCATGTAGGACACGAAAGATATTTTAACTGCAAGATTGTTTAACCGGCCATGCAAGCACAATTGCTCTGTTGGGAACTAATTTTTATATAAGCTTCATGCTTCACTACATTCAGTAGAGCTTTTTCATAAAAATGACAAAAAAACTTGTTGCTTTCTCCCAGTCTCCTGATCCTAATATGATTTTCACCATGCCATGCTCACTATCTACCAAATTAGTGAGCAAAACACATGTAATAAGTACTTCACCCACCATTTTTCATGGATGCTCAGCAACATCGTTCAACGTGACAGTCAGCAATCATGCACTTGTTTGACATTTTGCATCAGAAGTTATTATCAAGCATCACATACTTTTATTCTTTTGACGAAAGGGTAACCAGTTCCATTGTCAGTAATTGTAAGACCCAAAGCTGGCTCATTTTTTGTTAACGTCACACTCTTACTCTGTCCTGTGCAAAAAATGTCATTAATGCATTTATGGAAGTGAGAATGACGCCAACCTGCAATTAACCTATTGATCTAAAGAGAAAGTAAGACAACTGTGAAAACACAAACGAGCCATTTGCAGAAAATTTGTTTCCTAGTAATTCCAAAGAATACATTTATTTTGTGAAAACTGGTTCTGTGCAAGTTTTCTGCCAATCACCAGTGGCTCAGCCATAGCAACATAGACGATCAACGTCGCTTATTTTTGAAGAGAGAATAGCATTTCCTTCCTTTTCTGCACAGAAACATTTCCACAGCAGAATACACTTTTGGAATCACTATTACATACTACTAACAGGACACAAGACATATTTTAATGTTTTAACTTAATCAGAAGTAATCTTAACATAAAATAGAATGCGAAGTCTTCAAAGTTGTGATTATATATATATATATCAAATCAATATCATTTATTGAACACACTTGCCATATCTGTTTGTGGTTCTAATAAAGAAATTTTAAATATTGTCTCCATGAATGTCCATGTAGGATCTATCTCAAACCCCCTTAAATATGCTTGAGGCAAGTAGTTACTTTCATTCCAACATGAAGTGCATATTTTGCAAAATGTTTTTTTTTAGCAGTCATAAACAAGCCTGTTTCACGAACACCACTGATGAGCTAAAGTCTGGATTACTTCCTAATAATGCCATATGAAGTTGAACTATTTTGCCACCAACATTGTTTTGAGCTACATACAACCAAACACACTTCAATCTTCAACAAAATCTAAATCAGGAGTTCCCAACCTTCCTCTGACCATGTACCCCTTCAGCATTTCAATAGATGAGCACATACCCCTAAAATTTCTTATGAAAAATGGTTGAGTAAAATAACAGAAATCCATTGAATTTGATTAGAGCTTTCAGAACTATAAAGGTAGACTCCATTTTTATGTCTCAAAGTTACTAAAAATAGAATGTTTAAAATGGAGTCTGGACCTTTAATGTATCCCTTTAGGTAGGCAAATGTACCCCTAGGGGTACAAGTATCCCAGGTTGGGAAACTCTGATCTAAATCATGGATGAAGAACCATGTTCTGCTTCAAATATGACTAGCACACAAAAGATTTCAGAACCAACTATTTTCAAAACACATTAAACAAAAAGTTTCTTCACTTAGTGCAAACTTTAAGCTAATCACAATAAATACCTCCAAAAGGCAAGATGTCAGAAGGAAGCACTTGATCAGCGCTTTAGCATTTTGTTATGAATAAGACAAAGCTATCTGCATCTTACAAAATACCTTTCACATGAGCAAATATGAAGTCCTCCAATCCTATCTGCCCTCCAAGGAGTCGCTCCATGTCACATTTGTGTGTATTTAGAGTGCAAAAAATAATCTTTAAAGAAAAAAATGAAAGTGCAATCATGCAACATGCCACTGTTATTGTTAATGTAGGCAATTGCAATTTATACAAGTAGTACTTACCTCATCAACAGGTACAGCAAAAGCATTTGCAATCTTGCTGTATAACTCACGGATATTTGTAAACCCTTCAATTCTAGCCGTGGGACTGCCATGGGCAAGCTGCAAAAAAAGAACAATGGAACAAAACAAGCTTTTGTGATACTAGCATCAAAGCTTGACACAAAACTGTCTCAAATATAGGCCTACCTTGCTATCATTTCTTGTCACTGAACACAAGAAGTTCTACATATTATTGCCATTACAGATAGACTGATATGTCGGGCCAATATTTGGGTCTTATCGATATCAGCCTCATTAGGTGTTGACAAAATGCTGTTATATTCCTCACGCATGCAGACAACTTGCACAAAAAGGACAATGAACCAAGTCAAGACAGTTATCTTGCAGCAATGCTAGCAGGTGTGTTTTCATAAACAAGCAGACAAGGTGAACCATGGAGCACATGTTAGCTNTCACAGCCGAAACAAAAGCATCATCATTGATCAGATTAATTAAAAATCATAGCAAAATATTGAAATTGCTGCATTTTGAAAAATTTTANCTCAAAAATCTTGATTTTTGAAGTTTTTGAAAAAAAGATAAGGCACAGAATACACTATATANTTTTGATAATGAAGTAGNAAACAATATTTAAAAATTTTGGAAATATCAGTTATTGGTATCAGCTATCAGTCCATGAATTGCTGATATATCAGTATCGGCTCCAAAAAAGCCATATCAGTCAATCTCTAACTGCCATTGAACAAATCTCATGAAACTTCAAAGCAATCAAGCTGGGATATGGGAACCATTAGGCAGGTGGAAAATATTTCTCCACTCTGGCAACCCCTGCAGCTGAATCTGGCCCCAGCGAACAGGCAAGGCTGTTCTTTGGGACTATAATGTATATGTGAAAGTGTGGTCTACTGAGGTCTAGACAACTTCATGACCCTAACCATTGCCCAGGCTTGTTGTGGAAAAACAAAGAGAAAAATCAACAACTGATGAGAGGTCACTCCAGATGCTACATTCCAGTTGCAGTAAATCAGTGGTTAACAGCAGTCTACTGGTTTTAATTCGAGTTTGCTGAATGAAGAACATGGCAGCACAATGGTGCAAAGCAGTGGTCCCCAACCAGGGAGGAATTTCCACTTTATACTTAAGTTACCTATTCATTGTAAGTGTTGTATATCTTTTTTAAGATGACACTGGCTCTTTCATGGTATGGTTTATTCATGCATGTTTGTGACTCGAAACACGAATGCAGCAAGAGGAAAAACAGCAGCATCAAAGATCACAAATTAATTTCATGTTTATGAGAATATGAAAACATCAGAAGTGTCAGGTTTTACAGTTTAATGATCATGTTATAACATGTTAAATCACAAAGGGTTGGCGAAAGACCACCTGGGTCAAGTTCTCAGCCAGCCCTGTTGCTAGCACAAACCAATTTTTAATTGGAGATGTTTCGCAAGTAGTAAAAAAGCAACAAAATGCGTCGAATCAATTAGTCATATCACTGTATATTTGTAACTTATTGAGTGGACTATCACACGATTTTGTTGACAAACTTTAGTTCCATCCATTATTTGACATCAAATGGTTTTGTGCCACTTTCATTAATCAAGGTATTATTGTCAATGAAGACAATTGTTCCAATTGTAGTTGATACTAGCCTAAGAACCCGAACAGGGGAGGAATGAAAAGTTGTGAAATGAGCAAAGGGAGGAATGCATCAAAAATGGTTGGGAACCACTGGTGTAAAGCAAGTGTCTCACTGATCAGCTTCCCCTGTCTTACACCAAGCAGGCCCTATCCAATAAGGTGCTGTCCCTTCCACCTTCCTCATCAGGGTAAATAGGGATAGAACAGTGTATAGTTAAAAAGTGGATTTAAATGGTTTGCTTGTAATGGCAACAACTCTTTGTCTCCCTGTTCTCTTTGTCTAGGCAGTGTTGCAACCTCTCCATTGGCGTTGCGTTGATTGTGTGATTCACCACGACCGGGATGTGTGCAAAGAACAACACCACATATATGTGGCGCAAACAAGCAATAATAGAGTGATCTCATCGGTTAATCACTATTGTTGCTTGCCGCCACAGTGTGAAGCTTTGCGCCTTGCCGCTGGGCTTTTCCGATTACAACAAAATGGTGCTGTGACCAGGATGTGGAGGTCATGCTGTGTGAAACCTTCACAAAAAGAATGTGCGATCGGTGCGGTTCGTTGTAAAAATGAGGGGATGTTGTTGCAACCTCTCCGTTGGTGTTGCGTTGATTGTGTGATTCACCACGAACGGGATGTGCGCGAAGAACAACACCACATGTATGTGGTACGAACAAGCAATAATAGAGTGATCATGGCATGTGAACTCTATTGTTGCTTGCCACCACAGTGCGAAGCTTTGTGCACTTCCCGCTCGGGCTTTCCGATCGCAACAGTAGCCAGAATATTCGAACCATACAACCCAGATATTCTAGTGACCCAGACCACAGCATCTCAAAGGAAGATGGTCATGCTGGGAAATGGACACAAAGGATTACTGTAAAGCAGCCGAACAAAATTTCATGGGTCAGGCTGCATCAAGTACAACCGTTTAACTGATCAGGACATAAACAGGATGAGCCTGGCAGGCACATCCAACAGAACACATCAATGACGCTTCTAATTTCTGAGAATGAATTATGACAGTCCTAACAAAACAGATCTGTTCCACTGCACATAATCTGTGCATATGTACTAACTCTTCCTAGTCCTGATGAGAACAATCATGTCTTTTAAAACAATCTATCTGATTGCATTGAACTCAATACTAGCAAGTGAACATCTTATGTCCATGGAGGTTTCAATGCATGTCTTGGCAGTGATCATGATACATGGCAAATTTCCTTGGAAACACAGCATCAGAAAACTAAATGTAGATAGTTGAGTGTTGGAACTGTGTAGTCAACACTAATAGCATGAAATACAACCTACTTCAGAAGTTTTATGCAAAAATTACATGGCGCCAGCCAAGATTAAAGTACTAATTTTATCCTTTTATCTGGTACAGTGGAAACCACTTAATAGAGCACCCTCAGGAATAGCAAAACCTGCTCTAATAAACGGTTGCTCTTTTATCCAATGTGAACTTTTTGCAATAAAAATAGTGTCATTCACACTAGGGGTTCACCAATACACATATCAATCTCAGGGTACTGTATTTTATTCTCGTTGTGAGCACTGTACACAGCATTGTAAAAAGAAAAGTTACTGTATTTTTGGAATATTTTTGACATAATGTATTGCACAGTAGTTGTTGTGGTGGGCACTATTCACTCTTGCCCCTCTTCAGCACAAAAGAACTGGTCAATTTTTGATTGTTTTACTTCATTTTTGCACTAACTGTGTGCAAGCCATGGTGCTGCTACACGTCTACCTGCTCTAATAAGCTAAGAATTTATATATAAGAGGAAAAAGATAGGATAATTTTTTTTCAGCTGAAACTGCTCGAATAAGTGGTTTGCTCTATAAATCGATGCTCTATTAAGCAGTTTCCACTGTATTGACAAGGAGAGCTAACATTGGACAAGTGACACACTTATGTCTAACACGGTGCTAGTGATGACACTGACCATTCTTTAATCCTGTCCACTACAGAAATTGACTATGCTCCAAAATGCTTCAAGTCTGCAGTCTGTAACCACCTTAACACAGCTGCAAAGAAAGCTAAGATAAACTCAAGATAAATAAATAACTCAGATTCTGATTTATGTTCTGATGTATTCATTTGAGTTTGTTTTTTTCTGCGCTCTCGCTTGAGCCTTTCAACTTTATACCTGCAATAATTGCTTGCAAATTTCAGTACCGAGGATGTGTATTTCTACGTGAAATCAATTTCCTATTAAATTTTTGCTGATTGATTCCTTGCTTATTCTCATTGTGGCGAGTCTTACTTGAATCTCTGACAGGGAAACATGTACCAAAAATTGTCTGGCATGCACACCTTGTCCAAAGTTTCTTAGTAGATGAACTCCCACAGTACTTCTGAAAGCTATCATCCTATTATAGAGGTTCTGCATACTACTATTACTTTTTATAATTGTCTTAACGCTGCAAGACAATTACCATGTTTTTCTAAGCATAACACAAAGGTGTGTTGTTACCACAAAGGGCAGGAAGCTTAATTCTTTCTAGTTGTAGTAGTGGCTGTGATGCTGACATCAGTTCCATGACTACTGAGACCCATTCATTTGAGACCACGACATTTGAGACCACATTCATTTTAGACCTATTCATTTGAGACCACTTCATTTGAGACCACAATTGTCTGAGACCACATTCTTTTGAGACCTATTCATTTGAGACCACTTCATTTGAGACCACAGTCGTCTGAGACCACATTCTTTTGAGACCTATTCATTTGAGACCACAATCGTCTGAGACCACATTCTTTTGAGACCTATTCATTTGAGACCTGTTCATTTGAGACCACATTCATCTGAGACCACATTCATCTGAGACCACATTCATTTGAAACCACATTCATTTTAGGCCACATTTAAGTGAAGCTGTTTTGATTTACTGTGAATCAGATTTTTATGATCTATCTTCCACTTCTCTGCAGGGATGTGAAGTTTT
>JGI24159J19872_10004635_pt1 | contig 17572 bp, 11 predicted proteins | sample Ectturendosymbi4_FD_19872 | JGI IMG/M metagenome (IMG submission 19872) | reverse complement strand
AAAAGGCATAAGTCAACCCTATGTCCACTGAATGGATTGTGCTTGTTTGTTCCATAAAATATGTGGTTACTATAACAAAGGAGTTTACAGACAGCTCATCAAATCGACAACTAGAGGATATTTCTGAAGGCATCAAGGTGGACCTGCATGAAAATGTATATTTCCGAAAAATAAACCCACGAATAACGCTAGAAATCTCGGAAATTTAACGAAGAGAACTTCTGAACTACACGACAGAGCCATAAATTCCAAGAAAAGATTGCATTGCCATTTGTTCCAGAGAAGAATCTAGGAAAGTCTTCAATTTCTATTTGAATAAGAGCTGATGATGCCTACATCGTAGGCGAAATATATACTCTGTGAGATCTTAAAGTGTCTGATTCTTTGTTGAGAAAGGATTTCTTTCCATAGACAGTCTTCAACTTCTGTTGAAGATCTAAGGCAGTCGTAGAACCAAAGTCGGCACCACAAAAGATAGATCTTTGAGGGGGCCCTACATATAAGAGGGGCATACTTTCACGCTTTTCAGACAAATGGCCAAGTAGGTCACACCTACGTGGTACCCAAAAACTAAGATGGCCTAGGGCCCAGCGCTTCCTAAATCCGTCCCTGACTTTGGTGACTAGGTATTACTTTTGCAAGTCGTTACAAAAATTTATGATGTCACAGAAATGTAGATTGCAAATAAATTCGTGTTTTTAGATTTTTGTGTTGCGGCTATTTGCACTTTGGGTTTTACGATTTGCGGCTCATACATGGAGCAGGTTGGCCACCCCTGGAATGTCCTTTTAAACTACTGCAGCTGAGATTCGATCACCCCTCTTAATTTTGTTTGATTTGTCGAAAAAGGCCGTTTGCATTCCTTGCCCGATTAACAATAATTTTGAATTGGAGGCTTCATACCTCCAATAGACCCCAGCAATTTTTCATTGAACCCCTCGCCATTCATTGACCCCCATTCCACCCCTTGACTATTTATCGATCCCTTGGATAGTCCAATTGAACCCTGGGGGTCGATATCGACCACTATGAGAACCACTGGCTTAGATGGAATGTGTACGCAAGGACAAGGTACGTTAACTGCAGTGACGGACGTTATAAAAGAGTCTGTTTGATTCATAAATCATTTATTGCTTCTCCGCAATAGGTATTGTGAAATTTTTGCAAGTATATTTATGATTTTTCTTGGGGAGGAATTGGCAGTGTTTGGGTTTGTAAGAGGGGAATATGAAAAAAAACTTTGAGAACCACTGGCAGAACCGTCGCCAGAAAGTTTTCAATACGGGGACTTTACGTTTGTTCAGGGGGGCTTTGCAATCCGAAATTTGATGAAAGCTGCACTGATTAACAGTGCCTCATAATTCATTTGGGCGGTTTCGAGCTCTGTTTGGGGTGGCTAAGTCCGCAAAACCCCCGATGGGGACGGGACTGACTGTTCTGGACCATTAATTTGCCTTGCGCGCAACACCAGGGCAGTTATATACGTATCTTGCCAGCAGTTTTGTGTTGCGAGAGCTTTAAGGCGTATTGCTGTGAATAGAGAAATTGCAACCGCACATTCATTAATTTGCCATCCCACTGTTAATTGCATGCAGACAGCTGTAATGGAATAACTTACAGAGCTGCTAGATTTCTTCAATCGCATAATCTTTCCGCAAAGAGTGAGAACTCGCACTGCGTGACGTGAATTCCATTATATCACTTGTGCATTGTGACCAACACTATTTCTCATGAGTTACTTTTTAGTTCCAAGCTGTTTCACCCAGCCAGACCCTGTGCTTTGTGCTACCTCGAAACTTTGTAGGTTCTGGTAAGAACGATGACGTAGTGCGTTTAGTCAATTTAGCTGAAGCGAAACCCGATTTTGCTCGTGTTCTGCTTCATGAGGGCCTGAATACGGTTTATTGCGTGATTTAGACCCGTGTCCAAGCCCAAGTACTTGTGAAGGTAGTGACCCGAGTACTCATGGTGATATCCCTGGTGGTGACGCAGGGGCCGACGATTTATCAAGCATGCCAGCGATGACAGCTTTGCATAGAGACAATTTAGGTGAAACTTCATGTAACGTTCACCGCGCAGATGCAGATCCAGCCAGTAAGGTTAGGGGGGAGATTTCAGTAATATTTGGTAGTCAAGTCTCATGACAGGTTCACTACTGCAAGAGAGGTGAAGTATACTTCACAACACTGCTGTGACCAAACAAGAGGCGGCAAAATGGCCTGATATCGCGAATGCTATTTTCTGAATTCTACAAAATCATGGTGAATAAAGTTTGTTTAGGGGGTGCGATCGTTCCAGTCGCCCCCCCTGGACCAGTGGAACACAGATTTAGCCAGTTAAACGCAGCCTACCTCCACATAAGTGCGGTTCTCCACTTTCTTTTCAGAGGTGAAGATTGACATGAACTTTGACGTGTTGTTCTGTGCTACCGCGTTGCAGTGTTGTGTGAACAGTGTTTGTGCATTTTCGTTGACCATTCACCGGCTGTCTCTCTTTTGCAGCTGTGAGGAAGTAGCTCCAGCGTGAGCAGTGTTTTGCGTCCTCTGAGAAACATTTTTCACGGCTTTAATTTGCTGCTCATCGATGATTCAAAATGTGATCTTTTATGACTTCTTCAAATTATGCCTTCATGAGTTTGTCCCCTTCGTTTGTCGCTTAGAGTGTTTTTTGATATCTTTAATTACTCTTAAATAGTGTTTGTTTTTTTGCGACGGCTTTTTACTTTGGTTGCGCTTCTGTTGATAATTTGTTGTACATTTACGTTACATTTAATTATTTGTTTATTTAAAAAAGAGTAGAAGTATTTGGGAGTTACTTTTCAAAATAACGGTCTGTACGCAGCGCACATCCAGAACGTTGTGGACAAATGTCACAAGCATTTGAATATGATGAGGTTCTTGAAAGGTACTTCCTGGGGAGCAAGCAAATCTCCCCTCCTCACCATTTACAGATCTCTCGTGTGATCGATCTTGGAATATGGAATGGAGGCATACTTTTTCTCCGGTGTACCTGGCAACGAAATCGCAGATTCCTTGGCCAAGTTGGCTACATTCGATAGCCAACACCAGGACCTCGGCGAAATTAGACTCAAAACCGTTAACACCAGCGTAAGATTTGCAGACATTTGTCAACATCTACGCGACCACTTTGATAACGTTTGGAATGCCAAGTATGAAAGTGACATGAAGGGAACATCCTACAAGGCCATCTTTCCCTGACGAGAGAAAGAAGACTTGCGCCTGATCTAAGCAGACACAGCCACTTTATTTCGGTTGAGAACGGGCAACTGCAAGCTGCACCTCCATCTTTTTCGGTTGGGTCTCCACCCGGATGGTTTATGTGATGCCTGCCAAACACCGGAAACTGTTGCACATTTTCTACTGATTTATCCTAAATACCACGCACAACGCAAAAACACTGCTGGCCAACCTGTACAAGATCGGTATCAATATGAATACTGCAGACACCCTCCGACACCCAGAAGCTTCGCGTCATGTTCAACAATTTGTCAACAAGACTAATCGAACCCTCTGAAGAACTGATGAACGAGCAGTGAGAAATAACGCTACAAGACTGGTGATGTCGAAGTCCCAGCCCTCCCCCCTCATAATAATAATAATTATTTGTTTCAGATTGACCGGAAAGGTCTTTTGTATTAATTTATCGTGTTAATGTACTGCACATCTTGTGATACTGAGCAAAGCTTTTACATAGGAAGCATTAGCAGTTGGTAATCAATCTACCTAAAAAGGACAATTAATGCAGTTTGCCAATGCTACACAAGCCAGGGTACCGACCAGAAAGACGGCTTGTGTAACATCGAGCCTTATTTTTGGGCCAGATTATGGCGTCATTAACTTGTTGAAGCCAAAACAAGACTGGATCATAAAGCTGTTTCATTGCAGAGTTGTTGGTTGTGCCTCAGTTTATGCTTCATACAGATTATATTGTTTTAAGAGTTAAAACTGGCCCCTTTGACAGTAATCATGATGCTATTGCGACCCACGACAATAGTTAGTTTGACATTTTTGTGTTTAATCGTTTAATAAAGTTACTTACGCCCAGTTGAAAAGCCGCAAGTGGCTCGCAGGCCTGGTTTATCCACTTCTGGAATGCACTGCTGAAACAATATTGAAGCTACATTTACCTAAACATGAAAATCCACGTGGATTTATCAATAACAAAAAGTGTATATAAACAAGTTCTGTGACAGCAAAATAAAATTTCCGTGACATTTACCAGATTTGTAAAATTGAAAAAGTCAATTAAAGATTCTTGTATATATTTAAGAGCAAAAGTGAATGCAGGATAATTTCTGCTCATCTAAAATGTTCATCTACTTTTTGATAAAAAAGAGTGCAAAACAACATGAAATCCAAATAGAAAAGTTATTTTTAATTTTTTACAAAAATATATCTTCAATTGACGTATAATTAGAAAATACCATTCAAGAAACAAAAATGACAACTTTTATCATCAGAACCTCTACTTCACGGTCACCTGTAAGCAGCATTTGTAATATACAAAAATTTCGAAACAATACTAAAACACGTTTAATTTGTCAAACAAAAAATAAATATGATGCGAAAAGTATAACACCGTACTTTTGTGGCTTTCCTTGTAGAAATTATGATATTATAATGACAAACACAGTGAGTCAAATGTTACCAAAATTTATTGAAATAATCATCGAAAAGGTACAAAGTGTCACCACGAAATGAGAAAAAAGCACATTTTAAGAGGTATTAGCAAAACAAAACAATTTAATTCTTGTATTGTTACCTTTTTTGAAAAGTAGCTTTAGCCAAACCCTACAATGTTAAAGATCACAAGTATGCTTCAAAAATTTAAGGTGGTTGCTCAGAGAAAAGCAACTTCAATTCACAATGAAAGAAAAAGACTCCGTTGTTTCCGCAAATGTTTCAGATATCAAACCACTTTTTGAACAAAAAAGTAGAAATATTCGTAAGATATCCTTGTTACTACGTACGGAAATCGCGTATGGGAAAACAGCTTAAGTTCATCAAATCACCTGAATTTATAGTTACAATAATATGTGTTACATACGTTTTGTAATGAAAAGTCTAGATAGATCAGTGAATGAGTGTATTGCTTTCCCTTTGATTCATTTGAAAAGTCTCTCTGTAAAGGCTGGTAGATGTGGTTACATTTATGCACGACACACTTCACCACGCTTGTGAATGACCTGCCTGAGTGTGCAGAAATGTTGAACTGATTATAATCAGTTCAACATTTCTGATTATTATAACTGATTATAATCAATATACAAGACATAGAGATGCGTTGATGATTATCAACGATATTTATCAACGGATCTCTATGTCTTGTATATTAGCCCCACCTCTCACAAGACCTGGAGCAAACCGTGCGGAAGACGACACCATGGAAATGTCTCGGACATGATACCCAGCACCAACGATAGCTGCTTCGCCCCATTAATTTTGACAAATATGCTTTTCATCTGGGCCACATGTCACAAGGTTCACCAGCAATGAACCAGTTAACAGAGTGACGTGTGCGGCTTGCGAGAGCTTGGATAAAGGCGGAGCGACCACCGTCGACGAGCACAGAAAGGTACTCGTGCAAATATTGACCTCAGGCTGTACAGGTTTCAACTAAACAGACCTGATTGACATTCGAAGAACGTCAAAACAGGCAAAAGCAATTTTACAAGCCCAGGTTCTTCAGCAGCACATGTTGTTTGGATATCTAATGCAATTTCGTAGTGTTTTCCGTTTTGAACTTGGGTTAGAACTCACAGGCCAACAGAAACTGATTATTAGCGAAAAGGTACTTATATTCTTATGTTGCCTTCCACAGATGAACAAATCGGTTGATGTGCTTAGCAGCATTAGAAACAGAAAAATTTGTGGTCGCAGTTGCGTTTCATGAGCAAGATTTGCAGGGCGAATTAATAATCATGTTCCTCCGCATAGACTCAGCTCTTGTTCTTGTTCAGGCATTCTTGCAGTAGTAGTTACAAATACGTGGGAACACAAAGTTCACAGCAAGAAGCAAACATACAGCATCACTAATGCGCTAGGTGTCGGTACGGTTTGGAAAACTTGACCCTGTCTGTCGAGTGGATGAGTAGGTTACTTGCCAAGTCTTGAGTTGGATATAAACTTAACATCTCCATGCAAAAATCACGTGGGGTTAAATTACCAACTTTTCAGGGAACTTGATCTCGTTAAAGCAGTAGATGATCTGAAACTATTTAGGTTATGTTATGGCCACCAAAAGCATCACTTTGCAAAAGGCCCCTATTTGCCTTCTCTCAGTTGAGCATATCAGTAAAACCACCCGAATTCAAAGTTTTTGAAACGGAAAACAAATGCCAGCCATTTCGAACCATTGGAATATATTCTTTAAAACAAAAAAATTTCAGGGTAAAGCTCCATACTAAGTCTAATAAAAACCACAAGTCCTCAGCCATTACATGGACAGCTACAAAATTTCCCGTACGTGAAGTTTCAAACTGATTCCAGAATTATAAACGGTTCACATTATTGTTAACGAACTCGAAATCCAGAACAGTCTCGATTTTGAAAGAATTTGCACACGCATTACAAAAAAAATTGATGCTGGATATGACCGGCTGATGAAAAAGAATGCGAAAATACATAAAATACCCTGAGATAACCTTTTTATCTGGCATTTTAGTATCCACAATCCAAATTGAGTAAAGTCCCTTCTGATTTTGCACTGCAATGATCTAGTACCGTCGTCCAAATCCAAAGAATGAACTTCTAGATATTTTAGCAGTGCTTATGACACACATTTGATGGAGGATTTCACATCAGCCTAGATGACACATTCTCTTTAAAATATTTGTCAGATCCGCGTTTATGCAGGAACGGACAAGTGATAGCAGCTGAACGGAAGAGCGTTGAAAAAGCCATTTGTACTACTGTACCTACTACATTCCAGTCGTATAACCTACCTGTGTATGAACCACTGCTTCAGTTGCAACGCCGTCAAATCTGAATTAGAAAAATGAAGAGTTCATGAAGGGTGCAGTCTAGCATAAAAACGGCTTTAGCATTGCTTAGTATCACGAGCTGTCTGACGCTGATTTGAAAATTGTGTGTTGTGTCATACCACAACTTTGAATTACCTACATGCCGGAGTTCAATACCACTGGTGTGCTTAACAAGATAGGTGTCGAATTTTGAGTCAACTTGCGATAACGGCTTTCGATGATATATATGCTTTGTTTCCAAAAGTTTAATGTAGCCTACAGTAGGCTAAGCGCTTGATTTCAATCGTGGCTTCAAATAATTAATTGTTGCAAATGCAAAAGTTTTGCCTTTGTAGTGGTCTTAGTTTCAAAACTTTTGCGCGGTTGACGTTTTCAGGTCCGGCCCCAACGACTCCGGGTCGCAATTGTGCACATGTTGGTGGGCAGGGACACCGGTGCCGCGGTATTGCAGAGGGCAGTAAAAGAGTTGAGGGCAATGGAAACTTATAAAAAAACGAAAAACTCGTTATCAATTATGCCTGTTTATGTTCAGCAACAATGATGACTTAAAAAATAACCCGAATTATACAAATGCATTTCTAATTTTCTACGTGCGCGAATAGCTGCAAAAAATTGTGTCAAGTCGACCTGGACAAACCATGAAATTACATATGATACTGTTTAGAATAGGCACCTCCGCCATCGTAGCCCACCCTTTGAAAGGCCAGGGGAGAAATGCCACCGTCATGCCCCCGTCGTCTGGCTTCCCTGTTGGTGGCGACTCAGGCTAACGACCGTGCCATCGCATTTCGCCTCCGGCCCCCGGCCAAGGTGAAGCTTCACAAACCAGAGATTTGCCGCTCATTTCGCCCCCTGGTAAACTGTTAGCTTAGCAGGTTGCTTGACGGGTCAGAGTCAGTTTCGTAGCAAAAACATCTTGTTTTTAACTTGTACGAAGAAGCATTGACCTGTCCAGCTTTCTTGAAATTATTTGCTATTATCGCCAACTTCAACTTATTCCTTGCCTTTGAAATTATCAGTAGCAACTTAAAATTAAAACATTACCTTGCCTGCGCTCATAACAGTTCAAGGTGTACTTAAAGTGAGTTTTATCTCTGATCAAGTTGTGTAAGCTGCAATGCAGCACGTGAACGAAAAGTAAAAAGTACAGATCTAGTTCTTCGATTCAGTGACTGATCTATTGTGACGATTGCTGATGTAGAACATTTGCAATCATTCCCATTGCAACATGATCGAAGACATGCTGACCGGAAAATGTCGCTCGGCTGGAATTGCAGATTGGTAAGGTAACGGTTAGTTTTTACTAAGATTTGGAGAAAATAAATTTCGCGGGCCATTCAGAAGTGTTGGTGGAATAATATACATTTTGTTTGTGACAGCACTTTTGTTTGGCAGTGGCGCGGTCAGAGTTTTGCAGAGGGCCGCGCGCTTTTCTCTCCTGCCTACACGTCGTGCACGTTGATTGTTTTGCCCTATGCTTGCATTCTCTCTTTCGCTTCTCCCAGTCACTGTGCCTTTGCCCAGTCAGTTGCACAGATCAGGACTGGATCGGACTGGATCAGGAGTCAGGACTGGAGCCAATTTTGGCCGAATCAGGACTGGATAGGACTGCAATTTTTTTTAAATTGGCGGATCAGGACCGGATCGGACTGAGAAAATTTTTGTTGTTTTACTGTGAATATTCTGAAATTATCACAATTTTTAGTTGTGATCCGATTTCACAGGTTTGCTAAATGGTAGTTTATATTTTGCCATCAAATGCAAAACTCTTCTGGCACTATTTTGCAACTCGAACTGTATCCACGTTTGTTCACATACAACGTTGAGTTCTATTCTAGTAGCAACGTGATCATCATTGAGTGGTTACTGTCTGTACCTGCTGTGCAATTGTTCCGTGGTTCTGCTCTCACCATTTCCTTTGGCTTAGCTTGTACAGTAGAAGTTACACCTTCGATAGGAGGGCTTTTAATGTACTTTTTCAAGAAGTTTAGGGTTAAGGGTTTACATTTAGGGTGCATGTTTAAGTTTCGCTTTAGGGTTAGGGTGTAGGTTTAAAGATTAGGTATCGCGTTTAGGTTTTAGGTTTTGGGTTTAGCTTTGAATTTTGGGTTTTTGTGTTTTGGGTTAAGTTTTCGATTTAATAGGTTTGGGGTTTAGGTTTTGGATTTGGGTTTGGGTTTAGGTTTAGGGTTTTAGGTCATGTAACAAGGATCTTACGCTAATCCAAGTGTATCGACCTTGTCACTTGATCAATCCAAGCAATCGAATTCTCCAAATGGCAAAATAACTCCAGCAGTGCTATTCCTTCTGATGCCAAATGGACACTTGTTGATTTTTGTAAATGCCAAAAGGCTGAGTCTATTTTGCCTCATGAGGCAAAAGCACTGTTGGAACTATTTTGCATTCAACCAATCATATTTGGCTAAAGGCAAAATAGCTCCTGTAGTTCTTTTGCCTCATGAGGCAAAATAAAAATACATGATTTTACCTTGGGCGGATCAGGATTGGATCGGACTCAATTTTATCGGATCAGGACTGGACTCGGACTGAAAAATTTCAGTCTGCTCATCTCTGCTGAGTTGACTGACTAGAAGGTGCTCTCGGTTGCCTTTCGCACTTTTTCATTTGCCTAAAAATTTACTCGTTTGAAACTACTTCGTCTCTGGTGCGTGCTGAAATCTTGGTAGGATTTACGCCAACAGAAAAGACTCGGCAGGTCACATGTGGACCGCAGGATGCAGTTTGGACGCCACCGAAGTCTTAACGTTCGATAATGCATGCGTTTATTGTAGCAAGCAATTAGTAAACTAACGCTGTTTTTAGAGTAAATGTTGGACCAGGAATAGAGCCGTGACATCACAATAGTATTCACTGACAATGCTTCGAAGTAGTTTGTAACATAGGAAAAGCTATAGAACATTTAACCAAGAGGCCAACAGCTCCATTTCTATGCTTTACAATGTTTATGTGGTCAACCCAAGTGGCACTGGCGACTGAGCAAACACAATTCTGGTCACAATTTGAAGTGCAACGTTTTGTTTGGAAAAAAAGCTAATGTGACCTTGTTTTCCCGGATCATTGGCACCAAGGTTTGCAAACGATAGAAATATGAAAACTACATTTGGTGGTGGAACAGTAAACAATTAAAATGTACGTATGAGATTATAAACTTAGGCGTGTGAGTTGTCTATATGACGAAGATTTAAGCAATTAGAAATATGTGCAGGTTGCATTATTCCCAGAAAAAAGATGGTACAATGTCACGTTTTTTAGTGTGCAAAATGATTCAGCGAAATTAATTTTAGATACCTACCTTTTATTGAGCAAAATTACTGATCATTTTGTATGACATTCAGAGAAATGCGTTGTAACTCGCTGTTGTGTGATTGTGATGTAGGTAAAAGTGATTAATGGAGACAAGACCTCATGTGCAATCAGATAAAAGAAAAAAAACTACCTACGTACATGCCGAGTTAAATCGTAATTCATGTACCAATGACAGGCTAGTTAAAATGCGGTTTTGTTATGGTTGTTTGCAGCGACCAATTTGGGAACAGCAACTGCAGTAAGAGATTCTAAATGGCTATCACACGCTGAAGTTTTCAACAACAATATTCCGGGTAACGAAAATATGGTGTTTGGTTGTTGTTCTGCTTAATTGCAATGAACAAATTAACCAAAATTTCGTGAAATTTTGGCGATTGAAATGTACTTTGCACGAAAAAGTTGACATCGGACAGCGAAGTTTTTAATAAATTTTCAAGGAAAACAAATTTCATCCCTTTTCCATTTTCTAAATAAATAACTCCCGTACATCGTTGGTGACAGCATAAACAAGGAGGCGTTTATCTACATACCAACGTGGCTTTCTTTCCAGTAAAAACCTACTATAATATCATAGCCAGTGGCGGATCCAGGGGGGCAGTTTGGGGCAACTGCACCCCCAAACGGCTGTGGTGCCCCGTTAAAATGGCACTCCTCTAATAATAATGCGCCCCTTTTTGGTGTCTATCGAAGTACTGTAGAAACATGAGGCAAAAAATACTAAACACTAAGCAAGGCTTTACACCTTGTTGAACTTCAGAATTTACGTGACGGACCTTGTCGCAGCCTCTTACCGATTGGAATCAACATTGCCATTGTTTCGTGATAATACTCAGGCTCCTAACCAGCTTGGGACACTAGGGTGAACGAAGAGTTTTCTGAGGGGCCCAAATTTTTTTTGAAACTATGTCCAACAGTTTCAAAATATGTCAAACACATTTTTCCAGGGGGGGCGAAAAATCTTCTAAGGGGGGCTTCGCCTCCCCTGGTTACGGGCCTGATAGTACTCCTGTTCCCTTGTTTCTTTTCCGCATGAGAACTGCCCAGCAATCACAAACGCGATCTCATTCGCTAGCACAGTTTTGGACTTGCCGGTGGGCGGTGCAAAATTGGTCTGCTTTTGTTACAAGGTGGCAGCCTGGAAAGGAAAAGCAGTGGTGAAGACAAGAATGCAATAAATATGGAAAACTTTACCTGACGCAAGATTTGAGAAGCCTGCAAAGCGAAAAAACAGTTTCAGATGTGCTACCAGTGCAGTCCACGAGTCCGCAGTACGTCTGCATCTTAGTTTTGCAACACCAAGGTAAGTGGATGAGTTTTTTGTCGGAACTAACGCCCTAATTGAACCGTATTACAGCGTGTGAAAAGTTATAGCAACATTTGTACGTTAGCAAACAACTTCAACGGTATCTAACAAAAATGCATAGAGCGTGCCTAGTTTTTTTTTTCGCTCATATACCGATTTTTTTTAAATGAACGAGAAAAATTAAGTCAATTCGGTCATAATGTCCGAAAAGGTAGGCTAGTGAATGCTGTTACGACGAGTTTTGATACTACTGTATTACGGGACAAATGACCGAAATGTCGGGAGCGAAAAACCTTGAGCGTGCTCCATTAGCTCAAGTGACTATGACGTAACAATGTGATTCTGCAACACCTCGCTCGTCAACGGGGACAACGCAGCGCAATTTTAATCACTCAGTGTTAGCACGACGCGCCTTGGTGGAATGGATATAATCGGCTTATTGGCTAGATCAGGGGTGGGCAATTAATTTGGTTCGAGGGGCACTTTGAGAAGGCCGTACTTAGCGGAGGGCCGTACTGTATACTCTAATGCAGTGTTTCTCAACCTTTTTCGATTCGTGACCCCTTTGTTATTTTACATACCCTGTGACCCTTCCTACTCTTTTTTCAATACATATGATGTTATAACCATTATGATTACAACAAAATGCTGTTCTAGAAAAATGCAACAAACTACCACAACATTTGTACCACAAAAGTGCATTTCATAACATTTAATTTCAAGCGGCAATTGATTTCCACAAACATTTCAATGCAACGGTTGACTTTTCAACCGTATGGCCAACTTCGAAATTCGGGGTTGAGTGTTTGACAGTGCTGATCTTTTATCATGTTCGACTATCCTTTGATTTCGTGCCTCCGTTTTGATGTGAGCTAGAACTGAAAAACCATGGCCTCTCGCAAGAGATATATTGTGGCAACCAAAGCGATATTCCGAAAGTCAGTTCAGACAGTTGTGGATATGATTCACGCGCAGTTCACAAAAACCGAGAAAATGGCATTTCTTAAAATATCATGTGCTGATGAATAATTCAGAAAATCACAAAATTAGTCCTGTACTTCATCAAGGATATCTGCTATAGCCAGAGAGATAGAGAGCGGATTTCGTAAAAATGCATCTCCTTCCTCTTTGAGCTCAGAGAAATATCATTGGAATTCAATTTCAAGATATTGAAGGTGGTCTATTATAGATGTCTTCAAATTCTTAGCATGTTCTTCAGTTTTTTCAACAACACTTGACAATTTCTCAAGCATAGCAACGTTCCTTGCATTACTTTACGAAGTCAGTTTCGCAGCTTCGAATAAAGCGCTTGCAGATTCGTCGCGAAGCTGAATGATGTTTGTAAACCTTTCCCTTCAGCTTTAAACCTTTCAAAAATTTCAGCCAAATAAGCAAGACCTTTTCAACCAAATCTTGTCACTAATGTAAGACAACTCGTTTGCTTTTCAGTTCTGAGAATGACTATTTCGTCCATCACAAAAACGTGGTTTAGAATGTTTCTTCTATAGCCAGCGTACAGACGTGTGGAATAGAAAAATTCGTGTGTCGAAATCATGTCTTTGCGGAATTCTTTAAACAGGCAAATGTTAAGGCTTCCAGATTTGATGTTATTGATAATTTGTATCGTGGAATCCAGGACATTTTACAGAGGAGTAACAATATAAGAGTATGTCCACTGCAACTCTGCAGAATCAAAAGATTTTTATGTCTCTCGAACATCTGCACTTGTTGTAGTTTGCAGTTCCTCACAAAACAGGAACTCCTCTTTCAATGTCTCCTGAATGAATATATGTCACGAAAACAAGCAACTGAGCACATGAATTAACATCTGTCGACTCATCCACTTGAAAGAAAGCATTGGAGTTGGAGATGCTTTTATTTCATTTATCACCTGGTCTTTCACATCTTCCGACATTCTGAAATGTACTTCTGAATAGTATCGCTGGAAGAGATATTAATTTTATGTTTGCCTTACTAAGTTCTCCAAGACGTTGTTTTGCTGTTTTCAACAAACAGGGTTTCACAATCGTTTTTCCAATAGTGTGCGTTTTTTTACTTGGTAATTTCAAGTTCGACTTAATATGATGCCTGTCTTCTTGGTGGAAACTTCCGTCAAGATATGTCTTTGACGTTTCAAACTCGCCTCACGGTGTCGGAAGAATTCTAAACTTTTTTTGGCATGGTTGGGATGCTTTGTTTCTAAATTCCGTATCAAATTCGAAGGTTTCATATACTTAGCACTGAGAGTCTTTATACCACTGCAATACGCTTCGTCCTGAATGTTGACTGCAACTTCACAAATCAACAACTTGTTTCAAACTAGAATAAATTCTTTGGGACATGTCGGAAGGCTTTGGCTCTAAATGCTATATGAACTTCGAAGGTTTCACAAACCCAGCATCAGCACAGAGAAAAACATTGCACAAAACGCACTATGGCTTCACTCTGTTTTTTCCAACTATGGAGGTAAAGCCAAATTTCAAATAGCCTACTCTTCAAAATACTTGCGTTACTTGTCCATGGCACCAATAGAAATGAAAGTAATACTATTGGAGGTAGAATATTTTTCTACCTGACATCTGGCTGCAATTTCACAATAATGCTGGTATCAAAGACTGCAACTGTTTTAGAACAAGAACAACCAAATACATCTCCTGACACAAGCAATATACCGCTTGTGGTTTACTTCACCTCGGATTTCGACAATAGACATGCAAGATTGTGGATAATAAAATTAACAGATTAAATTGTACAACGGTGGTCTGACGACGGAAAAACGTATATGCTCTTCAGTTGCGACATCGGATGCATACATTGCCAATCATATTTTGCAACATATTGTGATATTTGAATTGGAAATTCCGATGCTATAAATTGCACGTAAGAAATTACGATATACCCAACAAACAAGTTGTCCGAGAAGCAAATTCATTGCGATGACCAGATTTTGAGGTTTGAACTTAAGTGTTAAGGCAAACACAACAACTTAAACATATCGTTACATTGAAATATTGGCGCACCCTAAAAGAACTTCGTGACCTCCGGTTGAGAATTGCTGCTCTAGTAGAAATAGAAGCAAATCTCGGTTCAAATTAGCCTGAACACTAACATTTATAGTGATAAGCTCGAGGAAATTTCAGGCTTGAAGAGTTTTCCCGAATGCTTCTGCGGGCCACTGAACCGCTGTGGCGGGCCACATGTGGCCCGCGGGCCGCTAATTGCCCACCCCTGGGCTAGATCATTCCGCGTAAATCACATACATTCAGCAGAAAAGCATAACACACTGCAAATTTTAACTTTTTTTACTGGTACCTATAGTATTGGCTGAGATTCATAGTTTTAAATTGGTTATAGGCTGATTGTTTGCTGGCCTGGATAGAAGCAGATCCAACGCCAGATCAACAGCATTGGGGGTGGCTTTAAGCTTGTTTGGGTGGTTCATAGTAGTATACAAAATTTTGAAATTAATTTATTAGGGAAACTAGAGATTGAGTTGAGGCATTCACTGTGAATGTGATGGTCTCAGCCTTGTAGGGCAATGCTTTCAGGCCCAGTGTGAACATATTGTGCGATTGTGAGATAGTTTTTCACGATAGCCACCAGAGCTACCTAAAATAGGAGTATGGGAGTAATGTCCTGGCAAATGCATTTATTTGTTTTTGAATTGTCGCTTCAGCAATAAATATGCTTTCCATGTGCATGTAACTGCACAAGCTTCATCTGAAAATGTGATTATCATATCGCTATTTATTAGGCTCCTAGCTTGCAAATTGTCACTTCTACTTCTAAGCAGTTAGAAATATGTTTCATACGTTGTTTTTTCTGATACGCGGCTTATCCAAAACAGGGTCAAACTTTGATAATAGAAAAAATTCATCGCTAGTTCTATCGAGAGCGTTGTTTGCTAACAATGAGATTTATAAGCCCTTTCTACTGAGTTCTCGAGCGCAAGGGGTATATGGAAAAATGAACAATTTGGAACAACTTTTTTTAAAGAAATTGCCATTTAGGGGGGCCCTATAACCATTTTGGGTGGGGCAGAATTGGGCTGCTACGGCACTTGGGCGGGCGCGGCATAAGACATTTTTGTGCGGGTACGGTATAGACCCGGAGCCCAGAAGGTCCAAGTTAGCTGGAAATATAACCAATTTCTAACGGCATCACGTCATGTGGTGTAGCTTCCTGTTCAAGGAACTGGTGGTCTGCAGTGTGACACCTGGTGGGTGAGGTACTTGACGGTACCCCCAAGATTGAGCTAAATCAGCTGGAAAGGTAACCACTTGAAACCTGTTGCAATATGTCCAGCATAATCCCAGGAATAATAAATTAGCAATGCCAGACATTTTGGGTGGTGTAACACCCCCGCCAGACCCCCCAGAATTGAGCTAGATCAGCTGGAAAGGTAACCACTTGAAACCTGTTGCAAAATGTCCAGCATACGCCCAGGAAACAGGGTTGCCAGATGCTTGAGAAAGTTTGTCACCGAATATGTCACCACAGCGAGGTTTGGAGGACTTAAACCCCCAAACTAAGTTTCAACCCACCCTAAAATCTAACGGTAGCACTAGAATTCGTTGCTTTTCCGCCGACCCGTTTTTTGTGGAGTCGTTTAAGTTATTTTTTAAAAACTGTTTCTGAAATTGCCTTACAGCGATATCGTCGCGGTTTGCAGAAAAAATAGAGGAGCAGGAGAGATTAGCACACTTTCCTCTTTGACCCGGACTTATATTGCCTGGTAATTTTTATTCGCTTGTGGTGTAATAAACCCGTTTGAACGCAAAGACTCAGCTTTGGAGTGTTCAACGTCAAGTTTCTTACATGCCTAGCTGCGGGCGTTCAAAACTGCGACTTGTACTTTATCACTGAACTCAAGCGCAGGGATTGTTTTGCGCCAAGTTTGTCATTAGTTGCCTAGATCAGGGCTTCTCAAACTATGGGTCTCGACGCCATTTGGGGTCGCGAAATGTAATTTCGGATTGCCAAAAATTTGGCTTAACAAATCAGATACAGGTTTTTAAATTTTACATAAGAATTAAAAGGAAGTTCTACTGTATTTTAGGGGCAATGCCGTGTTTCATCTCTTAAAGCTAAGAAAGAGGCGCTGACGGTTGTCTAAAAGTTTTCACATTTATTACTTACAGTGCTTGTAAGAGCTTCTGCTGGCTTTGAAATGAACCGCTGAATAAATTGCTACCAGGGATGAGACACGTTGCGTGAATTTCCGCTAGGCACACGGTGACAGGTGCAGGTCTAACAGCAAGGAAGGTGAAAAGGGAAAACAAACGATCCGGACGTAACGTCATGCTGGGTTGTATTATCTCTCGAAGAAAAGAGCAGGAAATTCCTCCTCTAAACAGTGTATAATGGCCACTTGAGTTAACGCGCGCCAAAGCGCAGTGCGAACCCCTCCGATTGTTTCCGCCACAATGAAGGTCTGTGGCAAGCGTATCAGCTTGCACAGCGGCTTGAGCGATGCTCACAGCGACGTCAGACAGGCAGCGTACTAACTGCTCAGCGTATCGTTTGCAAAGCACAGTAAATCAAAATCAGATGAAGACAGATGCATAACCGTAGCAGTTTTCGAAATGGAGTAGTTTTAAGTTTGAAATCTCCATTGTTGAGCAAGCTTGTTGAGCAGAAGGTAAGCCAGAGGCGCAAAATAAGGTAAGACCTGGGCCTAGACTATATAAACAAAACTGTCTTTGTTTCAAGCAGAACCGCTCCTAAAAATTGCAAATTTGTTGAGGTACTGCAAATTTTTAGCTGTAACGCCATTAGCCGCAAGGCACCTTAAGTGTCTTATGCACTCCTGAAGTGTTCTTAATGCTTTTAGTGGAGCTTCTGTTGAATCCAGAGCCGGATTAAAGGGTAGGGGGGCCCGGGGCAATTTTTACTGGAGGGCCCCTATGACGTAATTCATGACGTCATCGTTTGTAAAA
>JGI24159J19872_10004629_pt1 | contig 17578 bp, 9 predicted proteins | sample Ectturendosymbi4_FD_19872 | JGI IMG/M metagenome (IMG submission 19872) | reverse complement strand
TTGTGACACCATGTGAACTACGTTGGTAACAGTTACTACTTGCCTTCAGACAAGGGGTACGAGAGAATTTTATGAAAGCTCAGGGGGTACGAGTGCGTACATAAGGTTAAGAACCACTGGGCTAAGTGGTACAATTGCTCCACTAAAACTGGTAGGACGGGTTCGATTCCCGGTCGTGCCGTACCGAAGATTCGTACCGAATCGCGGTTAAAGTATTCTCTACGAATGCAGCCATGTGGCCCTCGGCGCAAGCAAGCGGAGACGGGCGCCGGAGACCGCACGTGACACTCCGAAAGCAGTAGAAAGCGAACATGACGAAATTGAACATCTTTGGGATGAAAATAATAAGAAAAACAACTGACATAAAATGCGTTGCATTCCCAGATTGCTACAGGCTCATCAAGCAATGCCATTACCGCTGTGCATAAGCAATATTGGAGCAGCCGATGCAACGAGGATGACTAGAAATATAGAAAAATATTTCCAATTGACTGGAAAAACATTGAGTTTTCATTTTTTTGGCTTTGCCCTTAGTTTGGATGGTTACCATAAGAAAGTTATTTTAATTTTAATGTTTAAAATACAACTATCAGTAGCTGGTAAATGTGTAATGAAGTTGCTCAAAGGCAATTGACAGTTGCGCAGAAAGAGATTACGCCGTGACCGTAAAATATCAGTATCACCCCAAGACCTCGTTCTTCAAACGTCCCCTTCCTTGGCTGCTGGTGATCGTGCTGGAATAAGCAGCAAGACATTGTTTTTTCGAGAGGTGAGTGAAAATCTTTGGAATACGTGGTTACTAAAGTGAAAGCGAAGTTTTTATTTTTTACGAAAGTTTACACGCCAAAACACATGAAACTTTTTGCGGTGAAGACTGTAAGAGTGCATTCAGACTAGTCAGATTTTGTAGCATCGCCTGCACTATACTTAGATAACTGCATATATATTCAAAACCGTTTGTTCATTTGTGGTATAATGTTCTTGGAAAATTGCTTATTATTATTATACATGTGCCGCAGACTCGCGGTCCATATCACAAGCACAATCAAATAACACAAGAGCACAAAAATGGTTAGTCACAGAGTATTGCAGAGCAGGTGTTAGCACACAATCGACGCTGAGAGGAGCAAAACACTTTAACAACTCCCCAACTATAACATCACTCGCTCATCATGCAGGGATCTGGGAGTGGGAGACACATGAAGGCATTTTAACATCAAATTTTAAGGTAAACAGCTAACAGAAAAAAATGTAGAAAATTGTTATCCACCTGGTATACAATCCACAGAAGACGGCTTCCGTTTAAGAATCATCCCAACCGCCATTTTAAGGAATGAGTTGCAGTTTCATGCTGTTTAAGATTAGAAAATTGCGAATAGTGTGTTGCTCCGTGGTTTCGTCCAACAACCTTGTATCGGTCGCTGAATGGACTGTCGTAAAGTACTACAACCAGTGACGGATTTACGCATAGGCCATGCCCTAGGGGCCCGCGCTTTTGGGGCCCCGCGCAACTCCTTCCTACGACTACCCATGATTGACTTAAAATTTGCGAAACTGTGCAGAGGCATAACTTCACAATTTAATTTGGAACGTGCGAAAATGCAAACGTCTAGAGTCCAAGGGTCTCCAAACTTTTTCGTCCGAGGGCCACATAAGCTATTGCAGAAGAGTCCGAGGGCCGGACATCGTACACAATGTGACTGTTTCGGGATAAGTTACATTCTACCAAACCAACAAGTTTTTCGTAAATATAATATGTTTTCATTATTGACAAAATGACTTTGCGGGACGGATGAAATGACTTCGCGGGCCAGATTTGACCCACGGGTCGTAGTTTGGAGACCCTGGTCTATACTCATCAATATAGTGACAACACGATAATATTGTTTGCTAGGAAATGGGTACGCGACTTTTCGGTCTGGCCGATTCGGTCTGAGCCGTTTCGGTCACGGGACTTTTCGGTCTTAGACGTTTCGGTCTCGAGACATTTCGGTCAGGGTATGAAATCTTGCAGAAATCTTATATGTTCACTTTTTAATGCAAACGTATTTAAATCAACGAAAGGTTTTATTTAAAAAAACTACAAACACGATCCAAGATCCAGCAGTTAATCAGCATGAAAATATTATTTTCGTTATCACCAGCAAGCAAATTAAATCATTATCGACATTTTTTCAATTAAATACAAATACTTCAAACTCATAATTACAATTCAGATTTAATCACAATCATGACTCCTCAAAAGGGAGTTGGCATAACACCAACTAGCGTGGCATTTCGCCTGCCTATATAATCATTTAATAAACAAAGGCAATCAGTTGTTTATGCACAGAAATGTCGTGACCGAAATGTCCCCATACCGAAGCAGTGGGTTATAATGCCTATAAAAATAACATATCGACTGGTGAACATTGTTAAACTGTAATGTGGCAATTGCACTTGCTCCCAATAAATTGAATTTTCCCAGATTAGAGGCGCCATTGTCACCCAGCAATGCAAATTGTCCTTCACTGGATTGAAAGCACCTGCGCCAATAGATGAAAAATTTTTGTCGTTGCACCTCTGTGATGGATCCTTGAAATCATAACTGCACATTAAAAATTGTACAAAGTGCGTTTGCTCTTAACGAGTCTGCAGCATTTTCATTAAAAAACTGTGTTTTAGAAAGCGCTTCGCTGGCTGCGCAATGCATGCGCGATGTTCGCATGAGGCCCCCAGTTTCTGTGCGGCTGTACCCGCAGCACGCCGGGCTGAACCCCCGTGCAGGACTCTATTAGACACCATCAATATTGTATCTACAGCCGTTTACATTCTTCAGAAATGAGGTTTATTGATTTACTGGGATAATTGGTGGTCTTGAAATGGTTTATTTGCTTGTAAGCTGCCTCTCATGCATGGCTATTTTGAGGATCCCATCTACCACTTATCGATCAGATACCAAGTCTGTTTGGAGCAAACATTAATTTCGCATCAAAGCGTGCTGGCAGCTTTTATAAGCATGTCACATTGGTTCCACATATCTGAACGTGCCAGTTATGTTTTTGCATTTGCCGCTATGGTTCGAAGTGCAATTTCGTAGTGAAACGCTTCAAGTGGAGCTTGGTCTGCTTGTCAAAAATGGAAATGTTTTGGTTTGAGAAGATACGATGTATTTGGTAGGACTGTTTTTAACAGCGTGACTGATCATCATTCTCTACAGAGTTTTGTTTTTGTGTGGGTGGCTACAAGAATAGGTCAGGTTGTTTCAATACAGATGATAAATGGCTTGTTATGACACAGAGCGAAGTGAAGAACGACAGCGGCTCAACTCGTAGCTGTCGTGGTACGAAGGGTTCGAAAAGGAATAGAGATCTGGATATACTACGACAGAAAGCTTTGCAACTGCTGACACCAAATGGAGATAGCCGCCTGTTTAGGTACACTCAGTACAAGCAGCGTACCTTAGAGCAGGGTTTCTTAACCTTTTCAAGCATGTGCCCCAAATAATAAACAAGCAGAGGATACGTGGGGGACCGGCCGTACAACTTCTCCCATGCCCACGCCCAAACGAGGTAGTAGGCAATGTGGAAATTTCATGTTGTAATATAATTTATAACACGTAATGACGAAAGAGAGCGTATTATGACGTTTTTAGCGGGAGAGCAGCCTACATTTTCGATAAAATATTCAACTTGCAAAACGTTCTCAACTTCAACGGTATACTGGGTCGTGACCCGTCAAAAGCTCTTCCGTGGCTCACAGGTTGAGAAACCCTACTGTAGGAAATGATCATTCTTTCCTAGTGATTGACCAGCCTGTATGAGGCGTCGGCTTCTTGACCGCATACTGCGTGTTTAAGGAATTGCACCTTTTATGGACAATTTTAGATCTTTGCAAAGCGGAGAAAGGGTTTTCAGGGGAGGTGTGGCCACACGCGTCTTTACCGATGCGCCGTTAAAATTTTTAGTGTGGCCATTTCGCTGTTTTATGGAACATAGAGGCGAACCAGAACAAACGCCCTAAGTCGATAATTCGGTCAAAAGTGAGCATGTCGTCTGTGGAAACCACCTCGCGGCAAACCCTACAGTCTTTGCAAATGCAGACAGGTTGAGGCTCAATCATGGGCGGAACGAGGTTAGATGGCGCCAGGGGCAAGAAGCACGTTTGGCGCCTCCATGTTCGAACCTGAGGTCTTTCGGAAGCAAATGTGCTGTATTGACGAAAGTATACTTGTGACATTGTTGGGACTTTTCGGCGACCCCCGCAATGATTCAGTGCCCGGAGAATTGTGCCCCCTTGCCTCCCCTCGTTACGCCCCTGGGTTCAATTAAATATTATTTAACATTAAAGCAGTTTATGTAGAGAAAAAATGAAAAAACACACAACGTTTACGGTGTCCTATTTGTTTTACGTAGTTGCATCACTCCATGGCTCCACTAAGTTTTAAAGCAACAGCACTACCAAACTTTTGAAGTGCTATGTATTGCTTAAAGACTAACGATATCGTTCCTGAAAACTTCGCCTTTGACGTCACCGTTAATCAGCAGTGTACAACAGCCTTGTTGATTGACGCTTTTGTAATGTCCTTCTCAAGCTTTTTCAGGAAAAAAGCATGTGAAACGCACCAGTACTTCTTGAACTTAAGGATTGGTATTTTTCAGTAAGATTTTTTTTTGAAATCGTCTTTTTGCGAGTCAAATGTCAGTTTCGTAGATGTGGACTTTTAACAGATGTGCCAATCACATATCTTTTAATGAACAGTCTCTCAAGTCAGTCTTATATATTGATGTCTCGCAGACGGTCTGATGGTACGCGCAAGGGGTGATGATAGAAAAATAGCTGTGGTAATCGCTAACATGGTGTGTTGCAGCTTGTGAATAGCGGATAGTAAGTGTAGCCCGTACCGTGCTGACTGGACACCATGTTTTCAACAAAACTCTTTCAGAAAATGCCTAATAAATGAATCACAATGTTCATTTTATGCTTTCCTTAAAACGTCTTTCGAAAATCTCAACCAAGAAAAAGCTGGTTTATAAGCATGACTCTACTGAGAAGGTTCGTGCTTTTCCGCTCATTGCGTTGATGCGTTCAGCTGCAAACCTATGACATGCACTGCTTTCCTGCAGTTAACATATTATCAAGCTACAGGCACGCTAATCCTACAAATAGTTAAATTTTGATCTGTACCTGGTTGTTAACACAAGAACTGCAATATGAATATATACAGTACCTAATTAGTTCTAAGAGTTAAAGCTGGGCGCGGTATCAAATATAACTTGATAGATGCAAAGTTTGCATTGCCGATCTGTCAATCCTAACGTGGCTTCAAGCAGAGAACGATTTGCGGTGAATAAATACCTGCTCGGTGTTGCAATCCATTGTTAAACGTCTTGCAGTTTGGCAGTTACCGTCTGACGACAAGAATGAAATGTAATGGCGTTTCTTATCATACTTTTTTGATTTGAAAGTTGTTAACTGGAAAATTTTGTTGTTTATTCCTAGTTGTAACTTGTAAGTCAACTGCGCTTTTCAAACTTCAAAACGTGGCTGCTTTGAAAGGAAAGTTTGTCCCGAACAGACTGCACATGTATGCGCATGGTTGTTCCTTAGCAAATTAGCTTTAGAACTCAATTGAAAGGCATTTAGACTGACCTAACAATCCTGTAACGAAGGACAAAATGTGTACATGTTAAAAAGATTTTGCCGATGCACTAATTTCAACCTTGACCAAATTTCTGTTGTGAAAAAAGTACTATCGTAGCCTCAGGAAAAATGAATTTGAATGAACAGCCGTGAGTTGCTTAGCATAGGCATCGCTAGATTTCTTACCATAATAAACTGAACGTCAAGAATAACAAAGCTGGAATGCTTTCTGTTCATTTGTTTGTTGATGCAAACGTTCTATAACCGTTCAATATGCAACGAATTCACTACCACTTCCATGGGCGAGTCGGTGGAAATATAATTCTGGGAAATACACGTCCACGAACATACACCACTACATGCCACTGAGTATTGGATCACGGCACAATCTCCGCCAAGCATACGCACGTCAGGTCTGTCGCCACGAGTGTGATTGAAGCAGTTGAGCTCCTCAACTGCAAGTTCAAACATCCCGCTTTGCAACATGGTGTCGAAAGTTATTAAGTTAAAATATGATTTGCTAAGCTCTGATCTCTTCCTTGTGCATACTGTAAAACTTGGTTTTAAGCCCTCTTTTAATTCAAGTATTTCTTCGTGTGTCAACACATTTAAGCTGGCTGATGCGTAGACCAGTAAGTACATTGACCAGCCCATCGATCAATAGTCGGAAATAAATTTCTCTCTTCCGCTCATCTTGAAAGCTTCCCTAAAAAGCTTCGGTTAGCGATTGGTCTGATACAGTACTACTGTAACCACGGTTGCGAAGTATTGCTAAGTTGCCTTGCTGCTAAGGTTTTCCCTTACCTTGACATATGTTTGAAAGGTCTTATTAGATGTCAATGCCTAAACCTGTGGATAAACGCTGTTAACTTTTCGCCTGCATTGTCTTGCTTCAGCCTAAGACAAGCTTTTACGCGGGAGCTTCAATCTTTGGAGGACGACTTTCGCTGGGATTGTAAAACTGCAATCGTTTGCAATGACGGTGCAGGGGACAGAGAGGAAGAATCTGGAGCACAAGGTTTGCATGCCGACTTTTATTTGTTTGTCAACCTGCAGTCATCCAACTATACCAACTTCGTGGGCGTCAGGGTTTTTTTTCAGGGGGAGCCGCTAGGGGGGATTTTTCCAAAAGTTTTTCTAGGTGGGCCGAAAGTGGTTGAATTTGTTTTTTCCCACTCTAAACTAAGACAACCTTTTTTGCTGAAAATTTCAAAATCCAGGGTACCAAGGCCCCCCTTCCGACGCCCATGCCAACTTGATATCGATCCCGTGACAACCCAAGCTTTTCTCTTAGCCTCAGTGAATGACCGTATTGTTTGCATGCACATAACAGTAGTTACATAATAACCACGAGGTATGCCAATATTTTTATGTTTTAAGCTTTGCTGCAAATTTGTGTAAAGTATTTCGTGATAAGTTCCGATGAGGTAGACCAGGTTTTGAATTCTAAAGAAGTGCCTGCTTCATCCAAAAGTAGCAAGAAAACTTTGGTCTGGAATCATGTTGATGTCCTTTGTATGGTAAGAGTAGAGCACGCAAAGGCAGTCATGTAGGTGCTGCTGTTTTGAAACACTGCGGACTGCTTGCGTGAAAGTAGCGACTCTTTCCGTACGTCTTGCAGGGAAACGTGTATGGTCTTACTGCCCCAGTCGCACAGATGGGCGCCCGCAGACCAATCGTGACACTCCAATGGGACTCTGGGAGTACAAAGCGAATATAATGAAACTTTTTTTCTAGCTGTGATGGCTTAATGTATCAAGTTTCTGCACGATAAAATTGCTATGCCTGCAAAGCGTTAAGGCGGTAACCAAACCTGTGATCAAATCGCCATCAATGTAAATGCAGCGACGATCGACGGCAAACTGCTGAATACAACCATATCGGATTCTTTTCTAATTTTTAGAAACAACGTAGTGGGGTCAAAAGTACTATGATCGTTCTAATTTCCAAGACCATTTTCGAAGATTATTTTAATTTTTCTACCGCTTGGTTTAATTTTTATAGTCTTGACATATGTATTGTTTGCGTGTGTGTGACAAAGTCACCAACAACCTGAGCGATCATATTTAAAGCATACACGAAATCGCAAACATAATTGAGCGCTTTATTTTATTTTGGGGTAATATGGCACTACACTTCAAACTGGCAGGCGGCTTGCCGTTTGACAAGTACATGCATTGAAAGTGTTAATGTTACTGTTTTTTTTTCAATACTTTTGATCATGTCAAGGGCGTTGTTATGCAATTTTTTTCGTTGCTGTTATGTAGACTATGTATCTTGTACCCGGTTAATATCTAAACTAATTTTATTCAAACCGTAGGATTCGAGACACGCACATCCTATGCGGATATGAGTTGACGACAGACATTACGTGTATTTGCCGACGTATATAGACACTCATATGGAAACAAACAGGTTTTGGTTCAAAAACTGGTTTTGTGGGTTTGGTAATCACTTGGAACTTCATACCAATATGCACTTGGTTATAAATACTGTAAAACTAATTATCTGCGCTTTAGATAAAAATGGTATGTTCGGTGCGCAAATCTTTGGTGTTCCTTTAAATTCATTCGTATGAGCCAACAAGGCAGTATTTCGTGGGCACTTTTTGAATAGTTGACCACCGTCAATACTGCATTTCCTCTCAAGGACTCTTTTGCGTGACACTCGACCATAAATGTGTGAGATCATTGTGAAAGCCGTTGATCGTTGTGCATATACTGATCAATAACTTACCGGCAGCACTGCTTTGCGGATTCCAAAAATTTTATGTCGTGCTGGAATAAAACTCAACTAACTGTGCTAGTTTTGTTGCTTCAAGTTTAAACTTCTGTTGTGTTGCCAGTATTTCGTCAATTCTCAAACGTATATTTCAATTGTATCGAAGTTTATATCAGTTTTGATTGCCAGGAATCGTGTTTTACACACATAAGCAGAGTTGCGTTTTATGTCGTTTCTGCTCGTTAATCAAGTTGAGGTATATACGGTATGCCTTCTTAGAGAGACAGATCACCGTTTTGTTTAAAAATATGATCAATGTACATGTTTGCTTGACGAAATCATAACTTGCAACGCCTAATCGTCATTTATCACAGGATTCAGTAGACAATAAGCATTTTGCTTTGAACGAAACTTCTGTTATACCTGTAACGCGGTTTTCCTCAATTATTAGGACGATTTCCTGTGTTTTTAGAGGACAGTGAATGGTCTCCACCAACGGCGGCATGTTCTTCGGATGTATCACCAAGTTCCGGAACATCGCCATCTCACTGTCGTTTGAAGTATTCTAGGTCGTCACGGTTTTCACGCTGCTGGAGATCAAGCAGAAATCGGAGAAAGCGATACGTAGGGTTGTGATTCTTCGCTAGCTCTTGAATTGAGCTTTAAACTGGTGCTGATTGAGTTGTTTGTTTAAAAGTGCAGTTTGTCATTAATTTTTTGATTTACTGACATTAGGCTCTCGTGACTGCATCGTTGGATGTATTAGCGGTAAACTTATGATATTCTTGTCGTTCGTAGCATTTTTAAAAAAGTTGCAGAAATGGCAATTACTAAACTATTTGGGTACTTGCGCTTGTAGCGGCAATATAGCCATTGGGCAACTTCTAACGCGGCAACAACTAACATACGAAAAACTAGTAGAGTAGTTACAGCTGCAGTCTATTTACTCATCAGATTATGTACGATTATTCACTTTTTCTTTTCCAGATCAAAAGAGCTCGTCAGGGCTGGACCAAGCGATGCCGTCCGATCCGGTTAAATGAGAGCAGAAACTTTACAAGGTGTCGCTGTACTTAAAGCTGCAAGCGTTTGTGCAGTGATGCTGTCAATTAGTTTGTCAGTGGGAAGTATTTTGTCTTATTAATTATTGTTACCTCGTTGTACGTACACTTTGGAATACGATTGTTGAAAGGTGAAGTTATCAAGCGAAAATTTCACCAAAATGCATTTCTTTGGTGGTATTGCGATTGTGCAGTGCAAAGATTGCATAAACGCTTCACAAAAATGCAATTATTGGTGATTTGCCTAACCTTTCTATGAAAATGCTTGTGCAAGTTTGGCACGCAACTTTTGCATTGATTTATAGAACTACTGCTCTTGGTTTAGCAGCATAGCAAAGAACTTCTAATTCGTGAGATTTTTTTGCAGCTGCGCAATAGATTAAAGTTAAAGTAAGCCCGGTGTATACCAGTGGTAACTTGATCACTATGTTTTGCGGTTACTGCTTTTTTACACTCGCCACATCGTTCTCTTGCTCACCCCATCTCCTACAAATAATATCTGTATCGACAAATGCGACAAAAAGTGATGGAGGATACGAAATAGAAATTTAATTTATCATTGCGTATAAAAGTAGTTGTTAGTGTGCACTTGACTAGTAGCTACCGATATCTTGAAATCCTTTATGTATAGAGGCCATCGAGTGATGAAACGGCAGGCGTCTGACGTGGCAATGAAAAAGATCGACAGCCTGTTTTTGCGTCAGTCGTCTGATGACGTATGTGACAACTTGGTGTCGAAAGAGTTAGGTAAATATGATGTTTTATAGAAAGGTTGTTTCGCTGTGCACATCGTAGCTCACAGGTGTTGCTGTGCCACACGTTGTTTGCTCGATGTTCAGCAAAGCCATGTCAATGCTCTTCCCCGTGCACAGTTTGCGCTAAATCAACCAGAGACAAAAACTAGTTTTCCTCTCTTGCAAGCATATGTACCTCCGCCGCAGGAAGGGCCGCAATCAGCTGATATTTTCGGGGTGGGGCAAAATGAGCGTAACTTGTTGTTTTAGCAATAACATCATTGATTAAGCAATAACATTCACGAGGACATAAAATCACTACCGTATATGTAGTTCACCAATTAGCTTTTCAAACTGGAGTAACAGGCTCAAAACAGAATTTATGAAGAGTTTGATTACGGCTCAGGCACTGTGCGGCATTCTGTTTTTCTCCACCACGGACAAAAGAATCTAAACCCCAGTTTCATCGACCTCAGGAAAAAAACTTCCTTGGGCAATCTTGCCAAGGTGGAATAATCCTGAAAACTCTTTACCTATATTACAAAAATACAGTAACTAAGAGCACTTCACAAAGACGATGCATGTCATTTTCTGTTAGTGTTTTTTGTGGGGCTTATCCTCATTCCAAGAGAATATTTTTTATGGCAGAGATTGTGGCTTAATTATATCGTAAAAGGAGGCCTGTGACAGCTTAAAATCTCGTCCTCAGAGTGGGAAACATATCCCAGATCGTCTTGCCTGTTTTGCACTCCTTCGCAAAGGCTCGGTAGAGCTAGAATATCCTCGTTCCTCAAAGCAATCTTCCTCTCGTAGAGGTTCTGCCACACTACTACCTTTTTATCGTAGAGGTTGTGGCTTGTGATCGTAACTATACAATGCGTTTTTGCTGTTTGTAAATAATGTCGCTATTTAAACGCTCTGGTTTGCTGCAAAGTTTCGAAGAATCAGCCGGCTGAGCTCTGCTTTCGTGACTTTGCGATGATTCAGTCTCGCACATATCTGTATTGAAGTGACTAGTCTCCACAAAGGTGGGGGTTTGAATCCATAATGGAAAATTTTTTAATAGGAAATCGATTTCACGTAACACTACGCATCCTCAGTCTAGAAAACATTCAAATAGAATCTCGATTTCGACAAAACGTCGCTATTTAGTGTTGTTGTTTTTTTGACTAATACAGATTGTTTCGTCCTTGAAACCTGAAAAACTCGCGGCAGTTGCGTGAGCAAACGCAGGTTCGTAAATTATTTGGCAGATGCTTATTTGGCTCTTTTTTCTGCAGGAAATGTGAAGAATGATTTTTTTAACGAAATCCGTCGTACAAGAGAAGTTTGGGGCAAATCTGAGTCCCAAAACCAGTCGCTTTTGTTTTCTAGAAGACTGTCGAAATACAGGTATGTTCAGTTATAAGTCAATGACTTTATCCAATCTGTAGCAGTGCGGATGTTGCAGTTCAGCCGCGCAAAGCTGGTGCATCTGTTATGGCTTCTTCCTTCACATTTGCCTATTATCTTAATAGCAAAGAGACAGGAACTTTCTGGTTTACTTCACAAAACGTCACATCTGTCTAGTTTACTTCACAAAACGTTGTACTTGATAAAAATTGTGCACTTCCTAGTTCCGTTGAAATAAAATCTTGGCAGCTTGAAAGCCTCAGCTCGCACTGCCCCGATTGCCTCGCGCTGCACGGCGTGCGGAAAGTCGACACGGACACGGGAGGTGATAAATCTCCTCACCTTGTTCCATGCGTAACCTTATCGGCAATATCGGTTTTGCTTTTTATCGTTTTTTCTGTATGAATTTTTGAAATCCTGAACATTCCGTTCATGCTGCTCACGGGGAAGCAGAAACAAAGGTTTTAACGAAAAGGTCAATGCTCTTTTGTTGGGGTACGATTGCGCAAACAGTGACCAAGCAATCGTAGCGTAACCTGAAAGTTGCAGCCCAAACAGCCAAAGAAATTTGTATTCGCGCAGACTCCGACATTTTCATCGATCTTCGCACGTTTTGTTCGATATCCATTGATATTGCGAGACGGTAACCGAAACATGACCTACGGTCCATACCTACGCTCTCATTCACTTCATTTTGGCGTGCTGGCCAGCACAATAATTTTTAAACGCTTTGGTCTTTCAGCAAAAACGCATTTTAGCCATGGGTTGGTGTATCGTGTAAAGAAATTGATCGATCTGCTCTGCTTCTTTTGTCAGTAAGAGGTCTTTGAACGAAAGAGCGTGTTTCCCAAAAACTGGGATCGAAAAACGTATGTTGTAGAGAATTGTGATCGCTGACATTGTTGTCTTTGTTTAGTTTGGGCTAAAAGTGACTTTTTTACTCCATGTCAAATTAAATTTTCCAACTTCCATTATTTGTTTATGAAAACCTCGATGATGCATAAAAACTTCCTGACACACCAGAAGTGCATATATGAATGGTCCAGAACAACGCGTCACTTTTGCATCATGTAGCCCATACAATAAATACTGACAGGACTATTCGTGGAGTAAACTCATGCCGGTGCAGATCTACATCGTCAGGGATGCAGTAAAAATTTACCGATTTAAACCGATTAAATTCGTGCAAAAATGTTTTTTCAAGAAACGCTGTCCAGAACCTCTCGTTTCGTCGTGCACCGCGCCGCGCTGGTAAAAACTCGTGCGAATCATCTGTCGAGAGCGAATGCGAAGATAGAAATTACGAAGTACACGAAGGTATCTCGGTCCTCGCTTCGATGTATGAACCGCAAGAAGCTAAACTTCAGGACGCGCAGGCAGTTCGGCAATCGCAATGCACGAAAAAGGGGGCAGTTGAGTTAATGTCCGTCTTTATTACTCGTCTTTAGGTGTGTGCATGGCAGAATATTCTGTCCTTTTTCCTCGATAAGTCTTCTTCGCCACACCTCTTCAACATTTAACTTAGTCGCTGTTGGTTTGCCTGGTGTTGGCCGATTTGTTTTCTGCAATGACGAGCACCCAGTCGCCCTCCTTTTTGTATGCTGCCGAACTTCCGTTTTTTCGTTAAACACCTTGTATTTCATTCCTTGACTTTTGCTGATTTTGGCCACAGTTGTTGTCGTAACGTCCAAATTGTCTTAATTTATGCGTTTGCGTTCTTGTATCTACTACCATTTCGCAAGGTTTACTCCGTCAAGGTTTAGTGGAAACGAGTTTTTTTCAAGCAAAATGTAGTGGGTCGAAATATTTAAAACACATGAAGTCTATACTGCAGTTGCGAACGTATATCTCCCCGAAATATTTGTTTTCTACCAGAAATTTTCCGCGTTGACTGTGTCTTCTGCGTTGTTTGTGGTTCATGAAGTGCAATATTTCAAAGAAACTGCAGTTAACCAGCTGAATTGTTTCAATTTTGCAGGGTCTCTTCATTGCTCTAACTCACCAGAATGTGCTCTAACTGGCCTGGCAGATGCAGATCGTGTGAGTTTGAAAATGTACCGTTCTTTACCGTTTGAAACATCGATGTTTCAGAAAGTTCTGCGCAAATAGCTTTGCTTTTCGTTGTTGAGCAGTAGATGCTAACACAAAACCTTGGATCTAGTTCGCTGCAGAAACTTTGTTTGAAAGAACCACTTTAAGAATAGACTTTCATACATGCTGATGTAAAGAAAATATTTTTTTTAAAGTATACTAAGGATCAAGACCCAACTTCATTTCTTGGCTTCTTTGTTTATAAGTTAACTTCAAGGGCGGGTATTAAACTCAAACTGCTCCAAGGGCCAAATGAAAACTTGTAAAGTAATCCAAGAACCGCATTATGAGAACTCTAACTGCAATGAAAACAAAATCAGTAAAGGAGATAACAATGAGAACACACTGATTTACAAATGCAATTTTATCTATTTGTTGAACTTGCAATAAATAAGCGTAATGAGTAAGGTGAATGTTACTGACTTAATTGGTAATTATTTGAAAATTTTGAAAAGCATCGCGGATCGCACAAAATGACCTTGCCAGCCGTGTGTTTAAGACCCCCTGAGCTAGAAGATGGTAGAAAATTTGAAACTTCAGGCGATTCGATAACAAATATATATATATCGTGTATCGTGTGTTTAGTACAGCTATGTCCAACCCAAATGGCTTACTGGGCCAAAAATCATATCACTATCTCAATCAGGGCCGCACATTTCATGACATATTAATGAGGGCCGCACATTGAATGGCTTACTTTGACCTTAGCAAACTAAACGTCGCTTAAGCTAATGTACTGAAAGCGTTCGAATCATAACTGCAATGGTAACAGATATGATAAAATGGCTCTGAGGACAAGCTACGTCAAAATGTCAAATTAAAGATTATCAAAATAAGGACAGGTTGTCAGTATGTAGTTACTTCTATTACAGTGAAAACCTAAACTGGGCCGCACGAAACCTTCGACTGGGCCGCGGGTTGAGCATAGCTGGTTTAGTACCTCGCCTACGTTGCAATCTTGTTGTTATAATTTTCAGTAAAAACTGACCGATGCAAAGTTTTGCCTAATAGTCTTATGTTTGTAACTTGCGTTAGCATGTAGCATTTGTTCCGCTCTCGAATGACTGACAAGAGGCATCATTCAGACCCTATGATCTGCAGCTAATTCCGTGAAATAATGAATTATCGTTCATTTATTTGCAAACTATACAAATACAGAGTCCGAAAACTGTTGGAAAAGACGAGACAGCGGAAGTCGTGGATGAACAAAAATGCGTGGAAAAAGGTGACAAAAGAACCCAGAATACAGATCAGATCGGGTAAGGTCAACAAAATTGTTGTTGAACATGATAGCAGTCTGCTAGAAGAGAAGGTACAGCGTATATGCCATATTCTCTCCATTGACGATGTCAATGCTGACTTGCCCCAAGTCTACAATCTGCGGTATACATGGTACCCGTTTGTCAATTTTTCTACGTGAAAACTATACGTGTTTGTTCATAGCTGGAGTAACATCATTAACTACAACGATTGCCCAAGTGTTGCGTGCAAATAAAACAACAATTAATTAATTAATTATCGATTTTTTGCCAAAACTTGCCAACCACAAACGCTAGAAGACCAACCTAGAGTTTTAAAAACGCGGATTTTCGCCTAGTTTTTAAAAAAAGTCTTTTGAATTTCTTTTTCGGGCCCCGATTACGTCATCCAAAAAACCCTTGACCTGCCCCAAATGTGTCGTCACCCCCAAAAAACTTCAAACCCAAAATTTCCCAATTTTTGAAATTGAAGCTAGGAGACTTTCCGCATTTGTAGAGGGTTTGAGTATGCAGCTCTCTAGCACTATCGGCTGGCGAGTTATGGCCGAATATGTGCGAAGCAAAAATTTGTTTCTGCGAGACTGCAAGTATTTTTTGGTTCTGCGAGTTTTTTTTGCTTTGCAAGTATGACGTAGCATTTACAGAATTTACAATGTTTGCTACTTTTGCCAACTACTTTCCAATGAAATGTAATAAAAACTCTGGATCCTGCAGGCAATCTTTAATGCAAAATTGTTTTGTATGAGTAAAGCAGCTTACTCTTTGTGGTATACAAGAAGAATATTTAAATCTGCCATCCTCTACAAAGTCTTGTTCAGGAACAGGTTCAAGAAGCAGCTGTTCTTTATCCTCACCAGTAACTTCATTGCCAGTTTTATGCAGAATAAACTCAGGAAGGTTAACTTGAAAAGTTTTGACAATGGACGAAGCATTGTCTGACACACCTTTTGTTACTTTTAATCATAAGATGAACTTTACTATGACATTGTCATGTGACTTGGCAATGTTACAGTAAAATTTAATTTGCGTTTCTGTTTGGTTTCTCTTTACAATTCTCTTTTGGTTTACTTGTTCGTCGATTTGGGTTGGGCGCCGGGCCTATCTTTGATTGTTATTGCCTTTTCGTGGTGAAACTTTTTAGTCGCGTTGGTTGAAAATTGCGTGCTTGGACCGATCGGTTGCGATTGCAGCATTTGTTGGTGAAGCGCGGTGTGGTTCGGACGCGCCTGAAGTTAACTTATTCGGTCGAGTGTGGTCGAATTTGACTTAACTTGTGTGGTCGATTGCGACCAAATTCCCCGCAGAAGCTTCCTTTTTGTATCAATGAATTGAACAGTAATGACCAAAAAACTTGCCATGTCTCGTTTTGTCATAAGTGTACGAGGCGGGTGGTAGGGGCGACAATTTTCCCGCAGATTCGGCAAGATTAAAAAGACTTCGGGCGAAACTACCCAATACGTTTGGACATTTTGCTTAAGCAGAATCATCGCCCTGCAAAGCTTTCCTATTGAAGATTGTATGTTAGTGACGTAAAAATTCGGACAAATCGAAAATTTTGCCTCCCCCCAATCTAAAGGTCCCTGTGCGGTTGTTCATAGATATTATCAGGTAAACATGTGACAAACACGCAAGTTCACATCTCATAATTTCTTCCGTTTGTTGAATAAGGGTTGGTACAGTATAGGGGATTTCTAACTGTAGAACGCCATGGAATGACAAATCTTGGTTCAGCAGTCAACACAAAGTTTCTGAATGTTTGAGTATCAACAATGCTTAGTGGCAACTAGTCACATGCAATTGGTTTGTGTAGAGCAGGGGTTCCCAACCTTTCTCTTGCCATGTACCCCTTCAGCATTCACACAGATGAGCATGTACACCTTCAGCGTTTTAAACGATTAGCATGTACCCCTTCAGCATTTTGACAGATGAACATGTACCCCTGAAATTTCTTATGACAAAATATTTTATGATGATTCATTATTCACAGATATATTTAACAATACGCATATAAGGATTTTTATAAATATTATTCCATGATATATAAGTATTTGGAAATAAATAATATGTGAATATATGTTTCTCTCCTATTGATAACCTTAAATGTACCCCTTCGGATAGGCAAATGTACCCTTGGAGGTACATGTACCCCAGGTTGGGAACCCCTGGTGTAGAGCATCAAAAAAAGTGAAAAACCATTCTGTGCATTATACGCAGCATTTTAAGGACACAGCACATCGCTGCCTTGTCTTAACCTTGCGTGCAAAACGGTAGATACTTCTACACTGCAGCAGTTTAAAATTTTGGGATATAGCAGCGTAGCCAGTTGTTCGCTCTCGTTGACCTATCCATGTTAATGTTTCGTGAGAGGCCACGAACCTCTGTAACAAACGCTATCTCGCTCCACACAAGCGTTTTATGGTTACGTGCTTTGATGCAGTCAGATTGTTTGTACTCGTCACTATTCTTTGAACACCATAACCGCATTTTACTCTGTGATTGAGTGATCGTTTCCGTGTCCGTTTGATCGATGGCGTGTCAAGCCACAACGCTTTGGCATTTTACCTAGACTAGACCAAGTTAGGAATTAGCGCCCTACTCCGCAGTAGTGCTGTGACAGGTGTTACGTTTTAGCTAACAATAGTGTTAAGAATGTGTCTGTAACCCTATGGTTCTGTCTTCAATGCAGTTGCAAAAAGTG
>JGI24159J19872_10004628_pt1 | contig 17578 bp, 7 predicted proteins | sample Ectturendosymbi4_FD_19872 | JGI IMG/M metagenome (IMG submission 19872) | reverse complement strand
CATTTTACATGTGGGTGCACCTTATATAAAAAAATGAGGCATTTTTGTGACATTGGGTTACACCCCTTGTTGGATTATAATGATTTGACCCTAAAGTGAATGTTTTTTATGTATGAATAAGGACAACTGAAAATTACGAGTTTGATAAGATTAGGACTGCTGGAGTGAATGGAAACGCTAGTTATAAAAACAGCTAGGTCGACAATCCCATATGTTCAACCAGAGATTAAATTTCGCAGCCCTCCCAGCCAATTTCACCACGAGCCGCCACCGTTGTTAGGAATCCGACTCCACCCAAACACATCAGACTCCTTATGACTGTGACTGCAACCCTGTGTAAAACTAAAAACGTGGCAAAATGACCATAGTGATAGAATTACTAATTGACATGCTACTACTGTATAGAAGTAATGTACAATGAGTAATAAAAAATTTATCTGCTTTGTGCAAATTTGTAGTCTAGTCCAGCCTTCTTCAACCGGTGTGTACGGTGCACCCTGGGGTGCACCAAAATATGCGTGGGGTGCACCCAGTGGTGTGTTTAAGGGGAGGCGAGCGAGGCACTTGCCTTGGCCCCTCTTTTTGGGGGCCCCCTCTTGAGGAGTTACGCCTGTAAAATTTCCTTATTTTTATGAAAAACTAATTATTCATTTATATAATGTACTATAAAGCAGATCATAAGTAAGTACTCTGCTTTCAAAGGGGCCCCCTACAGAAACTGTAATGTGTAGGTAGGCCCACTTGGCTTTAAAAGGGGCACCCAACAGCAACTGCAATTTGAAGGTAATTTGCTTTCAAAGGGGCTCCAACAGCCACTGAAATGTGTAAGTACTCTGCTTTTAAACTTCACTGAAGGGGCCCCTAAAAGAAACTGTAATGTGTAAATACTCTGCTTTCAAAGGTCCCCCCTACAGAAACTGTAATGTGCAGGCACTTTGCTTTCAAAGGGGCCCAAACAGCAGCTGTAATTTGAAGGCAATCTGCTTTCAAATGAGCCCCCAACAGCCACTGAAATGTGTATGTGCTTTGCTATTAAACTTCATTGAAGGGGCCTTGAAGAAGGTGTAATGTGCAAGTACTGTGCTTGCAAAGGGGCCACCAACAGCAGCTGTAATGTGTGAGCATCTTGCTTTCAAAGGGGCCCCCAACAGCATTTGTAATGTGAAAGTACCTTACTTTCAAAAGGGTCCCCAACAGCAATTGTAATGTTTAAATACCTTGCTTTCACAGGGGGCCCCCAACAGAAACTTTGATGTGCAAGTACCTTGCTTTCATAGTGGCCAGCAACAACAGTTGAAATGTGTAAGTGCCTTGCTTTCAAAGGGGCCCCTAGTAGCAACCTTAATATGCAAGTACCTTGCTTTCAAAGCGGCCACCGACAACAACTGTAATGTGCAAGTAATATACTTTTAAAGGGAACCCAAACAGCAATTGTAATGTGCAAGTACTATGCTATCAAAGGGGCCCCCAACAGCAACTGTAATTTGTAAGTACCGTCCTTTTAAAGCGGCCCCAGCACCACCTCCAATGAACAAATAAGGAAAAGCTTCAAACCAACTTCTTTACCTAAAAAATTGTGGGTTAAAATTTCTTCTAAAAAGTGCTGAAAAGAACCTACGAAATCAGAGCAAATAGGCCTGCTTGTACCAAATGTTAACTGTTGATACCAAATGATAATTTTTTATACCAAATGATGATTTGTAGAGATTGAAGTATTTGCTATATTGATGATTTTACGAAAATGCCGCAGATGAACAAAAAGTAGTCTTTTTTATGTCTCTGAGTTGAAAAGGTTAGACAAATTTCTCATTTCTTGTGATATTGTACCTTAGTGAACATTTCCATCAGAAAGTAAGACAACATGTAGTTGTTATAGCAGGGACCACACTACATCTTTAATTTATAGGACATTTTCTTAGTTTACAAAGTAAGTTTGTATTATTGCTGTTGNGCTGCAAAGACCCCCCAACCCTGAGCAAGGCTACATTCATGCTTCTTATCACATAGTAGAAATGGCAATTTTTGAGTATTATGAATAGGCTACTAATTTTTTCTACAGATATTTCAGATATTTTAGGTGGTTTGATTTAGCCTGTGCTTGAAGTCACAGGTTATTTGAAGCTTGACTAGTAAATGATGGTTTAAGGAAGACTTGGTAGGTGATGTTTAAGCTCTTTTGCCAGCTCTTAGCCAGTATAACGTGAACCGTTTTTTCTTAGCAAAAATTTAATCAATTGTGTAGGCAGCTTGCTGCTGTAGAAATGCTTTTGATAAGGTACATGATGATGAATTATTTCCTACTTCTGCACATTTTTCAAACAACTAGTGTCAAAGCAAGATGAGGGTAGCCTTGACTCATCCAGCCTCAAAGCTTTCCAAAACAAGTCTCTAATTTGATGCTTTTGTATGCTATGTTGTTGCAGTTAAAAGAATGAAATTTAAAACAAATTTAGTGTTTTAAATCTTCTTGGTTGTTTTTTATAGTTTCATGGATTCCACAAATACGTGAATGTGAACGAATTCAGGATACCAACTACCGAGCATTTTGTCAAAGGGGGAAGGTGTGATGCTTTCAAAGGTGTAAACTTTGTAGTTTATTGATGGTGAATGCAGAGAAAAGGGGCGTGAAAATAAAGAAGTGGGGGCGATGCCAACTTGCTATTGCCTAACTTTTATGTGTTGCCAACCTTGTCTTCCCAACTTTCAGTGTTTTCAAAGTTGTGTATCATGAACACCCTTTTGCATTTTCTCCTGCTACTTCAGTTATGCCGTAGTCTCAGGAANATATTCTTGGGTGGCCGTATCTTGGGCAAATCAAAAGTTGTTATCACAGTTGACTGAGTATGATGACATCATCAGAAGGCTCCCNTTTTTAGTCTTGCCTTGGGCCCCCCAACCCTAAACCCACCACTGGGTGCACCACTAAGAAAGGGTTCACAAAGGTGCATCACAAACCTAACACATTAAACAGATAATTTTTACAAAACTTTCTTTTAGCAAAAATGAACCATTAACTAACCAATGACTTTCACGATTTAAACGAGACTTTGCACATTCTAAAGTGTGGTGCATAAGCATCAGATCATTTCAAGGTAATTGTTGTAATTTGATGATTATTTGTGGTTCATAAGCAACGGACAATGAGCCATTATCAATTGAATTATGTAGCTGAGTTACTGCATTAGGAGACTTGCTTATTTAGGTCAGGGTATTTACAGACATGGGTGCAATTAGGTGGGGGTCACGGGGGACGTGTCAGTAAACAGGGTGCATGAGTTTAAGTGTTTAAGTAAATAGGGTGCATTAAGTTGGTCAGAATATCTTTAAGGGTGCACCGTAATAAAAAAGGTTGAAGAGCACTGGTCTAGTCAACACTTGCACAGACCAAACTCTGTTCAGGCCTGAGCCTGGTGTGGGACGCAACAGTTGTGGACATTTGACTTTTGCTCAAGGCCACTATAAAGACTCTGCCAGACAGGTTAGTTTTGTGGCCACAAAAGCTGAAGCCGCAAAATGCCAAAAATATCATGACCTCCAAAGCAGTTACCACTTTCAACCAGTGGCAATTGAGACCACTGGTATGTATGGCAAGTTCACTGCCCCTTTTTTGAGTGGTCTTATGAACAAACTTGTTGATGTGTCTGGCGGCCCCAGGAAGCTCCAGTGGTTCCACCAGCATCTGTCCCTGGCTGTGGCCAAGGGAAATGCTGCCAGGATATTGGCCTGTGTGCCAGTTTGATCTAATTTTACCTGTTCTTTTTGTAGCTGCTTTTAACGTACTGACCACCATCACTGCCTACCACTTGCCCCTGTATCAATAATGTATAGCTATTGCCTTCCGAATCCTCGTTCTTTCTGTAAGATTCATTGTCCCCTCAGTTGTGCAGTGTTACCTTGTGCATTGGTTAAATATCTTGTCAATCGCATAAAAAAGTAGCATGAATGACATATATTGTTGATTATTTATGATGAGTGCACCACTTACTGACAAAATCATTTTGATTTTTTGTGTGATTATAATAGCAAAAAAACACTACCACCATCATTTGTGACAATTAAGTTCCTATTTTGAAGGTATCCTGAACAATGTTGGTAGTTTGCTCTGATGACTGCAGCCTCAATTTTGTAACATTAAATTGTTTTGCAACTATATTGCATTCATTAAAATGCAAGGGATAACAAGTTGTGTGCAATGTTTATCTTTATAAATTTTTTGATATGGTTTGCTTTCATGTTGATGGTAATGGCTTAGTTTAGCACAGTTACAGTTCAGAGTTTTGTCTGAGCACGAGGTTAAACTAGGAAACAATGTGCATAAAGCAGGTGATCAGCCGCTGACCTTGGTCATTTTAAATCAGTTAGTAAGGACTGAAAGTTATAGGGCAATTATAATTGTAAGATATCTGACTTATGATTCCAAGTTCAAACTAAGGTTACAACACTTAGAACTTTGTAACTGCGTTTAAAACCCATGGTACCTAAAGATGCATATTTGATAAAAGTTACTTGAGAAATTTTTGGGTGTTAACAAAAGTCAGAGTTGATTTTTTCAATTTTTTTAAAGTAGGAGCAGAAAATTTTAAACAAAAAATAAAAGTGCAGTCAGACTCTAAAAAATGTGACTTTACTCATATCTGCCCACAACATCATAGGATGTATCATCATGGCAATTTTGTCATTGAAATCATAAATCTTTAGGAGTGGATTGGCTATACATCTACTGCAGTTAAACCATGCAATGAATTTTAACATTAAAATACCCACAAATAAAATGTCTCGCAATATGTATAACTCATTCAAGACTTCTTGAACTGTCGTTTTAGTCTGAATAGTCTTTTATAGGGTTGGATGTTTCTTCAACTCTTAAATCGTTTTTTTTCTTCTGTCTCTGTTTCTGGAATCGCAATTGTCTACCAGATACAATTGCTTTTTCCACCAATCTCATACATTAAAGTTGTTTTGTTTGGTGAATCAAATCTGCATGGCCCCTTACTCATTTGTGTTTCTACTTTACAAATATTTTCTTCCTGTATTAAATTTCTAAAAGTGAAGTCATGTTGGGAAAATGGACAAAGTTGGGCTTCAGCACCTTCTGGGCACATCAGTTGTAATTAGGATGCATGTGAATGTGCAGTGGGATGGAACTTCAAATGGTTCAGGCAGTGCATCAAAAATCAAACTACAAATCAGAAGCATGGACTTCATATGTAGAGTGTGAAACTGAATTGTATAAATGAAAACATAACTCACCAGCCGTTGTATCTTTTCTGAAAATATTGTCACCACAAATGAAAAAGAAAAGGAATTTATTGAATGTAGATGACATATTTTTTCATATCAAGAAATGATTGCAATTACACTTTTGAAATTTCATTTAGTAATCACCTTTCTCCTCTTGAGGAATGGAAAATTGGTAATGTAACCAGCCAGCACGCAAGTGCCTTATTTGGAGGTAACTGAACAAGTAGGTACAGCCGATGCACTGCAAAATGCCCTTGTTTATGATATTATCCCTTCACTTGACTGCAGATATTGTGAAGGCATTCAATTGCATGTGAAAAATATTAAGTTTTCTCTGTAGCTGCAGGTTTGATGGCCAAGTTTGGAGCTATGAAGTAGAGTACTTAGCATGCAAACCTTGAAGATTTTGCCTTTGGTGCATGATGTGAGGTGGGGGTTGCACCATGCTCTGGAACTGTTGTAGACTGTACAGGCCTTCTTTGTATTAAACTTCAGGATGCAATATGGCACATAAGAGTGCTTGTTCAACAATATTTTTTTATCAGATTCATTAAATTTTGTAAATCAGGATAACAGGGTCAATTTATTGTAAAGCAGCAGCTTTTCACCCTACCAACTAAACTTATAATGGCCTATTAACTTTTTGTTTTAGACATTGTGAAAAAAGATTTTGCACCATGTTTTGGTTTTGCATCTGGTGACATTAATAGTTCGCTATTTGCATTTGTATGTTTCGGTGTGACTAGCACTTTATAGCAATTAGAAAAGGTCGAAAAGGTAACCAGTGAAAACTCGATGAGCAAGTCCGTGATCATTATGCTGTAATGCAAATTTTGTTCACTTTCGAAAATTTTTGCATGGTGCCAGCAGACAACACGTTTGTCTAAACAGCGTTTCCACACTTATTTTGAACACTTAATTATGTTCAATGTTTGTTTGATGAAAAGAAACATTGTCACAAACAATCAAAACTTTATTAAGTACCTTTCCGATTAAATAAACAGACGTTTAGGCACAAGATCAAACTATATCAAATGTTGGAGCTTGGTCTGGTTCTTTCAAGTTAGGTTCTTGAGGTTGTCAAAAAAGCTATATATCTGACATTAGTCTTGTTTGAAGAAATACAAGCATTGTTTGAATTAACCTCTGTTGAATTTTGAAAACAGAAATTTTTCTTCTTTAGGTCTCTCAAATCTTTAAAAAGGTAGTAGTGATGTCTAACCGACTGTCATTAAATAAAAATAGTATGAAGGAAATCTATTGGAGGAAACTTGATGAACATGACTGTGAAACAGTTGCAGCTTTTGTCCTGGAATATTTTGTGAAAAATGAGCCTGTTCTTCTAGGAATTAGGTTTTCGGATGAAGAATATTCATCTATGTCTGAATACGCACAAGTAAGAAGGTGAAGAAATTGTTTGCACTGATGTCTTTGTTTAAATGAATCAACTTTATATTTTATGACAAAATAACCTTGCAATGTTTGTGCACACTTTTATTGCAACAGTTCATGTTTAAGATCTTGTTTGTGCAGGAAATGGTCCGAAATTGCCACTCACTCTGTGCTTATGATATACAATCCAAACAAATTCTTGGAATTGCTTTAATAGCAGGGCCAGGAAGAGCATGTGACATCAAGCCTTTTTATTTTGGACCAAACCCGACTAGTCAAACAAGACAGGTGGAAAGGGTGGGTAGTTACTAATGTTTTCGCTTGCTACGCTGGCAAAATGGATTCCCGCCTGAAAAGATTTGTGCAGCAAAAATGCAAAATTTCCTTAACTCTACCTTTGTACTTAGTATATTCAACAGTACTTTGCAACTTGCGTTTAATTTAGGCAAACGCTCAACTCGCCCTAGGTCTTCCCGTTGGAATAGCAGATGACCTGTCTATGAGAATTGAAATGCTTGCAACTGAACCAAAACACACAGGTCTAGGAATTGCATCTGCTTTGGTTGAGAGGTAAGCTTAAACTTTTATTGCGTAGTTAACTCTTTATGAACTTTTACTTCAATGAATTTTTTTTTCTTGAACTGTTGTTTCTTAAAGTGCTGCATTCATTTATGCAATTTCGTCAAATCTTCAATCAATAAACCAATCAATTGTTACGTTACAATGAATGAAATTAGTTGGATCTGTATAGTTGTGTGGAGATGGCACCAAATGTAATTAAATTGGTCACCAGTAGATAGCGCCCATAAGTAACGAGTCAGTGTGATAAATAACACTTAAGCGAATGATCAAAAGATTTACTGGTTGTGGAAACTTCAATTATGAGCGTCACAAAAGCACCATAAATGTTCAGTGGAAGTCTATTTAAACAGTCATTGTCAACCGGGGTTCGCGGAGCCTCAGGGTTCTTGATTGGCTGCCAGGAGTTCCGCCGAAACAGACCGAAATTGCCTGGGACAAAATTAACAAACAGTGTTTTATGCGGTTGCAGAAATTCTACTGTTTCACAGGTTTATTACAGAAAGTAGGATAGATCATTGCATAGGGTTCCATGAACTACGCACACATTTGCAGAAAGTTCCACTGCAGCAAAAAGATTGAAAAGCACTGAGCTCTAAGGTAGACCTATGAGCTAGCGAACTCCAATGCTTGTATTTTCAGATGAAGTTATTCCACGGCACACCGATGTGTGCCATGGCACACTGGTAGCAGAGCACTGCTCTACCCAAGGCTTCTCTAACTATGGATCGTGACCCCCAGACCCCACTGGTGGAAAAATGTAATGTTGGGGTCGCGAACAAAATGGCTTGTCAAATCAGAAAAAAGGGTTTTGAAATCTTCTCAAGAAAATCAAAAGTAGGCTTACAACGAATCTATTTCTACTTCACTTTTAGGGACAATACTGTGCTTCATGCTGTCGGCTGTTTGCTAGGATGACTATCAAATGATAATAATTTAGCAAGCACAAGTTATGCCTTGTTACGTCATGGTAATGTTAACGTACTGACAGATATTGACCTTATTGGAGTCATTGCGACATGCGGCTCCAATAAAGCATGCTAGGTCTAGTCAGGGGCTAGGCTAACTGCTTTGAGAGCACACTCAGTAGTTTTAGACTAAAGTTAAAAGCTTCATATACGGTTTCAAAAGTACGTTGGACTTTGATTTAAGGAAAGTTGGAACCACAGATAATACACATTTGAAATTTAAGGAGGCGACACACCTTCTATGCCAAGGATGACTTCTCGGTGTTATTAAACGATAAAAGTTTTCAACTAGAATTTTCAGAACAGAGGTTATGTTATTTTTGGATAAGAACAAGAAATGAATGCCCAGTCATTTTTGATCTAGCCCTTCATAAACCCTTAGCCTTTTGCACAACATATTTGTGTGAGGCGGCATTCTCAAAAGTGATAATCATCAAGTCCAAAAACCGATCCTTTTTTAAATTTGTTGAGAATGTCCTTTGTCCTACATTGAATTACATCAATCTGTGAATGGATGAACTGTCAATTGTATACAAATTATATCAACTGCATCCACCCCATTAGCTGTGCTTGATAGCTTCTACAAACTGAATTGTTTTTTTGTTAATATTTTTTCGCCTGACTGTTTTCATTACGTGATAGTTTTATTACTGTATAATTTCTTTCATGGAGTCTCTACATTTGCATATTTCGTCATGGACAAAAATGCCTCATGAGATTTATAATGGGATATTTACATGTATCATTAACTTCTAGGTTATCTTTTAAGGGGTCGCATTGAAAAACCATTTTCAAAATGAGGTCGCAGAACAAAAAGTTTGAGAAGCCCTACTCTAACCGGTTTCTTCTGTTTTGCAGTAAACAGACAAAATTAGGCTTTTCAAGCAAATGAAGTGAATATTTTGTTTTAGCCACCATATCTTTCTAGATATCACAGTCAGTAACAATAGAAAAATTCCATGTAGGTGTGATGTACAACCTTTTGTGACTTGTAAATACTTTTTCTTAGAGATCAACCCATTTGGATTTTTTGGGGCTGATACTGATGCATCGGCCAGTCATGGACCGATAACCAATATTTCCAAAATTTTTAAATCTTGTTTTCTGCTTCATTATCAAAAATATAATGTAGTCTGTGCCTTACCTTTTTTTCAAAAATCAGGATTTCTGAGCTAAAATTTTTCTACTTGCAGCAATTTCAATATTTTGCTATGATTTTTTAATTAATGTGATTGATGATGATGCTTTTGTTTCGGCTGCGACGGCCGACGCGTGCTTCATTGTTCATCTTATCTGATTGTTTATGAAAACGCACCTGCTAGTGTTGCTGCAAGATACCTATCTTGACTTGGTTCGTAGTGCTTTCTTGTGCAAGTTGTCTGGATGCATGAGGAATATAACAGCCGATATCGGTCAATCTCCACTTTTTCTACTTAAGTACCATGATTGTCATTCGCGGAATTTAAACATGTTTTGAAGATCTGACATGATGGCGAATTTTACTGTGAAATTCGGAATCAGGGATATGAGGTCATCATAGCATTACAGTTGTTATCATGATCGGTACCAGTAAGAGATGGGCTGTAGCTTGCTGTTCCCTGCTTCGCCTTCTCAAACTGCAGGTTGGGAAACACTGCCCCTGTAAGAGTTCTAACCGCTGAAGTCACAAATACTCTACTGTATTATAGGGAACAAGTTAGCTTTGCCTTTATGTTAAATTATCTTGCCACAGCTGCTCTTTTCATTGATGTATACAACTAGTAAAACATCATCCGCCAAATCTTGCTTTAAATTCAGTGAAAAACAATTGGCTGTTAGCCTCATGCTAAATGTCTTGCAAAATATTTGAAACCTTAATCAAAACAATGTACATGCCTCTGTGCGCCGCTGAACACCCCCATCCTGGGTTGCCAGATAAAAATTTCAATATAAAGCCAAACAGCGACAAAAAAGGCCAGAAAAAGGTCAAACCGATTGTTCAAAAGCCAGAAAAATGCCAAACTTTGTTGGAGGTATTGCTGTTCGTTTGTCACAAAGAAACATCTAAATTACAACAATATCATTAGAAATTTTCTTCGAAATTGAGATTAAGGCTCGCTTGGCCTTGTACTGGAGCTCAATACTGATGCTTCTCTGACGTTTTATGGTTTATGAGCTTGCACATTTTGGGTACAATGGTGTCACAGTTTGTATATTGACTCATCGGCAGCTTTCTGCACCCATACGAAAGTCACCTCCCATTCATTCCTGTACTTACGACCAGAATCGTAAGAGCCCTTCCAGTTCTTCGACGTCGTTGTCGCATTTCTAGCGTCAAGACGCAAAGCGTTGAGCCTGCTTAGTGCTTACAACACACTACACAGTGCACACGTTTACACTGATAACGCAAAAAATTTATTTAGAATCTCGTATCCCTCAAATCTTACCAAAATCAGAACGTGGGCGTTGGTCCAATCTAGCATTTACCACAAAACATTTGCAGGCGTGTTGCCGAAAAAAATGGAGGTATTTTTTCTTCTAAGGAAATTTTTTTAGCGTAAAAAAGCCAAAGGCAACTTGAGAACAGACCAAAAAAAGTCCAAATTTAATTTTTTGGTCAACCAACTTGAAACGAGGCCAGACATCTGAAACTTGACCGAAAAGGCAAACCTGTCTCCATCCGCCTATTTTTTTCTGCTAGCCATTTACATCAAAATCTGATGGCAGAACGTCTGTTTCTCTCCCAATGCTGGATCCCTCTATGACGATAGTGCATGCAGTTATATTTGGGGTGCTGTTAAAGTATTTTGCTCCTTTCAGTGTTGATCGTGTGCTAACACCTACTCTGTAAGGCGCTGTGACCAAGCCCATAACCAGCTTGGGACACCAAGGGGAGCGAAGAGTTTTCTGAGAGGGGACCAAATTTTTGAAACTATGTCCAAAACATTTTTCCAGGGAGGGCAAAAATTTTGCAGGGGCGGCTTTTCCCCCCTCCTCCCTGGTTACGGGCCTGGTTGTGACTAACCATTTTCGTGTTAATCGTGTACCCCTGTGATATGGACCATTAATCTGTGGTAAACGCCTAAATAAAGTGAGATAAATAATAATGAAGCATTTGTGTGGCCAAACAGTGCAAATTATCTTGACCTTTCAGAATTAGTGGCAAATTTGATGTCTGTTGGGCGTAACTCGAACTCTCAGACACTGAAAAACTTGCTTTTTCGTAGTCCGCTGTGGGGACCTCACCAGTCGTAGCAGTCTTGGTTATTTGGAAAAAATAGCGGCGGAATTAGTGTGTGACTAACGTCACATGGCCTCTGCGCAATGCGAGGTTGAACGCGAAGAGTGATGGCACCTGAAAAAGTGAATTTTTTTTAAACTGTTGCGTTTATTGTTATGCCACTTCATCTCATAATTATGTGAGAAACTGAATTAAGTTTGAACGTTTTGGAAATTTTTTCAAGGTTCCAAGTCATGTTTCAGCCACTTCATGCCGTTTCTAAAATGTCGGATGCGCTGTTGTAGCTTTTGCACCACACATTTAATAAAAATCTGCTATATCAGACGTTGACGTAAGAAAATAACAACATAACGAGAAGTACTTATAAAAACAAAAAAAAATCACTCTTGGCCATTGAATATATTGGATATAACATTTGGACAATTTGGGTTTCTAACAAACTTGTCTTTTAATCACGGTTAATTATGTCTTACGCTCGATTGTGTAAAGGGGTACCGTAGTTCTGAATCAAGATAGAATGAATATTGCAGGTTTTTGCGAAAGGTTGAAAGGGTAAATATTTGACGGGGACACGGGGAAGAATTTGCTTGCCCCATTCTTCTTCCCCCAGGAGAAATCAAGCACGTTAGTGTTAGACTATTTGCTTTGCTACGAACATTGTCACCCGATTCATCCTACCACATCAAATCGTTCAAATGAGTTCTACATAGCCTATCAAATCCTGTTTAGACCGTGTTTTGTCTATGTTACAGAACAGTTTGTACGCAACAATAGTGCCGTTATTCCTTTGTTGCGACAGGAGTCTGCAGCTGGCTAAAGAAGAGGGATGTAAGCATTTGTTAGCTGAGTGCACGTCTCATTTCTCAGCTCGAGCCTTCGAAAAGCTCGGAGCAGTCTGCCTTCATCAAGTACGTTACGCAGGATACGTAGATCCTCCAACGGGAGAGCACATCTTTGCTGATGTTTCGCCACCTCACGAGGCAATGAAGCTGATGTGTTGTAATATATGATTCCTCCTTCTCTCAAGCTGTTTATACCGATGTATGGTTGCTCAGAAACGAGATAATGCCGGCTATTTCTTATTTTTTCGATACAATAGAACAGATATAGTCCTGCATCGTAGCAAACTTGTTGTTCACATTTTCATGAAGTACCAAACTTGCTGTACTGTATACGTGAAGGATTGTTAACAATTCAGGATATGGAGCCACTCCAGATTTTGCCTTGGTTAGGTTTGGCGCATGGGCGCCGGAAGAATTTTTTCCAATGGGGGACCACTAAAGGATTTTTCCAAAATTTTTCCAGGGGGTGCCAAAAGTAGTGAAATTTGGTTTTCCCACTCAAAACAAAGAAAACAACCTTTTTCGCTGAGATTTGTAAAATCCATGGGGGCTTAGTCCCCCCTTCCGACGCCCATTGCAGCCGTTTTCCTTGACAACATGCAATATCTGTCATTTTCAATCTCTCCATAAGTCTTTCAGAAGTGATGCGTGCTACTTGTGGCGTGCATTTACAGATGAAGATATTACAATGTAACTTACATGTGTTACTTTTAGGTTGATTCATAAAATTAAGAAGTATGTTGAACATATAAGCAGTGACAGATTTACGCATAGGCCATGGCCTACGGCCCCGCGTAACTTCCTATGACAACTCATCATTAACTTAAAATGTGCGAAACTGCGCAGAGGCATAACTTCACCAGTTTACTTTAAAACGAGCGAAAATGCAAACGTCTTCTAGACTCTTATCAGTACAGTAACAACACGATAATTTTGTTTGCTACGCAATATAAGAATGTCAATACTGCTTTTCATCGGAGTTCTGCAGTGTCTGGCGGTCTTGCGTTGTTGCAAGGTTTTTGTTTAAAGTGCAGAAAAAGAACAATTTGAAAGCAAGTGACTTCAAACAAATTACAATATTAAATGAACTTTCACGCAGAAGAAAATTCCCAAACAAACAGAAATATGTAACTTGCTTTCAGCGAATGAAGTTTCTGTATAGCTTGTGCAAAATTTAGGGCCCCCTTTCTGAGAGTTTGCCTCTGGCACCTGAATTTAAATATCCACCTTTGTGTTAAGGACCGCGGGGCCCAGTGCCGGATTAAGGTAGCGCAGGGCCCTATGTTAAAAATACACTTGAACAAGTGAATAACTATTAAATCATAAATTATGAGGGCATCCATGTGACTACCATTACACATAGACTACTGAAATTCGTAAGTACGAAAAACCGGGTCCTAAAGAATAACTGGTGGACGTTGTGGGCTACGTATCTTATTTACCAAAAATGTATATATGTGTCTTTTTACCAAGAAGGAACACATTACTGTACAGCTCACAAGTACAATACAGAGACGGTATGTGGTTTCAGATTCATTAACAATTTTGATCATTGGTATGTTTAGACAGTGTGAGCCACAGCATAAGTGTCGGAGTCGATTGTCAAAAGCAGCAAACCTACTGCTTAAGATTGCATTTTCTAGATTTTGAAACAGCAAATTTGTTTGTGATATTGGTAGTGTCTATTTCACATAAACGTTCATGCTCTATATTCCTTAGAACCAGGCTGTTTAGCTTGTTTAATCGTGCTCCTTTTTTCATTCTACCATCTTAGTTTAGAAAATGACCGTTCTCCATCGCAGTTGGTCTCTGATCACCATTAAAGTTAAATAAACGCGAAAATAATTTCCGGCATTCAAAATAAGGCTCCAAGTGCACTGCCCAGTGGCTAGTGAATAAATGCCAAATCTAGGGTTACCAATAACATTTGTTGGAAGACCCCACATACACTCACCAAAAAACAGATTTGAGCATAAAATTCCAGGTAGACACAAGATAAGTGAGTCCTTCTGCAATCTAATATACCAGGGCATCTGTAAGTCACGAAACGTGCGAGTAACTTTGCTAATGAACTTTTGTCTGTCGGAATTACTATATCGCAATAACATCGACTTATTTGCATTTCTGACAGTGATCTGCCAGCATTCACAATAATTAAATCTTCACTCTCAGTGTGCTTCTGTAGATAAACTTTAAGATCGGGTTCTTTCAACTACTCTACCTTATAACTGCTGTGTGTACTACTTCATTTTTTCTTTGCGTTTTCTCTGTCACTTAACTCATTGCATCTAGGTAATATTTACAGCTCATTCTTGTTTGTTAGTTATGCTGAAGACTAACGTACCTTGAAAAAACAAGATTAAGAAAGATTAGACTGGAAATACGAAGAATATATATCATACCGTTATCACTGCTACAAAGCTAAATCCTGAAAACCAAGATCTGGGGGCAAAAACCCAGGTTTGGCGCCATACTGGCCGAATCAATTTGAAAGTACCAAAAAGGTAACGCAACTTATAGAACAGGCAAATGTGATGTGAAAATATTTTGTAAAAATCCCATTCATAAAAATGCAATCAAGCAATATCTGAAAATTGCTGCAATTTCGCCTCATTGCTTGAGGGGTCCCATAACGTTGCAAATACAGTACTTCGATTTTCAAATCACTGTATTCGAATGTAACAGAATTCAATTGAAATTTTTCGCTTAATTGCCCATTGCAAATACAGCAAAATAGTGAACAGAAAAAATTCTATACATATAATTAAGGGTGGATGTTAGGAGAAACGAATGAAGCGGTCGTCCCGGGACCACTTTTGAGAGTTCGCACTTAGTTTTTGCATTAATAAATTCTGATGCAAGTCATATCTTTGTCGAAATACAACAAAAATTATGTGCAAATGCGCTCGAAGGAGATCAACAAATTGAATGTGTAGACAAAGAACTATTTTTTAATGAAATGACTTCAAATGTTTTTTTGAACAAATTTAACACAAAGGACCGCGGTGCCCGTAGCATTTGCTACTATTGTTAATCCGGTACTGGCGGGGCCCGTAGCGGTTGGTACTGTTGTTAATCCGGCACTGTCTACAATACATTTTAACACCTATTTTTGCATCGATTACGTAAATCGCGCTGTATCCGACCCTCCAGTGGCCAGGCAATCGCGAATTCGGCCCTCGTGTCAAAAAGTTTGGCCACCCCTGGCATCGAGGATTGAAACAGTATATTTTGTATTGCTTGAAAAATGACAACTTTAAAACGGCATAAATAAACCCTGTATCCACTGAATGAAATGTGCTTGTTTGGTCCATAAAATATGAGATTATTATAATAAAGGACATTACGTACAGCCACTTACCATTTTTTGGGCTGTTGTGTCTATGATCGCGTCTGACCACGAGTCTGCAATAAACTACTATTATTATATTATTAGAATATTATTTAACCCGGGCCAAGCTTCCGTACTCGCTTTTGATCAGCCACTGTATGCTCTTGCAAAGCAGATACAGTGGAAGTGACCTCAACACATGGAGAAGACATTCCATAGTCAGAAAAATCTTGAAGCATAGGTGAAAATTTTTTTATGTTGGTTTTCTTTGTTCTTTTCGGAGAAAGGTGCTTAACTAAACAAATGTCCGTAGTTTTGTGTGGGTGTTTTTTCTGGAAAAATCATCATTTTTGAACATTTGAGAAAGGCGCTGGAGTCTTCCTCTCCTGCTTGGCTACCCGCGGCACGTAGCATACAATCAAAAATCTTATGTGGTCAGACTGAAAACAGACAACTGGCAATATTCTACCCAGTTAAATTTCTGAAAAGTAATAAAATGATTTGTTTTAAACATACAACGAAACAAAAATATTGCCACCCCTATAATTTTATTTTTACCTTAAAACCTGGTTACGAGACTGGAAGTGGATGGACACAAGCACAGACAGAAATTGCTATTGCAGCAACCGCAGACTCTTTCTTCGGGCCTCTCACGTCCAGAGCCGTATCAGCGGCCCTCCATACCGCCCAATTGGGGAGGATACGCTGTCACAGCGGGCCCGAAATCCAGTCCCGTCGCCACTTAGCCTCCCAAACAAAGCTTTAACTCGCACATTACGATATGAAACACTAGAAATCAGTGAAGTTTTCATCAATCCGTATTTGGTCGTGTAATTTATAGACAGAGCAGTACCTGCTGCTGTTACGTTGAATAACATCGCCTGATCATTTTTGATACGTTTGTGAGGTAATAATCGTATTTGGGGCTTTAGCGTAAACCGTCAGCATTAGTGGTGTGTTTAAGGGCAGGCGAGCAAGGCACTTGCATCGTGCCCCCCCCTTTTATGGCCCCACCTCGAGGTGTTTTGTGCGTAAATTTTCGTCAGTTTTGTTGAAAACCTCACTATCTACTCCTGTAATGTACTCCGAAGCAGATCACAAATGAGTACACTGCTTTCAAAAGGGCCCCAACAGCAACTGTAATGCGTAAGTGCTCTGCTTTCGAAAGTGCCACGAACACCATCTGCAGTGTGGAAATACTCTGTTTTTAATAGGGTCTCCCAGTAACAATGGTAACGTGTAGCCTAAGTACTCTGCTTTTGAAGGGGCCCACAACTGCAGCTGTAATCATGGATTTTTTCCCGGGGGGGATTAGCGGATTTTTCCATAGGTAGCCATAAAGATTTTGCCAGAGAGGGCCAAAATGGTGAAATTTAATTTTTGCTTCTCGAAACTAAGAAAACAACTTTTTTTGCTAAAAATGTAACAGTAAAATGTCAAATTGCCAAATCCAGGGGATAGGGTTGCCAGATCACTTGAAATTTTTCCAAGGACAGTTTGTTTTTCAAAGAGATACGGTAGACTATTTTCATGGGCGAACTCAGAGCAGGCCTGTAACCACAGGGGGGCAGTACCTCCCAATTTTTTGTGTTCTTAAAAATTTTTATCAAATTGTATATAAAAAACATTTTTGTTGAAACATATAGTCCATACTTGTGTGCTGTATGATTTATCCAATGAACTAAACAACATTAAACAAGTGTTATATTGGTGACTCCTTATTAAATCACTTGATGTTTGCTGATGATATTTGAGTGTGCGTTGGTTGCAAAGAATACTAGATGTGTGCCGGGTTGTGAAGAATCTTTTGGTATTATTTCCAACTGCAACAAAACTGTATGACGTTTAAGGCAAAGAGTGCAAAAAGCAGTCTCGCCATTATTGACACTGTCTGGTCAAAACGTACAATCTTCTGACCATTACAAATATCTGGGGATTGTATTGGATACTGAGCTCTCAGATGACAAAGACATCCAGAGACAACTGCGATATCAATATTGTGCAG
>JGI24159J19872_10004627_pt1 | contig 17579 bp, 12 predicted proteins | sample Ectturendosymbi4_FD_19872 | JGI IMG/M metagenome (IMG submission 19872) | reverse complement strand
TTCTATGTCAAATGAACCAAAAAAATTGGAAAAGTCAACCCACCATCTCAGATTTTCCTCAAATTTCATAAGCAGATAGAACTTTTCATGCTGATTCTGAACAACTAAATTTTATTGAAATTGGTTAAGGTTTCGGGAAATTATGGACCATACAAAATGGCTACTTTTTATGGTCAATGAAGTATAACAACTAGCAAGAAAATCATTGACTAACTCTAACATAATCATTCTCACTGTAATCATTTAATTGTTGTAAAAACTTGACAAGAGGTTGTCTCAAGTATCTTATCTTATGTTATGAAGAAAATTTTCAGAAAATCCATGCCCTTACGCCAATTTTGGGGTGAAGAAAATGGGTAGTCATCAAAATCACTCATGCATGACGTAAATTTTGAACGGGAATATCTCGATGAGCACAGATGCTATTGGCATGTGCAATACATCATCTGAAAGCTCTCACTGAGGAGATTTTAGTCTCAAAGTATCGTCTTTGTTTATTGTGTTTCTTTTGAATAAACATTCCACAAAGTTTGTGCCTAAGATTTCAATGTAATTACACTGTAACCCTTTTAGTGCCATGTGCACCACATTTTTGCTGAACTTTGCACAACCATAACTCGCTAGCCTATTGAGTAAGACAGCTGTTCAAACCCTCTAAAGATGCGGGAAGTCTTGTAGTTCATTTTTTTTTTTAATTGGAAAAATTAGGGTTTTGGTTTTCTTGTGGGTGATGTCANAATGGGGGTAGGTTCACGCATTTTGTCCGAGGTCATCGGGCCCTGGGCGTCAAACCAATTACCCAATTTTTGACCCAAAGTTTTATTGGAAACTAGGCTATAATTCAAGTCATTAGAGCCTATGATCGGCTTTTTACCATTTCTGGATCTAAAATTATGGCTCTGAAACCGAAATTTTGATGAAAAATCATGTCAGGCAAAAGGTGACCTTGGCCATATTGGCTGAAGGCCATAACTCGCCAGCCAATTGAGCAGGAGAGCTGTTCAAACACTCAACAGATGCGAAAAGTCTTGTAGCTTCAATTTAATAATAAAAGTTGGAAAGTTTCAGATATTTGTTGCTTTGTTGATGACATCATAATGGAAGTAAGTTAATGCATATTTGGAAAAGATTATCAAGCCCAGGGCGCCAATATCAAGAGCCAATTTTTTGACTTGAAATTTTATTGGAAACCAGGTTGTTCTACGAGTCTTTAGAGGGGTTGATTGGCTTTCTAGCATTTCTGGTTCAAAAGTTATGGCCAAAAAAATGCAAAAAGATTAGGGAAATCCCCAGAAATCTCATTGGGGATTATTTATAAAATAAGCAATGAGGATATTTTAAGACAAATCTCCTCAGTGAGAGCTTTCAGATGATGTATTGCAAATGCCAATAGCATGTGTGCTTGTCGAGTTATCACTGTTCGAAATCTATGTCACACATGAGTGATTTTGATGAATACCCATCAAAATTGGAGTAAGCGCATCAATTTTAAAAAATTTTTCTTCATTATTGAAGAAAGGATACTTGAGACAACCTTTTGTCAAGTTTTTACAACAATTAAATGATTACAGTGAGAATCATTTCGTTTGAAATTTAGTTGATGATTTTCTTTACTAGTCGTTAGGCTTCATTGACCACAAAAAGTAGTCATTTTGTATGGTCCATAACTTCGCAAAACCTTAACCAATTTCAAAGAAAATTAGTTTTTTGGAATCAGCATGAAAAGTTCTATCTGCTTATGAAATTTGAGGAAAATCTGAGATGATGGGTTTACTGGCTGGGACAGTTGACAGAGAATGATCCTATCGTTATTTTCTGATTTAGTGTTAAGCTAAAAATTGACTGTTTTGTGTGGCTCAGTTTTGTTTTTTTGCTGTACTAGTGTAGTATAAGTAAAGTAGCCTGCAGGTACAATGTAAAGAATAGATGTCCGTCAGCACGGATGTTGTTAATGGATGTGTGATGAGATGACGTAACCGGAGTGGAAAAATATTTTGTTTGATAATAATTGAAGGTAAAGATACAATAGAAAAATTTTTTTTTCATTTCAATTTAGTATTACCTCCCATACATGTAATGCTAAAAAGTTGTGATATTTAAATTTTTTATATTTTCACAACAGTTCAAACCTGAATTTGCACTCCACTGAGCAAGTTATCACAAATGGAAAATTATTGGTGTGAGAGCGATGGTGGCTGAAATTAAGTCTACGCTAGCCACAATTATTATTTTTACTACAGTTATGGTATCATTGCTCACTTAAAAATATCAGTTTACATGACTCCGGTTACGTCATTTTATATCCGCCACCAAGATCCACTACTGACAGATATATCTGTCTTTTACAGGGCACCTAGTCTGCATTGTACATATACTGTCAACCTGTCCTTAATTTTGATAATTTTAAATTTGACCTTTTTGATGCAGGTGGTCCTCAGTGCCATTTTATCGCATCTGTACTACATGCTGGAAGATTGACATATGTTTACTGACACCTTGGTCCATTGGACTGGTGCAAAATATTTTACTAGTTTTCTGATTTTTACCTGTGTTCCATTCGGACCATTGGCACTAAACTTGCCCATGAAATCACATTTACTGAGTGGTAGAAGCGCCAAACAGTTTAGTTTGCTAATGTAAAAAAGTAAGTCATTCAATATGTGGCCATCATTAATATGTCATTCAGTGTGCAGCCCTAGTTAAAATTGTGACATAACCGTTTAACACCCATGCTGGTCACTATGATGTCTGGTACATTAGTGGATTGTTATGATTTAGGATTCTTCAGTATCTTGCCTGAGTGCTAAACAAGTTTTCATTCAAAGTTATCTATTTTGCATGTGGTACAGTTAGGACTCCATTGACTGCTATTAGATGTACATAATACAACCATTATTCAACTAAGCCTGACAGTAAATGTGTAGTTATGATTTTTGTAATGCAAAAATTCAGGCAATTGATTGTGCATTTTTCTCAATAGAATTAAGGATTTCTGCACATGTGAGATTTTCTCAATTTTTGTACATGCAATGATATTGCATTTACAAGAAGGTTTTCTTGTATGCAGGTATTTTGTATTTGTTCTGGAAGCCACTGACGCAAGTCTGTCTTTCATGTGGAACTCTGATACTGGCATGATAGATGGATATGTATTTTGTTGTCATGTGTTAAATATTCGTCTCATGTGTGAGTACTCACTATGAAAACCTTCAATTCTAACTGATTTTAGGTGCATTTCTTCAGCTTCTTGCAAAAAACACTTGAAGTAGAAAATGTGGTTGTGCATCAACGAAAAGTTGTGTCAATTATCCAAAGCTTAATTCATTTCAGCTAAACTTCTACCTTGCTTGTATAAAATAACTTTCTTTGTTAAAAAAATTTGCCACACCTAAGCTACAAAGTAAAATATTCTGAATGGTATATTGTGTTTAGGTAGGCTAGGTTGTAAAAACCAGTGTTTTCAAGTTTCTTGCATTTTGAAACTTTATAAAATAATTCTGTATGTCTTGAGAATGTACATAAAAGCCTAACCTTTATGTACAGAATTGTTTGTGTTAAATTTTCAAGTGCTTTTGAACAAAGTCAAAGTTGTTCACAAATTATAAGATTACCAGTTAAGTTTGTTTTTTGAAAAGACAATTGCTTGAAAATAATCTGGGGTAGTGATATAGCCCAACGTGGGCAAAAACTTGTGGCTCACAGTGGATTCTAAATTTGACAGCAGTTGGGATCAGGAGCAGATGTAAGAATTGTTTAAATGAACTAGTCAAAGTAGTACAACATTAAAGGTTTTGTCCTATAACAGTTTACAAAGCATAATGATGCAAGGTCTATTGCATACTTTGTTTTGTATATTCATTTTATTTTACAATGCATCAAAGAAAGTCATGTTACTTATGCCAGTACTTATAGTACAAAATGTCTTGTTGACTGACATATTATAGTGTGGCAATGGTAGCTTCCTAGTTGGTGCTTTCTGTTCAAAAAGCTAGGTGCTAATTTGTTTGTGAATGACCTATCTAAAAATCAGGTGTGCTAATCACTACATAAAGTTTTTCATTCTGGTTTGTTGAGAGTAAACTTCAAAGATCCATTTGTTCACCTGTAGTGTGGGTGCAGAATGCAAGGAAATAATCAAAATCACTGTCATTTATGAGCTTGTCTTCTTTGTATGAGAAGTTATTCATCGCTACTTCTGCAGCACAATAAGCACTCATTCTATTCATTTTTGAACTTATAAACTCTATTTATTATAGACCTAATGAACTCTATTTATTATAGATAAACCAATTTTTTAAAGAAAATGGTAGGTACCTGGTATGGACCTGTAGGGACCCGATTTCTATGATTCTAGGGACCCAATTTTTTCTGATTCTAAGGACCCGAATCAGGTCCCTAAAACACCTTAAAAAACCCTGGATAAACCCAACTGCAAACAAGCATGTTGGAAATAAATTTAAAACGTGTTCAACAAAGCATGAAATTGTGGTTAACAGCATGTAATACTGCGAACTTATCCTTTGCGTTTGTCTTTAATCTCTGGGTTGTGCAAAGCTAATTGACCAAGGAAAAAGCATTGCATATACCTCAGACCAAATCACAAACTGTCTGTGTGATCAATTCGAATAGTAAACAAACAATTATGGTACCATTTGTAAGTGTATTTTATGGCATTAGGTAACGACCCAAAGCATATTCCAACTCGCAACAGTGAATAACTCCTTATAGCACCAGATGTGTTAATGGATTTGTAAATGGACGAACTTTATAGCCGTATCCAATCAAAGTTGATCTGTATCTATATGTAGGTGATCTATAAGTGTTAAAGGCTACATGTGTGATACCTGTACCTCTGTGTATCTACTGTTGCTTAACGCCCTAAAAATGCTATCTCTTGTAAACCAGGACTGGTAGATACAATGAAAAGTTTATTGTTGGTTCTGCTTCATTGGTTGTTTTTAGCTTATTTACATATTTGGCTAAGACACATGGTCCGTGTCAGAGGTTACTCATAGAACACAAAGATGTATAAATTCTTAGCCACAACACAGCACAGGATTGGTGTTAGTTGGTACATGTAGTCAATACTAGAAGGAACTAACACTGAAATAAACCACCATCAACTAATGTAATTGCCAATTGTCATTCAGAAGCATTGCACAATAGAAGAAATACAGAGGTTTATTAAGAAGCATCAGACAATTGAAGTGAGTGGACAAAAGATGTTGGATGAAGATGCACATTGTTCAACAAAAACATACAATTTTTTCAAAGTCAAATCATCAAATGTCCTAGCAAACCAGGATGTCAACAAACACTTGTGTACCTGGTGTTGCGATCTGAAAGCCAAAGCTTTGCACTGTGGCAAGTGTGCAAAGCTTCGCACTATGGCAGCAAGCAACAATAGAGATCACACGCCGCGATCACTCTATTATTGCTCGTTCACGCCACATGTATATGGTGTTATTCTTCACGCACATCCCATTCATGGCTAATCACACATTTAACGCAACGCCACTGGAGAGGTTGCAACAACATCCCCTCCTTTTTACAACGAACCGCACCAATTGCACGTTCTTTTTGTGAAGGTTTCACATGGCACGACCTTCACATCCTGGTCACGGCACCATTTTGTTGTGATTGGAAAGCCCGAGTGGGACATGCGCAAAGCTTCGCACTGTGGCAGCAAGCAACAATAAGAGATCACACGCCACGATCACTCTATTATTGCTTGTTCGCACCGCATATATATGGTGTTATTCTTCATGGACATCCCGTTCATGGTGAATCACACATTTAACGCAATGCCACTGGAGAGGTTGCAACACTGGGAATGCAATGCAAAGTTCGATAGTCATTGTTGTTAGCAGCACATAGGCATTTAATACCAGACAGTCTGTTTTCCCACACAATTGGCATCCAATAGACACAAAACTGACTTTTTATCTGCAGTGGAACACTGAGAAAAGATGCCTCTGAGCTTGTTTATCGTTTGCTGCACAAAAATGTAATTTCATTTGCCTGTGTTTCACTGTCATCTTTCAGTGAAGAATGAAATAATACACTGAGATATGTGACTTAATCAGCAAACTTAACACTTGTACCATTCAGGGAAAACATTGATGTTGCATGCTGTTTATACTTTATAGGTGAAAATCTACACCAGCTTCTTGTTACAAAAAAAGCGTTTTCAAGTTCAGTTTGGAGATAACTGTTTCAAGAGAAAGAGGTTTGCCAGCATCACCTATGCCACCATTTTTAATTATGTAAATAGGCACAGGAACAGTTTCCATGCATTGTGGTCTTTTGTCATACATGAAAAACACCATGAAAAAACTACTGAGACAGAAGGACATGTTGGGGTGAGAAGTGGAGAAAAATAACGTTTTAGGGCATGTTTGTGAATTAGGGATTCAAGCTTATCACTGTTGCACATAAGATTACTGATCTCTTTAAAATTTTCATGGTTGTTTAGATTTTGAGTTGCAAAGTTGTCAGTATTATTGTTTTTGATTAATTATCCTTGGTTGGCTGCTTTCTGAAAATGGTGAAGATTTAATAAGAAGATCCTAGACTTGTTTTTCTGTGGAAATGATTGCCTGAGCCAGTTTTACATGTCATTCGTTTTATAAGCAAGGCTAATTTTAATTGAATTGGTTTGCATTTTCGTTTGCAGGGTTAGTGCTCAGTGCTGCCTGCCCTTGTTAACTTTGACTGACAAATGATGGCTGAACAGTTGGTTGAAGGAGAAAATCTCGAGAACGGTAATCAACAAGATGAGTTTGGAGCACCAGTGAAAAAAATGGGCAACACTATTACGGTTTGGGGTAATCCGCGAACAATGAATTTGAATCATCTTGTGCTTACCAATATACAAAGCTCTCCTTATTTTAAGACCAGGCTTATTGAGCTCAAAACGTATCATGAAGTTGTTGATGAAATATACTATAAGGTGCGTGTTTCTGTTGTGGTGATCAAGATAAGAAGACCACATTACATTCCATCTGTCTGATTGTGTTGTAAAAGTGTTTCTGCAAATGAAAACTGTTTTATATATATATTTTTAAAAATCATTTTGCAACTTGTTTGCCATGGCAACTTCAGGTAAAATTGGAAAAATGGTTGTGATGCTGGAGATTTTCTGGGAATCTATGTATTCCTGCATGTAGATCCTTTTCATACGAATTGTTTTTGCTGCATTCCAATATGAAACGTTGGTGTTTAACATTCGAATTTTGCTGCATTTTGCACAATAGTGTAGTGCCAAAAACAGAAGTTAGGAATGCTTCATAAGGAAAAGTTATGCCATGTTATTCAAGGCAGCTGACAAATTTTCAGTTGAAGATTTTCACAAGTAACGGCAACAGTAATGCTGGAACTTCGTGGAAATGGTGTTCCCCTTCTGAAAACGTAGGGGTGACGTTCCCCTGACTACACCACTAGTTTTGCAGCATATAAAGTGGAACTGAAAAAAGGAAAAACCCAGTGTAGGAATTTTAGCCCATGCAGCTTGTACCAAGAAGTGTATTTTATATTGCAGATGAAAACAAGCACAGGAATAGCGATTGCACTGCTAGACTGAGTCTAAGGCAGGCCTGCACAACTCAGAGAGCTCTAAGGGCCAAATTTAACAACAAATTCGCCGCGGGCTGCAAACGTCTCATTTCTTTGTAGTGTGGGAGAAATTCTGAAAATGCAATTAATTATAAATCATAAGTTGGGATTTTGCAACATTTTCTGCAACTGGGAAAGCTCTCGCAAGCCGCAAGAAAAGATCCCGTGGGCCGTATGTTGTGCAGGCCTGGTCTAAGGTTATATCACGTGCATTAGGCTTGTTGACCTCCTGAACAAGCTTCATGCAGTGATTGCCGTTACGCTTTCCTGACAGAAATAAAAGAAATGTACAGACTGAAGCAACATGTTACATATATGTCTTCAAATGATAAGAACAGATTTGAATTTAAACGTCAGGTGTCGATTTCGTCGTTCTTCAATGTGAAACATGTTGTGCAACAATACATTTGCTGTTTCGTTTCGTGTACCTTATCACTTAATTTTTTTCTAGTCAGTCAGTTGTTACGGTTTCTTTCAGGTTGATCACTTGGAACCTTGGGAAAGAGGGACAAGAAAAACTGCTGGACAAACTGGGATGTGTGGTGGTGTATGTATTCTGATTCATTTACTCACATGTTTTAAAGCAGTAGATTGGTGAAGAAATACGTTTTATTCTCTCTGTCTTCAGGTGCGAGGCGTCGGCGCCGGTGGAGTTGTTTCAACGGCTTTCTGTATTCTGTTCAAACTCTTCACTTTGAAGCTGACGCGCAAACAACTGAACGGGATGCTCAACCACACAGACTCACCCTATATTCGTGGTCTAGGAATCATGTACATCAGGTACGTTTGGAAGGTAAGAAAATCATTATTTGTCTGTTCCTATTTCCTTCGGTGCAACAAGTGCGTTTTTGTCAATGATGCTGTAACACCCGGCTTGCTAGAAAGCCTAGTGGTAAAATTAGTTGATACTTCTTGCCTTGGTATTTGAATAGCTTGGTTTGAACGTTTCAGTATCGCATTGCGTGGCCAACCGATCCGGTTGATTTACCAAACATGTCAGAACCCATACACCAACATTGGTTTTCGAAGAGTAGAATTGACATTCGACAAAACTTTCGTGCAATAAAAACAAAAATTTTCATCTTTTTTAAAGCCGACATTGCTTCGACATGTTTTTTCACGGTATAACGTGTTAATCCTTGAATATCATGATAGTGGATGAAAAATACTTACAGGCATTCTAACTTTTGGATGTTTTGTTTTTGATTTTTGCAAAAAACACTGTTGTGGTGTTTAATTAACGACAGATGTTCGTCTGCTGTTAAAGATATCAAATAAAGTGCGTTTCTTACATTCCAGGTACACACAACCCCCCAAAGATCTGTGGGACTGGTTTGAGCCTTACCTGGAAGATGAAGAGGTACGGCAACACAGTTGCTCTGTTGTTCGCAGTTGCTGGTCATTCTGTTTCGAGTGGAAAAACCGCGACTGCGATGCCACAAGAAAAGTTTTTATCAAACAGCGTTACTGTTGTTGTGTCCTTGGTNGGGAGAAAAATAAACATGACGGTTTTATAAAATTTACTGTGAGTTAAACTCAAAACTCAGTCTTGAAAGCATCTTTTTGTAATTTGTTTTCTTGGCAAAAAAATCAACCAATGTTTTGCGGTTCCCGGAAGATGTNACCGTTCTAAACAAACTCTGCTTCCTCAACTTCATGGTCATGTCCGCATGCGCTCTTCTCCCTCCCCACCCATCCGATTGTTTCCATGCGTTCGCAGGAGATCGACGTAAAGGCCGGAGGGGGATGCGTGATGACGATCGGAATGATGATCAGGACAGTGCTGAGCAAGCTCGAGTGGTTCTCCACCTTGTTCCCACGTATACCCGTTCCTATCCAGAAGCAAGTCGAAGAGCATTTGAAGGTGATTGCTGCGCGACCCTTCTCAGTTTGTGAGATCTGATAAACTTTATCAGCTTGTGTTTTATTCACTGGTCATACCTGACTGCATGATGGTAGCACAGTAGCTTCAAAATGTAGCGTGTTTCAAACGCGATATTCTACAAGCCAGGTTTTATATTTGAAACGTAGATATACAGCCAAAATCAGTGTTTCCCAACCTTTTTAGGGCTGCGGCACCCTACGGGTGAGAAATATAATTTGCGGCACCTGGTGACGAACCCGTACAATTTGCTGTAAAGTTTGATTATATTTTCAAAATGCATGTACATCATTAATGATATATTGGGAAACGTTTTAACTCGCGGCACCCCTTAGTGTTGTAAATGCCCCCCGGTTGGGAACCACTGGGCTAAACTGTGCACATGCAATAAGGTCATGAAGGGAAAACAAGTATGTGTGTTACATTTTGGTGAATTTTTTCCATTGCAGTGTGCAGTGCATGTCTGTGAAAAAACAAGCTGAATTGTTTTGTCACAAATGTCATGAAATCGCAAATGGCACTGAAGGTCATCCATAGCTTCTTGTTCTGTGTAACATATTTGTTTTGTTCATTGTCCAGACGCTGGGCATGGCTGGGCGCCGAGGCCCGGACTCTGGTGAAAACTACGGCGCTTACGAGGAAGAAACCAAGCAAAGGTAGGCCTGCCTTGTTTTTAGCCTTCATGACGTTTGTTTCCAAATTTTAACTCTGGTGTTTTGTCTTTTTACTCTTCTAGCAACGAGCGCGAGCAAAGAGCCAGTGCCACCCGTCATGTGAGCAGGGACCGGTAAGTTTGTGGAAGTGACGTCGCTGTTTGTCTTGTTTACATTTGAAACGCGATACAGTGCGATTCAAAATCGTTGCAAGTTTCCCGGCCAGGCCTCTCTGTTATCGGATACGAGCACCAGTACCGGTTTTAGTTGTGGAGCTATTGATCGCCGATACACAGCATTTAGCTGCGACCTGCCTTGTAGTCCTGCATGCTCTTTTTCCGATCTCGCGAACATTGTTTCAAACGTAAACATCGTGAAACGTTCCCGCGTGTTTTGTTTGCAAACCGTACGTCCTCTGCCAAGCAAACCAACCAACCAGCGCCGGTGCAGTTCCGACCTCTAGTTCCAACGTCCCATCCATCTTTGCCGGTGCGCGTCGTTGAAAACACGTTTGTTGCGCAACAACAAGCCTTGTGTCGTCAGTAGCAACGCCTCTTGTGACGTTTTCATTCCTCGCATTCGCAAGTAAACACTCACGTCATCACAGGTCGCATCACAGAAGCAGCAGGCCGCGGTCCGCCGAACGACGTCACCACAGTGCGTCACGCGACGAACGTCATCGCCGCGACGACGCGCGCCGGTCGCGCGACAAGCGGTCACGTGACCGCGACCGGAAACGCAGTCGATCGCGAAGCAGGAAGAAGAGCAGGTCGCGCGAGCGAAGGCGCGAACGGAGCCGGTCACGTGACCGCGCCCGACGCGATCGCGGCTCTTCTCGCGATAAGCGACGCAGGTGAGGTGGTGGTCTGTTGCGTCATAAGTAAGAAATATACGAGGTTATGCCGCAGAGGTGGCACTACAGCGGATGTAGCACACCGGTCTGTTTAGACTAAACCAGCGGTCTCCGAACTTTTTTGCTCGAGGGTCACATGAGCTGCTACACAGCAGTTCGAGGGCCGGACGTCTTACGCAGTGTGATTGTTTTGGGATATGTTATATTTGATCAAATCAGCATATTTTACGAAAATATATGATTTTTTCATTATTGACAAAATGGCATCGCGGGACGTAGTTTGGGGACCCTGGATTGGACGAAAGATATTCCGCAATGGGTTCTCGTTAGGATCTTGAACACGGGAAAATTAGGCTCGCCCGTTTATCTGGTTTTAAAGCAGTGATTCAAANCTTAAAATATCCGACAGGCCACTTTGCTATTACCTCGTGAACAACTAGTCATTGACTGGGGGTAGCCACTCAGCACATGCAACACGTGTAGGGTCGTTCTGAGACAAATTGAAGTCAGGTTTCCAGGTTGTACATTCGATTTGATCCAAACCTTGTCTAGAATGAGTATTGTTGAAAATGATATTGGCGACACTGAATTTGAACAAAACTACTTCTACCTGCGAACGTTATTTTTGCATTGGTGTTTATCTTCAAATCTTCCCTGTTAAGAGTGCAGCTGAACTACATCTTAGTTGCGCTCCCAACGTTGCACAAATAAGTTTTGTGTTGTAAATAACAAAAGAATTGTGAAAGGGCCCCTATGGGTCATATTACTGGCCTGATTAGGTTGGCCATTATAAATTTTCCCTAAACTGTCCTCATTTTCGCCTTGAACCCCTCATTTTTGCATCGAACCCCCCTAAGCTCGGAACGAAGTCGTTTTGCTGCTGGCTTTTGCGAAAAAAGCGATGAGAGAGCCTCGGCACAAAAACGTCCTCGTCCCTTATGAAGATAACTCATAATTTTAGTACATTCTACCTGCAGGAATCGCCCCCCGTCATTTGGTAAATCACGAAATCGGCTCTTGGGGGGTGATTTCGCCCCCGTTGAAGACCCCTGTGAAGCAAATGATTCATCAGCGACATCTGTTTCTATTCAACAGGTCACGAAGCCGCGACAGACACAGAAGAACGCGCTGACGAGACGTCACCATCATCAGTGCGACCCCTGGACCCACAACCCAGTACCCACCATCATCAGTGCGACCCCTGGACCCAGTATCCACCATCATCAGTGCGACCCCTGGACCCACAACCCAGTACTCGCTCCGAGGGTCCCGCGGTTTACTTTTCTTGTTCATTCAATGGACCCGCCGCTGCTCTCGGGGATTCCCCGGCTGACTTTCACGTGACCCCAGAAGGGGAGCTCTTTGTTACTTTGTTCGACTTTTAGCGTCCCCCCAACTGCCACCGCAGGGGGGGATGTTCAGCTTTTTTTTATCAACTCTTGTGGGAGGAGATTTTTATCAACTCTTGTGGGAGGAGATTTTTATCAACTCTTGTGGGAGATGTTCAGCTTTTTTTTATCAACTCTGCGGTTGAGACGGTGGTTGGTTTTTATAGAAGCCTCACTAGTTCTTGGGTTGGCGTAGATGGAGCAAGTGTTGCTGGATCTGAAACGATTGAGAAGCACGGGTTCGATTCCCGTGCCTGTAGGTTGCTGCCAACCACTTAATAACAGCGGGCTTCGAAATACCGGCCGTGCTGTTATATGCTCTGGCAAACAGCATTGATGACAAGAAACGATGCGATCTTGCTTGTTGCGTTTTTGTATCTCTCAGGAAACGTCAATTCAAGAAGTTTGGTTTTCACTGAGAATCACTGCTTCTCAGTTTGCCAGTGTTGCTGCCCGTGGAGGTTGGCCTTATCTTCCAACTACTCGATGACGAAGCAGCTTCTCGCTGGCCCTGCATCGATTTCGTGGCGGGAACCGTGTACATTTGTAATGTTTTGAAACAAACATTTGTGACGTTTCGCTTGCGTCGCGGTTCGTTTTGGAACCAAATAAAAGCGATCGATTTGTGGCTTCCACCGCTGCTTTGTAAGTTCTACCAGGATAAAATTTAGTCTGTGGCAAATGTCCCAAGAAGTTTTACAAACTTCGTAAGTTTCCTTGGCCTCGCAATAATTCAGATAATGATGCAGTCAAATTTGCCTCGGGCACGTACGTGGTACTTCAGACTTGGCGGAAACGCTGACTCAGCGCTGCACAGGTTTTGACTCAGCTGGAAACGTTATTTTATTTTTTGACGAGGGTGCCACTGGTGGCTTTTGGAAACTTGCTCATATTCTTTAAGATCAGGGCTGGAGCGACTACATTGAATTTACGCTACGTTTAGTTGCTGTTTACCTCTTAGGTGTTTGTCAAGAGTAAATGGACCTATCGATGCATGATTTTATACCTACAGAAAATATAATAATGTTTCACCCAATTTTTACACATGATTAGGAGTCTATTATGCTATAATAAAAGCTGCTTTTACAGGTAACTTGCATTGAATTACTTTGGTCGGAAAACTAATGAAGACAATAGTCTCAATTCTAGCGTTTTTTATCATGAAATCTAGTACTTCTCCGTAACAACAGAGTGGGAAACACTGGTTAGCACCAAAATTTAATTATTGTTGAGGGTATGTTGTTCTTGAAAAATGACAAGTTGCTATAGGAACCGGTTTGCACGCAATCAGCGCCCTTCTAGCGCATAGGAATTTGGAAAGTACGACGTTATCTACCGTGGCTGTCTTTGGATCTGTGTCACAATTTGTCAGATATGATGGAAAAGGAGACAAGCCAAGAAGTTACTGCAATTCTTCAAAGCAGCCCCATGCAGCTTTGGTATAACTTTCGTATGGTGATCTATGTCATGTACAGGTGCAACAGTTTGGGGCGCCAAATTGAGGCCGGAATGTTGCATAATAATTAAGAAATGTCAGCGAATGCTGATGATTACGATTTACAAAATATCGAATGCCAGCGACTGCCACCCAGTTACGAAAGATCACCGAGTTTTGCAAAAGAGCAGTTACGAACCTTGGTGACATTTTAAGGCGGAGCTTCTGTCTCCAGCATTCAGCGCCCGCGTGTGGTTTGACTCATGTCTGTGTCCATAGGCGTATCCAGGGGGGCATGACCCCCAAATTTTTAGCATGTCTAGTCATTATGTCCTTTGAGAAGCGGCGTCCCTGCGGACGCCCATGGTTACGGGCCTCAGGGTCCCTACAGTCAAGGGGCCCCCAACCGGAAAGCTGGCATTCAATACAGTTATAGCCTGCCCACTCACTATTCTTGTTGCCCAACGTTCAATGCAATATACAGACTATGCGTGGAACAGAAAAAAACACATTACAAGCGCCTGTGACATCACAGAAGAACGGAATGGCATCCTATTTATGACACAGAGGAAAAGAGCAGGGCATAAGGCAGCATGAGAGCGAACTATTACGGAAACGAAACTTTGACAAGTTGATACATGAATTTGCTTGCAAAAAAGCACGCTATTATAGTTTGAGTGACTCACTTGGTGAGAAAAACTGAGAACGTTTTCGTATTCCTGGGTTTATGATAGGACAAACGTTTCCATTTCCGCATTACATATCTATCCTATTCATTTGATGTTGTAGCGGACGCAAGCTCATCACTGCATGACACCAGAACAGTGAATGTGGCTCGTGTGCAGTGTGAGTTTCTTGCCGGCAAATAAACTGTCCTTGCAATAATTAAATCAATTAATCGGAATTAAGCTGCTGACTACACGTTTTTTTAGAAATTCTTAGTTCTTAATCCCAATTTCCAGGGGGGTCAAATGCCCATTTCCCCCCCTGCGGACGCTCATGGGTATTGTATATCCTAAGAAATGTTTTAGGATTTTGCAATTTTGTATTTATCTAGTAGTTTGATATAAAATCATTTGCCTTCAGTTTTTCATATGGATTCTTCTGTCTGTCCTTTTCTTTTACGTATGCGTGAGACTGCCCTCAGTCAGTTCTTTACAGGTCGCAACCAGCTTATGTTTTCGCGGGAGGTGGGGCAAAATGACTGTAACTTGTTGTTCAGGGGTGTAGTGCTAAAAAAGGCGTGTGGGAATGCCGATCCCACCCGACTACACCTCTGTTGTTGTTGCACTATTTTCGGGAGGGGCAAAATGGTTGTAAGTTGTTGCTGTACCTAACAATTCAAAGATGATTTCGAAAATTTTGGGGGGAATTGCCGGATGTCCAACTCTTGGTTGCGGGCTGGTCGTTTATGACATTCCAAAACTCAAAACTCGAGGAGTGCATGCTCCAGAATCCCCTACTGCTCGCACCAACGGTGATATTGACCAGACCTGCCGAGAGAAAGGAACAAGCGGGTTCGCTGCATTCGGGATCTTTAAAAGGACCAGATAAACCCGTGCTCTAGAACAGGGCTTCTCAAACTTTGCTGTTCTGCGACCCATTTCATAAAAGGTCTTTCTAGGCGACCCCTTGATGGATAGTTTAGATGTCAATGATGCATGCAAACGTCCCATAGTTTACAAAAAATTTATATCAGGTTTGTCAAGCCAATTTGTTTCGCGACCCCAAAATTACATTCCGCGACCCATGTTTGAGAAACCCAGCTCTGGAAGACAAGGTACAACTCAGGCCTATACGTTATCAGAAGATTTTTGTGTCTATAAAATTCTGTCAATAAACTTCTTGCAGAGTTTTGCAGATGATCACGGAATTTTTTGCGTAGTTTTTGCATTTTATTTCATTTGTTGCTACAATTCGAATGTATTACCGCAATTTGGAGTGTCGCAATGCATCAGTTTGAATGTTCAATTGTGACGGAAATTTCAAAGTGGGGTAGCTTTACGCGAAACGATTAGATACCTAACTCTACGATAGTTAATGATTTCCAAAATTCAAAGGTCCTGACGTCAATCTTGTGACGTCAAAGTCACATGAAGTTTTTAAGACGGGTCAAGAAACAGCTATATGCGGGGCCCGAGTCAGCTTTCGGTGCCCTTTTACTCCCAACTCACTCTTCGCATCTATGCTGACACAAACGAGCTGGGTGCGGGCGCCCAAATTGACTTCCACTGGTTTCGATTTGCAGCTTATCATGCAAAAGATGACAATGGTTCATTGCACGATACACCTCTAAATTTATGTAGCTCGAGAAATTTCACATTCTGTTCTTGGAGAGCGAGTGTTAGTAACCACCAGGTTCAATGTAACATTCCTACCTTTGAGGCTCTGCTACGAAAATACACGTACCTGTTTCTCGAAAGATGTAGAAAATCTAACAACGTATGGTTACGTGCTTTGATGCAGTCAGATTGTTTGTACTCGTCATTATTCTTTGAACACTGTAATCGCATTTTACTCTGTGAATGAGTGATCGAACTTTGCAGTGCCCGTTTGATCGATGGCGTGTCAAGCCACAATGCTTTCGCATTTTACCTAGACCAGTGTTGCCACTCTGTTATGAAGAAAAACCCCAGAATTTACCTTGAAAAGAAAACAGAAAATAATAAAAAAACCCAGACATACAAAATATTAAAAAAGTCAAAACCAAACTTGAAATGTACGCTAGCAGTCCTTGCGCATAAAAATTAAGGTAATATGCATTATTTGCATCAAATTTTTAACAAGTTGAAGTCTATTTTTGAACATACTGACAATTTACAAGTAAGCTAGCAGCAAATCAAGTATATGAAGTAACATAAAAAGTTAGTTACATCTTTTCTAAAAAACGTTTAATGTTTTCTTTTACTTTCACTTAAATGTACAAATGAAACATGTACATGATACATTCAAGGTCTTACAGTTTTCTTTTCACCCTAATCATTGTATTCATTGCAATTATTTTTATTTATTCGTTTATGACCAGACACGAAGTCCACAGCATGAACACACACACTCTGCAGAACACAGGTCGATAAAAACAGACAAAACACAACGTAGTACAAGGCATTGGAGCCGGCAGAATCACAGGGTTGCAGACACTTTTTGCAACTGCATTGAAGACAGAACCATAGGGTTAAAGACACTATTTGACTGTACTAAGTAACTAACATTCAAAAATTTACATTCATACCTATCACAATCAATGCACCTGTAAAACAATGAACAGATTCTCAACCACAGCATCTTCATTCATAACAAAATAAGCATTCCAAAATCATGCACAACACAAGCAGCCCTTGACACATCAGCGATAGATCAGAGTGCTGACCTACGCCTAGTCAGTGCCTAATCTGTAGAATATTAGATTTCAAACAATTTGGTTAAGTCTAGCCCTACTCAACTGCACTGGCTACTGACTGACTCTGCACATTACGCCTGTGAAACTATTGTATTCTTGAATGGAAAATACAGTAATACGACATACATTTCTAAAATTTGACCAGAGTAAAAAAACCCAGATTTTCAAGAATAACCCCAGAACCCCAGATGAAACACAAAAACCCCAGATCTAGTGAAAAAAAAACAGCAGTGGCAACACTGACCTAGACTANACCAATCTAGGAATTAGCGGCGTTAGCGCCCTACTCCGCAGTAGTGCTGTAACAAGTGTTACGTGTTAGCTAACAATAGTGTTAAGAATGTGTCTGTAACC
>JGI24159J19872_10004626_pt1 | contig 17581 bp, 10 predicted proteins | sample Ectturendosymbi4_FD_19872 | JGI IMG/M metagenome (IMG submission 19872) | reverse complement strand
GTAACCAGGCACCAGTCCAGTATACTGTAGTCTCGCGCAGGGCCACGATCTGCGAACCCGTTAACACGCTCGATCCTTCTTCACGTCAGTGATCTGACATTCAGCTGTACAGAACATATTTACAAGAGGTTTCAGGCCCCATTCCGATTAAAGTAAAAAAGATATTTTTAGGAAAATTTTTATTTTTAGGGCAAATTTTTTCCGCCCTCCAATAAAATGCCTTCCCGTACGCCTATGGAAATGGTATATTAAAATTTCTATTATTCAACGATTTTTTGTTTGTTGCATTTGCAGGTAAGAAACAACGAATACACATCGGAAAAATGCCAGAAATTTGAAAAAAATTCAAGTCAGAATCGATGAGGACATTTTTTTAAATTTCGACAAAATGCATTAATTTTGGAGTCTCGGTCTCGAACTTCAAGTCTCGAGTCTCGGTTCGGAGTTTTTGATGAAGTCTCGGTCTCCGCCTCATTTCGAAATTTTAACCAGGTCTCGGTCTCGAAGGTTGCGGTCTCAACTACATCACTGCTTATTATGCACTTGCTCATGCAAAGCTTGTCACAGTGTTCTTGCTGGTGTTGCAGAAGTTCTCCATTCTTACAACGCCAAACAGCCAAATGTTCTAGCCAAAAAAAACTTTCACGCATGAACTCATATGACTGTGATTCCGCGGGGATTCTATCAGAGCATTTCGCGACGATTCGAATCAGGATCAGGTGGAATTTCGAAGCGATTTTGCGCGCGCGCGCACACGTGTAATGGTGTATTGTGGTCGTGCTCACATTTCGCGGCCGCGCCTTTGGCCACCAGTGGATAGTGTGCACTCACTGTAGAAGTCTTATACTTCGAGAAAGATGATAGAGAATTTCCTGTAGAGAAACTTGTTATACGGAGTTGGGAGAGGAAATTGTGGAGAAATACAGTACGATCACGAACCGTGCTACAGAATTAGAAAAAGAATAGAGCAGTAGTTGAGAAACGCATACATAAAATAATGCTGAGTTTGTGACACTACAGCGGCATGATGANGAAACACTATCAAGTCATTATGACTATATGCAGTCAANGTGAAGTCTAGGCTCGTGTCTTGTCTATGCCGCATTGCCTGCTGTGCGAGTGATGATTGTTGCAATTTGTTCTTGTCAGTTCAGCTTTCAAGTCTCACCATTGCTGCTTTCGCTTAAGCTTTGCTACAGTAGTAGAGGTGGCACTTTTCATGGGACTGGTTTTTATACCGGTTGTTTTATTTACGTTTTGGAAAATTGTACAAAACTTCAGGCTTACATGGTTTAGGTTTATGACTTAGTTAGGTTTAAGGTTTAGGTTTACAGTTTAACATTTGCGTTTAAGCTTTAGGTCAAGGGTGGGGAACCTGTGACCTGCGTGAACATTTATATGGCCCACATCAGAATGGCTGTCACGTCCCATATTAAAGCACAACATCACGTCAAACCATAGCTCCATTTAAATCAAATGGATATTGATAAGAGGTACTTAGTAACTAAGTAAGTTACTAGTTAGATATTTAGGGTAATAGGTCAAAAGAAGTCACTCGTNCTCATAGGCCTAGTTACTTTAGACAAGATAGTGGAAGTGGTAAAATTTTAGTATAAAATTGATTTATTTTGCGGCTCGTCAGTGATTATGCACAATTCATGCGTCCCATTATTAAAATAGGTTTCCCAACTGTGGTTTAGGTTCATGGTTAACCATTAGGGTTTAGGTTTTGGGTTTTACATCAGATCATGTCATAAGGACAGTACACTAAAGTTTTTGTTGCCATCCTGATAATCAGTGGCCAGTGCAGTTTCTCGTCCTTCAGGATTTTGGAAGAACTTAGTGCAACCGTGACCANGTGTGTAAAGAAATATGGCTTGTGACGTTTATTTTTGCTGGCATGATGAGGCGTTTGTGAGTTTACACAAATGTGAAATAGTTAAGTCTGGACACAGGGTTGGCCCTAGCAGATGCGAGGCCTACTGCAAGACCTGGAGGGGCCCAATGCAAGACCAAGGCGTGGGCCCCTCTGAGCAGCAGTAGTGAATTAATGACGTCATCGTGTTCAGTCAACTGTGTTACAAGTCAATAGTGGTAGAGCGAAGATATATAGGCCTAGTGCAGCACCAACACGAAAATTGAGCACGTTTGCTAACGTTTGAGAAGAANTTTAATAGTTTTGACAAGAGTGTTCTTTGTTAACAATGAAATTTATATAGCGTTTCTACTGAATTCTCAAGCGCAAGGTGTATCTGGCAAATATGAACAATCTACCCAAACACCATGGCGCGGGGCCCAATGCAGCTGCATCGGCTTAAGGCCGGCCCTGCTTGGACAGCAACTATTCATGCTTGATCTTTCACATAGGTATCATTTTGATTGCATTTCACAGCTAATCTAAGAATATATCGTACTTTCTTGCCATCGGTTGCCTATCAGTATACGAATATGCAGTAATGACACTTCCAAATCCATGGTATGCATCATGAATCGCAATTAATACAGCCTAATTAGAAAGATCTGGGACAAGTGCTAGGCTTCTGGCTTACAAATTTCCCAAACGACGGCAGTGCAAACTTTTGCACTTTGGTGACATTCCAAAGGAAAACACATTTCACATTTCATCGCCGAAACCTCCACTGCCGAAACGTCCATCGCCGAACTGTCCCATTCCATATTTACAACATCGCCATCTTTGATAGACAGCACTCCACAGACGCAGTAGTGCAGCTGATTGTCAGCTTCGATTTTATAAGTGTATGTAGCACAGCTCTCATCGCTGTGTGGCTGACATTTTCTGAATGTTCGATAAGCTAAGTATCTTTTCAGCACCATGTTCCTAAGAACAAACATCGATTGTGATGTAATAAATGCGCTGTAACCAACAGCGATGATAATTTGGAAATCTATCTTTCTCGTGTGTTTCGACAATGAGATCAATACCACTATCTGTTCTAAATAGTTAGTTGCGCTAGGCTACTAGCCCTCATAGACGTAGCCAGGAAGGCCGTAGCCCCCTCAACCTTTTGGAAAACATAGTCATTTTGTGCTTTGAGAGGTATTTTTGCAAACAAAACAGTGTTATTCGCCTAAAATCAAACATTTTGCCCCCCCAATTTTTGGGCTGGCTATGCCACTGCTAGCCATACTAATCAAGTTTGATTGATTGGATTTTAGGTAGACCTCAATCGATAAGGCTTTTTTGGGCCGATGTTGTTATGTTTCATTCCCGATGACCGATATTTTGCAACACTCAAACCACAGTTGAAAGACAATACTTCGGTGCAATGAAGAAGCGTATAACATGGAATTCTGCGCAAACCTGGGTCACTAAGATAGTAAAAAATCACGGCCTTGTTCATAGGCAGCCCAGAGACTAGCATTGGACTGCACTTAAATTGACTTGATCTGGACTGCGACAAATTTTGCTGAATTTGGATTGGATCCGGATGGGAAATTTCCTCAAAATTTAGGATTAATACCGGATTTGGACTGAGTCAATGGGAAATAATTGCGTAATTTTTGTGGTTGAAAAGGCATATTTTGTTCATTTTATAGACTTTTTTTAACTTGGATTTCAAAAGTTTTAGACCTTTTGGACTTTCATGGTTGGTCTTGGACTGAGTTGCAAGAATTTTTTCAGGACAGGCAAATTATGACAGTCTGCTCATCTCTGAGGCAGCCATCTGCTTACCGTGCAAACCTTGGGAGCGAATGTTACGTCATAGACCGGTTTATTGGGACGATTGCGGAGTGGTCTGAATATTGCATACTACTCGATGCAGTTTGAGGGCAGCACGTCATAAGGAGCAGTACAGAGAATTTGCGTTAAATAATCATAGATGCAGTAGCAACTCGGTTTCTGAACACTCTGTGCAAAAAACTAGCGTAGCGGCTTTTATGAGCAAGTATTGTCAATATACTGTATATCGGCAGAATTTTGCCGATATAATACTTTAACAACATCGCAAAATTCATGGGTCATTTTCTAGTCTTAGAGTAAGTACAGTTTTATGCTGAAAAGTGATATCAAAAGCTGCTCTTCTGCGACAGACCCCTTTTTTCCAGGCTAGATGTGCCACTGCTTCAGAGTAATGTGTTTTGATTGTCTGATCAAATTAACTGTTCGAATACAGTAAATGTATATTGCTACAGCACATTATGTAAACTACTTAGTTATTTAAAAATGTTGGTCTAAATGTAACTTCGTGCTCTGTGATAAATTTCCTAAAATATAAATCTATGTGGGACAGCACCAAATGTTTAACTGCAACACATGCAGTGAATTCACTTGAATGTGCTGCAGCAATAATAGTACAGTTGTAATGGAGGTGTGCATCATGTTGCTTCTAATTTTTTCTTTTTAATGTATGGATCTAATGTCGTCAAGATGATTTTAATGGAACATGTTTATCTGATTTGTGTTTGCACAAATGGAGGTTTTTGATAAATGTGATTTCCATATTATATTTGCACATCAAGATTGGGACAACTAGGTTTTGCAATTTAGCTTATTTGTGTACTATATAGTTTTCTCTGTTACAATGAAGATTAATGCTTTGCATGGTATCAGTTTGGTTACAGCTGTCATTGAAACGCTGTTTTTTGGTGGGATTATTTTTGGTTGGTCTTCATTAAGCTATGTCTTGCAGTCTGAAAACTACTTTGGTTACCTATGTTCTGACAGTGAATCAGTGAACAACTTACATTCTGCAAACAGCACGTTTAAAGAAGATTTTTCAAATGCCACATCTGCACTTTTCACGCTTTCTTCAAATGCTGGCACAACTGTTCCAACTAATATTGGGTGCAAAGAAAGAGATGAAATGCTTCAGTTGGTATTTACAATCGCAAGTGTTGCTCTTTCCTTTTCTACATTGCCGAATGGATTCATGTTTGACAAATTTGGAACGTGGGTATCCAGAGTAATTGCTATTCTTCTTTTCACATGTGGCTGTGTGCTTATGGCATTTTCATCAATGCCAAATTCTTGGTTCCTTTTCCCAGCAATGTGTTGTTTCTCCATTGGTGGTATCGTACTGTTGTTGACAAATATGCAGTTGGGAAATTTGTTTGGTTCTACTCGTTCATCAATCATAACTTTACTGAGTGGTGCATTGGACTCATCATCATTTGTTTTTTTACTTGTGAAGCTTGCCTATGAGAGTGGCATATCATTAAGTACCATTTTTCAGTTCATAGCTATGTGTACAATATTTCAATGGCTGCGAACCATACTTGTAATGCCTAAAATGCATATCCCATTTCCTTTGCCAACAGGTGGCTTTAAGTTTGGTCTATATGACTGCACAGCTCCAAGGAAAAAGGATTTGAAAAAACTGAACCTAAGAGAAAGCCCATCTGACACTGCTGATGAAATGGTTAATGCAGTGATTGTCAAGCAATCCTTTTCATCTTGCATATGCACCTTAAAATTTTGGACCAATACCATGCACTTCAGTCTTTTGCAGTTAAGAAACTATTTTTTTCTTGGTACATTTGTGACTTGGATGGCTGAACTATTGCCTGATGATAACACTGCTCTTGGAAAGTACATAAATGCATTTGGAATATGTCAGTTTTTTGGTGTTGTAACTGCTCCCTTGAATGGATTTCTGATTGATGGAATGAAGCATTGGTTTTCCAAGTACTCTAATGTGGACAAAATCAGTTCTGCTAAAGCCATTGCTGTATCTGCTTTCACAACGTCAACTTTAGCTGTTCTGTTTTCAATAACTGTTGCAATTCCAAATGCTGGATTGCAGTATGTATCATTTGTTTTGCAAGTCATATTTAGATCATTTTTATATGGGGGCAATGCAAGTTTTGTTGCATTTTCTTTTCCTGTTGAGCATTTTGGTTCATTGTATGGGGCAACAATGACTATTGCTGGTATCTTAGTGTTAGTTCAATTTCCATTATTTAGTCTAGTCCTCCGCGTCTTCAAAAAAGACTTTCTTCCTATGAATGTAGCTTTCATTGTTGTATGTGCTTCAACATATATCCACCCTGCTTTGCTGTTTTTTAGAAGTCGTGAAAAGAGTAAGCAAACAAATGCAGAGGCCCAAGAGTTGCAGATGTTAGCACCTGATCTGATGTAAAGATTAAATGCAGTTCTTCTGCTGGAAGATTGTATTGGTGTGAAGTTATTTGATGAAATCAGGCATTATTTTGATTATGTTCACTATTGTATCTAATATCTGATAAATGCAGAACAGTAAAGCTCACAAGTTCATGTTTAAATCTCCAGTTTCTCAGTTCATGTTCAGATGTTGTTCACAGGGTGGGATTCATCACGGAGATATTTTGCAGAGTTTATTGATAATGTAGCTATTGCTGTATGAAGACTGAAAACAAGAATTTGGTTGATGTATGCAATCAGGTTCATTCTTTTGATAATGTGTTATTATTACCAATGATACTTCTTGTCTGAAGAAGAACATATGTCATTATGAATTATGACCCTGTGGATGACTGTTTCACCTGCAATGACTAAAAAATACTGTTTTAATGTGCATGCTTTAATTTGTTTTTATGTTTGTCCATATGTGGCAGTGGTGCTCAAACTTTTTGGCTCGTGGACCACATTTGTCTTTCAGAAACCCTTCGCGGGCCACAAGAATTAATAATCTCAATACAAATTCTCTAAAAAATTATCTTAACACACCAAGTGCTGGTTGTCTGGAAACTTGCCCAAATACAGGCCGCCGGCCCATGGTATAAACGTGGCCGGCGTATGATATACTCATACTTCACTTCAAATGCCAACCATTGAGTGCCGGGTCATATGTTTTCTTCTATAAAGTATGAACATTTCGTACAAGTCTCTAGCAACCAGAAACATGTATTTATAATGTTCGCTGACGTACAGTGTGGTCAGGAGAGCATTTCGAAGCAACCATGGTATATTTTGCCTGCAGTCAATCGTGGTTTTGCCTGCAGTCACGCACGCCTTTCGCAGAGTGCAGAAATAAGATCGGCCTGCTGTAACCATGTGGCTGATTGTCTCATCACATTGCATTTCATTGGGAGTGGTGTTTAATGTAATGTGGATAAACAATCACTCAGAAATTTTCTTACTGAGTTAAAACGTATGATGTAGAGATTTGATTTTTGCTTGAGCATAAATATTTTTTTCGACAGCAAGTAACTGCTTCAGCCGTGTGTTCAATGCTGCTTCACTAACATTCGCTCTTGGCAGATTTCAAATGACCTGTTTGTGTAAAGCATTTGTGAACGCATGCCAATGCAGAGTGCATAAATAATTACTCAAAAACTTTTTTACCGAGTTAAAACATATTATGTAGAGATTTGACAATTTTTGCTTGAGCATAAATACTTTTTTCGACAGCAAGTAAATGCTTCAGCCATGTGTTCGATGTTGCTTCACAAACATTCGTTCTTGGCAGATTTCAAATGAGCCGTTAGTGTAAAGCATTTGTGAACGCATGCCAGTGTGATGTGGATAAAAAATTAGTGTGAGGTGAACATTATGTAAAAAGTTGACAGTTTTGGCTGCTACAAAATTGTTTTATTTTCTACAACAAGTAACTGCTGGAGCCGTCTGTTCCGCTGCTTCAAAAATATCCGCACTTGGCAATTAAACCTGTTTCATAGACATTCGCAATTGGCAGTCTTCAAACGGCCCGTTAGCGCAAAACCTTTGTGAGGCAGGAAGGGCATCACGAAGAATAACACCCGTTGATTTGCGAAAAAGCTGTAATTCAGTGATCGCGACTTGTGATCTTTTTGCTGCTTCCCAACAATACATATCAATGGAGATTTAGAGTTCAACAGAGAACAATAAAGGTTGACTGCCAACAATAGCTTGCATTACACCCTTGCCGCTCGTCCTTTCTCATCACAACAACGCCAAGCACCTGAATGTGCGTGCATAACTTTTTCACAAATCTCAAATCATATTTACGACCAGCTGATAAAAATGTTGTAGTTTTTTTCTTCTCGTTTCATGCACTACCATCTTGACACGCGGCTACTACAAGGTAATCACAACATGTTCTGTGATATTCACATTTTTTCTGCAACAACAACAACAGCAGAAGCGTTACATTTCAGCATCCAAGAGCTCTATTATTGTTGAATGCTCAGCCCACGTGCAAGTAAAATTTTGTGTTCTTTTGTGCAAAGAAAATTTTATGTGGCTTTTTCATGCAAAAAAAAATTTTGCGTGTTTTTTCATTGTACAATGTGTGTAATAATTTTTTTCATAGTTCAGTTAGTGCAACGTTTTAGTCATTTAATCGAAACCAAACAGTTATTTAGCGATCGGCAAAAACAGCTGAACGCATGTGCGTTTTCAGACGGAGTCGAAAAGCAGAAATGCTGTGTAGAACCAGGTGCTATAAAAACTGTTATAACTCTTCTCTACAATTTTTTAATTCAAAACTTGGCAGGATGCTTTGTAACAGCTATAGCAACCGTTTCTGTGGTTTTTACATTTTGCCATTGTTGGAATAGGTGCAATACGTTTTCAAAGTCAAAAACAGACAATCCAACCTTGTTTCAGGGTGTTTTTTCTCTCCAGTTGAAGTGGAAAAATTATTTGATTTCGATTTTCATAAACTACACAATACGCCTAACGTTTTTGTGCAGAATTTGGGTTTCTATCGTGCAAGGTTTTCCATCCAGAGCCTTTTTAAAACAACGACTTCCCCACTAAAGTGCCAGCGCGAAAACCATACCGGCGTTCTAGCATCAGACAGCAGCCACGAATATACTATGATCTGGCGGTCAATTAGTTAAATGATAAAAGTGTTAAGTTTTCTTTCCAATGAAAATTGCTTCACGGGCCACGGTTTGAGCACCACTGATATATGGTAAGCATTTATAAACTATCAAACTGGTTTAATATTTTACCTGGCATATGGTGTGAAAAAAGACTCAACACTGTATCTCAAATGTGTGTGGCAAATTTTGTGTAAAAATGTGGCCACATGGTTAACACAATTTTAACAATATTTAATCCTTTTCATTCCATTATGTGGTATAGAAACATTAACACTTTGACGTCCGGGTTAATTCAAGCAGTTTACAAAAAAACAGCTGGATCGCACGTGGCTTTGCGCGGGAATATCTCCACTCCTGTACGGGTTACGGACCTGGTCGAAGTGTCAAAAGACGTGGCAAGTCTTGTAGTTTGCACTCAAAGAAAATTTTTGGTTGGGGGATGCAGTTTTTTGTGAGTGACGTCATAAGTGGAGGACTTTTTGGCCAACTTCACCTGGTCTGGGCGCCAACTGTTAGATGGTAGTATTTCGCTGAAGTTTTTATTGGAAACTAGGCAGCAATCTGACTCTTTTGATACTTTGGATGAAATGCTGCGGTTTCAGGTTCAAAAGTTATGATCTAAATTAATCAAATTTTTTACTAATTAGTTAATTACATAGTTAATGTTTATTTAAGATCATAACTTTTGAACCAGAAACACTAGAAAGTCGATCAAAGGCTCAAAAGACTAGGGCTCGAGCCTAGTTTCCAATGAAAACTTCAGCGAAATACTTTGGCCTAGCGTTTGGACCCTAGGCCAGGCAACATGAGCTAAAATATCCCAAAAACTACTTCACTTATGACGTCACTCACAAAAAATCTGCAACCTCCAACCAAAAAAATTTTTTTCGAGTAGAGACTAGAAGACTGGCCGATTTGCTTGAGCCCTTGAACAACTCTCTGGCGCAATCAGTGGGAGGAGCTAGAGCGTTGGTAAGGCAACTGACAACTGCTGGTTTTAGGCTGATTTCAAAGTACGAATATATTGTATGCCGGCTTTCACAGTGTTAAGAATGGTATTATTGTTGCAACCACTCAGTTGGCACAGCGTCGCATGCATGATGCTTCCGGAAGTGGAACAAAATGTGCACTAATAATAGTGCCTATAACTGATGTTAACAATTTTATTGTACTGTCACACTACCATTTCTGCAATGTATGAGTTACAAAGATGTCAACAATGTTATCGTACTGTCGTCACACTACCATTTCCGCGATGTACTGTGTTCCTTTTCAAGATTGCTGTTCATTTGAAGCAAGGGTATACTGGGAATATGATTAAAAACGTTACCAGAAGATGAAGTAGGTAATTTCTGGCATTTGTAGGACTGTTCTTTTCTGCAGCAAAACTGCTGCAGATTCACCAACTTTTTAAAACAACATTAACTTGATGTAAACTTGAAAGTAAAGAATGCTGCAGTATGTATGTGTTAAATCATGCAAGGTAATAGGAAATATATTTACAGAATTGATTTTTTTGCTCATCTTGCTGTCATGATACATTGTTTCAATTTGTGCTCACAGTGACCTTAATTTTAAGCAAAAACTCCAGGCACTTCAGCTATTCGTAGGTTTTAAAATGGTAGAGTGACAGTTACTGTTGTAGGTATAAGAATTCTTTTTTATTTTTAACCTCAAACATTTCCAAAATTTTATAATATGGTCATTTTAGAGCTTCAATGAGATTTTAACAATGTATCACCAAGTTTCAACAGCTGCTGACGTTTGGTGCAACATATGATAGATAGACAGGCAAATTCAGATCATAGATGTAGGGCTCCAAGATTTGCCTGAGCTTTTAATAGGTAGGTGGTGTTTGTGTGAAACAATAGATAAAATTATGATGTGAAGACATGGAAGCTTCCAGTAAAAACACTATTGGTGTGCACACACCCCCAAGGTTTGTCAGCAAACTGTTTTTCGTTGATGAGTCAGAACTTGGAAAATCAAAATTGATTCTCTTTTAATGTTGGCTAATTTGAAGGCATGTTGATTTGTGTGTGTTGCTTACATATAGCTGTAATTTGCGTGCTGCATTGAAAGGATATTGTATCTAACACAATTTAAATTTTTTGTGAGCTACCTGTTTATTTATTGTAAGCAATATGATGTTGAAAACCTTTCACTGTTTTGTTAATGTACTGTATGTTTTTTATGTTTGTTGGACTTGTAGTATAGTGTGTACAGATGTTAACTTAAGCTGGTTCATTTCTCTGTATTGCATCAATGCAAGTATGTGTTTGTATAAGCATCACGAAGGGCAGTGTTAGGCTATTCTTGACCCAATATATGCAAAACTGAAAAGCAATCAAGAATTCATCAACAGGTTGGTGCTATGTTTCTTTTTGAGTTTTTGGTAATTTGCTTTGTTTTCCAATCTAGTTCGTGTATGCTACTTTGTATTGTAATGTGCATTGCAATTTATTGTTGAAACTGGCTGCATTGCAAAAGTTCATTTTCAGCATGACTGACTTAATTGCACCGTGTGACACGATTTGGGTGTATCAATTTCGTATTGTGTTGCTTGGTGACTCCACTGTTGGAAAATCAGCACTGATCAGAAGGTTTTCAGATGGATGCTTCTTGGAGGTGTGTATATGGATGATTTTATTCTTTTCCTGGTGCAATTACAAATAATAGAATCTGCAACCACCAAGTTGTATTTGTTGCTTGGGTACGAAAATGGTGAATCAATATATAGCTTGTTGTTGATGAAAAATGCTGCAACAGAACTTAATCCTTGAAAATAAATTACTTGAATTCAAAAGGAAGTTTTTGTCAATTTTTTAAAGCTATTTTTTAACCGAAATTGAAGCGATATATAAACAGTGTGTTGCAAATTGCCAACATAGCTCTACTAACAACAGATAACTTGCACAGCAGCATTGACCTTACAACCAAAATACATAAAGGCGTGTCAATGTTCAGTTAATAGGTGTGTAAACACCCTCTCAAATTTTCAGCTTCACAGAATGTAACATCTTTCAGTCGCAATCAGACTAGTTACTACAATTTTCGTGGCATTTTATAGTGTGGCACTGATACACTTCACACTGTCAGTACAAGTCAAGGTAACTACAGCCTTGATCTACTACATTTGTATTAAAGTCTTAATTTTACTTTATTTCAGTTTTTAAGGTGTTTTAGGGGCCCAATTCGGGTCCTTAGAATCAGAGAAAATTTTCAAGAGAAGTATCTATGGAATTTAGTCGGAAATTTTTCGGGTCCCTACAGGTCCATACTGGGTACCTATTATTTTCCTTGAAAAAAAATGCTTTATTTTGTGAAACAAAACGTAAGTTATCAATTCTTGTTTTTTCAAGGTGTCGGATCCGACCGTGGGGGTTGATTTTTACAGTCGGCTAGTCGAGATTGCACCGGGAACAAGAGTCAAACTGCAAATTTGGGATACGGCAGGCCAAGAAAGGTTCAGGTCAGAAAACGCGATGTGCTGGCACGTCACGTTTTTTGTATAGTGCGGATTTAAAGCGAGCAAAAGTAATGCAAATTGTGTACTTTTTACACGATAAAATGAGCAGCAAGTAGGTGTTAACGCGAAACGCGTGAATTGCACCGGCGAAAGTAATGATACATCAAACCAGCTGTGTCCAAACCGCGGCCTGGTCGAAGGTTTTGTGCGGTCCACTAAGCTTTCTGTTATTATGCATGAAAATACAATGATAGCCTGTCATGATATTGATAATCCTAACACCGGCATTCTCGATGTAATGGTTCTTAGTGCCTGTTTGTCATGTACTGTGCACTGTACTGGCATATTTCCACGTGTCCACTGACACCCCGATGCAAAACTGATTTTTACTCATGTGTTCTTCTGCACCAAACTGATTTCTAACTGCCCTTGTTGTTCCATTAACACTAAACTTGCCTGTGGTATCGCAGTTTCGGAGTGATTAAATGCACCACACAATCGTTATCATTGCAGTTGTTATTCGAAAGCTTTGAGTAGCTTTAAACTGAACTTCGGTTTGTTGAAATGAAAGCAATTCGTTCAATGTGTGACCCTCAAAGATAGCGACATAATAAATTTTGGCCCAGCAAGGCTTGTCGGTTGGACATATAGCTGCGGTGAACTTACGGGTAGAGACTTCAAGTATTGGCAAACGATGTTGGTTGGGGGGAAGCTTTGCTGCAAGACACATTCCTGTGGAATCGATACCAAAAAAGTCCTTGACTCCTTTTTTGTTGGTGCTATGACTCCAACTCTAAATATTAACCAACGCCGTGGGATCTGTGCGGGAGCGCACAGAACACTCAACGATTAACAGCAGTATACTCGTAAAACCCACTAGCAGCAAATGCTCTCCCCAGCATGACAGCTGGTAGTGGCCTGGAAGTCGACCACACTGGGCATTACGGTCACGTACGTGTGACGAAAGGATAGATGCTAATTTTTTTTGATCAGTAGATCAATCTGCAGTAATTCCTAGGTGGTAGTGCTTACTAAGAGCTGAAGCCCTAAACAAAATATTTTCAAAGTGTCTAGCGAACCTGCAAAGTGAAAAGATTTGCCTTTGAGCGATTAAGTGCATGTGAGGATAGAAAGCACGATGCCGCAGAAACTAGTTCCAAATACATTTTGACGTATCGCAATCATAAGTTTAATGGATATGGAAAACGAACGAAAAATTCATAAAAATCATGGCAACAATATCAATTCGTCAAGGAAACGCCCAACAGAGTTACAGTGTTATGCCATGAAATCCCAACTAAAGCTTGACCAACATGCATATTTTTGAACCGATATTTTTGCTTTGCTGAAACCACGGTTACAGGACTAAACCAACTCGCAAGAGAATGGCAATAGCTTGCAATGAAGAAACGCACGACAAAGTGTTTACATTTCCGCAAAATAATGATTTATTATTGCAATTGAAAAGCGGCGATGAAGAACCGTACAACACGGATTTCCGCGCAAACGTCATACCTAAAACAGACAAACATCACAGCGCAGGCTGTTCTTTATTCCCTGTCTATCATATGCATACCGCAAAAAAAACACGAGCGCATGTTACTTCATAAACCATTTTATTTAAGGGACAATGTCCATATAAGGGTGTATTCATTTAGTCACTAATTAAGTTGTCAGACGGCTGCCCACCGAAAGGAACAGGGCAGAGAATAAGGGTTAACACAGAGATGAAGTACAAACTTCGGCTTCCGAACGCTCAGAACAAAACAGTAGCGTAGCCGTAGTGGATGCATCATTGCCGGTACGTGTCGGCATGACGATGTATCGATCAAGCTCGTTATGAATCATAATGCGCTTTGCGCCCGAGTCAGCCGATGCACATTCCCGGCTTCAGGGTCTGTTGACAATCACATTTTCTAGAGCAAATAGCATAGCTTAAAACACGTATATCGAATGTAATCGCACAAAACTGTCTGGCAAATTCGATATGCGATTAACCGATTTCGTCTGTACTGCAAATTTCCAGTGCAATCAAAAATCTGTCGCAGCCAGGACAATTTCACAGACTCCGACTCTGGGTTCATTTTTTCGCTGATATATTTCGGCCATTTGTCCCATGTTAAAATTAAAACTCGTCGTAGCGGTATTCACTAGCTTACCTTTTCAGACATTATGACCGAATTGCAGTAATTTTGTCTGGTCATTTAAAAAAAAATTCAGAACCCAGTTCCGACTTCACTGACCAAAAAGTCCTTCGACTCCACAGCCCTGCAAGTCGTGCTTTAAATTCCGCAACGAGTTTTCTGTTGCCGCTCGAGGTGCTCAGCGATAAAATTACCGCCGCTGCACCAATGGCCATTCGTCTCCGAGTGAAAGTGAGAAATCGAAAGAGCGTCCGCAATTGAAACAAATCAAATGCGCTCTGCTTGCAATTGCAGGTCTATCACGCAATCGTACTATCGCAACTCGGTCGGAGCGCTGCTGGTCTTCGACGTCACCAATCGAGACAGCTTCGAACATCTGTTGTCCTGGGCGAACGAGGCGCGCACGCACGTCGTGCCGCGGCACCTTTCCTTCGTACTTGTCGGACAGAAATGCGATCTTGAAAATCGAAGGAAGGTGCGTGTTGCATCTGCCCTGCTGGTCAAGTGTCCTGTCTTGGCGAGCTTTTCCCTTTGTCTCATGTGCGCTTCGTCAGTAAATCTATGCATAGATCGAAACATTGCACGATTGGATGTCATGCGTGGGCATCTTCTAGAAAGAATTTTCAATCCAGTTCAGAGTCTACCCAGATCTTTATTGATATTTGGCGGTAGTAGTAGATTCATGTGTTTCGTTGCATTGCGTTTGATGATAATCCATAAATTGCTAACACCTGGTCAAGTGTTTTGCAAGGGTAAAAAAATTGAGGTTGAGAGTGTGGTCCAAACATCGCTTGTACATTAAACTTAATGTAACTTCATTGCTGTGTCACCTTTAAAACTTTGTTTTAGTGCGTGTTGCATCAAAGGCCGAACCTTGTTTTTGCAAACTTTAGGTCAGTGGTTCCCAAAGTATGGGTCGCGCCGAGGCGATAATTTTCCAGACTTGATCTTTTCACACTCATATTCAAGATTGATATAAATTTACTTATAACATGTTAAACATTATAGTGCCTGTATTTGACCTGGCTAGGTCATTCGGAAAAGTCAAGTCTAGAAAAGATCTAGCAAAAGTCTGGAAGTTGAATATTTTGTCGTATCAAATCCTCCTCAAAAATAAGTTCAACCATTGTTTTCTCGGCACTGTCGGAAGAAAAATAGACCAGACCCATTCGTTTATGACTCATTCTCAAGTTTGCTTTTGTTTAACGCTCGTAACTACTGCTGGACTAAACTAAGCAAGGCCTATACATCCAGATTATTATCGTCCTCACATCTTTAAAAACTGAGTAAGTTTTGGGAAAAAATGCATTATCACACTGTTTGACGTTACGCTAAGGACGGGATGTGTTCACTTGCCGTCGCTTTGTCGGACACTTCGAATCAAACTTGGAAATTGGATTCTCATCTTAGAAAAACTGCATAGACGCATATTGAAATTGTAGCGAATGCCCGGTGCCGTTAACCAATCTCACTATCAATACGACGGTTCCGTTTGTATTCATGCAGTGAATAAGGGCGCAGTGCAGTGAATAGTTTTTCGTCATGCACAATGCGCTGACCAGTTGCGTGTTCATTGAGTTTAATACGGTCGAACCACGTGACAATTTTGTCTAGTTTATGGCCAACTGCAAAATAATCAAAAGCGTTTTTCAAATCCTGAAGTTTACTTCAGATCACGCTTTGATTGCTAAGGCTGAAGCGTTTCAACCCTAGTTTGTTTTAACGGTCAATATAGAGTTGAAGATGTATCCTTACATTAAAAGCAGCAATTAAAACATCTAGGTTTGCCGCAAGCTTTCGAGGAATCAGCCAACTGGGTTCTGCTCTCATGGCTTTGCAATGATTCCGACACGCTCATATCTTTTTTCAAGCAACTAGTCTCCACAAAGGTGATGAATTCTAATCAGTCCGCAAAATTTTTAAATAAGAAATCGATTCCACGTAACGCTACGCATCCTCTGCCCTGACATCTGCAAGCAATGCTAACAGGTGAAATGTTGAAGGACTAAAGCAAGAACAGAGAAATGCATGTAAAAGGTCTTTGATAAATTTGAATTAAAACAACGGCAGATTTAAAAAGTGACCCTGACTAGACATAAACTGAAACGGTGACGCGCGACCCTGTTAGTCCAAGAAATCAGCTCAAAGGTCATCCACACTACAGGCATCATGACATTTCGCAGTGTTTGTACGACAGCGTTTGCACGCAGGTAGTAAAATCAGTGATTTATGTCCATCAGCGATGTGCAGACTTATGAGTCATTGTACAGTGAAGCTAGTGCCATGGGCGTCGGAACGGGGGACAGGGGGGCCTTGTCCCCCCTGGATTTTGAAAATTTCAGCAAAAAAGGTTGTTTTCTTAGTGTCGAGTGCGAAAAAACAAATTTCAGCACTTTCGGCCCCCCCAAGAAAATCTTTTAAAAAATCTACTAGTGGCCACCCCGTTGAAAAAATCCTTCCGACGCCCATGGTTGTGCGTGACGTTGAAACACAAAACACTTGCGCTTGGACACAACGTTGCGTTTCGATGAGAACCCAGTTGACTGGCACGTGCGCAATGTGTAAGTACACGTTTCACATCCGTAAGAACACGTAAATATTTACGTACGCATCTTGAGCTTTTTTAGCAGTCTAACCGAAAATGACTGCATTCGTGACAATGACGTGGAAATATTTCGTTCCAAATATATACGACTGGCAATGAGCAAGAAGATTCTTTCATCAGCGATTGGCTATTTTGCAGGCACACGCACTCTGGTTAAAAATTTGCTAATGCAGAAGAATGTTAGAGCGGTTGGCAATTGCGACGGCGATGCACATAGCGCGCTGTCGGGAAGTGCTTCAAAAACGCAGCTGCGCGCCAGCAACAATAGAGTGAACCTGGTCCAGAAGGGGATTTCTTTTGTTGCTTCCTGCTGCATCAGCGTACGTGGCATTCTTACCGTTGCGTGTTTGCAACTCCCATTAAAAGCCGCAACTAAACTGGTGGCCAGTGCGGGACGGGCTGTTGATCGTTGCGGCTGTCGTTCCCACGCATTGCATGGGAAAAGCCTGGAACGAGGCGGGAGGAATGTGGCGGCGCATCGCGTCACATGCCCAGAGCCAATGACATAGAAAAGAGAAACACCAAACGATTTTAGGGTGAACTTGTTCGAGCGGGTATCTCTGTTGTTGCTTGCCCTCTGCACTAGCCCAGCGGACTTGCGGTTCTTTCCGTTGC
>JGI24159J19872_10004624_pt1 | contig 17583 bp, 9 predicted proteins | sample Ectturendosymbi4_FD_19872 | JGI IMG/M metagenome (IMG submission 19872) | reverse complement strand
TCAAACTGTCATCAAACCTCAAAGCAAATTGCTATGGGTGCCGTAAATTATTATTCTTTTCTGTAGGGTGCCGCAAGCCTAAAAAGGTTGGGAAACACTGCATTAGTACATAGCACATAAAGGCATGTTTGTCAAAGTAATTTATGTTCTGTATTAATTTTTTGACCAGAAATTCATTACTTCCTGACTTCCTTTATTTTCTAATTGAATTTTCAGATGTATTTCAATGACTTGTTCATCAAACTTAGTGCCGATCTGGTAGTGTGTAGGATTATAAGTTGCAAAGTTTTTCAGCAGGTTGTCTGCTCTTTCAATATGGCAAGTGCAAATTTATATTGATCAAACTTACGAGGCATCTGCGGAGTCATGGTTTTAGATAAGAATGTTGCAAAATTTTCATCAGAAATGTTCTGTTGGATTCCCATTCATCATACTAAGTTTTATTTTCAACCTGCTAGAACAGGGATTCCCAACCTTTTTCTGACCAGATACCCCTTCATCATTTCGACATCTGAGCATGTACTCCTAAAATTTCATATGACAAAAAAGCTGAGTATAACTACAAAAGCCATTTAATTTTTAATCTAACTTTTAGATTTTTAGAACTGTAAAGGTAGACTCCATTTTTATGTCTCAAATTTAATTTGTGGCAGCTGTTTAAAATTCAAACTGTGTAAAAAATATATATATTCAATGATATACATATAAACATTTTCTCTTCTATTGATAACCTTAAATGCACTTATGTACCCCTTCAGATGGGCAAATGTACACCTAGGGGTACATGTGCCCCAAGTTAGGAACCCTTGTGTTAGAACAATGCTGTACAGCTGCCAGTTAAGTCAATGCATGTGGAAATACAAGGAGAAACTATGCCTTTCAAGTTGTGATCAAGCATGCAGTAAACTGTTTTGACTAAAGAACCTGTCAATTAGAACAGACAAATGGTAACTTGTGCATTGGTTATAAATCAAAACATATTGTGGGAAGAAGAGCTGCACTAGTGCAGTAAAGCTATACGGAAAATCGGACTTCGTCAGGTTTTCCGGAGCATTGCGTTTACTGTCTGGACGTCTGGTGCGGTTGAGGATTTACCTTGTGGTGCTAATGATCCTGTTGTAATACATGAAATTGTTCTGGTAAGATGTAAGATTCAATTCCTATAGGGACCCTGGTAAAGCAACTGTGGTTTTATCTAAATGGGAAAGGAACCGTGCCAAGTCATAAACTGATACCACATGAAGGTCTAGCAGCACAAGTGCTCTCTGTCCAGACGAACTACTTGGGGCGTTGTTGAGGCGTTGCCTGCTGTTACTCTAAACGGCGGTAAAAACCTTGTCTGGTTGTGGAATAGCTGCAATGCAACCGTCGTCATTTGCTGGCAGACAGTTCGTCACGTTCATCTTGCATAGATGCTAATAACCACGCAATATATGCTCCCTAAAAACCTAACAAGCTTGCGCGTTTACTAATAGATTTCTTTGAAGATATAGCACTTTCCTCAGATTTTGACCAAAAATGTGCTTACCGCGCGTGATGTTACTGTTGCATCGCACCTAGTTGGCACGCCAAGTCTTACGTCCTTTGTGTTGAAATAACATACGTTTGGCTGTGTCCAGACCGTGTCATTATTTTTGATACAACCGGGATGCCACACCACTGAAAACGCGTACTTTTAGGTCACTGCGTGTTGTAAGTTTTTTCGTTTCTGTCACTACGTTTCTTTACTGCAAATATGCATTTTTTGCTTGGGGTAAGACCCAGGTGAAACCGAGCATCCGTCGTTTTCCTATTCCACAATCAAGCAATCGTGAAGATCGACACCAGGAATCTTACTCTTTGGTGCAGCTACGCGTTGGCTTGGTTTACCACGTTCTTGCGCACGTGGCAAACATGACCTGTTCGAAAGTACTCTTTTTTATTTGTTTCGTCCGCTGCACTGATTATCAAGCTCCATTTCGAAACAAGTGTCCACCGAACAACGTCCTGTTTTACCCATTCGCGCAACGATCAGCACAAAACACGTGCTTTTTTCCAATGTCTTTAAAGTTATCTAGTGATCGCGTCATCACGAACTGAGATGACGCGTGATTTTCTGCCAAGCTGACGTGACAATCGCCCGCGGCAAAGAGCGAACAACCAGGGCAACCACCACTACGCGTGATGTTTACTCATCACTTGTAGAGACCTGATTTGCCTTTGTGCTCACACTGCGAAGAACAGAACCTCATTTTCTTTTTCCCAAGCTGTTTTGGTTATGTAAGAGGTTCGAGTCATTTCCTGAGAAGTTGAACCAGCTATGGTGTAAAACAGGGCGCTACTTCTGAAATGCGAATGACACCCTTTTTTCGATTTGTGTCTTTTTTTAAGCCAGCCTGCAATCTGTACCTAATGTCATTCATTTTAGATGTAAGTTTGCTGCTCATCTTAAAATAACTGCAACGCGTTACGCAATGCTGTTAGTACTCGTGGTACTCCCAAATGTATTTTAATTTAGCTTTATTGTTTTTTAATACCCTTTTTGCTAAATTATTGTTTTTAATACCCTTTTTTGCTATAACCTGTTTTCATCTTTGTTGTATATATTATTAACTTTGGCGTAAGAGAATTTGTTACAGCTGCCTGTTTTTCAGAAATGGAGCTGAACACTCGATGTGTTGTGGACATGGCAGATGATCAAACAGTTCTTTATCCTCCTGATGTCACTGGGAAGCAGTCGGACAAGTGAGTGACCTCTTCATAACTTTCTGTACTCCAGCCACACATGATTTGCGTGCTATTACACCCACCCAACAAAGTTGGTGCTTTCGTTACCGATAGTGGTAACGTGTCAGTGCTGTAACAGTGATTTCCAAGTTTAAAGTTCAGTCTGCCAAACAAAACTTTTCATAAAATGCTGTTCTTTTTGCTGCTCATGTTGTTTCGTAGCGTTTGCCACCAGGTTTCAAATCAAACAAACATGAATAAGCTCTTCTGGTGATTATATTTTATTATCAGCCAACATTTCGCCCACCTATTCACCCAAAACTGTGACAAACCCAAAACTTTTCGTTTCGCTAAATAAAAGTTCGGCAAATGGGTGTTTCTGACGCTGAAACAGATACGTGCAGATTAATTAATTTTAAAACTTAATGTATTTTATTTCATGTGCCAACGTACAACGACAGAAAGCAGACGAAGGTGAGTGATGTATTCTTTAAGAAAGCGATTTCTGCACAGTGATCACTCGTCACGGGTATTGCCAATTTCGGCTATTGTGTCTGGTGAACTGCCGAGCTTATTCTCGTTTTGTTTTGAACTGATGTTTAAGTGTTGACAAACGCTCTTTGCAAGGAGCAGTTATCTATCTGGTAACGGGTGCCCTTTGTGTAGAGTCCTCGCTTTGTCAGTGATGCGTGTCACCGTAAGGGTTACCGTTTCTTTCATGCGCCGTGATGTCACATTTGACATTTATCTGGGTTAATCGCGATTATGCAACTTCTCGCTAAGCTTCACAACAATACGGAGTTGCTGTGTGTAAAGGCTTTCGCCACAAATTGGAACTATACGCTACAAACGGTTTCTGAATTATCCGGTCATTGTGAAATAAATTGGGTCCTGTTAAAGTTTTTGTATGGGATTGGTTTTTGTGACTGTTTTGCCAAGTGAAAAATCACCTTTGTTTGACAGTTGTCGCATTGTTTTCACATAGCTTATTAATAACATGACCTCTGTGTCGGATCATCGTTTGTACTATTGAAAACCACAGACGCAAGTGGTTATTATTAAAATACTTCCTAAGCACTTCATACCACTTGACTCAGACTTTCGCGTTTGATCACTGTTTTTGGTCCATGGACCCGAAAGAGCCGAAGTTCGCCGACCAGGAGCAAGTCTTTGTCTGTCTTGGCAACGAGCTGCTTGACAACGCTTTCTCCGGATACAACGCTTGTATTTTTGCGTACGGTCAAACGGGTAAGCCGTGCATTGCCAAGTGCTTCGTTGTATCACCTGTTCCAACATCCCTGCCTGCCTGCGCTGAACTATCGCGTCATATGGCGCCTTCGCTAATTGCTACCTTGGTCATCCACTTAGCGCGTTGTCTTCTGCGCTGTTTAGGTGTTTCAGCGCATTATTCTTTTCTACGGTGGTGTAGCTAGACACTAAAACAAGCGTGTCTGTATCTTACACCGGCACCTTAGCAGAGCTGATGAACACATCTTGCGAACTGCAGTTGCCACGGTAGTCATTCTACGTTTGTACCCGTCGATGACGTTGATCGTTGTTCTCATCACAAGCACACTTTGATGAGCATTTCAGAATAGCGAATCCGGAAGATTTAGGGTCCTAAACCTATTCGAGTCAAAATGCTAATTTAAACCGGTTAATTAACCGTAGGTTTTAACCGCAGGTAAGGGCATTAGTAACGAACCTGTTCGTGTGCCCGTCGCGTGTGTGACAAACCCAGGAGTTGCTACACTAGTTTTCTTCGTAGCTAATACTCAATACGAGCTAAAGACAAAAAAGAGTTTTTACCGCTCGCACTGCACGTTATGAGCGATTCAAGAAAATAGAAACTACAAGGTATCTGAAGTTCAAAGTTCAACCAAATACTGTTGCCACGCTAGGCCGGTGAAGAACAACGTTTGCCTTTGATAAAGCAATTGGCTTCAAAATATTTCTGCACTCCTGCCGTGTCACCAAATCAAAGAAATATTCTAGAGCTGGCTTAATCGCTACAAAGTTGTGATCTCGTTCAACGGTCAGGTTTTCTGAAAGTCCGAGTCGGGTGGTTCTCAACCTTTATTTATGTGATCGCGACCACCTGGTGTTTCTCTACTATCGCTACGTGCCGCCTATTCCATAAGAACTTATTTAGCTCAAATGTACTTAAATTTATGTGAGTACCAAAACGTACAAATGAATTAACTGAAAACAATTTGATGCGAAAGCTGTAACTGTTTCTTTTCCACAACATGGTCTGTGTGTGGCAGGACCTCACTCACAGCGCATCGCAAATTATGTCCAGGCGCAGCAAGACCGTTCTGGGTTTCGGACTTGGTGCTTATCATGGATATTGGCGGCTAACTTCGCTAAATTTGTTCAAAACAACGACTGTTCAACTTGAAGTCATATTTGATTGTAGGGTATTGCAAGTGCCTGGTAGCTTGAGACGGTTCCAATAATAGAGAGCTGTCCGCGTGCTACCTGGAAAGCCCTCGCATGCTAGTGGTACGCATAAGTTATGAATCACTGCTTTATTATAGTGAACTTCGATAAAATTGTGCGTACATTGTGTTTTGCTGTTGTTGCTCAAAGAAACTTGTCTTCATGCCGGTTTTGCTGCATTGCTGGAAGCCAAAAAGAATCAGAATTGGGACTCGGTTTTCTGGATTCGATTTAGCTGTTGCGCAATAATTCTGGACAGTAAATTATTTTGAATTTCCCATCCCTAAGCACAGCAATCCTCTTCAGTGTTTTTGTACGCATAGGATCCGGCAAGTCGTACACCATGATGGGCAGCCATGAACAGCCGGGTCTTATTCCTCGACTTTGTAATGCGCTATTTCAACGCATTCAAGACGAGACAAAAGACAGTCAGTCCTTCAAAGTTGAAGTCTCGTATATGGAAATTTACAACGAGAAAGTTCGTGATTTGTTGGATCCCAGCGGGTAAGCGTTGATTTTGTCGTGCTGCTAAGTCAACGTGCACACAGATACGTTTTTTTTGGTTCATTGACATGCTCCCGGCTGCTTGCGTCGACATAGTATTGCTGGATACCGAAGTTTTTCCCTGAGCTTTCATTGTGTTAGCAGTGTGTAAATGCTTTCGTTGGCCAGAAATTTGTTTTAAAAAATTTTTGTTGTAGCGTTTTTTCACTTTGCTTACTGCGCTTTCCCGAGCACCGGTCATTGTTTAAAATGCAATCGATGTCGTGATCGCAGTTGCCTTCGCTCAAAATTTTGTAAACAGTGCCGTCAGCCTGAAAGAAAAGAGCGAAACCTCAGCGTTTAGATTCCTATGTTGATGTGTTTTGGTAAAAGATCCCCGCGTCAATGCCCCTTTTCACTTCTGTGTCTACCCGAAAGACCGGCAGCACGTTTTGTGTTACAGCGGTTCACAACAACAGCTCAAAGTGCGAGAGCACAAGGTCCTAGGGCCGTACGTGGACGGTCTTCAGCAGCTGCTAGCTCCTTCGGCCGAAGACGTCCAGGAGCTCATGTCCGAGGGCAGCAAGTCACGAACTGTCGCCGCCACGAAGATGAACGCCGAGTCGTCGAGATCTCACGCAGTCTTCACACTGATCGTTACTCACACAATGACCGACTTACAATCCGGGGTACGTTGCCACAACCGAATGCGCTTTTCTTTCTTTTCCTTTCCCTCCTCGTCCGCTCTCATGTTGCAATCTTGGTACGCTGAGCAAACCGGCTTGTTGCCCTGAGTGGAGCCACTGATGGCGCTGTGTCTCTGATGACCAGCAGCTAAGTGGTGTTGCAATTGTTTGAATAGCATGTTACAAAGACTTTGCCGCATTGTATTCATGTTGGGCGCGAAGCTCATTAAGGGAGGTGACGTCATGTCGTTATTAGAAAGTGCGCGCCGAAGCTTGCGGGTATGATTGAATTATGCTTGGAAAGGAAGTAAACAAGAATGAATGAAGTTGGAGATTCAGTGAATTGCTACAAGTACATGATGTAGAACTTTGTTCGTGGTTCTTCTGGCTTTTAACAAAACCATTCTAATTACTTTTTTAGCCGGTAGGGTTTGGTTTCATTACTTTGTATCTGGATTTGAAAGATCGTCTTTAGGCTTTTGTGTCTATGTCGATAGCAGTTTTGTAATACGCCCTGGCGTAATTTCGGATTTGTTTTGCTGTGAACTACTTGCATCGTCGTCGGTTACTGTAGTTGTGCTGTTGCTTTTGTGGTACTAGCGTCAAGTGTTTTGATCGACAAGTTATAGTGCAACCATATGCTCACTTTTCTTCTTCACCTAGCCACTACTGTCACCACGCTAATGCATCTTGATGCACTGGATAACTAGTTTCACCAATGTTGATCAACAATGATCAATCGGCCGTGGCTTGCACATAAAGTCCAAAACTATTGAGGAGCCTTCAGCAAAAATCCGATCACGGATAGCTTGCGACGGGGGTTTAATATCTATCAGAAGAACATCGTCAGTTTTTAATAAAATAAAATCGCAAAACCTGCCAGGAAATGAGTGCAAGGTGATAATAATCGCGCCAGCAAAACTTGATTACCAACATTCGAGTACGCAAAACGCCCCGAAACTAGACCTCATGCTCTACAAAAACACATTCAACATCAGCGGCGAAGCGAAGCTCGGTAACAACGCCCATATATTATCGAAGACAAAGCTATAGCCCTATATAAAGGACATGCGTAAGCAAGTTTCCGGGTTAGAGCTGAACACTTCCGGAGTAACGAGGTTGCTTACGATGTTGCTATTTAAAACTAACAAAACGTTCCCCAAAGAGTTCCAAGCATCGTGAGTCTAGAATATCCCGGTGAGATTGCTTCAGTCAGCAGGAAACGCTAACACGTCACGAATTACCATGTTTTTTCTTTTGAAACCAATCATCGTACTTTTTTTGCAGATTCCATGTAATGGGAAACTGCCAGGGAAGTAGGCACTACATTTCAGATTTATTGACGTGGGTAACTAAAGATGTTCATATGACTTAGGACAAGCGTAAGAGTGCTCCGTTCTTCATTGTTGCAGCAGATGTCAAGGGTTTTATACCTAAACCTCAAAAGGGAGATCGCGCAACGCGCTCTTAGTCAACAAAACATCCAAAGTTTATGCCAATGCTAGGAAGGCTGTACTTCACCAGAATGACATACGTGCAAGCAGTGTGATTGCCCAATTCCAAAACAACTTCTTCATTCAAGATAAAGACATAGTCATTTTAGCTTCCTCAGCTAACATTGCCGTTCATTACAAACTGGAACCGCATGCACTTCAAACTCAAAAAGAAAAGATCTTCAACAGATACACAGGCGATGTTCCTGGGTTGTGCTATCGGAGTCAGATAACAAGTGCAATGTAGACACTGTCGAAACCGCTTCCAAATCAGTGGTTCTTGATCTTACGAAAAGCAACAGCTGAACTAAGGCGTTTCATCAGTGGACAGTCGTCATCCATGCTCGACATTCAAGTCTACTGTTTTTGGGGAAACATCAGAATAGACTGAGCGAACGAGAGGAAGATGATCAGCATCTCTGGTGCGACTGTGGAAAGAGTCTTTACGCTCCAGTTTCTGCCATAATATGGTCCAAGATTAATATCGCTGATGTCTAAGAAGAAAACTCGGCTTTATCCACCCGGAGCGAAGAACAATTATGATGAAATTGTCTGGACAACGTCATTTCTATCATTGTTAAAACTTACTCAAGCGGAAAAGAACGTGAAACCAGATATTATGATTGCTTACAAACGACCAGTAACAGTTTGTACACACGTTACAAATTACAAGACCTTAGCGCACAGAGACGTTGCTGCAGGGGAGACTGGTTCATTTGGACCACGTGGCCCCTGTGTGACAATTTTGGTCGCCATCGAACATCTATGTTGAACTACACTGAAATTTTGAAAACGTCCGATAAAACTTATGAGCCTAAGCAAAAACTAAATTGCTCCGGTATACCATATACGAGGCAAATTGCGTCCTTTGCGGTGAGCAATACTTGGGCCAGATGTCAATAAATTTTCCGCCAGCTGGAATGTGCACCGCAGTGTGTGTAGAAACTGATCTGACGCAATTGCCCACAGTGATCAGGCGGCCCTGTTCAAAGTGTTATATAAACCATCCTTTGGGTGCAAACCGTGTATTTCGCGGTGTTTTAAAGTAACGTTGAAAAAAAAAACAAATCTGCCTCTCTAAACAAATGTGAAGATCTATTCAAAACATGATTTTGTCTTTGCCCAAAGCCAAGTGGTTGCGTTTGACCTGCTCAGTTGATCTTGATGCGTGGCCTCTCGCTCTTCGGGTGTACTATGGCGTTTTCTTATCTTATTGCTGCAGGGCTATAGTCTATTCTTGATTGTTCTGACGTTATTACCGTGCTTCACCTCATAGCTGACTATAATACGGTTTTGTTGAGTGTGTAGTAAAGGTCTAGCTTCGAAACGTTTTACGTACTTGACTGTTGGCACTCGACGTTTTGTTAGCGATTTACCGCTTTCTCTCATCGGCAGATATTATGGTTTTACTTTATTAGGAACTGACGCAGGTTTTTTTTAAGGAACATGTTAGGTACCCGGTGTGGACTTGTAGGGACCCGATCTCTCTGATTCTAGGGACCCGATTTTCCCTAATTCTAGGCAACCGCTGATAATTTTCTCTGATTCTAGGGACCCGAATCGGGTCCTTAAAACGCCTTAAAAAAACCCTGACCTGACGATGTTCATTTGCGAGACATTAAAAGTCCGTTGCAAACTAAGATTTTGTTCTAGCTGAAGCATCCTTATTGCGAAACATGTAGTGCAAATTTTGATATGGAGACGTACGATCGAGCCCGTCCAGTGGTCAGGCTGGTTCCAACAGAACTCAGTGCAACACTAGAATAAAAAACAAACGGTCGTGGTCTGTAAATACTTGTGAAGCTCGGCCATGTTCACGGCTCTGGATTTGCAATCCTTCGGGTTAAGACGCGAAATTAAGCTAAGTTGATAGTTTGTCGCCGTCCAAGGAAGATCTTATTTTGCATTTTGCATACCAGTATAACAACCATGTGATGTACTGCGACGGCAAGCGTTTGCTTATCAAAACTGGCTTGGATTTGTGTGCAGAACTATTCAGCCGTTGATGTCGCGTTCTTTTTTACACTTAACGGGTTTGAATGAACTGTAAAAGCTGTGAAACTGCGCACGGCCACTCCGGACGTTGATTGCATCGAAACACTAGCATGCGCCGTTGTTCTGGTTTGCTGAAACGGAATTGTGTCTCGTGTCTATTGTTGGTTGCTAGGGANTTGGGAGGGTGGACAAAATTTTTAGGACGCGTTCTTCNAACAACTTGTGCAGTGATGCCAAACGTGGCGCAAGCCTGTACTTTGCATGCAGCTTTGTCACCTGGGAATGCCAAGCCTGTTGGTTATGCCAGTTTACCTGTAATGTTGCGCAAGTTGCATTTTGCACAAGAAGCCTTGTGACAACGTGGAATATAATGATCACGTAATGCGTAAACCAGTACCAGGCGCCGGATGCTGGAATCGAAATCCACCAGACAAGGGACACAGCTGTCGGTTATTGATTGTGGTCGATTGTTGCATCGCTGGTGATGATTTTGAGTGTGTCAAGAGCGCTTTCGCGGAAGTTTTAGTTCAATAAAATTCACCGTGAGAAGACAATCTTCAAGAAACGGTGTTTGTTATTACTTCAGCATGGGGGCAACCCTCTGTTTATTCCGAAGCCAAGTGTTGCTCTGGGTCGTTTGCTGCAGTTAGAAATCAACCCGATAGTTTATTCCAGCTTGGTTCGCCGTCACCGCAAACCGTGGCGAAATGAACTTCGGTCTCCAACTCTCCAGGCAGCAAACAGGCGATTGCGATTGCTCGCCGGGCGTGGGCGATTTGACATCTGCCACGGGACTCGCGAAAATGTTAACTGTTGTTTGCTTTGCAACGATCGTGAACTTTTCTTGCGCGCAGGTGTCCGGAGAGAGAGTGAGCAAGCTGAGCTTGGTCGATTTGGCTGGAAGCGAGAGGTCGTCGAAAACCGGAGCGTCCGGCGCCCGACTCAAGGAAGGGAGCAATATTAACAAGTGCGATGTGGTTTGACGGAGCACTAAATGAAAGTTGCTATCAATGATACCTGGTTATTTTGCAAAAATAAGCAAGTAAATTTGAAAAAAACAAGCCAAAATAGATAATATAATAGGAAAAAAGCCAAAAACGCGCATTATAGGAAAAATGAACAAAACAAAAAACAAGCCAATAAGCAAGTTTACCACAAACGAGTAAATTNCAAGCCCAACACGAATAAACAAGCAAAAAATGATCAAAATAACACACAAANAAGCCCAAAATTTCTTTTGCAGTGAATTGAAACAGCTAAGATTTATAACCTTTGTGAAATGAGCAACCCGCANAAAACAAGCAACCCAATAAGTCTGAAAATAAAACCACAAGCTCAGAAGAAACAAGCCCCAATTCCCGGGAAAACCACAAGGTTGGCAACACTGGTTACTCATGTTCCTGCCTATGTATTGGATTTTTTGTGCTGCTTTAAGCCAATGCCCGCCCACACTGTTTGCACGCTGGGCACTATGCCGTTGAAGTTACGGCACGATATTCGCCTACCGGTTCGCAATTTCGATCTGGTTTTCACTGTAAGATGTGATGTGTTGTGTTCTGTTGCGCTTGACCATGGATGGGGGTCAATTTGAATTGGTATAGCGTTGCTTAAATCCTTCTTTGCTTTTCGTCACTGAATCGTTTCNCCTTGTCTGCGATCTGGTTCCACTGTGACGGTATGTAAGGAAAATTGTAGAAACTGCATGACGCCTGTTTAAGGCAAGCGTGCTCATTTACATCCTCGTCGACTTCAACCCAGTAGCGCGCTGCTATCTCGCAAGGCTTATGACCGCACACTTTTAGAACATAAGGTAAGCTACATAATGGCCGGCGCAGTGGTTCTACACGGCAGCGGTATTCGAGCAAACTTGCATGCATTGCATCCCTCGCTGCATACCTACCACTCCTGCAAAACTCAAAATCGGTTATCGGCCCGGACAGTCAGCACCCACCACAAACCGGTAGCGTCTCGTTTCTGATAGGGAACATGTTTTGCAGCAATTTTTAAATCTTTTCATTCTAGGTTTAATTTTCCAGAAAGTTGTCATTTAAACTGCATCGAAAGTTGTCAGAAAAACAGATTGGTGTCCCCTGCAAAGAGGGGAATGGAGCTACGGACAGCAGCCATTAGCAAATTTAAAACTCGCAGAAAGGTGCCCTCTCTTCGACTTGCCCACCACTATACGATTTCGGTTCAGTGATGGTTTGCACTTACAGCGTAATTATGGGTCAAGTGTTGTTCATAATAGTCAGCGTCACGGTTGCGTCATTTGTCGTCCGGTCCGCTCACCAACAATTTGACCGTCAGCGCTTGTTGCATGAATGTCGCAGTCCTATGGCTTTAAAATTATGCATAAGCACCATTACAAAATATTTCCAATGCTAGTCTGAGAGCTACAGGTGGTGTATTAACGATATTGGCGTTCATTTGAGGTTGGAATCGAGTCAAGGCAAGTTTTAATTTTATATGATTCCATTACAGAGTTTTGCTTATGATGACGTTTCTAAACGACGCTTTTTTTAGCGGTGGATTTGCGCTGTCCAGAAAAGAACGTTTTTATTATTCTCTTGGCCCCCTCAAGTTGTGCCGAGCTCTAGGTTTAGGAAAACTGGCAAAGAAGTTGCCAGGTTGCGAAGAGTATTTAATCTTTTCAGTAAGCTTCTTGAGCGATTTGTATTGATCTCGCATTTTCAAGGTTTTAAATGGTCGCCTTTTAGGTAAACAGTGCCGAGCAAAAAGTTACTATTGGTTTCGAAATTTTAACTAAAGAGGCATTCGCCCCAATTCCTGTGTCTTGCCAGTTACCGTTGGTGATGCGAAAAACTATTCAGAGCTGTTAAGTTGTTAAAGCTGTTGAAAACAAACAACCAAACGAATGTTTCAGGTCCCTCACGACCCTTGGTCTGGTTATCAGCGCTTTGGCGGACCAGGCTGCTGGGAAAGCAAAAAACAAGTTTGTTCCGTACCGTGACTCAACATTGACGTGGATACTGAAGGTGGGCGACACAAGACAGCAACGCGCGCTCTGCTTCTGTTGTTTATACTTTGATGCGCATCTCTCCTTATGGCGTAGCCTCCGTTTTTGTCTTTTTTATGCTGAACTTAAAGAATAACAAAAAAAGCGTGGTCTGCATATCATAGAGTTATAAGCTATGAACGACGACACCCACTTCTCAAAAATATCTTCACTGCTGCTCTGTTTTGACACGGGCACTTGCGTTTGTTCGGACTCTTGACGCGTTTTGACGCAGTTGCGATCGCTCGGTGATGACAGCAAAGTATGCAACAGTCAATCCACATTCGGGATCATGCACGGACGAACCAGTGGTTAATGGTTGTTGCATATCTTGCCACCTAATTATCCTCTTCGGTTTACCTCCGCAGGACAACCTCGGCGGGAACAGCCGCACTGCTATGGTAGCCACGCTCAGTCCATCTGCAGACAATTACGAGGAGACGCTTTCAACGCTCAGGTGACCTGTTTGGTCTGTGTTGACGGGAGTCGCCAAAAACCCTGCTGTTTGTTTGTGACCGGTCGTGACTGGACAAAATGGTTATTGTTTAATTTGTGTATCGTGGCTGTACTTTGCTTCGTGCGTAACCAGCGGTTCTTCGACTGACTTGACAGTTGCTGCGATTCGGTTGTGACACTGCAGGTCTAGCGTGAGCGCCGGCTTTTCAGCTTCATTTTCTTTATCGCGGCATTGATACATCACCTTGCTATCACCCGAAACGAAGTGCATTGCAAATTTGTTCCGTTACAGCAGCAACAGGACTTCGTCAGCTGTGAAAATTGCAAATCAAAAAATCGAAATTAGTTTTTCAAATACGCTGATCGGCGTATCATCACGATCGATAATTATGACGTAATAAGCATCACCGCTGTGCGCATCATGTGCTCTGTGCTGGCACAGCTTCAGCACGGAGCGAGGTCCGAGGTGTCGTGCAGTTTTGTTTCACATTTCGTCCAAACGTATTTCTGATGGTCTTTCGCGTTAGCTTCGTTCAAATGAGTCTCCGTTAAATTATTTATCGATGTTGGCGTTTACAGGTACGCGGACCGTGCGAAGAGAATCGTGAACAAGGCCGTCGTCAACGAAGACCCCAACGCTCGGATCATTCGAGAACTCAGAGAAGAGGTCGAGAAGCTGCAGATGCAGCTTAAGGAGTCCGAGGTGTGTTCCGAGCTCTTACGAAACACAAAAGAAATTTTCACGGTGTTTTGCCGAAGCCCTCCCTGTTCTCATCTGGATTTACATTCACATAGAACTAAGTCTCTAAATTGCTTTCTTGTTGCAGCGAAAGCTGACCATTCGGCACAGGTAACGGCGGATAATTTCGTAAAACATGTTTTCAGACTGGGCAATATCACGAAGAACAGTTCCTTCACAAATGCTTGGTTGCTTCAAAACTTTTACTGCATTCTGGCGATCATAAATGTTTGTTCCGAGAGCCCGCGTGGCTGTGAGATGTAGCTTGTTTTTCAATTACGCAAGCGAACGCGAAGTACCGTATACTGGTTCGAAACGCGCCGTTATGCCTCCAGCAACATTTCGGCTGAAAAGCAAAGTGTCTGCGAAATTTCAATCTGATGCACTGCGGGTCAAGTGTGGCTGTCAATGTCTGGATTTTGGCTGCAACAGAAATGGCATTGTTCGATGTTTTTTGTTGACGTTTTTATCGACAAAGCTCGAAATAAGCCGTGCTTCATGGGCAGCCACACGCAAGCGAGAACCTACAGCGCACACTGCTTATTCACCGCGAGCAGGGAAGCGATAGCTCTCCCCAGTTACAATATAATTAAAAATCTGGCAAAATTAAGTAAAATCTTGAGCAAAGTATCGTTGAAGTTTTGTAAAGTGTGCAGAAAATAAAACTGGACACTGCTTCGTTAGTGCCGGTGCTTGGTTGCTGAGATAGTTGATGAAAAGCCTAGTTACGGATGTAAGTAATCTAGAGCTAGCGGGTTCGTTTAGCGATGTAAAGGTTTCAAACAGTTGTGATTAAAAGCGATCTTTTGTTTGTTGAACCGTCCGCACCACCTAGTTGTTGTGATGGAGCGCATCACGCTTAAAACCCGCAGTCGATTGCAGCGGCAGGTGCTTGTTGCCTGAACTTCCTTGCAGTGAACTACAGTTAACCTCTGGTGACATCAACACTTGGAGGTAATCAGCGTTTCCTTTTGCGTAGCAGCAACTTGCCTGCCACCTTCGCAAGCTGTCCAACAGTCGGGATTGACTGTTTGTAAATCATGCAGTTTTTCGCAGAACTTTTTGTTCAAAAGTATGTTTGAACGCGCATCGCGCCTCTAGATGATCTCGTAGGTCAGGGTCGTGCGATGGCATCATTATGTGCGCATGCGCAGAGTCTGAGGGCGCCTGATCTCAAAGAGAAGCTGGCCGAGAGCGAGAAGCTTATTCAAGAGATATCTCAGACATGGGAGGACAAGCTGCGAAAGACCGAACAGGTTCACAAGGTGGGTTGTGTCGTTTGGTCGTGAGCGCGCAGACCAAACCCTCGTTTGTCTGCTCCGTTCCTTTTGCTCTATCTGAGTCGAAGTAGTTCCCAACGTGCGACTACGTCATCGCATTGTCGACTATAGCGTTATTGTTACCGGGAGAATAAACAAGGAAGTTCCTGAAAAATAGTCCAATACTCTCGTGCAATCAACATAATGCGAATACAAACAGACTGTTATTCCAAAAAATAGACCTTTCACATGAAATGAGAAATTATACTTAACAAATGCCGGATTGCGTCTTGCACTGAAGCTGAGATCATGGTTTGTTGCACACAATCGTTTATAAATATTGTTATTTTTATCACTGGCAAAATTCGCTGTTTTGCTTGAACAGTCTTCAAAACTAATTCAAATAATCACGAAAAAACTAACTTAGTTTCGTAAGTGACGGATGCAGAGCTTCCCGGAAATCTTTCGGTTTCTATAATCGTGTTTATTGGCACTTATTAATAGCTTTACTCAGAACACAGCCGCTGAAGTTCAGCTTGTTGCTGACGTCACCACATGTCTTAGCACCGGTCGTGTGTTGTGTTAAAACAAGTTTTNATAATTTTGTCGTTTTTTTTATGTAATTTCAATNAAGGGACAAAAAACAGGCTGTCCAAACCGACCGATATTNCAGAACTTTGCACATATATATCACTTTTCCAGAAACGACAGGAAACTCTCGAAAAGATGGGAATATCTTTGGAGACGTCGGGNATCAAGGTCGAGGAAACAAAATGTTTTCTNGTGAACTTGAACGCCGATCCATCGCTGAACGAGCTGCTCGTCTATTATTTAAAGGTGAGCGCTCATCTGATGGCGGTTGGTCGGTCATAGTGCAGGGGCGTAGCGTCCATGAATGCAAGGCATGCACTGCATGCCTTACTTTCAGTGAACAAGACTTAATCACTTCAAGCCTTCAAATTAAATTTAAAATCACAAACAGAAAGCAAAATAGAAAATAAGAACTTCTCGTAAATCTACGTTGTTACCGTATTTTTCGGACCATAAGGCGCACCGGATTATAAGGCGCAGTATCAAAAATTGAATGTTAGCTGTTCTTTTTTCATACGTAAGACGCGTTAAATGGAGCGAAACTTATAAGTCCAACTGTATTCAACTCTTTCGCAGTAACTCCCGCGTGCTGGAGTCGCCACTGGGAGTTTAATCTGTCATTCTCATTTCATACGAGGGAGTTTAACCTGTCATACATGTCTAATCCAGTAGACGTGAATAGAATAAAATATAAGTTGTGTGCGTGTTTGATTCGGTGTGTGCCAATGTAGTCAGTAGCCTCGTGGAGTAATACGATCTGTGGTATGTGCTAGCTACTCACGGAACCACATACGCTGCTCATTGCAATTGTTGTTGGTTTATCACGCAACACGACGGTCTGTTTACAAAAACATCGTAACTAGCAATTAAATAAACACCACCATTTACCACATACAATTGGATCTAGGTGAGAAAGCACAACCAGATACATACACTAGGCCAGGGGTGGGCAATTAATTTGGCTCGGGGGCCATTTTGAGATGGCCGCGTTTAGCGGGGGGCCGTACCTTCTGATGCATGCAGTGACTCTCAACCATTTTCGGTTCGTGACCCCCTTTTGTATTTTCACACAACCTGCGACCCTTCCTGCTCTTGTTTCAATACATATGATATTGTAACCATTATGATCACCACAAAATGCATTTCCTGCAAAATGCAACGAACTACCACAACATTACTACCACAAAATTACTACCACAAAAATGCATTTTATAACAGTTAATTTCGAACGGCAATTGAATTTCACAAACATTTTCAATANGAAGATTGACTGTGCAACCGTATATGGTAACTTCGAAATCCGTGGTTGAGTGTTTGCAGTGCTAACCATTAACCTTTTATCATGCTCGACTTTCCTTTGATTTCGAGCCTTCACCTTAATGTGAACTAGAGCTGAAAAACCACTCTCGCAAAGATGTGTTGTGGCAAACGAAAGCAATATTCGAAAAGCTGGTTCAGACAGTTGTGGGAATGATTCACGAACAGCTCACCAGAATTGAAGAAAGTGGCATTTCATGAAATATATCACGTGACGATGAATCATTCCAAAGATCACAAAATTGGTCCTGTAATTCATCGAGAATATTGGCTATAACCAGAGAGGTGGTGAAAGGATTTCGCATAAGTGCAGTTTCTTCCTCCTTGAGCTCAGGGAAATATCACTGGAACTCAATTTCAAGGGAATGAAGGTAGCCTATTATAAATGTCTTCAAACTTT
>JGI24159J19872_10004622_pt1 | contig 17586 bp, 12 predicted proteins | sample Ectturendosymbi4_FD_19872 | JGI IMG/M metagenome (IMG submission 19872) | reverse complement strand
TCATACAAGTCGCGACGTAAATGCCAAAATCTGCGCAAGTCAAGCTTTGGTTTAGCTTAAAAGTTTTGGTTTTAGAATTTGCAAAATTTGAAAAATAATATTCTGGACCACAAAAGAAATGAAAATGCACTGTGTTGGAAAGATGAATTTTCTAGTGAGTAGTGGTTAATAAATTTGCCATTCTACTCACTGCTAAACTACGAAAGTAGAAATTGAGCTTGCAGCATCTTTTTTCTTATTAATGATGGCAATACACAAAGTAATTGTTAATCATTTTCGTGAAACAATTAAAAGGCATTGAAGAAATAGCGTTAAATTGTATGGTTTTGTTATAGATATAAATTTGGTATATTCGACGTAAGAAGGGTTGGCAACACTGTTTCCAGTCTGGTCAGTGAGTCTTGTCTTGTGGTTACCATATGTAGCTGCTGCACTAGTATTGAAGACTGCTATACTCAGTTGTGTGACTGATAATGTTCCAGTAAAAGCATTTTGCATTGTTGATCAGATTCTTCTGTTGGAATTTTGTCATCTTAGTCTTACAGTAAGCTTCCCTGTAAAAGGCAAATATCCGTCAGTGGCGGATCTTGGTTGGTGGTGAACAATTACATAAAATATGACGGAACCAGAGCCGCAAAAAACGATAGCGTATTTTACGGTAAGAAATGACACCACAAAGTGACAAATGGTAGTAAAAAAATATTTGTTGCTAGCCTAGGCCAAATTTCAGCCACCATCGGTCTCGCACCAAGATTATTCCATTCTTGGTAACAACCTCCAGTGGGTACCCTGTAAATGGCGGAGCTCCGTGAACAGCAGAGCTTAGTTGTGGAGGTTTGATGACGTAACCGGAGTCGCTAAAACTGATATTTTGCGCTGATGAATGAGGACTAAATGGAAAAATAATTTCATTGCAAAAGGTGATATTACACTTTGGTAAAAGAAGTCTATTCTGAACTTTGATAATTTTTGCTTATCTAAGTTTCACAACGGTTCGGAGACAAAAAAATAGGTTTCAACAGTTATGAATGTATATAATTTTTAAACATCGCAAACATCCATGTATTAGATGTTTGGTGGAGCGCATATTTATTTGAAATAATAAAATATTTTTCCTTTGCTTTTTTTCTGTTTATTTCTTTTGCAACGCAACTTTTTTCTAAGTTCCGGTTATGTCATCAAACCACTGCAACCAAGCTTTGCTATTTACGGAGCTCCGCCTTTTACAGGCAACCCTCCAGTGGCATCCAAATTTAGGTTAGAACAGATCAGTGAGAGTGTTGTGAAAATATAAAAAATTAAAACGTTAACATGTGACTTTTCAGCATTACATGATTGGGGTAAAGTTATTGTAAATTGCAATGACAAATTATTTTGTTTGTTGTACCTTCATCCTTAATTTTATTTCTTGTTTAACGTGGTATTTTTCCACTCTGGAAACATCATCACACATCCACTAATAATATCCACCCTGACAGACATACATTGTACTGTTCCTTAATACAATATTATTATATTACAGTGCTTCAACCTGGCATTGGTTTGAAGTACATTTTGCAGCACTTGTTTTATATATAGGCTAGTCCGTTGCAATCAGTAGGTTTTGTACAAGTGCTTCAATCAGACCTGTCATATGACTAAGTCAGTGATTGCTCTCAAGTGTTCCTAACCTTTCGTTCATACTGTATATTTGTACCTAAAGATGGGTTTTCGTGATTATGATCATGATCATTGACAAATTTGTTTCAATTTGATCTTGATCTTAATTAACCAATAACCATGAAATTACCTGTGATACTATTATGGTAAAGGCACCTTTGCCTCCGTCGCACCCTTTTTGAAAAGGCAGAGAGGGAAGGTAATGCCCTGTCATGCCCTTGCTTTCTGGCGTCCTTGAGCACAAGATCAAGAGAATTTTAGCATTGTCATTGAATTGAAAAAATTGATTTGAAATTGTTTAACACAAATGGTTAAGTGTTTAATATATGGTTGTGCAGTGGTTCTTAACCTTTTTTCTACCAACCACACCTTAACCAATTGTCCATTGTTTCAAGCCCCCCTGACTGCCAGACTGTAAATAAGCTGTAATGTGAAAACAAATGTATTTATTGCTGAATTTAATGACCGAACTTTTCATGTTGTAGGGCGCATAAGGGCTCGCACCCCATGGAAATTTATTGACTCTCCCTTGGGGAAGCGTGCCCCCCAGTAAAGAACCACTGATTGTAAGTATTACTAAGATCAAGAAAGACAAGTTGTTACGTGCAATTTTTAGTTAATGGCAGAAATTGCTATATTAGGGTCAAACCAGAGTTTTTCAGCAAAAATGTACTGCCTTCAAAACACTTTTGAGTCCCTTATGATTATGTAAATTAACAAAACATTTTGTATTTTTGGTCATAATTTCTCAAAATACAGCTATTTTGGCCATTTTTATTAGAACTTTGGCCATAAGCTACGAAAAAGATCTGGCAACCTTGTTGAGTGAAGTTTTGAGTGATAATGTTACGTTCTCTTGTTCTCCTTTAGCAGTTGCCTGTGGTTTGTGGAGGCCTAAGCCAGGGCAACCTTAATTATAAAGAAAAATAGATGGAGGAAAGTAGGGAAGTGTTTCCCCACAAAAATTACAAATCAAACTTTTTTACGTTTAGTGTTTACACTAGCTGTAGGGAAATAGGGAAGGAAATTTGGAAAAACAAGGTGAAGATTATCTTTCCGTTTAAGTTCAGCATTCGAAAAGAAAATCTTCGCCTTGCTTTCCTTATTTCCTAATATTTGGTTGTGAACCTAAGCATAAGGATAATCTTCTCCTTGCTTTCCCTGTTTCCCTACATTCAGTGCTGACCTTAAACCAGGGGTGGGGAATCAATTTACTATCATGGGCTGCATAAATTGTGGATTATTGCTGGCAGGCTGCAAATAACAATTTATTTTACCTTAAAATTCTTAATTTTATCTCAGTATGAAGGATAAAGGCTCCATATAAGATATTATCTTAAGGGATAGAGGCTTCTGGCTTACTATTTAAGCACCTGCTTATCATGGAACTTCGTTTTGACGCGATCTTGCACTATAAATTGGGTAATGAAAATTCTGATGCGGGCCATATCAAATGTTGGCGTCGGCCACAGGTTTCCCACCCCTGCGCTAAACGTAGAGAAAATCTTCGCCTTTTCCTATTTCCCTACATTTAGTGCTGAACCTAAACGAAGGGATGATCATAGCCTTGCTTTTACTATTTTCTTACATTTTGTGTTGAACCTAAATGGAGGGAAAGTCTTCACCTTGCCTTCCCATTTTTCCTACATTTAGTGCTGAACCTAAACAGTGGAAAAATCTTTGCGAAAATCTTCTCCTTGCCTTCCATATTTCTTTGTATTTAGTGTAAGCACTAGACGTAGGGAAGTGTGATTTGAAATTTTTGTGCCGAAACACTTCCCTTTTTGCCTAAAATTAGGGTTGCCCCCTAGGCCACCATGTCTAAGTGTTTACTTAATGTCCTGTGAATGTTGTAAATTATTGCTTGTGGCCATTACAAGTAGCTAAGTACAAAGACAGTGCCAGACAGGCAGGCTCTGCAGCAACAAAGGCTGAGGTTGCAAAATGCCATGACCTCTAAAGCAACTACCATTTTCAACCAGTTGCAACTGAGACCACTGATGTGTGATGGCAAGCCCACCGCCCCTTTTTCAATGAGTGGCCTTGCAGAGAAACTTGTTGATATGTCTGTTGACCTCATAGAGTGCCAGTGGCTCCACCAGCGCCTATCCCTGGCTGTGGTCAGAGGAAACACTGCCAACATATTGGCTTGTGTACAGGTTTTATCTGATATTATCTGTTCTTTTTTTTGTTGATTTTAGTGTACTGATCAATGTCGTGACCCGCCTCTTGGCCCTGTGTAACAATGTATAGCTATTGCCTTCTGAATCCTTTCTGTAAGCTTCATTGTTCCATCCGTTGTGCAGTGTTACTTTGCGCATTGGTTAACTATCTTGTTAATCGCACAGCCTATGATGAGGCTACGGTGTGGTGTTATGTTCCATATTTTTTGCATAGTGCAATGGTTCTCAACCTGTTTTGGCCCACTGACTATGTTTTAAAAAACAAAATCCAATGGACCAATTTGCTATGTTTATACTTAAACAACTAGTTGAAACTTTTGAGGAACATGAGGATTTATGGAACCCTCCATGGGCCACTAGAAATTCCATGTGCTCCACTGGTAGGCTACCTGGTCAGGTTATTAATCACTGGCCTAGTGCTATCCTTTACTACAATCACTATTGCTCATACTGCAATGCAGTTGCTAACTGCGGTTTCCTACAAGGTCTTTAAGGTCTATGACAGTTTTATAATGATTGATAAGCCGCATGAAGTGAACTATAGTTGTGCAGTTGGAAGAATATAAAGAAACATTGAATTTCACCCTTGTTTGGAGGAAGAATGACATTTTTGTGTCCCTATCACCCCCATGTGTCTCATACTGTTACTTTGTGTGATATTGTTGTTTGGTAGTGTCTGAACGACTGTAGCTGGTTTTTGCTCTTGAGGGACTACAGTAAAAAACATATCGGCTTTGAAAAGCATATCTGTTTTGTTCCTGGCTGTAAAGGCTTTGAAAAGCATATCAATTGGCCTGGAAAATTAATAATTCAACATGTGAGCTGCTCATTATCAGCCATGCAGCCAGCAAAAAGTGGCTCCAAACAAGTACTTACTCTTTCATGATAATATCTCGTCCATCTCAACTCTAGCCCCCAAACAATGGAATGGCAGTTTGTTAGGGCCCTCTGCATCAGAAACCTGCCCCACTGCACTAGAAGCAAAAACAAAAGTGCTTGACAACATCATAGAAAACCTTGTGGTAATAGAGCCACATCAAGCATTTTTCATCTTAAAAAATTGTCTCTCAATCCTGAAACTCGTTACTGCATCATCATGCTTCAAGTGCAAAGAGGAACTGGAAGTGTTCGACATTGCCGTAAAAACCAACATGGAAAAATATGTAACATGTCTTTTGGAAAGCTGGTCACAAGCATCCTTACCAATCGGCATGCAGGCCTTCGTTCTGCAGCAGACCTGTCTCTGCCATGCTTCCTGTATCATCTCATGCCTGTAAGGGCCTCGTCAACTGTTTACTTCCTTCTTTTAACCCAGGACTCCTTGATTCATCACCACTACCAAAGGGAACACAAGCAGCCGGGAATGATCTTGCCTGCAGAGATTCACTCAATACCCTGCTGGACACAAAAAGCCCTTGGAACTATTGTTGGCAGGGGCACATCTAGGGGGTCTATTTGGCTGTCATAACAGGCCCCTTTATACTGCAGGTAGGCTACTCAGCATTAAAGCTGATGATAAAATATCAAATGCTGTCCTGTCACTGCAGGTCTCTCATGTGGGTGGTTTAGAACATGCAACAGCATTTTCTTTCTAATATTGCATAACACTATTACGAAACAACAACATCCCTGCCTTGTCTAAATAGCGTCTGCGCAATGACATGAAACAATCCACTTTTTTGAACAATCTAAATTGATGTTGTGTTGAATGCATGTGTTTCAGAATTTCTTACTCTGGCAGTGCTAGCTCCAATGCAAGCAAAGCTGTCAGCAGCTTATACTGCAACGCACACGAAGAGCTGTTTTGTATACAGATATTTAGCTTCATGGCAAGAGGACCCAGTCTCTAATCATGGTCGTTTTGTTTTAGTTTTGGGCTAAATTTTATCTGCTGTTTACACTGACAAGGTTATCACAAAATTTAATATGTTTAGGCCTTCCTTAGGGTCACACCTAGTAACACAGGTTTGTTTCCACTGCAGCTACGTTTTTATGAGGAATTTCTCATATTCAAAGGTGCTACAGCTAGCCTCAGAATTTGTGGTCGAATTATCTGGACAAAGTGTCAGTCAAACGTTGTATTTCAAAAATAGCCTTTTTAGAATTGAGCAGTTGATGATGTTGTTTGCTGCGCAAGAAGTCCCATACTGATTTCGAGTAAGACCGACAGACATTGCTTGTTTATTTTACATGGCCAACAAAAGGACCCAGGGGTCATGAAGTCAGCTGACCATTCGCTTCTACATTACGATGAAAAAATCAGAGAAATTACAGCATAGTTGTTCTTCTCTGCATGATGAAGTGTATAACACCGTCATCTTGATATACAGCGCTCCACGGATGCAGTTGTGCAACTGATTGTTAGCATCGATTATATGTATGTATGTATGTATGTATGGATTAACAGCTCTCATTGCTGTATGGCTCACATTAGCTGAATGTTGAACATGCTAAGTAACATTTCAGCACCATGTTCACACAAACAAACAGCAATTGTGATGTAATAAATGCACTGGCTGAAAGCAATGATAACTTGGGAAATCTTTCCTTGTGTTTAGACTGTGAGATCAATACTACCATCTGTTCAAAATAATTAGTTGCGCTAAGCTACCAGCCCTTCTAGCCACGTTTGACTAGGTTTTAGGTAGAGCTTGATCCATAAGGCTTTTTTGGGCCGATACTGATGTTTTAATTTTTCCTTGCCAATAACCGATGCTGATATTTTGCAACACTCAAAAACAGTTGAAAGAAAACAATATGTGCGATGGGAGCATATTTGGAATTCTGTGCAAACCTGGGTCACAAAGATGGTCAATCGCCACAGCACGTAGGCCCTGATTTGAATCATGAATACTGTGTCATAGACGGGTTCATTAGGACGATTGCAGAGTGGTCTGAATATTACGCACTGCTTGATGCAGTCGGAGGGCTGACACAGAATTGCGTTTATTCATCAGTGACAAAGTAGTGATGAAGTGGTGGAATTTTGCTGGCATAACATTTTCTTTGGCAACATTGAAAAATTCAAGGGAAGATTTCTAGTCTCAAGAGAAAATGAGTTTTGCTGGAAAGTGATATCAAAAGCTGCACTTTCACAACAGGCCCCTTCTTTTGAGGCTAGATGCACCACTGACTGTTAGCTACTTGCTGCACAAGGGAGCCACACTGCTGCCTGGTCAGAAGCATTCCCAATTACCAAAGTTGGAAACCTGTTCAGCCCTGATGAGCTCTGCATCACAATCGCCCTCCGAACCAGTGCTAAAGCTCTTGAAAGCACAAAATGCCGCTGCTGCAAAGTTGTTGGTGAACTAGGGCTCCATGGCCTCTCCTGCACTAAAAACGCAGTTTGCTTCCCCAGACATTCAGCCATCAACTCCATTCTCAAAAGGTCATTGACCCACATTGATCTCCCCTCTACCTTGGAGCCTGTTGGCTTGACAGGGGACAGAAGGAGGCCTGATGGATTGACATTGGGCCAAACGCAGTTTGCTTCCCCAGACATTCAGCCATCAACTCCATTCTCAAAAGGTCATTGACCCACATTGATCTCCCCTCTACCTTGGAGCCTGTCGGCTTGACAGGGGACAGAAGGAGGCCTGATGGATTGACATTGGGCCCCTGGTACAGGGGAGTACAAGTCTAGTATGGAATGCAACAGTTATGGACACTTTTGTTTGGGGCCATTGCAAAGGCAGTGCCAGACAGGCTGGCTTTGCAGCAACAAAGGCTGAGGCTGCAAAATGCCAAAAGTACCATGACCTCCAAAGCAATTACCACTTTCAATCGGTTGCAATTGAGACCACTGGTGTGCCCCTTACCTGAGTGGCCTCACGAAGGAAGTTGTTGATGTGTCTGGTAACCCCATTGTGTGCCAATGGCTCCACCAGCTCCTGTCCTTGGCTGTGGCCAGAGAAAACGCTGCCAACATATTGGCCTGTGTGCAAGTTTGATCTAATTTTATCTGCTTGTAGTGTACTGACCAGTATCGTTGCCCACCACCCTGTATCAATATATAGCTCAGTGGTTCCCCACTGGGATGCCATATGTAATACCCAGGGGTGCCGCAAGCTAACACGTATTTCAATATATCATTGCAAAGACATTTTCAAAATGTCCCCAAACCTCATACTAAAATGCTATGGATTTGCCACTGGGTGCAGCAAACCTCAAAAGGTTGGAAACCACTGGTCTAGCTATTGCCTTCTGAATCCTCATTCTTTTTGCAAGTTTCATTGTCCCTTATGTTGTGCAGTGTTACTTTGTGCATTGGTTCAGTGTTGTGTTATGTTCCACATCGCTTGAAAACTCTGCATTAGGTCATTTAACATAAAAAATGTCCAGTTTTTTGACACATGACATACTGTTTAAAGCTGAATTCATGACACTAGCAGTATAGTGAAAAACTAGTAAAAAAGTAGGATACTGTCTATTCTAGCTGTGTAAGGTTTCAATGGTTCCAGCTCTCCCCATGTTTATTATTGCTAGGAGAGATAAAACTTTGGATGTTATGAGATCAAGTTTGACATATGTTTTCACCAACATTTATTGGGAGTGCTTTTGATGTATATACTTTGTTAAAAAATTTGGTCAATTTGTAGTTGAACACCAAATCAGAAAATTACGGCCATAAACATGTTGTTGGACTCTTTATGATGCACTGACAATGAACATATGCATGAAACCTATAGGAGGTGAGCATTTAGGAAGTTACACACAATGAAAATGTCACCTGATATGACATAGGCCTGCCTCAACCAACCATGCAGAGCCACAACATGGCGGTGGCAACGCTCATGAGAACTACTCAGTCATTGCATTGCCCAGGTTAGATTCCAACCGTAACCTAACTCTAAACCATAATGCAAACCATGTAATCCTAAATCCCTAGAACCCTGAAACCCTAGGCTAAAACTTGGCGTCCACAGATGCAATGGCTCAGCACAGCTGACGCATTGTTGCTGCCGCCATGGTTGGTGGAGTGGTTACGGTAAGGTGCCTTACGAAAGGTGAAATTTTCATTGTGCGTAACTTCTTAAATTCTTACCTTTGACAGTTTTCATGCATATATTTGTTGTCAGTGACATTCTAACAGTTCTGACTTGTGAGTCTGCAAAAGAATGCCCAATTATGTTATAGAATAACACAATTTGAAATCTGCATATGACTTTTTGATTTTTATTGCTTGATTTAAATCAATCAACCCTGGGCATTATTGGGACATACTGGTTCAAGAATGCTGAGGGACATCTGGTAACTATTAACTCAGAATGATACATTGAAGTGATAAAAAGAAATGTCATCCCAGCACAAAGGTGGAAGTGAGGAACGGTCATGGATACTGTGACTTGTTAAGTATTAAGAAGAGGAGCAACACCAAAGCTTTGCTTGAATACCTCCACCATTACTTCCCTGGTGACAGGCGCATCTTATTGCGCAGACCACCCTTGTTCTGCACTTTATGTAGACCTGTTCACTTGGGATTATTATCTGTGGGGAATAGGGATATGGAAGACAGTATCTATGCTAACAATCCCCAACTATTGATATGCTAAAGAATAACATTTTAAAAGAGATCAGAATAATTCTCCATGAGATGTTGGACATGGTCATTACAAGCTATTAGTAGCCATGGTGATTCAGAGCTGTTTTTGTTTTGCTGAAACATTTTGGTCATTTTTGCTCAGATATTTTGGCCACTGAAACATTTCGGTCATATGTCTCACAGTTGTAATAAAACTCATCATAAAGTAGTCATGGTGATTCAGAGCTGTTTTTTTTTTCTGAAACATTTCTGTCATTTTTGCTGAGACATTTTTGCTACTAAAACATTTCAGTCATATGTCTCACAGTTTTAATAAAACTCACCATAAAAGTGTTTCTAGCTTATATTTTCAAACATTCTCACTGAAATGACATAAGTTTTTTCAATCATTTCAAATACGTTTTGGTCTATGATCCAACAACGACTGAAAAAAAAAAACAGATTCAGAGCCAAGGAGCTTGCATCAAGCACATTATAAAACATTAAGCTGTGCTCACAAAATAGTGTACTCTACAAGGAAAAAACTAACACCACATAAAACTAACGTGTCTATAAGCTAGGCCTATCAAAATATTTCTAAGGATTCCTTGCAATAAACAATGCTTCATCAAAAGCAAATACATCTTTTTAGACCAAACTGAAACTTAGTTCAATTGTCAAATCATTTTATTCTTGACATCTAAGCAATTTATTGCTAAGGTTTATGATTTGGATCTCCATAAACTTTCTTACCTACAGATTGCCAGCTGTCTATGTTATCAGCTTAAGTTTTATATCTGCAAACAAAGGGGAATATGAATTGCTTGCCTTGGATTTGCAAATTTTAACCAGTCACTAAAACATGTGGCCATGATACCAACACCATCTCCTGTTTGAAATAAGGAGACTCTGCTTGTTGCTTGTTTTTTTCCCTGAGAAATTTCAATCATTTGTCCTATAATATTATTCAAACTCACCATAAGTACTAACAATTCCTTAACAGTATTGCTAACAATTTTACTAACAGTACTACTAACAATTCTCTAGTCCAGGGGTGGGCAAACTACAGCCCTGTGGGCCACAGCGGCCTGCAGGGCACCCACATACTTAGATCATACCTATTTTGGGCCTATGTTGAAGTAATTTCATCTATTAGATTTGTCCAGATTTTATTCCGTCTATCTGTACTACAGTGTCAATGTGAAATAAAACAATACAAGGTTATAAGAATATTATCATTAATTCGTGTTTTGAAACATATATAAATTGTAACTGAAGTAGAGAAATGTAAAATATGCGGCCCCTGGCAGCAATGAAGTTGTCAATGTGGCCCTCTAGAAAATTTTTGCCCACTCCTGCTCTAGTTTATATTTTTGGTCATTATGACCAAATTAAGTTAGTTTTTTTCGTTAATTAAAAAAATGAATTTATGACCAAAAAGCTAGGTTTGTGCTGACCACATAAGGTGAACTTGATTGAGACAGCATTATGCATAAGTAAATTTCCCTTGGAATTATTGTGAGTATCCTCAGCTCTTAATTCTATTCTTTGCCTGTTTCTTGTCTTCACCAAAACCTTTTTTTTGTCTTTGCTTTTTGTATAGTGTTTAGCATCATTATGTAAAGCTTGCTTAGGTCTGATTACTTCTTACCATGCGTGGGTTTCTGCTTTGTTGATCTGTCCACATTGGTTCATGCTTAGTAGGCTAAAAAACCACTTGGTTTGTACAGCTCCAGTTATTTTTCCTTTTTAAGAAAAAGGCAACTAACAAAGAGGGTCCTCTGAAATATTTTCATACTAAAATAATTAGCTATCTACTCTCTAGTGTGCTGGTGCTTTGCATGCTTAATTCTGGTTTCGTGACTTGTGTATTTTGACAGTTGTACTGACTGCATCCTGTTTGTTAAATTTTTTGTCTTGATCTACTTTTGGCTATTGAGCAGTTAATGAAAAGATTTCTTTTAAGAAGTTTCACACTGGGACAGTTTTTTTTTTAAGACGTTTTAGGCACCTGATTCGGGTCCCTAGAATTGAAAATCAGTTCCCTAGAATCAGAGAAAATCGGGTCCCTAAAATCAAAGAAATCAGGGGTCCATACTGGGTACCTAAGAGTTTTCTTAAAAAAAAACCTGCACCGACAAACTGAAATTTGTCAATTGGATAAGATCACATTTTGGAAAAATGCACAATGCTGAAAATTCAAAACAATCGTTAGCAACATTAGATATCTGACATGCCATAATTTTTCTAGGTTATAAAGTTTTAGTTTTATGATTGATGTTGTTGTGGTGTGGGAAACATTACACCTACTTTGCTACACGTGATTACATCACAGTTATGTCAAACAAGGACAAGTGCATTGAACTTGCCCATGAAGGAGAGCGAAGATGCAAATCTGGTGATTATGTTGCTGGTGTAAAATTTTACGAAGCTGCTGTGAATCAAGGAACTGGTAAATAGATGTGTTTCTCAGTGTTCATCAAAATGTTTCAAAATAATAATTTACTAAAATCGTATGACTTTGTTGTTGTTGCTTATTAATATAGTAAATTTCTTAATGATAGATTTGAAACCACTTTGTGTAAAAGAGCTCCAATGTTTTTAATTGATAAAGTCATTGTTTCACATACAGCCTATCCTTGACAATTTTAACAATGCTTATGTGTGCTTCAGTTTTAAATATCATTGCTGCATGCAGTTTTTGCATCTTCTAAAAACCAATGTCTTCTTTCATTGCACACCAGATCAAAATGTTAGTTTTGGTAATTTGTATAAAATATTTGTAGATTTATTGTTAGTTGGTATGCTGTGTTCTTTTGTGAAGCACACTAGTGTGGCAGCCTGCAAATTGCGCCACATGTGAATAAAATGGTCACTGGTTGATGATGCCCACTAATAACAAGTTGCTGTGATAGACATCACAAGCAAAAATTCAATTTACCTTTCCCTACATAAGAACAGTGCAGCCTAGTATCAGAACAGTGATTTGGTAGGTTATCTCGATTGTTGCTGGTTGCTTTCCTGTTACTTTAATGCCCTGATTTGAACTCTTTAAGGCCCGTACAAGGCACAAATGTGGCCTTTAACCCATTAACAACCACTATAAAAACACAAATAATATTCTGTTTTATTAAGGTCCATTATGTATTTTGTCCTGACATAAAAATTGGAACAAAAAATCGGTTAAATTTTTTACGGTTGCTTAGCAACAATGCCAACCCGTTCCAATATATAATCGAACAATGTTCCAATGTGGGTTCACAGCTGCATGATAATGCTCATTGACGTTTCATATTCCTTCTCTTCTGTTGCTCCAGTTAGACAATTTTGTAAACATGACACCACCACAATTTTTTTGTTCTGATGGCTATGTACTGTTGAGGCCAGTGGCCCAACTATATGGACAAGTACATATGGACTAGAACCAACGCGTAGACTGGCTGCTCATTGAGCCCTCCTGCTGGACACAAACTATTCACAATGCGTTGGTATGTATCACGTGACCTACCAATTATGCCTTGTGCTTAAGTGTTTTTCTGTTCACCTCTCTATGTACGTATATACAACACCACGGAGTCTTGCATCACGCGTTTTTGTTCTTTCTTAAATTGGAGGTGTGCTGTGAGCGAGTTCGCTGTCAGACAAATTAATAGACTGTTTTTTGCGATAAGAGTGTTTTTATCATGGTAAAGACAAGTCGCCGCTAGTGTTAGGAGTTGGTAAAGGTTTGCTGTTGTGTGTTATTAAACTAGACACAAAACTCAAGGGCAACAAAATGTGCAGAGTCACCTCTCAACCCCTGCCTGCTTCGTGTCTCAAGCAACTGCGAGCCTGAGTAGCGCTTTCGCCCTCCCCTAGGACAGAGTTAATTAGATTCACCACTCGAGCTTATGTGTTGTAGACCGAGAGACGTCAACAAAATAGCTACATATATATGGTATTTTTCTTCACGCACATTTTGTCCGTGGTGAACTGCGCATTCAGCGCAATGCCAGCAGAGAGTTTGCAACAACATCCCCTCCTTTTTACAATGAACCACACCGATCGCACGTTGTTCTTGTGAAGGTTTTACACTGCATGACCTTGACATCCTAGTCACAGCACCATTTTGTTGATGTGTCTCAGTCTGCAACACATAAGCTGGAACAGTGAATCTGATTCACTCTGTCCCAGGAGAGGGCAAAAGCGCTACTTAGCTTTGTGGCTGCTTAAGACATGAAGCCGGCAGGGGTTGAGAGGTGACTCTGCACAATTTATTGCCCTTGAGTTTTGTGTCATGTTAAATAATGCACAACGGCAAACATTTACGGACTCTTAACACCAGCAGCGACTTGTCTTTACCATGATAAAAACACACTCGTATCACGGAAAACCGTTCCATTAATTCATCCGACAGCGAACTCGCTCACAGCACACCTCTGATTTGAACAAAAACGCGTGATGCAAGACTCTGCAGTGTTGTAAATACGTACACAGAGAGGCCAACAGAAAAACGCATAAGCACAAGGCGTAACTGGTAGGTCACATGATACATACGAACACAATGTGAACGTGTGAACGGTTTGTTTCTAGCAGGATGGCTCAACGAGCAGTCAGTCCATATGTGGTAACCACAGAGGGACGAACAGAAAAACACATTAAGCAGTAACTGGTAGGTCATGTGACACATACGAACGCAATGTGAACGTGTGAATGGTTTGTGCCCAGCAGGATGGCTCAATGAGCAGTCAGTCCATGCATTGGTTCCAGTCCATATGTACTTGTCCATATAGTTGGGCCACTGGCCGCAACAGCACTCAGTGGGAAAAAGAATTGTCAAAACTAAACCTAACATCACCCTGGGTAAGCAGAAAATCAAGAACGATGTGATATACGTGGCAAAAACCAATTACAAAATTCCTGATTGTAATGTAATGTTAGGCTGCGTGAATAATGGTTTTCAGCTTATCACCCTTCATTTTTACATTTATTCAATCCTGTGTGTTTGTCCTCATTGACTATACTAACTTTTGTGTACTTGCTGACTATGATTTTATTGAAACATTTACATTGCAAAGGATTGTCGTAAGGATTTTGATTATGATATCGGTTTGGACTAGAGATCGACCGATATGGCTTTTTTGAGGCCGATACCAATCCGGATATATCGACCATTCACAGGCCGATATATCGGCTGATACCGATATTTCCAAAATTTGTAAATCTTGTTTTCTGCTTCATTATCAAAAACATGGTGTATTTTATGCCCTACCTTTTAAAAAATTCAAAACTCAGGATTTATGAGCTAAACTTATTGAAATTATAACAATTTCAATATTTGATTAATTTGTTAGCATATTCTTATTGTAAACAAAACAGCCACAATAATCGCAAACATTATTTTATTCGACGTTTCGGCTTATGCGTAAGCCATCATCAGGAATAAGTGGAAACAGTTAGAAAGAAAAAAAGGATGCAAATTTAAGGCATTCGTACTCTATGACATCATATACGCCATTATGTGTTGAAAAGCAGTAAGATAAAAAGAAGCGTCAAAAGATGCAAGTCTTCTAGTCTGCACTCGAAAAAAATTTTTTGCTTGGGGATGCATTTTTTTTGTGAGTGACATCATAAGTGGAGGACTTTTAGGCCACCTTGGCCCACTTTGCCTGGCCCTAGGCGCAAACCGTTAGGTGGTAGTATTTCGCTGAAGTTTTTACTGGAAACTAGGCCACAATCTGAGTCTTATGATAGTTTGGATGACCTGCTGGGGTTTCAGGATCAAAAGTTATGATCTAAACTAGTAAAAATATTTGACTAATTAGCTAATTAGATAATTAATTAATTTGTTTATTTTAGATCATAACTTTCGAACCTGAAACGCTAGAAAGTCGATCAAATGCTCAAAAGACTCAGATTCGAACCTAGTTTCCAATGAAAACTTCAGCAAAACACTTTTGCCTAGCGGTTGGGCCATAGGCCACGCAACATGAGCCAAAATGACCCCAAAACTATTTCACTTATGACGTCAGTCACAAAAAATCTGCAACTCCCAACCAAAAAATTTTTTTTCGAGTACAACCTAGTAGACTGGCCGATCCTGTTTGAGCCTTTAAACAGCTCTCTAGCGCAATTGGCGGAGGAGCTAGGGCGTTGGTAAGGCAACCGAAAACTGCTGTTTTTTAGGCCGAAATCGAAGTACGATTATATCGAACGCTGGCTCTCTAAGTGTTAATGAAAGTGCACCTGCTAGTGTTGCTGTAAGATAATTGTCTTGACTTGCTTCGTTGTGCTTTCTTGCGCAAATTGTCTGGATGTGTGAGGAATATAACAGCGTTTTGTCAACACCCACTGAGGCCGATAAAATCGGATGTTTTGGCAATACTGATATATTGGTAAAACCTAAATATTGGCCGATATATCAGTCGATCTCTAGTTTGGACCATTATTCTAAAAATCGAACAAATATTTCTTTGTAGGTTGCACCAAAATCTTGTAAAATACATCACTGCATTCACTACTGTTTCTACTTTTGATAAATGTAGCATTTACCATGAAGATCTTTTTTGCTGAGCCAACATTGTTGAGCAAATGGAGGTCACTCAAATGTGAAAATATTTGACATTTTTAAGCAGCTGGGAAGAAAATAAAAATTTTTTTGAAAGAAATTTTCAGGAGGCATGCTTGCATTAAAGTGAACTATCATGTTGTGGTTTAAGTTATTGCCAAAAAAACGCAAATTTGAGTAAAAATCTTTTTGGGTTTTGATGATGTGCTATGTTTTTGTAACCAATATATATCAAGAATGTGACTGTCTTTGAAGTAATAGCATCATCACTTTTCACTCAAACCATGCTTCAAACATTTGGTCAACCTAAAGTGAAAAAATATTCTTCAAAAAATGATAGGGTGTGGTTTGGGATTTCTTCATACAATCTAATGTGATCAACATCTCAATGAAAGTTGCATATTTGAGATTGGTATTAGTTTCACACTGGTTTTATAAAAATCATTTGTTCTTTGAAAGAATGAATTCATAATAAAAGAGTGGAGTCATAGCATTAAAAGATAGCTGAATTAATAATTATTTTCAGCTTCATGATTACTGAATACTGACTTGTAACCTAGCGCTATAAACAAAACTCATTCTATTTTGGGATGTTTTGTGTTTCAAAGTATTACAGGAGCTGCCCAAGAAAATGTGGGTGTTTAGCTTGTTTGATCAAAGAAAAATAAATTAAGTGTGACATAGTTAAGATTTTCACTTGTTCTTGTTGTCATTGACTTACCTTATTAACACTTTCCCTACCAGTGGATGTGAATTGACATACTTTCTCACCATCGGTTGCCTACTGGCATACTAAAAGGTAGTTCAATGATGATTTTTTCATCTTTAGTTTCTATTGCATTTTGAATTCAATGGTGAAAAACCCATACAAATGTTTAGCACAGTAGTGGTTTTGGTTTGGTAGCCAAAGCAGTTTAGTTTTTGTGACAATGTTTTTTACATCTATGACAGTCTTCTTATTTCACAGACAACCTCACAGCTTTGAGTGTCATCTACAGTCAACTTGGTAATGCGTACTTGTTCATTGGTGATTTTGCCAAAGCTTTGGAGTATCATCAACATGACAGAACCTTAGCCAGGTGCAGTTGTAACTGTATTTTTTGAAAGAAATAATGTGCTTTATGCAGGGGTTTGAAGTCAGTCTATAATTTTTGCAATGTTACCTAAAGTCTGAGTTTGGGATATTTTAATTTCAGGAATCAAGCTTTTAAAAAATGCACTGACTCTAGCTTCAGCAGTGTTACCATTTAAAGCATTAAATAGTTAAAACTGACTATGCCGCATGTTTAGTTACATTATCAAAATGCAACTGTGATGCTTTGCTTACAGATAGTTCATGATATCTCTCAGGCTCTTGCCTGAATAAGGATCACTGTAATGTCTTTCAGATACAAATATTTTTTTTTCTCAGAGAGGAAGAGACAGAATTGTGCTTGAAATTGTGCTTTCATCATTTGGAAGCATGTATAAACCACACATATTTATTGGTTCCCATTTTGATAAATAAGAGCACAAAGCCAAGAAAACATCAAGCTGTGAAGTTATTGTATTGCTTTCTGGCAAGCAAATGAAATTTAAACACTACCGAAACAGCCTTTTGCGTTTTTTCCTTTTTGACAGCGCTTTTCTCCTGATTAACCAATAAGAACCTGCAGCAAGATCACTGCAGTTCTATT
>JGI24159J19872_10004620_pt1 | contig 17587 bp, 15 predicted proteins | sample Ectturendosymbi4_FD_19872 | JGI IMG/M metagenome (IMG submission 19872) | reverse complement strand
GCATGTAAATTCTCCAGAGTGATGACATCTAACTTTCTTGACATGTTTGGCGGGGGCAAATCAAGACTTTTTTCAGTATCACAGGATCAAGAATCAGTAAATAACAAGATATTAATGAAACACTACCATTAACTTAAATCAACCCTATCAAACCTTTGGTGAGCTTATTCAAATAGAATCAATATGTTACAAAAGTGTCTCCAACGAAACAAATAATCAATATAGAAAAAGCACAGATGATGGTGGGCAGGCAATGCATGATGACGATTTGAGGGATAGCCTATACAGATGAATGAGCGAGTCATGCACATAGGTGATAGCAGTGAAGATTATAAAGCAGAAAGCCATGTAGTAGCCAGACATTACAAATCAGAGACACGCAGTCAGAGGCAGAAAACATGTTTTTTTCAACAAAGATCATGAAAAATAAACACAATTACCCATTGAACAGCATGGAGTTCCACAGTCGCAAGTATGTCTCGCAGAGTACAGTATACCCAAAAAAGATTGAAGAGGCAAGAATGGAAACAGATTACAAAATGTTTAACAGTAAAAAGTAGTCCAATAAATGTTGGGTACATGATAAACAAAATATGGTTAATTGATCAAGGTAAATATTTGGGCCCAGGAACAACACCACTAACAAATCAGTCACACGGCCATGACATCCGCCTATCACACAAGTTATGTTGGGGTCTTAGTAACACCAATTTAAGTTCTTCATGATTGAGCATTTATAAATTATTAGCCTTGGGATTAGACTGAAGTCAATGTCCGTGAGATCTTGAAGGTGAACATCACTCTGTTTGCCTTGAAAGCCTCGCAGTGCAGCAAGGGTGCTCCTTAATAGTGCAAATGTGAGCTTTGTTTTGATGTATGTCATGACACATGCATTTGCATAAGGTTCCTTATGTTTTTCAGCTATTTTTTCAGCCAGTCTTTTGTTCACCTTAGCACATTCTGGTGCCCTCCTATTCCTTGTTCATGTTGTGAAAACAAGAAGATTGAATGAGGACTTCTCAATGTCACTCACTCTTTGGTTGCATTTATTCTTCTTTTTCATGTTGTTGGTTGATCTGCAAAAGGGCATGTTTGAACTCACAAAAAAATTGATTCAAATAACATTGCACAAGGGATTGAAAAAACTGGCAGAAAGCACCATAATTTGGAATGCAATAGCTATGCATTGAAACAAAGGCAAGCAGCAGGCAAGGATACTGGTTAGTACATGAATGCATATAATCGTATTATCAAACTTGCATGCTGGGTAAGATGCTGGCAACATTCCCTCTGTTCCCTCTGGCTACAGGCAGGTATAAGTGCTGGTGGAGCCACTGTTGCTCCTTGGGATCACCAGACATATCAACAAGTTTCTTTGCAAGGCCACTCAAAATAGGGCTAAAAGACTGGCCATACACTCCTGTGATCTCCATTGCAACTGGGTGAAAATAGTAGTTATTAAGGAGGTCATCGTATTTTTGCCACTTTGCAATGTCAGGATCTGTTGCTGTGGTGCCTGTATAATTGTTGCTGTTTTTGTAGTGGCACAGACTGAAGCTATCAACAACTATAGCTTCCCATAACAGGTTTAGACCTTTGTACCAAGGGCCCAGAGGCAATCCATTAGGCCTCTTTTCATCTCTTGTCAAGCTGACAGGCTCTAGGTAGAGAAGAGAATAATGCGGGCTAATGACCTTTTGCAAATAGAGTTGATGATTGAATGTCTAGGGAAGTGGCCTGCATTTTTAGAGCAGAAGATTGCATGGAGCCCTGGCTCATCAAGAGTTTTACTGCAGTGGCATTCTGTGCTTTAAAAAAATTTGGCACCAGTTCGGAGGGCAATTGCAATACAGAGCTCATCAGGGCTGAACAGGTTTCCAACAGTGGCAGTTGGGAAGGCTTCTGATCAGATAGCAGTGTGGCTCTTTTGTGCAGCAAGTGGCTGACATTTGTCGCAAGGGCTACAAGTATGGAGCAGGGCATTGAGTGAATCTCTGTAGGTGAGATCTTTGCCGTATGGTAGAATAAGGAAATGTCATTTTGCTCCTATAAAATTTATTGTTTGGGTTGCACAGGCATTATAATATTGGAGTGCCTAATTGCAGACCTGCTGTATTGAAATGACTCGCATAGTGGAGGTGAAAGAGTGTATTTGTGGTGCTGCACTTACTTGTATTGTAGAACAAACCCCATGTAAATTGGTCACTAAGTTTCTCATGTCATACTTTGGGTTTCCTTGTGTAGGTAAAGTATCAGACTCAATACAAAAATATTTTGCCCAAATGAGTGCTATATTTTATGACTTACCTACTATTGTACTGGAAACTGCTTGGCCTTCAAAATAAACTCTTGTGATTTATATTTGGTCTCTTTCATATTTCATGACTGCCTTTATCCCATCACTAGCAAACGCCTAAGCTAAGCATTACGCTAAAGTGGGCAAGCCAGCAAAAGATCCTTTGTCATAATTTTTAGTTTAGGCTAGGTTGATTCATTCACAGCACTGCGATTTGTCATCTAAATTTTGCAATATATATGTATCTTCATATGTATTTTTATGAATTGATCAGTTCTACTACAGTGAAGTGCCAAGGTTTTTGTTTTAATGTCTAATTCTTGTTTATTTGCTCTGTTTTTTCATTGTTGTTTGAAATTGAATGTAAAGAAACAATGCAGATAAATATGTTAGAGACGAACAGAGCATTAGTGTGCAGTATACTTAGATTTTCTTATGGTTTAAAAACAAATTTATAAATCTACACTGCACTTGCATAATTACCAAAATTACCTATACATACTTGGCTATGCTTCTGTAGTGTTACAAGTTGGTTGCAATCTGAAAATGCCTTTCTTAAAACCACTCAACATATGTTAAACATGTATTTAGAAGTTAAATGTCCCCATGGAGTTTCTCTAATAATTTCTCTTTCGTATTATATACCTATTACTACGATTGTTTACAGCCCAGGTTTTCCCGAACCTGATACCCGGGTTTTTCAGCTATTTCCTACTACCGAAAACCCAGTTTTTTTCATCCAACAAACCCAGATTTTTTATTTTGGAATTATATACTCTTGCTTTCAAACATTAGTGATTCATTTAGCCCTGAAGTGTAGAGTGGTGTATGAAATGACCTAATTAACACGTTTGAACTTTTGTCATGAGGTGCTAGTATTCAGGTTTTGCTCACTGACCATTGGGGACGTTCATTATTGGTCTGTTTAAATTTTTGTTCAATTTACATACTTACATGGACTGTGACATCATTTTACACATAGAAGATGTCTAAGCATATAGTCACTAAAGCATTTATGCACATATCTCTTTGATGAATACACTGCCATGGTTATGTTCATTTACAAGATGTAATTCTTTGCAATGGGTAAAAGCTCTAGAAGGTTTTCTATAGGCTTTACAGCAGGGGTGACAAACCTATTTGCTATTGCGGGCCACTTTTTCAGTTACCGCTGAGTAAGCAGGCTGCACAACTTTTTAGTCATACTATGAAATCTGTTAAAAATGAAAAAAATTGTTCATCAATAGAAACAAACAACAAACAAAAGTAATAAAAACCCATGCGAACCATACAGCTGCTGGTCTCGCTTGAATGCTTCACGGGCTGCACGAAATTCTTTTGCGGACTGCATGTTCGTCACCTCTGCTTTGGAGGAAGCAGCCAGTTGGGCTCTGGTTCCATCTTTTTACGATGATTCAAACTTGCGCATGTTTGTATTCACATAACTTCACTCTACAGGTGAAATAAGCAAGGAATCAATCACAAATTTTAATAGGAAATCAATTTCACATAAAACTACACATCATCAGTCCTTACATCTGCAAGCAATGCTAAGAGGTGAAACATTGAAAGGCTAAAGCAAGGTCAGAGAAAGTAAACAACATCAAGACTGTAGTGTAGCATACCACACCACCAACTGCAACAATTAGAACTGGAAATTAAGTCTTACTCAACTGAAAGTATTCACTGCAACTTTAAACTTACTGGAAAAGTTACATGAACTTAATAAAACTCAATGCAAGCTCTTTGCAATAAGTGATTCGTTTATTTTCATTTTGCAGTAACTTTCTAAAAAATAAATGGCTTTTCTTCAAGCTAATTAATTAAACATTTAATCATACGAAACATGGTGGCATTCAGTTTGAAGACACTAGCAATCACAGAAAAATAGAATTTTGGAACCACTAGCCGTAGTGCTGCATGAAGCCACTGACATGGTGAAATAAATTCATTTCTGAGGCCAATCGAATGTGAAGTTGTTGCAAATTATCATTTTCAATTGCATTTATTTTATTCCATGCATTTTAGAGCTTTTGCAGAATGTGATAAAAGTATGGCATATTGAAAAAAGCAAGTGCAATTTCAACTGCACAACACAAGTTAAGATTTACAATTTTTGAAATTGTTTTGTCTTAAGATGTTACTGCAACTTTTGATACTGAGCTGGTTTTCATGGTTTTGTTGTGTTTGTGTGAAATAAGTAGGTTATTATATCATGAGATGTTTTTGTGAAATGCAAAGAACAAAAACTGACAAAGCTTGTGTTAACATTTTTTTCATCCAGCATATGTTGTTCAATTTTCTTATAAGTAAGACAAAAGTATGTTTAGCATTGTCACATCTGCATTTGCTGATGGTTATTAAATATAAAAGGTTAAAAAAGCTAGTGGATTAGACCAGCAACATCGAAAGCATGAGTGAACAAAAAATTCAAAAACGCAAGTTGATAACTTCATCACAGCTTGCGAAGTCATCATCTGAAGGCAAGTTGATGCCACTGCCAGAAAATGACTCTATCAACAGTGATATTGCCGTAGTCAATTTATTTGATGTAGAAAAGAGCAACTCTAATTCATCATTACATGGTTTTGCAAATGGAAGGCTGCCAAAGCATGCTTCCTACACTGGCAATTTCATTCGAAGAGACTCATCAGGCAGTTTGTATGGCAGTGTAATCAGCAATGGTTAGTTGCAATCAATTTTTAAGTAATTTTTTACTTTGATCATTGTGATTTGATTCGAGTTTTGCCTTGCTTTTGTGATGATACCTATTTGTTTGGTGATATATATAACACTGGCTGACAAAAATTTTTTTTTTCTTGCCAAAGATGTTTCAACTGTTTTTACCTAATTTTGGGGTGCTGACTTCAAAACTGCAGTCAATTTTTCTCTATCAGGTCTTGTTTTCCTGCTATGATGCACCCACTATAGTGACAAAATGAGCTTAGGTGGTGTTTACTACAAAATTATGAAATGGTATTGTATGAACACAATTGCATATTTATTTTTTGGATCTATCCCAATAACAAGCCAAATCAGTGAGTTTAAGCAAGCATACTAACAATGGAATCCATTAAAATGGTCAAATGTCAGCCATAAATTTCCGTTTTAATGATCTCTGAGAATGAATAGCAAAAGCATCGTCACATTTAATTGACCAACAGTAGTCAGCTAGCATGGCAGCATCCCACCTCCCTTGGTACCTTACTTCCATTTCACTAATATCCTAATGAAACCGCTCCCCTTGCTCATCACTCAAATCACCAAGATGTTCCGGGAAGCGGTCAAGATGACTATATAGGAAGTGAAGCTTGATACTCATGTTAGCACCCGCATCTTGTAAAGTGATTAGTAACCTAGCCACAATCCCTTTGTAGTTGACTGCTGTTCTATTCCCCAAAAAATTCTTGACAGTTTCCACTAAGGCACTCCTAGCACAGGATTCGTTTTCATTCATGGAATTTGGAAAGTCACAATCATTTACTAATGTTCTTGTCTGAGGGCCATCAAAAACACCAGCTTTTAATTTTTCTATTGTTGGTCCCGGAAATTTGGTGCAAATATATTTGAAACAGTCACCTTCCTTGTTGAGTGTTTTTACAAATTGTTTCATGATACCCAACTTCTATGAAAGGGAGGTAAAATGATTTTAGGGGAAGAAAAATGATTTTATATCGTATAATGAAAATCACGGCCAATAAAAGCAATATCAACAACACATTGCAAATGTTTCGATAACCGGAGTTATCAAGAGATAACTCCTGGAAGTTATCAGGATATAACTCCTGTTATTGAAACGTTTGCAATATGTCGTTGGTATCGTTTTCATTGGTCGTGATTTTCATTGTGAGGCTAGTACTTCCATTTTTTGTGTACCAAACGTGTGGTATTTTTGCAAATAGCAAACAGCAGTTGCTTATTTTCTTAATGTAGCTCCAGTTGCTGCCTAAGTGGTACTGTGGGCTTACCCAGTGCTGATTCAGGCTCCTCCGGCATGACCCAAGTTTTCAATTGCGATTTACATTGTAGAACATGAGCTTTCTTGCTTTGTATATTTGTGCCACAAACCACTTTACTAATTAAGGCTGTTAACTCGGGCTCTTTTCATTGGGCTTTGTCACTGTTCATATACTTTTATTCCATGTGTGGCCTTGTGCGTTCATATTGCAGGTGACCTGAATCAAGAAACATTGTTCATAGTAGGCGTTCTCTCACTTTGTTCACTCGCACATTGCTCAGGCTCATTCATTAGAGCCCACGAATAGAATAAAACGAAAGTGTGCATGTTTGATTCGGTATGCGGCAATGTAGTCTGGAGCCCCACAGAGTAATATGATCTGTGGTATGTGCTAGCTTCTCTCAGATGTTGCGGTATTGATCAATGCATTATTATTTCTGAATTAGTATGGGATAGGAAGATGCTGTGGCAGACAGGAGTGCCAATTCCAGAGAATATGAGTGTCAATTTCGGAGGATTATAAATTAAATTGCTTGGTTTTAGGGTTTTTGTACTTTATTTGTCAAGTGGCCTCAGCCAGGAGACGTGCAAAATAACTTTATGGTTTTCAAGTCAGGCTGCCCCCTGCCATTGTATAGCAATTTTAGCGGAGTTTCACACTGCCAGCTTAATTCTGAATGTCAATTAGGGTAACTGTAAATACCAATATTATATCATAATGAAGATGTAAAAAAATTTTCAACGCAAATTTTCACTGCGGTCATGGGTAACCAAGGCGACAAAGTTACTCCACTTTTCTAGTTTTTTCATTTCGTGCCAAGTTTGACCCAGGATATCTCACAAACCTTTTGATATTTTGCAATAAATTTTCTAAGGTCAAAGATAATTTTATCAGCAACAATTCTTCCAAATATGAGTGAAAACTATCAAGAAATAAAACTGTGGCGAAGTTTGAAAATTTTTGAAAATGTGTACCAAGACCTGGAAACAGTCAATTTTGGGGGTTCATGACCTTTGACCTTTGAAAGTCACAATGTAGATAATGTTATTTTTTTCAATATTTGGCAAAGTTACTAGCATCCCTGAAAAATTGGGGTTGTTCACTAATGTAGTTTAGCAGTAATAAGGCTTTAAAAATGGCCAAATATGAACAATTTGCGCCCCTCCCGGCATGCCCCCCCAACTAAAAAGCTTTGTGATCATGCCATTTCTTGACAGATTTCGTTCAAAAGTTGCAGATGTTCATCATATGGGGTATGAAAATTTGAGTAAAATTTCAGGAAAATTGGAGAGGGTGTCTTGACCACTTCCTGAGAATTGACACGGAATGGCCCTTATGCAACACGATGGTCTGTTTCCAAAAAAATTGTAACTAGCAATTAAAGAAATAGCACTGGTTACCACATAAAATTGGTTCAAAATGAGAAAGCACAACCAAATTCATACATAGGTGCACTGCATTATAAGGCACACTTTTGATTTTTGAGAAAATTAAAGGATTTTAAGTGTGCCTTATAGTCTGAAAAATACGGGAAGTATTTTGTAAAATATAACTCATATGAGATTGAATGTTGTTTCAAGCAATGGATCTGCATAGAAGATTGGATTTGAATTGCAATCCAGAGGACAATTCCTATTTGAGAATAATTTCAAATGAATGTTAAATTTTCCACTCACTTGGGCTAATATGAATGAGCTCAGTACACAGAGGACTCACTGGCATTATTGTTGCTCTGTGACGTACTTTTTGCAACAATGTGTGAATTCTCACGAGAACTTCTCATTGATTGTTATGTAACCAATGTCACAGAGCATTGATATGCCAGCTGGAATGAGAGCACATGGAAATTTCAGTGATGCAAGCCTCAAATGGTTGCATTCAGTGTTAGTCAGCATAAATCACATGATGAGCCTGAGTGATGCTGCTGATCTAGAGTTGCCCCTGGGGTTAACGTACATGCTACTGAAGCTGATGGGCTGGGTGAGTCATGACAAAGACTTGAAAAATGATACTTGCAACCTCTCCAGCTTCTAAACAGATGATTGTGAGGAATAGGTTTGTGCACATTGCTGTCATTGACTACTTGCCACCAATGTAGCATTCCCTAAAAAAGTACTGATGACCCCAGCGAAAACAAGCAGCTGTATACGGCAAGCAGAAGAAAGCAGAGATGGGTGCTGCATATCACGTTTGTGACACTCCAAAGGAAGTTACTAAATCAATTATAATGGAGCTGAACTCCCAGTTTCCTTTTTTTACTGTTTGCATTCAAATTATTGCTATAGATGCAATGTAAGTTTATTCTCGCACTTATCCTCATGATGTAAATCCGTGATAAAATTGCTTTCTTGCCTGGCAGTTGTTTCCTTTCAGTGATGCATCGCATTTTCACTGTGTTTTCAATGCTCTTCCCTGTGTAATTGTTGTCATGAGCTTTATCCTGTCGACACCTGGCAAAAGTGTTCCAATAGGCAGCCGTAGTAAAAGTGTCAGAGTTCCCATGCAGTATTGAAAGTATTTAATTTTGAAATCAGTTTTCAAGACCATGAAAAAATATTGAATTTGGCCAAAATATACATAGAGTATTGAAAAAGTATGGAAATTCTAAATTCAGCCATTTGTTTATTCAAATTTTGTTCTTTACTGCTGATGACAGTTATGCAGATGTTTTTTCGCATTGTGTTCCATGAATAAAATTTAAGAAAAACGGAGCTAAATTATGGTACTGAAGTCCTTTAATTTGGTATTACAGTATAACAGTATTGAAAAAGTATGGAAAATTGTTTTTGAAAATGTATGGCAACCCTGCTGTCATGATTTCTTATAATACATCGTACAAGGCTAATGGTTTTGAAGTTGTCTGCAATGAATAAAACCTTCATATATTGTACCAAATATTGAATGCAATGCAGGGTCATTCAGAGAACGGAATGCAGGCCCATTCAATAAATGCAAAGTCATTCAGTAGCCATCCTCATTTCCATTTAAAATAATGCACATTTTCATGACAAGATAATTCAGTCTTTAGATTGACGAGACCAATACTGTTATTTTGAAAAAGACTTCTTTAGGGCACATTTTGAAAAACTGTTATAGTTGTTAATTTCATGGGTATGTGTGATACTTTTCCCAAAGGATTAACAGTAATGCATGTACTCTAACTTTCACTTTTCTGCATCATGCAAAAGCATGAGTAACATAATGTCCTTTGCAAATGTTGACATCTGGTCTGAATTGCTGTTTGTGCACACACAACAGTCGACAGTTTGCTGACATTACCTTTGTAGCAATTCGTGTGCAATGAAATAAACGCAGAAATATATGCACATTGCAAACTTTCTTGATTTGCCAGATCCACATGTGACTAAACAATTCGGATTTAATTGCATTTTGTTTGATATTATATTCGTAATTTATCCCCACTATAATTATTTTCATTACTTTTTGTCATTTGCCACTAATCTCATTTCTTTGCAGTAACTAGCTCTCTCAAGGCGATGCGTTTCAATCCGTTTAACAGAAGCCCAGAGGACTCAGAGTACAGTGCTTCGAACGCCACCGCAGAAAGCGAGTCGATCTCGGTTGCTAGCTCTGACTCACTTGATGCCAGCCTTGCTGAGCTTGGACTAACAGAAGACTACTTTGCGAATGATGTATGAAGTTAAAATGCATTTAAATGATTTAATGTATACTGTCCATCCACAAGAGCTACGGGATTGCCAGATTAAAATTTAAATAAAAAGTCAAGCGGTGTTAAAAAGGCCAGAAAAAAACAAACATTTTTTGTGGTATTGCTGTTCCTTTGCCATGAAAAACAGTTGAATTACAAGAATGTCACTGGCAATTTTCTTCTGATTGGGATTAAGTCTTGCTTGGCCTTGTGCTGGAGCTCTTTCCTGATGCTTCTCTGACTTCCCGTTGTGTGCGAGATTTCACACTTTGTGTACAATGGTGCCACAGTTTGCAATATGCAGACTCTGATCCATCCGCATCTTTTTGCTCCCGTACGAAAGTCTTATCCCAATCACTCTTGTACTTACGAGCAGAGTCGTAAAGACGTCATTGTAGCATTTGTATCGCAGATCCGTCTGCCAGCACTGAAGCCTTGCTTAGTGCTTCCAACAGACTGCACAGCGTAAGGGTTTCGAGCATTTAAGCAAAAATTGATTTCTAATTTCGCATCACACAGATCGTACAAACATCAGAACGTGGACGTCGGTTTAATATCGAATTTATCACAAAAAGTTTGCAAGGCTCTTGCCGAAAAAATTCAAACAGTAAATATTGTTCCACAGAGGAAAGTGTTGCAACGTAAAAAAGACAAAACGGGGCCAAAAGGCTAAATTAATTCTCTAAGGCCAACCAACTGGAGACAAGGCCAGAAAAAGCCAAAAGGCCCAACGAAATTTTTTCAGCCAACCATCTTGAAAAAAGGTCAAATTTCAGAAATTTGGCCAAAAAGGCCAACCTGGTAACCCTGAAGAGCTATGCGCGCTGGATCTTGGTCAGGTATTTTCAGTCTGAACAGCTTCGACCGACAACTTCGTTTACGATTTAATCATTTGTTGCGCAGTTTCTTATTTACGGGCGTGAATCAAAAATTGTTAATTTCAGTTCTACAGCTGTAAAGACTTAAAGAAGTGACTCTTTGAAAGTTTGAAAACATCAAGAAAAGAGACAGCTCGGAGCAGACAAAATATGGCTGGATTTAAACCGCTTTCTTTGCCTTCGTTTTTTACAATTCAGATATACTTCCTTAGGCAGTTGAAGCGAAAGCTTTGCCTAATATTCGCAGGGGTGTACTACTTAGCATCGGTAGTTCAGTGCAAAGATCTCCGTAACATTCCTGGAAGTTAATGCCGAAGATGCATACATCACCAACGACAAACATTGTGTTGAATATGTGTTTTTTGATAGTGATTGGTCAGATGTTTATATTTTTTTAATTACAGCCTAGCACCCGTTTTATTTGTCGCAGGGTGCTGTTAATTTGTATACAGCAGAGGAAGTGGAAATAGCCATTGAACGGTGCAAGAAGATGGTCCTGCAAGCTCCCGAGTCTTCATCCCGTAAAAGGAAACTTGTCAATAACTTGGTAGAGCTCCGCATAAAGCTGCAAGCTCTCAAGGTGACCAGCAAACGTATCCACTCGCGCGTTGCTTGCATGAAGGCGCTGCCCGTATATACAGGCGAAAATCAACGTCATTTATGCGAAAATATCGCGCGTGCGTGCGTGAGAGTTGCGACTGTAATTGCGCTACGCAAAACTTACAAAGCAGGCTGATGCGTTCGAGCGCACACGTCACATCCCGAAAAAGTCAGTCTTCTCGCACTTGCCGGGTATAATCTCGAATCGCCTTGGCCACTGCGATCGAGATAGATGAACGTTCGAATGTATTTCGCTTGGTGCTACGTAAGTAGATAGACGTTTATTGGATAAGATGACAGGCGTTATTATATTATTATATAAGACGTTTGCGAAATGAATGTCTTGTGTGTTATGACATCAGGTAGAAAAGTTTGTGGAAAATTTGAATCGGCCCTAAAATCCCATGTCGAAATCCCTCCTAAAATGTCGTTTTGAAAACGAAACAAAATTGGTAATCTAAACTTTGAAAATATTAGCCTTGCCTTGGCCCCAGACATGGGCGTCGGAAGGGGGTCAGGAGGAGCCATGCCCCCTGGATCTTCAAATTTGACATTTTCTTATTAATAATAAAAGGGTGTTTTCTTAGTTGCGAGTGGTTTAAATAAAATTTTGCCACTTTTGGACCCCCCTGCAAAAATCTTTTTAGGTACTCCTGGAAAACCCACTATTGGCCTTCTCTGGAAAAATCCTTCTGACGCCCATGGCCCAAGACAAGAACTGTCTGTTCTGCAGCACACAGTATTTCTTATCTTTTAATTCACTTGAGTTCGTGCGTGCTTGAACTTTGACCTTTGGAGAAAAGCGTTCGGCGCGCAATTCGCTTGGTAGCGATTTGCTGCAACCTAAAACTGCGTTCGCCGCCATTCCGCAGGAAGGCCCGGAGACAGTGGAGCCCAGGACGAAGCAAGTCCTCGGCCACCGGCTGAAGAAGCGCACGAGCCGGAGCATCAAACACAACTGCGACTGTTGCAGCAAGTTGATATGGGGAATGCTGCAGGTCTGGGTTTTGTTTCGGTTTCTGGCGCAGACGGAAGTGCCAGTGGCGTCGTTTACAGTAGCTTGCATGCTGCCGGCGCTCGCTGCGTGGTTGTTGTTTCCTGTTGATTAGTGATTATTGTATTGCGTAAAGTCTTCACTCCCACACGCAACCCAACAGACTCAAGTATACATGCCAGTAACAAGGAACACAGATGTACTTGAAAAAACAGGTAGATAGATATGTGCCTGTAAAAGAAAAGCATACGCGTAATGGCGCTAACATGAGTAATCATTGATTACTTTGGTGGGGTACAAGCGTAAATTGTAGTGAGCATGCGACTGCGCAACCATGTAGACACACAACCAGCGAAGCGTTTCAAGCGCTAAAAGTGTTATGCGATATATATATATACTATATTAAATTTGGAATGCTGCAAGTGCGCGAGAATGAGATTTCACTGCGCAAATGGTCTCTGGTTGTACTGCGCATGCGCACCTTAGAGGGAACATTGGACAGCATCTACCGTTGAAAAGAGATTGTGGCGAAATGGTAGATGTGCGAAAGATGGAATCCGCCTGATTTATTGAGCAAGGCCGCAACAGTGTCGCCAACCTTTTTGAAACTGAGAGCTACTTACTGGGCACCGATTAATGCGAAGGGGTGGGCAGTTTGATGCTAGAACTTGCCAGGGTGTAAAGACATGTCCCTGTCCGGGACCAGTTTTCGCGGCTCCCCGCGACTTGAACAATGGCGTTGGCTCTTTGTGCAGTTGCTTTGGAATGCGTAATTTAATAATTTCTACNAATTTCGAAAAGTTTCAAAACAACCAAGTATTGAAACAAACTGGAAAACAGACCACGAATTGCCAGACTTGCCTGTGAGTTGTAACAGCAGAGAACTCACCAGCAATAAGTGAAATCAATTTGAAGTAAATGACCTTTGCTTTTTGAACTACTTTTGTAAAGTTTTTTTCTGCACAAGAAAGATAAATGTTTGCAGTTCAAGGTTAGGTGTTGTGCTCTATGACCCTTTGCAACAGTGAACTTGGCGGAATTTCTGACTGAACAGTGACCAAATCGTATTTTTGAATAACGTCAGAAACCGCGGAGAAAACGATGCAGTCCGCCTTTGTTTGGGGGCAGTAAAAGAGGTCCGTTGTCCGCTGTATAACAAAAAGCTTGAGAATCACCTGGTCTATGCTCACCGATAACCGAACGAGTCAAGTTGGATCTGTTCTTTCCCCACTGACTTTATTGTTGTTTCATCCTGAAGTCATGAAACAATGTCTTCTCCGTCAACTGCTGCTGTAAATCGCCGCGAACTTTACGCAAAGGTTGTAATCCAAGACCCCCTCACTTTTCTTCGCGACCACGTATCCATGCGTCATGCAGCCGACATTTACAGCAAACGCGGCGAGTCATTCCCCTCCCCCGCACGCAATGTTTTTTGCTTAGCTTTCAAATGCCATACTGTTGCCGAGCGGTTTGTTTGCCTGTCGCTGCAGGTCTGGTACCGCTGCAAGGAGTGCACTTTCTGCTGCCACGCGAAATGCGTGAACAACGTACGCCGGCAGTGCGCGTCCGTCGTAGCGAAGAGCATCGAGGGGTACACGCTGAAAATCTGTCCGGAGCAGGGCTTGGCCAAGCAACAGTACTGCTGTGCAGAGTGCAAGAATCCAATTGAGATTGCAGGTACGAGAAGCCTGTTTTTTTTTCGCTGAAACATTTCGGTCATTTGTCTCACAGGTGCATTGAAACACGTCGTAGGAGTGTTCAATAGCCCATATTTTCAAACATTCTGACCGAAACGACTTGATTTTTCTAGGTCATTTAAAAATAATTCGATCTTTGACTGAAAAAGCACCGAAAAAAAAAACAGCGAGGAGCGTTGATGGTTTTCGCTGCGTTGTGGCCAAGTTGTGCGCGGGTTCAGAGCCACTTCCTTTGTACCAACAGGCGTGCAATCGACCCTGGCACGTGCACGTTGCATGTTAAGCACCGGATATCGCCCAAATCAGGCAGCGCACGTGATACAGCTTGTGCATCGCTGAGAGCATTGTGGTGACGTAAATTTACTCAGTGTTTCACTTCTACCCAGGGCTGTGGATCCGAAAAACATATTTTTCAGACTCCTGCACTAGCTCCAGGGCATCTAAAGAATCACATCTGAAGGCGTTTGGCTTCGGCCCCAGAATGATTTGGTCCATTAAAAACTGAAAAACATTGCATTAGCTGTACGCCTCGCTTACCTCACAAACCAGAGCTGTGGAAACGGAACGTAAGTTTCAGGCTACACAATCTAAAAGTTTTTTCACTCCTGCCACACATGCCACACAGCCTTGCTTCTACCCACAGACAACGTGATGTTTTATCCAGGTTTGTGGTGTCTGTGGAACCTGTGGCGTAAAGTTACGTTTGTTGATTTAATGAATCATTGGCAAGAAGTTCGGTATTTTGTGAGATCTTAGTCTTGTCCATTGCTTTGTTCCGCAGTTACGGTTGTACTGGTACAGTATGTCCGGAAGGTCACGTGCAACTGTTCGTGAGCACCTGTTACTGATGTCGTGTGTTTTTTATTTAGAAAAAGCATAACGTCGTGTGTTTTGAAAACATCCAACACCGCGGAACTTGCTTGTTTAACTTACTTGTACGTTCCGATGGATTTTCAGTGAAAGTTGATTTGATTTGTAATTTCTTCGCTCCACTTCTTTCCTGGGTAACTCCCGTCATTAAGTCGCTGTTTAACTGAGTACAAGGTGATGCTACTACCGTGTATGAGATCTTGAGAACGTATAAAGTATGGCGGAGATGGTGGGTCGTAAGTGGGTACCGTGTCGAAAGCCGTGCGTTCTCTAAATCGTGTCTCAGCGTTGTTTGTCAAGATGAGCATCGCTGCTGTAGGCAATACATGTAATGGGTAATGTCAGAACTTACCTTGCTCCACGCAAACTTGCAAGGCATTTTTCGACCACCATCGTTGCGTTCCGGTCACGGACATCATCTTAACCGTACGTAGCGAATGAATGAATGGAAGTGTGTGGTCAGGCAGAGACGAAACTACTTCTGGAATGCAAAGCCCTTTTTTTGAATAATTTCAAGTGAAAATCACTTAACTTGCTTTTTCCTCTCACCTCGACCCGGTTGCTCATCTATGCAAAATTTGTTGCTGTTCTTTCTTCACCGTTTTGATCATGCTGTTTTGTAATGTTTGGCTCTGTTGGGATATCGGCGATCTGAGTGGTTTAGCCATGGAAACATACTCTCTTAAACACCCGTAGAAAGCAGTCAGTCATTGCAGTGTTTAACAGTGTGCGTTTCGCCAGCAGAGTAAGCGTTTGCATCACTTGAATCGAATTGTTGTTTTTTAGGGATTGTTTTTCATGGCAAGTGGCCCGTTATGACGATATAAAACCGCCAGGAAACAACCTGTTAATGTGGTTGAACTGTTTTCAAACGCCAGCGTGTACCTAGGATAGGAATAGCTTACTTCGCAACAAGTTAGCTTTTGTGTTAAAGTTTGTGCGAAAGACAATCACCACAAACAGGAATATTTTCACACGTGTTCGTTCGCGGCACGTCATCTTTCTTGTTGCCGCTTGAAAGTATGGGAGCAGTGTTTCCACATTTCGATTGCGTTTTTCCATCAATGCCAACGAACATCTCCCGCAAACAAAAGTCCTGCTACTGTTTGCACTGCAATAACTTTGTCCAGGTTTCGAAAGCGAAAAGATTCAAAACAAGTTTAATAGCGTCTAGGCTCAAAGCGTTGAAACTTAATGCCTTTCTTTTATGCCACGTCTCTCCTCGGCAGTTGCGTCACACAAATTATTGTTTGATCGCGGACTAATAAATGTTGCCGATGTTTCACGATTGTTGCCGATGTTTCGCGATTTATTCAGGCTCTGAAGAAGCCCGCCTCTGCGACTACAGCGGTCTCTATTACTGCTCGAACTGTCATTGGAACGACCTGGCGACCTTGCCCGCGCGAGTCTTACACAACTGGGACCACGGCTTTTACAAAGTGAGTATTCCCGTGCTAATCACGTGATATGAAAAGTTTGAAAGCTTTTCAAAGGGAAATTTTGGGACAAAGTACCGATCGGTTTCTGCTGCGATGTCAGTCGGCCTATTATTTAAAGTAAAACGGATTTGCCTGTATCTGAAGTAAAACGGATTGCGGAATATTACGGTGAAATACACCCCACGCACACACCCCCTGGGTAACGTGGCAGGCTCCAAAAGGCCCGCGCTGCTTGTGACCTTTTCTCGTGCGACGAGTGATGCGGTCCAGATGCGCAGCATCGCTGGTGGAGGAGATGCGGTTTCGACAAGAGTATTTCAAATTTTGTTGATTTGATTGCTGTTTGTGCATTTCTTTATCTGACAAGCTGGGTTTTGAAGGCTAGGTTTAAAAATTGTCTTAGACCCGTCACGTGACGGGTCGCGCAGCAATCCCGGGTCTTGACTCCCGTTCACGCAACTGAAATAAGAACTTCAGAAACAAAGATGTTTGATGTCCAGGTGCGCCTTTGACTTGTGCCGATTGCCTCCTCTCCCCCATATCTGGTCAAATCACTTGTTCCGGATCAAGTGTTTTCTGTGGGTTTGCTGACTTCATATGATCACAGTAGTTTCATTGTTGCGTCATATGATAAAAGTGGTTTCATTGTTGCGTCGCATGATAACAGTGGTTTCATTGTTGCGTCATATGNTNANAGTGGTTTCATTGTTGCGTCATATGCTCACAGTGGTTTCATTGTTGCGTCATATGATCGCAGTGGCTTCAGTGGTGCGTCAGAAGTTAACCTTGGCGAAAATATACCAAAATTACGCCCGAGAGAACCCTACTATACCTGACGTTGTGCAACCTAAACTCGCTAAAATCAGTTCTTCCGTTCGTTGCTGAACCACACCCCAGGAGAACAGTGTATGTGAACTTCCTTCTCGTAAAAAGTTTTGTCGAAGTCAACCAAATTAAAGTTCGTCGTTGCATCGGACGTAGTTCGCAGGCCGATACTTTTTACGTAGTTCGCTGGTCGATACTTTTTACGTAGTTCGCCGGCCGATACTTTTTACGTAGTTCGCCGGCCGATACTTTTTACGTAGTTCGCCGGCCGATACTTTTTATGTAGTTTGCCGGCCGATACTTTTTATGTAGTTCGTCGGCCGATACTTTTTACGTAGTTTGCCGGCCGATACTTTTTA
>JGI24159J19872_10004619_pt1 | contig 17588 bp, 9 predicted proteins | sample Ectturendosymbi4_FD_19872 | JGI IMG/M metagenome (IMG submission 19872) | reverse complement strand
TGGTGAAAAACTAAGAAATAAACATCAATATTCTGATCGCTAAGGGGGGTGCTTGAGCCCCTTCAGCACCCCCCCTGGCTGCGCCTTTGGCCCGCAGCCAGCAAGAATCCGTGAGGTTGGTTAATATGGTACATCGTTTGAGCTGCGGCTCGCAGCTGCCTGACCATGCACTCGGCTCCAGGAAAATAAATTAAAGGACTTTTGGAGCAAGGCCCTAACTTAATGGGACGAGAAGGAAAAAAAGTGACAGTTCTTCCGCTTCTTCCAAACTGATTAGCTTTGTTTGACCGTTTCAAGGGCTGGAAAAGCGTATAATGCATTGTGAAATTATGTTAGTGTGCTATGTGTTGGTCAACAAAGAACATCATTTGTCTTTCGAACATTTCAAGCAAGTTTGCATCACTTACCTTGACGACGTATTCTCTGGCGTTGTCAACAGCATTCCAAACCAACAACACCGTCCCGGCTGGTTTCAGTGGAAGAATTCGTAAATTGCTCGGTTTTGCAATTGAAACTGAAAGAAACAGGTTTCAAGATATACTGTAATTGTTATTTGAAACGCGCTTTTGATCAGCAGACATCAACAGTCAGTTATAGATTTTTTTTAGCTGGTATCTGTATGTTGAATTTCTGAACAACGATTTACCGAACATTCAAAGACAGTTCTGGCAATCTAGAGACATTTGCAGATAACAAGTCTAACGTTATTCGTCGTTTTTCAAAACATGTTCTCCGCAATGTAACGACGCGCTGCAAATGGTGCACAACACTCACCTCGCGGCGCCGGGCACAGCGCTGGGGGCAAGCAACGGCCGTTGTGCCAGATGTAAAGGCTCCCGATGCAGTTACATCCGGGAGTGCAAATTCTAGGGCAAATTGGGTCTGGGTCTTCGCACGTCGAAATGCAATGTCCTATGCATTCAGTATATACTCTTCCGCCCGTACACTCTTCCACTGCCAAGGAAAAGCGCGATGTTAATATAAATACGTTTCTTGAGTGGATAGACAAGCTTGAGCTCGCCAAAATTTTTCTTCTCACCCTACCAGGTGAACATCTAGGGGTTGTCATTCTAGAACATCTGAAAATAATCATTTGTTGGGCAAAAGTTTCATAATGTTCTTGATGTCTTAGCAAATGCTTTGTCAAACAAAAATGTGGTTATGAGGTGCTTTACTTCTTTGCTGATCAAAATACGTTTCTTGCCAGGTACACGTGCTTTACATTGAGTACCCAATAAGTAGCGTTTGATAAATTTTGTCATTTTAGGAAAAGTCACAACTGCTTTATAAAATACTTTTTTGTTCAGACAAAAGCTGTGTTTCCCTGAACAATTTGTATTTGGTTAAGTGCAGCAGGACCTCTACATAAAGGATGGTCGCTGCGATGCGAACGGTAAAAGCTCAGGAAAGCTTGTTGAGCGGGTGCACGCCAGGACAGTCGATTTTCACTTTGTTGAAAGGGTGCACGCCAGGACAGTCGATTTTCACTTTCAGCACATGTTTCCCAGTCGGAGGACGAGATTTCGAGCTGCTGCAAATCTCTCTTTACAAGATATTTGAACTGAAGGGAGGATCGAACAATACTTGGATACCGAAACATGGCTTACCATAGAGAATGTTGCATGTGAACGACACTCTGAAAGACAGCAGCGGACTTGACCAGTCAGCGCGAACATTTTGTTTTAAGATGACTAAACAGGGAGCTCCTCTGAATGTGAACCTAGATGACCTCATTCCTGATCGTGACTTCCCACGTGCCAGCGCAAATACTACGACTGCATGAAAACTATTCACTTCCCTTTCCTGACATACTCATGTTGGCAATTTTTCGTAGATGTAAAGAACAGTAGTTAGTATGCATACCGAGTAAATGTTGCCTTATGTGCGTAATGTAGGGGATGGAGTTCTCCATGCTATGCAATTAAGTCGACTGAAGATGGCAGCGCCTTTCCCGATTCTGTACTGATTTTCTTCCGCAAGAGAGAAATCGTTAGACGTAGCAGACATTGTCGACTTTTTCAGGCCTAGTCCCGTTCAAGACGATATCTGCCTGGAACGTATCAGTGCATCGTAATGGACCTTTTGTGGTGTTGGCCAGGGAAAATCCAAAGCCCTTCTGTGTAGGCTATATAACCCTTCTCTGCTAACCTTATTAAATGTTTTCGTCAAGTAAATAAGGCGATATGCAGCGGGTGGCATTGTGCACTGTACTCCTCATGCGTTTGACGCATTGAGACGATTATGTCCCAAGTAGATCTGTTGCAGCGAAAACCACATTTCAAGTCACGGTAAAGCTTTTCTGCAAGAGTTTGGATTAGGAAATCCAAAACCTTCTCAGTAACACTCAAAGGAGAGATTCTTCTGAAGTTGTTACAGAACCATTTTCCTTGTTGTTTTTTCACGGTGTGGTGTGCATGGTGTGCCAAGCGTAGCTTTGATGTAGCCAATGTAAAATCTCTAACAGCAGCGCAAAGCCTTTCAATTATTAGGGGGGTCCCCAGGTCTTGCGAGAAAGATAAGAACAAGATGACTGCCATTGCTTCAATACTGACTGAACTTGGTTATTAAGGCTAGAGCTCCGAACGATGTTCCCCATCTGAACAATTGTTGCCTCCAGTCCATGATTGAGGTGCTGCATGTAGACGTAAAAGAGTAGGTCATTCTAGTTGCAGAACCAATAGCGTATGTCGCCCATGTTGGAAGCTGTCTGCTCTACGGTTTGTCCCCTGCACTATATTGGACTCCTGCTGCAGCTAAGTTAGAGCGGGAAAATTACCTCAAGGAAGCTTGAATAATACTGTCGAAAAACCGACATTTCAGACACTATAACGAATTTTTAAACAAACATGTTTAATGCTTCATATAGATTTTATATAAAAATTAATTAATAGTATACTTTGGTTGTTTGCCTTTATTATCTTACTTTCACACAAGTTGTTTCGGGATTCTTCTATAAATCTGAAATAAGACTGTTTATCGCCAAATCCCCAAAAAGCTCTCTTTTGTACGAAACTGACACAGGCAATCCTTTTTCAAGAACATGTAACCGTTAATGCTAAATATGGCACCAAAACAAAATTCGTATTTTGCTATAGTTCATTTTTGTTCAAAAAACGCAAAATACAAATTCACCTAACCGACGTTTAATGATGTTAATCGTTTTTCTTTTCATTATTGTCGAAGAACAGGAACATATCGGTAGAAGCACATCTTTCTCCAGCCTAGGTGTAAAGCTAAAAAGGCGTCCAACACTATTTAACATGTCTTACAACTGCATTGCGTTCCAACAAAATAGTTTTCAGAAGAGCAGTAAGGAGCCACTCGTTCCGATCAACCTTTGAAAAGAACTTACGTGTCTGGAACAAAGTCGCGTTGCTTTCTTCACTTCTCAAGTTGAGACCGCTGCCTATGACGAATATGCTCGTCACAGTAGCCTCATATTGGGTCGATGACGTCAGACCAGTGACGTTGTAAATAGGAGCCATGATGTTTTGTATTTCCTTTCTTAAAACTCTGTCGCTTTTCCTGTGAAACAAACAAAGAATATTTTTATCATTTTACGGGATATTTCTTCTCAGAATCTCTTGGACATGAAACTCATCTTACCTTTCTCATATTAATAATATGCTGCTTAGACATTTGCCGATAGAGATCAACACCTCAAGAAAGGCTGTATTCCATTCTATTCAGTTTATTCGGGAAACAGACACACATAAAAAACTCACAAAATAAACACGATAATATAAACAAGCAACCGCACAGAATAGAAATAAAATCAAAATCATATTTGCGTCTTCCCGGGGTATCTAATATTACCAGTTGTTTTTCTTAGTTAGATCCCCCACTAGCCTAATGGGTGTGGTAGTGTTATATTAATAAGGTTTGTGCCATGAGAAAGGGTTATAATAATGAGGAATACTTAATGTAGCAAATATTTGGCAGGGCTGATATTGGTTTAGTTGAAAGCATAGAAAGGTTGTACTCTTAAATACAAAGGCTCCCAAATCTTAGCTCCCATATAAGCAAGAGATTTTTGTCCAGTAGCCAACCATTTTCTGGAAACTATATATTCTTGAGATGTTTTTTGTCTAGTGTTATATGAATGTATTTCTATGGGAGCTCGTAATCTCTATAACCTACGCTGTAATTCTTACCATTAATCAGCAATCCCCTATGCCCCTGTTTATGATGACTGAGTTTATTATTTTTACATAAAAAAACGTAGGTTATAGCGATTACGAGATGCTAGTATCAGTGAACACATCGTATCAACACCAGGAGTGAAATTTCCGTCGCGGAATGAATGACGCCATCAGGCTACAAACTTTATTCCAATTTGAAGCATAGTTGCTTCCCCCTCATGAGATGGGATGATGTGCGCTTGTCAACGCTCACCGTCGTCACAACACACACAAGCGTTAAAAAACACTCGGACAAGCATTTCAAATAAAAACTTTTTTTTTACATTTCGTTCAGTAAAACTTGAAAAACACTAAACGGTCTTTTCCAGGATCGAAAAATTCCCGGGCTTGTTTTTAAACGTTGTGTTATAAACTTCCCAAACTTACGTGTATATTTTCAGCGTGTACTTGGCAGCTCCTCTAACCGGATTCCACGTCACAATTGCGCTGTTTGTTGTCGTCGCGCCGACGAAAAACGGAACGTGGACGTTTTGAGGAGGGGGAATCACCCTTGCTGGAATGAAAAACAGTGAAAGTGTTCATTCGAATCGCTATACTTTGAAACATTTTAGGAAAACAGCTTTTTTATTTTCGAGACGCAACTCCAAAGAGTGCGTTTTTATACCCAAAAAATCGTAACTTACAGTACACTTGTTGGGCTGCAGATGATCAGTGCTTAATGCAAAGCTTTAGGCATTTTAACTAACCAATTTGTGGCTCTATTTCGATAAGCTTTAAATTGTGAAACCAATTTCGTTAATGGGACTTCACTCTGCAAAATGAGGACTAAATATTTTTCGTTTTGTTACACTGCAGACCATGTATAACCTCAACCTCAAAAAAGGATGTGCCGGCTTGAATTTACCTTAAGGCGTTAAACACGTTTGCTGATGAGTCATTCGGTTAGCTTCTACGTCATACGTAGCCTGCGTCTGTAGGCAATTAGACGAAAAACGACTGATTCTTCCTTTTGATATTCTGTACGTTTAATGGGATTGTGACTCAAACGAAAATCATCTATGACGTACGCACAGAAGCTACGTCATCTTTTTATGTCTACAATGTGTTGACAGTGGTTCACTGGAAAAGGTTTTATCGAAGGAAGTTACACTGCCTAAAAATAACCGCGAGTCTTAGGAACTGGCTCGAAAATAGCATAGAAACTCAAAGCAGCTATTCCAAAACACGAAGTTGGCCAATTACGCCCGTACGCAATCGTGACACGCATTTCTGGCTCCTTTAATTATAGAACTCAATGGAAATGAACGGTATAGCAAATAGTTTTGCAGGTTGTTCACTAAAGCCGGAATATTGGCTTGTCTGGTAAAACGATTCGAGAATGCAAAATACTTCCAATCCTTTTTTCGTTTGAATTTTCTTCTTCCGTCAAAATCAGGCCTGTATGATTGTAAAGGGTCCAAGTTTTGCAAACAAAAGGTGTTTTTATCACAGGAGAAAGGGGCGTTAAGCAAGGTGATTCAAGTCTGAGTGGCTTGACTGAATGAATAAATTGAAATGTCGGACTGAAGAATAAGGAAATGTTATCAGCAAATACATAATGAAAACAATAAAATCGCCATTCTAACACAGATATAGGATTGGACTTGGTAAAACCTAACAATGGCTAACTTCCCATTGACTAAACACGGACAAGTTTAAAGGTAAAGAATCACACAGATGGCAAAACATCGGACTGTTTGGAAGAAGCTAACGGATTTGAATGCATGCCATGAGTGAATCTTTATCGCAAGCCTTCGTAATTCGGAATGCGATGTTGCATTTTCCTAACAACACAAAAGGTACGCAGCAAACCCCTAGTGAAATACTGACAATTACGTTTTGTATGAGTCACACTAGTTTTCGATGATCTCCATGTTATTTTTACACATTTTGAAAATAAATGCTTCTTTTCCGCTTAATCGGGAATCGAATTGTTTAGTGAAAGCGTGTTGATTACATACATTGAGAATAAATGCCACGACGAAAGTCTGGCACTGTCAGATAGAGCGTCATTCATCAGCTTCTGAAACCTTCCTGACAGGTCAAGTGGATTTATGCCATTTATATCATTGCTATGTTACCTTTCACTTGAATAAAATTCCAAAGAACTATTAAATAGCTCAAAGACAAATTTCCGCTTAATCGGGAATCGAATTGTTTAGTGAAAACGTGTTGATTACATACATTGAGAATAAATGCCACGACCAAAGTCTGGCTCTGTCAAATACAGCGTCATTCATCAGCTTCTGAAACCTTCCTNACAGGTCAAGTGGATTTATGTCATTTATATCATAGCTATGTTACCTTTCATTTGAATAAAATTCCAAAGAACTATTAAATAGCTCTAAGACAAATCTCCGTGGACAGTAAATAAAGAAGCTGGTGATCTGCTGTAAATCCTGTAGTGTCACTAATATTAAGTGGCTTTTATCACTGCGACGCAGTGTTTTGTGATGGTTTGCAAACAGCTGAGTGCAAATAATCTGTTACAAACCTAAACCTGAAAGGTAAGGTTGCTTAGACATGAGATCACCACATAACCGGATTGTGAACAAATGCAGTGAAAAACAACATCACAAGAAGAAAACGTAAAATTAAGACTACTCCAAGAGAACAGTTCAAAATTAAAAAACGTAAAAGCGTGGATTTAAAAACTATTACTTTCCAGGTAAAGAACTTATTGTTACATTTCCAGGCAAAAAACAGATTGTTGTCATCAACAAACAATTCATCAATACTAACATTTCACAGGTTTGTATACCCCGTTGGGAGTTCCTGGAGGTCCGGGTGGCTTGGGTATGGCCGAATTACGTTGGCCGAACACTTGCTGAATAACTGTACAAAGTATGTCGCGTTAAGAATATGTAGCAGTCAACAAAATCGTATAAATAGAATATCACATAGTTTGGCAAAATCACAAAAAAGAGACAACAATGTTTGAGAAACGGTTTTGCAACAGATACATCTAAAATACCACAAACTGTAAATACAGTATGCAATTGCTACACATGTGGCATAAGAAACTTATGCTTGGTAGGTTTCGTATGCTGCGCTCTAAGTGCTTACTTGACACATTTGGGTGGTTACAGAATTTTACCGAAAGCTATTACACCTAGGAAAATATAGCAATGCTACTATATAGAGAAAAGTGAGTATCCCACATAGACTAATCGGCAGTAGCGTAAAAGTTGTCAGAAGTTATGGCATTCAAAGATGGAGATGTGTGTGAGACTATGAAACATTTTCGAAAAGCAGAAATTTTCGGGCTGATGCACATAGCATCAAGTTTTGTTGAATTGTAAGGTTTCATACAGCCGTCCGCGCACATGTGAATACCTTTAGGGGGAATTACTGTATGACTGAAGAATGACATGTTTCTGTACTAGACACTCGTATTTAACGGCAAAATCACCATGTCAAAGGGGCACATGCCGTGTGAAAAAATGAAAACACAATCGTGGATGCATGCTACAAAATATTTAGCAAACAATTTAAATGTGGCTTAACCTATATAAGAAAAGACATGACACAAATCCAACTGTCAACGTCAAACGTTTCATAGATAAGGTACTGGAGTTGAAAGCTGACGTTATAGGTTCAATATAATCCTTGTTCAAATGATAACCATGCTGATGTTTCCAGTTCCTCTTCCTTGGATGGTTTATTTTGATCATGTAGATCCCAAAATTTTATCATTTATCACAAACCACTCAACACAAATCGCCATGCGCTTTAGCCAAATTCAAAGTAGAGATGGAAACTTTGGCTTGCTCGGATCTATTATTGGCCATTCTTTCGACCTTATCGCCATACGTACGTAATCCTGGAGACTAACACTGCCTGTAAAGTGAAGGTGATGCTTTAACATTACGCCCGTTTCTCAACTACTTGGAATAATCAGTCAAGGTGGAAAATTGTACCGAGCTCATATTGCATGTCGGTACGTATAAAAAAATTAAGGTAATGCAGTGATATGGGACGGCGATAGTTTGGTGGTCGGGCGTTCGACCCACAGCACTGCATGAAACGCCATAGCGCTGATTGGGCAAGAGCGTTCACCTGAACCGCTCGGGCAAGAAGTACGTTTCAGGCTTCGACCTGCCGTCACCAGTCACATTAACAAAGAAACAATCTTTCTTGAAATCGCTGTAACGAACAAATTGGCTTTTGGTTTGTTTGGCTCGGCATACTACACAAATCCTACTACTCTGAAAGGTCACGAACAGAAGGTTAAAATCGTCAAGCCTTGTCCTACCTGCGAAGCCCAAGACGACTGCAATTAGGCAGTTTCTCCTCTCCATCGATTTGTAATCCGCGTTCCTTCTAAATCTTACTGAAAACAAATGTGAGTATTCCACCAGTTATGTTCAAACGCTTTCCAAATGAATACCCTGACGCAGAGCATAAAAAATAGTTCTTTGCTACGCTGCACCGTAATACCTAGTTTCTGCTGGTGAAAAAATAATGTTGTAAATTCAAGTCATATTAATCTCAAACACGTGCTAAAACCACAAAAATGAAGTAATTTTCAATGACCTCTTCCATTACTGCACCGCATAGTAGACATTAGGAACCTGCATTTGAAGTATCGACTTATTTATTTTTTTTGTTTATTTTGGTCCAAAACGCCAAAAGTCTTTGCGTTGATCCTACGTTTGACCTGTTTATGCAAACTACATTGTCATACGAATTGCATAGTGTTTTAGTTATGTAGATTATCTGCAAAGGTTTTTCCTTCGCAATGTCACTTTCTTCTAGTGACAGCATTACGTCTAATAGTAATCTAGGTACATTTTCCTGTCACGGAAATACAGCCTATCAGTTAATAAAATTTGAGGCGCTCCATGTTGGTCAGAGGTGTCAAGCCAGGATAACATGTATTCAACAAAAATCGACTGGAGATTCTGTAATTAAGTAATGTTTTTATTTCAAATCCTTTTTTAAATCTGATTCTTCTTCAAGCTTCTCGTGAAGGTCAAAGATATAGAGGATCTAATTTTACACAACAGCGCATTGCGCAATTTGTCCGTGTGCTGTCACGAACTTTCAGCAATTGTGCCATGCCATCATTATATCAGCTACTGGAAGTTGCAGGGATAAGTGATGGTTAATGCACTACAATAACAGTGATAATAATAACCGAAGATCTGTTGGCGCGGCGCATGGCTGGCAAGCGTGCTCGGCGTTTCCGCTTTTTGCTGAACTGCAGCAACTTTAAGAGCATGATTTTTGCCAGTCGCACGGCCACAACCATCACGATCTCGACACATTGGCGTCGGAAAGATTTTTTCCGGGGGTGGGCAACAGTGGATTTTTACAGGGAGTGTCCAAAAGGATTTTTGCCAAGGGGTAACAGTGGTGAACTTTGATTTTACCAACCCGAAATTAAGAGAATAACATTTCTGCAAAATTAATATAAAAATATCAAATTTTAAAATCGAGGGGGATTGTCCCCCGCCCCCACTTCCGACGCCCATGTCTCGAAACCTCAGCTTGACTAACGTCACTGTTCAGCTTCTCTGCAGAGTATTTCGTGCGGAGTATTTCAGAGTATTTCGGGAACACACGGAAAAGAAGCAACTCAAAGGTTTTCATGAATATGAAGTCTTGAAATCCTAAAAAAATATTTTGCTGATATTAAGTTTTAAAAACCAACAGAGAAGTAGTGACTTATCGCAAGGGTTAAGGTGTTGATGAAAAATGCCCCCAAATTTATCTGAAATGGCGTCAAACTCAGACTTAAAATTTTTGTTGACACAACGGCAGTGCATGGCCAGTGGCGTAGCCAGCCCAAAAATTTGGGGGGCTAAAATATACGATTTTAGGCGAATAACACTATTTTGTATGGAAAAACACCTCTCAAAGCACAAAATGACAATATTTTCCAAAAATTTTGGGAGGGCATGGCCCCTTCGCCCCCCCCTGGCTACGCCTATGAGCATGGCACTTTGCGGCATTTCCGTGACGTGATGTTTCGCTTGTTACTGTGTTTTTCTCTGATGCCACTTCCTCACATGCCACAGAGACGTTTTATGACGTAGACGGTATGGGTAAATTCGCAAAATATATTTCAAGAGTGGACGATATTTATCTTTGACAACAGCTCGCACATTTCGAAGAACAGAGATATTTATGCCGTTTTTATAACAAACCATGGAAATATTCCGACATTGAATTTAAGCGGAAATCAAAATTCTCCTTATTGTCGGATTTTCATTGCCAGCGACAAGAAGAGAATCGGTAAAGATTTCTGACATCAAATGGTTCTCAGTTTGCCTCTCGGAAAAATTGCATGTTTTCTGACGTTTTACCGTCCTTTTTGAAACTAACGTACTGAAAGAAGTTTACGATGATATCATTGTCAATTTTTTCATTTGCTTATTCTTACACTGCATCAATGTAAATCAACTGTTCGAGAATTTAAACGGATACTATTGCGTGGGTATGCATCCTCCAGCATTGCACACTTAAACACCAAGGTTTGTTCAGTAGATGGCAAATATTTAAAAAAAATGATTTTGCGGTCTGGCAGTAATGCTCTGCAGAGAAACGTACATAGCGAATTCATGTGAAGTAGATTTATTCTTTTCACCAAGTCAAGCATTGTTTTATAAAATTAACGATTTTTGGTGGCATGTTTTTTCGATTCACCGCACAGATGTTTTGGCAGCACTCAGGACATCAGCATGTTCAGATGTGAATTTTCACTCGTCTACAATACTTTTTCGTTTGTGTGTTATGCAACCGTCTTGTATACGTCATGCGCCGACATTATTTGCTGCGCCACGAACCTTGTCTGTCTGTGCGAACAATCTCTAGGAATGGGAAATGATTGTCAATCTCATTAAATTGCTTCCAGCTTTGCCAACAACTCAGATAACGGACTTTTAGAATCATGCAGCAATCTTTCTTACATAAGGCAAAGCTACAGCTTACTCTTATTCACAAAATGAATGAAACTGCTCACGCCTGTTGTAAGTTGCCACTTTTGCTCAACGCAAGGTCGCTTCAATGACTCCTGGTAACGCAAATGCTGGACACAGTGACAATATCCATAGTAGAAAGTGCCCACTCCAGTCTTCAATAATGTCATGACCCGGAGCGGAACAAGCAAAGCCACTGCGATTTACGCGCTAGTGTTTGTTTGTATACGAGGTCAAGATGAACTGCGCCACTCTGGCGATTGATTACCACACGAACATCAGATTAGCAGTTAATTTTAAGGCTGTTGCAATTGCTTGTCAATCAAGTACTTTAAAAAATTGTCTTGCTCAAATTTGAAAACGTTTGAATTTATTTTTGAATCACAACAGCTGCTTTCATCTGGAGAAACCTCTCACCAAACTTTAGTTCCCAGCAAGATTTGCTTAGCTGAGTCTATCGGAAACTATGCTTTAATTCACCATTAGGATTTCAATGGCCTCAGTAGAATTATTTACTGAAATGTAGTTGCTGGCTTCCCTAATAAAGCATGGTCACTTAAATTGATCTCCGTACCGTTGTTAGAAAACAAAGTTGTTTTTTTGTCGCAATTGACATCCCGTGTTTTCAGAATGCCAGTGAAAAGTTTGAAATGATGATGGAGAGTCAAAGAGAGAGTTACATAGAAGCAAGCTTGGTATCTATCGATTTTTTTAATGCTTTTCAGTCTTTTGGCTGTCGCTACAAGATTTTCTAAATTTTAAAACATTTGTTTTGCGACGAATTCTGAAGTTGTCTAAGCACGCACACCTTGGAGACGCGATCACCTGGACTAACACACCATTTTGCTGAGAAGCCTCTCATTGCTGGCCGCTACACTGACTACCATGCGTTACTGTATTCCTGCATAAAATTTCTTGTTGTTCCCGAAAAAGTAGTAAGGATTCTTCCTGGATATAAGAACAACGTAAGTACAACACCAATCGAATGACAGCGAATTATGTTTTGCCCCTGAGAAGGAAAATATTTCCAACATTGTTTTTCCAAACGTACAGTAAGATCCTGTCAGCTGGCCACCTGCTGAAAATCTTGACCACTGTTCCTTTTGTGTCTGTCTTGTTTCAGCGCTGCGCACTTTATGTAGCCTGCCGTAGAGTTTGACCTAATTATCGACGCAAGTCGACTGCAAACGCTCCCTCAGCAACTGTCCTCTCACGCTGATGCCACGAATGTCTTTTAAGCTTGCGAGAACGCGTTTACGTCACAAGTTTGGCATTAGCATCTGCAAGTGGTTGCATTACTACAGCGTGTCTTCGAAATGGCTTGCCCAAAGAACTTGGCACTGAAATAAGCTGGACTAGCTCATAAGTCCGAAGGAAATGCTTTTCTGATAGCGCTTACGTTCTGTGCGTTATGACGTTCGGCTCTCCGTGACGCAACAGTGCCACAAGCATAGCATCCGCGAATAGGCACGGCATTGTACATGCCTAGGGCAATGTGGGCGGACTCATTCAGGTAATTTGACGATCGTCCTCGGTGACGTCCGTTTAGCCTCAAGCAACATTTCGCTGGTAATTATTTCATTTTTCGTTCCGTTTGCTGCGGTTCCTCGCCATTGTAACCCCCCCGGTACGCACCAAGCTCGGTAACACCACGAAGTCTCTGCCATTTTTCACTAAACTTTCGTATATTGTTTTCACGATACACATGAAATGAGGCCTCACGGGGTCATGGGTTTATCACTGTTCATTCATAAGCAACGGATTAATTATCTGCATTGAAGGATTAACCGCCTTTTATCCTTTCTTTTCTGAATAGCATTTCAAACAATCTTTAAAGAAAAGCTTGTAAGTAGGAATGTATTTATTTCATTACCTCACTGTTGGAAGCGTCATAAAACATGCATTTGTGACGCAACAAAGAGAAAAGCAAAACTTTGTCTCCATTCCTCCCCAGTATATTCCGCGTCGCATACTGTAGCTGCTTCTTTGCGACACTCATCCAGGAATAAATTCCCGTTGTTGTTTGAGTTGATGTAATGAACACGTGCTCTGCTCGCAATCGCACCTCGCAAGATTTTTGTGATTTTTCAAGAACTTTAGTTCAGCCGCCAGCTAGACGCTGAGTGTAGCAAAAATATTTTACGCATTTCTCAACATCACTACAAAGTATTTAAATTCGAAATTAAAAAAAGATAAACGTCATGACAAAGGCAGCGCAAAGTAAAAATGGATTTTTAATGTTTCGGGATTATTAATATGTTTCCAAAAATTAGTGGTTTATATTTTTGCACTTTAGGATACACAAATACTTGGCTTATCCGGAGCTTAAGCAACGGCGCGCTATAGTGGCAAAACAATTTCCCCCAAACAAACCTTCCTTATTTGGTAATGTTCCATTTGCTGCAGTTCAGATGCCAAACGTGACGGCTTCTCAACATCGCTGCGCACGAATTCGCCATTGTGACACCAGCAAGGCCTTCATTCTTTTGCGCAAAACCTGTTTGTATCAACAAACAAATGCAGGCAAAACCCGCAGGCACCGGCCACCACCACGTGTTATAAACTTCAAAATATTAAAAACTGCCTCCACACGTTTCTGAACTTTTCTGATTTAAGCGTTTTTCTTGTCGTGTAATTTTACGGCAATTTTTAAAATTTTCTGAGCTTGCAAACACTTTTCAATCAAAGTTTTAATATTTGCTCACGGTAAATATGAGTCTTAAAATATATTTATCTTTTTGTCGGTTTTGTCCACTTTTGGTGATTTACTAATAATGTGCGGGTGACGGCAAAATACGCGGGCCAAACATTTTGCTGATATCAGTGTCAGATTTAGATCCGTGGAGGCCCCCGGGCAGCCTTTGTGTGGGGCCCTCAGTACCTTAAGGGAATACTATTATCAGTTAGCTCTAAATATGTAATCATAAGTAAAGCCGTGCGTTAAACTTAGTGAGACGACTGTGCAGTTAGGTAAATGAGTAATACTGTTGCCATTAACTATTTCTACGTTTATTCACTTTAAATATGTTAAACCAGCCTTAACCAGGGGGCTCACAGCTCATGACTGTGGAGGCCCCCAGTTTGTGGAGGCCCCTGGGCAGGTGCCCGCTTTGCCTTCACCTAAATTCGGCCCTGGTTGATATGGTGTATCAATTTCACGCTGTATACAAGAAAACGGGCAAAATTTTGCACACGAATGCAAAACGTTTGCGTGCAAAACTTGTTCAGTCCGCAACTGCCATCGTGATTCACTTCACGCTGCAGCTGTGCTGCACGTTAAATCTAAACCTCTAAATTTTTGCGGATTTTCCAGCGTGCCTTGACTTCATCTTAATTAATATGTTCCTGCCATGACCAGTAACTGTCTGCCAAATGCAAAAAAGGGGTTTGGGTCAAACTGATTTCAAGTTAGATTTACTGATCTAGTGAGCCCATCGTGAATATGTAATATTTGTACCCAATGCCACTTCGCCAGAGTAACTGATCTTTGCCTGGTGCATGAGGTAAATCTGCTCAAAAATTATTTTGCACCATAAAATTTATTTGACGTTAATAAATAAGAGTAGATTGTATGCGAAAACTTTACAGTCATTCCATCTCATTCAGGTTAACCATCACGACTTGATAATACGGGGTTCATTCAGTCAAACAAACATAAAAAACGCTTTTGTGTTTTTTTCAAAACTTCAGATATTTGCAAAGGCGGCGTTTTATTCCAGCCTTGAAAGCAACTCCAATCTTGGAATTTACCAAAGAGTAGAAAAAGATAGAAAAAATGCAAAAACCCACAATAAACTTATGGGGTTGCGGAGATGAAAATACAAAAGATACAAATCTACTAGTATTTGATCATTTCGTCGGCATGTTGAAGACTTGATATTTTTGAATTGTTTTAGTTTTCTCTCGAAACAGCGCAAAGAGGAGGTTGAAGGTAAACATAAATAGACATGACGTTGTGTTTGGGAATTGAAACAAACATGCAGTGCTTGACATATTTTTTGCAACTGAACCGTTGATAAAGTGTAAGAAAGTTATCTGACCTGATTTAAGTTACGAGCTGCTTGACTGAAAGGTTACTTTTGGATTTCAAGGAAAGACCTCTGATTTTTCTTTTTGAAATTATTCGACTGAACCAGTAAGTAGTGTTTAAAAATTTGTGTTTCTGTTTGTGATATGTAAGTCAGATTTTGGTGTCGCCTGTTGAAACAAAAAAGACAGCAAAGTGATATATTTTCCGGATATTGGTGTTCCGCCGCTGTTGAACACATAGAAACAAAAAAGGAAAACTGTTTGTACATGATCGTAAGGTTCTCAAAATTGATAGCTTTGAAGCTATTTCTCTTATGGATGTAATAAAAAAAACTCTATGTATTTTAATTTACAGGAGGCAGCAGCACAGATGGCTCGCATCTAACCATTCTTTCAATAAATAGTAAGTTGCATTGCTGCTATCTGAAAGGCAAAGTTCATCTTTTAACTGATACAATACACATGATTGTTACATTGCGTGCTTGGTGGAACTGACAGACGTTTTTTTCTTTTCTTGTTGCTGCCGCAATGTTTCTCCACTGCAGTGACTTTGCGTCGACTGTCATGCTCTGTCATTCCCAGGTGCTTGACACCAACTGACCAACTGATGACCGTTTGGAACCACACTTACAAGTCTCTTGCCAGTGAACCCCTACCGCTGTGCGAGCAGTTGTTGGCTGTGTACTGTATATGTACACACGATACAATTCTTCAAGTCGAAGCCTGCAAGATGGACAATTAGTTTTATTGACGTAGTTAAAAAGTTGCAGCAAAGCAAACATATCACCTGCAATAAGAACGGGTATTGGTAACCGGGATAATTCTATTTCAGATGGATTTCCACTTACTTTTTCACGCCCAGCTCCTTACAGGATAAAGCAAACGCGAATATAGATATCAGTTGCGAACCAGCACTTGCTGGGCAACTGTGTTTATCAACCAAACCGACTTTCGAATCTCACTTAAATCTTTCCTCATCTAATTTCATCACAAATTCATATACAATTTGGCTGTTGATTTTAAAACCTGAGAAGAAAATTAACGTAATTGTCTAGCTAGGGGTGCTCGACGAGTCAACTGTCAACGTTTTTTTCGGTGTTTCGGCGTTTTGAACTTGTTTTCAATACAAACTACTTGGTGTTTACCACAATGAACTCGCATACGCTTGTATAATAAGACTCAATCTGGATTCGGAACTTTCGACTGCTTGATTTTTGAAACCAGTTCTTCCCATTTTCACCGAAACTTTTACGCCAACCCTTTTAAACACCGAAAACATGGTGAAAGGTCGTGCGAGTTCACTGAAAAAGTACAGAAAAATGGTAACGAGCTCTTGACCGGGAATGATAGACTGAATGAAAAGGCTGAAGAAGACACATAAACAAGTCTGGCAAGATGAAGTAAGCGACTAGGCAAAAATAAATTACCAGAGTGGGAACACAGGGAGCTGTCAGGTAAAGACAGCCCAATGTTGTCGACCTCGTCGAATAAGGGTTTTGGTAGACATAACGTCATGCTCACATCCTGAATGTGGTCGTGACGTCAGAGGTCAGTCACAAATCTTAGTGCAAACTGAATCATAGTGCTGATGAAAGTTAAACCTGTTTATGCTTTCTGCATGAATGGGCACACACGTGGATGAACCGACTTGTTCCTATGACAAGCGAAAGGTGTTTACACTGCAACTTGCAAAATGTGCCAGTGCAAGATGTCGCGACAAAAATGGTTTCTCAAATAATGGTCGATGAGTTTCCTTTTTGTGAAAGCACAATTTTAAACATCTTTGAAGCAGTATTTCCATCAGCACCTATCTGTCAATTTCATTGTTGGTACTAATTTGAAATAGCACAGACTAAATAGACTGGAATTTGTTCAAAGCAAAGATATGCAAGCGTGTAAATGCCGCAAGAAGCTCACAAGATGTGTGCGTAAGATTTTTAATTTATCTGCGCATTGTGGAAATTCGTCGAGCTTTGCAATTTTGCGCGGGGCTCAGAGGGTCTTTATCATTGTTCCGTCTTGAGTGAGCGAAGAGCTTTACATCACAATGGTCATTGTGGGAGTGTATATACAATAATAACATATGACGTAAAACACATAAACGTGAATTATTTATTGCAGAATAATCCTTGCTAATAATCGTTTTGAGTTTCCAATCTTTTTAAATCTAATTCAATCTATTTGAGTTCAATCTTATTTGAATTTCAATAGAAATCTTGTTCAATCTATTTGAATAAGATTTCAGGACTAAGGATGCGTAGTGCAGTGATTTTCAACCGGTGTTCCGCGTAAAACTAGTGTTCCGTGAAAGATCGTCAGGTGTTCCGCAGGAAATTTGATACGTTTGACTAGTGTTCTATCGAACACCAGTCGAAAATCACTAGTTTAACGCAATGAGCGTAAATATGTTTTCTTTCGTGAAAGTAATTAGTTTTAGGAGCAAACGAATAGGACT
>JGI24159J19872_10004618_pt1 | contig 17588 bp, 10 predicted proteins | sample Ectturendosymbi4_FD_19872 | JGI IMG/M metagenome (IMG submission 19872) | reverse complement strand
TTTCTGGCATTTTTCCTACCTGCTTTGGTCGTTTCTCACCTGCAGATACAGCAGACAAAATGCACATTGAATTACAGAAATTTTGTTATGCCATATCGTTGCAGTATTAAAATTCTCAAACAGTAGGCTTGTGACCGAAACCGGCAGCCTTCGAGACCGAGACGAGACTGAAACTTTTGAGAACGAGACTTGCAAAAATGGGTCTGGAGACGAGTCTCTAACCCGAGACCAAGTCTCGAAAGTCCATCACTGGTCGCGACTTTGCACTAAGACACCGACTCACGAAGTAGGCCTTCTACAAAACTTACGCACATATAGGACGTAGATCCTGTTGTCGACCAATTCTTCAGCAACTAATTGACGTGTGCAGCTGATAAACGTAACCGCTAGAGTCTCTCAACGCGTTTGAAAAATGTTTGGTTTTATGTCGTTAAATGCTACTGCCACAGCGTTTGTGTAGACTGCTTGCACTAAGCTTGCTTCCCAGAAAAGATTAGGTATTTAGCTAGCTATTTAGAGTTTAAAAAATGAGTCACACATATGATAAACACATTACTGAAAATTGAGGATATTTACACATGTCCTCTAAACAAACGTAATATGTTTGACTCAGTCGGTGTACATGAAGTGTGAAAATAGTTATGTATTTGCCAAAACGAAGCCACAGTCGGTTATCATCACGGCTCTGCAGTAAGCCCAAGAAATATATTTGTCCAGAACCGTCGCCAGAAATTCCTCAATTGGGGGCTTTACATTTGTGCAGGTGGGCTTAACATTCAAAAATTTGACAAAAACTCTACTTTTTTCATTGTTTCATATTTCAATTTAGGGGACTTGGAGTTGGGACTGTGCTAGTCGCCGCAGAGTAGCACAACAGTGGGTTGGTTGATTTAGCCATTCTAGCGTAACAGTTTGATGTCTTTAATAAAATCCATTAGTGGTTAAATGTCAAAATTCAATCGGGGAGAAATAATCCAATTTAGTCTCGTTTGAGTCACATACGCTTTATCGAGAAAGCAGATTGCAAGCTATCTGTAAGTCATGACAGTGTTACCCTCGGCACTTACAAAATAAAAGTCATCGTCCCACTTACGTTAGATTTTGCTACTTACTCTTCCCATTGCAGCTGAATACTTTCAAATTTACTCTAGGATAGGGTGTCAATTAAGGCAGATTAAAAGTTGAAACACTTTGAGACGCTGGGCAGGTCGGACTTTGATTACTTGACAAGACTGATTTTTACTCGCCAGAAACTTAATGGGAAATCACAAATGAAAACATTGGTTCCACATAATTGTGATTGAACCGTCACAATGCATGTTTAATCATTACAGATTTCTTGGTCCAGCAGCAATCCAGTTTCAAAAGTCAAAGTTTGAGCTTCAAGGCGTATAAAATGTATCTTGCCGCCATATGCACGCATATAGTTTTAAAACTCTACAGCACTCCAGAGTTCCCAGAGAAGAATTTTTGCGATGGCCTTGAAATGAAGCGTGCATCACCATTAGGTGGGATACAACAAGCTGGTGCGCCAGAAACAGCTGCGATAACCGTTACTCCTTGTTTTTTCTTGCGGTTATTGCTTACAAACGGTTAGATGCAAATTTGTATCGCATTACCAACAACTTCCACACAGAGATTAAACCTCAGGTAAAGGTCAACCATGATATGAATTCTCTGTCATTTACATCATGCACAACATGTGATTAATCATGGACAAGTGGTAAATCATATTGCTTTGATCAGGTTCAACTAAACGCCGAAGTGCGATAGGTTTCTTTAAGCAATTCGTTGATTTGCACTGAAGTATTTCTTTGGTTTACACATCAAACGCTTGATTAACCATAATTTTTGATGTAACTTTTCGGAATTAGGGGGGACAATTGCTCCCTCTGGCTATGCGCCTGGGAACGCCGTTCCCACACCACTCTTTTTAGCACTACACCCCTGGGTTTAGGTGAATTTTGCTGTCGGTGAAGAGTTATTTGTGTGCGGAAAAGAGCTGATAACACTTTTGTGCTCCTGACTTTTTTCAGTGAAAAACTAGAAAACTTCGTGATGTTTTTGCTCATTGGGCAATTGCAGAAAGTCACAGGTTTTGTTTCTCCCCGAACCATAAATTTTGGCTGCGTCACTGCCCTGCTGAACACTTGTGATTGAGCACGAAAAATCATTTGTGGTGCTTTTCAGTGAATTAACCTTAAGTGCAAGGTTACTCGTGTGCAGCAAGTCTTCGGTTGTAAATGAGAAAACAACGATGTAGTTTGGATAGCAGATTAGGTTTTTGGTCACACACATAAATCACGCCACTTTCGATACACAAGAATATTACAGAATTGGAGACTTTTGTGAAATGCAAAATGGTATCCACCAATGTGGAACTTCAAGAAATGGTTACATTTGCAATGAAAAACCGATCATTTTTGCGAAGTGTATTGAGAAAACTCGACTGCGATAAATGCATACATCCTGCAAAATCTGGGATCAGACGTGCTTTTTCTTCGTGTTGTGTTTGTGAATCTCATGATGAAAGAAACAGGATTACTTCAAGACTATTACCACGTAGGAACATTTTTTCTGTAGAGAGTTACATGACTACTGACTTAAATACATATGTGATCAGTGATCACAGTTGAAGACCGGTGGCTGTCTTTCTGCGCAGAGACCAAGCAATACTGCTTTTTGCCGTAAATGCGGAGGACTTGCCGATGAAAGATTTTTGAAAGACTTTTTGCAACTTGTGATATGTGACAGGAAATGAAAAACTTGGTTAAACATTACACTGTGCGATTTCAGTCCAATGAAAACATCTCCGTTCAACACAAATACTCCCAGAGAGTCTTAAGGATTTTTGTGTACAGATTTTAATTGTCTGCGTAGATTTTGATTTGCCTGTATAGACTTTACTGCATACAGTAGTAAAGACATTTTAGGTGACGTCTATGTTAATCACCTCTCTATTCAAAACACAAGCACCCAAAACACTGCTTTTCAAAGCAGTGTTCACAGGCAAACTCTAACAAGCCGAACATCTTTGTAGAGGAAAAGCGTATGGCTGTTCATTAGTTACAGTACAAGCGAAACATAAAAGGTCTCAAAAAAGCATCTTTCCAAAAATAAGCAAAAATATAGGTTTTTGGACTCAAAATCCATATATGGCAAAGTGCACCACATAAGAGCGTTTACAAAACCCTTTCTGCCTTAAAATCTTTCCACCTTCTTTCTAAATATTAAATCTGCTTTCAAGCCTATATGCAACTGCGACGCTAATTCCAGCACACCGCAGCTTCGTGTTCTTTTTTGTTGCCTCTTCAGAAATCCTGAAGTAGTACATTGCCTGAGTGAGGGCCGCAACCAGCTGATTTTTTTGGGGGGGCAAAATGATTGTTACTTGTTGTTGTACTATTTTTTGGGGGAAAATGATTGTAAGTTGTTGTTGTACCTAACAACTAAACATGTTTTCAAAAATTTCATCGGGCAATTGACCAGTTGCTCCCCCCCTGGTTGTGGGCCTGGCCGGAGTTACGTTTTTCAAATTCGGACTAATTTTCTGTTTGCACTGAAATTATTGACATTCGCAAGGTAGTAAACATATATGTCAAGAACTAGTTATACGACTCGAGCTTCATAACATTTTTTAACGTTTCCAGTTTTAATGAACCATTTGAAGCTCACTGCAAGTAAGATTTCATTTGCAAGCTTAATTTTACGTTGTAATGGTAAATTTATTCATTCAACACAAAGTTTTTTGATCTTTTTGATCCCGTGATATTTTTCTAAATTTTCTTGAGCATTCTTCTTGGTAAAACGTTTTATAACTTCGGCGCAAAATTGATCCAATGCACAAACTGCCAAATTTCATTTGAATTTGAAGAAAGATACTTGTCCAATTCGGAAATGTTGTCTTTCACAGCAAAGATTTGGTCAACAATGATCAGTGACGTATTCTGTGGAAACTGAGATGAGCATCGTTCCTTCGAAAAAGTGAAGGACAGCATTCCCTTCCTTTTTGATGCGGCACCAACATAAGGGCCTGTTTGTCGTCAATTTTATGAAATTTTCAGCAGAAAAATTATTGTCAATTAAACGTTTGTGCCAAGTATAGACAAGTCAACTATTTTTGATGGAACAATTCTTCCTTCTTTTTGGCATTCATCACTGTTGTTGATATATTTTCCAGAGTCCATCCGGAAAGTGTGTAGGTACTATATGTAGGCACAATCATCTCTGCAAAATGCATGAACAGTTAAAATTTACTGAAACTCACTTAAGCAAAAAATCTGTATACCATATAAAAAGAAATAAAATCCAGCAACGGGTATTCTATTAGGCAGGAAAGTACCATAACGGGAAAAACAAGAACAAGTATTGAAAACAAACTAGCACGTGGTTAATTACTTAGAAGCAAACAAACAAAAGACAGCCCAGTTCAGTAACAGTGAACGGGGAAACTTGCTTGCAGAACTACTGTGTATTGACACAACCGCGCAGTGGGTGTATGGATGGCGTGGAGAGCTGGTCGCAGCCATAGTAGCGAGAGTTTTGTCGATTTGACGTAATGAGAAAAGAGATCTTTAGTGCTGACTGCTGATGGTTTTCCAAAGACCACTATATGCCTTGCTGGTGGAAATGTACTTGTTCGAGCATCAACTCATCTTTTTCATTTGTTCGCTTGAAACAATTACCATTGGCTGACCGTGACAGAGTGTTCACTACAACCCCGCAACCAAGGAGGGGGGCAAACTGGGCAGTTGACCCTCCGGAATTCTCAAAAACATATTGAAAACGCCAACGATTTTTTATTTGTTAGGTACGAGTTACAATCACTTTGCTTCCCCCGACAATTTCAGTTGGTTGCGGCCATGGTTCGCCACAAAGTACGTCATGAACAACCCATGTTGGCTTCCAGCTTTTGGGCGGCTGTTTCTATCATTGCGGCAATGTAACACAACTGTCGATCCCGACAGCTTTAGCAGACATGCTTTCAACATTGCACCTGCAAGTTGAACTTTGACTGATTCTGAACACGATAGCTAACAACGGTTACGTTTTCAGCCAAATAAGGGCGCAACCTAACCGAAAAGAAAAAACATTTATTGATGGCTGCAATTTTTGTTTGACGAAGGTTTGCTCTGTTTCGGCGATTTAACTTCCCGTATGCCTTTTTTGAGCACGCCCAAGCGTGCTCGAAGAAGTCGCGTCTCGGCTTAGCCATAGTGGAGGTAAATGGGTTTGACGATCTTATCGTTCAGCAACAGCTAACCCAGCGTTTTAGTTGGATTCTGTAAGTGGTAGCAGAATGGGAGATGAGCCAATACACGAAAACATTTTTCTACAGAGACTTTCATGAAGCCTCTTAAAAGGGTACCTGCTTGCAAAGTCGCTGTCAAGCGTGGCGTGACAGAACGACCCAACATGCATGTGGTCAAGAGTTCGGCGATATTGATCGGTGCACTTGTATCGCTATGGTAAAGTGAAAAAGCACTGTTATATCGTGATCGTTCTAAGGCTCTCTAATTGTTATCTTGATAAATGGCTAAAGAGTCCGTAGTGTTTTGAAATATACTTCAACTTGAAAAACGTTCGCATTGAAGGAAATACTGGAAAAAAACGACAGTGTTTAAGAAAAACAAGTGGATTTTAGCCGCAGATAAAGAATGATTTTATACGAAAATGCATTTGTTTCTGTATTTCCATTCGCTTCAATATTGGGCGAGGATGTGAAGCTTCCATTTTTTACATGAATGAAAATCGGTGCATTTTATAGCACATCTGAGAGTTTTTTAAATTTAAAGAAACGCCCGTTCCGAACATTTTGCTTTTTGTTTTGGTCACTGGGAAAGTTTTGAAGAGCTCCAGAGAAATTGTTGTCCAATGACATGTAATCCGACCATAGTCACCTTGACTTCACATCCTCAGCAGGTTTGAAATGAAGCAAAATTTATTGTCCGTCAAAAATCGCTCAATTTTTTAGAGAACTGTAGCTTTTTCGCAGGAAGCAGTGACCTTCAGTGCTTGTTTTTCTTTTGTTCCAACAAAGTTGTGATAAGTTCTATTAACTTTTGCTAATATCTTAAATAAATACTTAACATTTTTCTTGCTAGGCGTGATTTGTTTATACTTTCCTGCTAGACGTTAATTATCCAAAATGGGGCATGGCGACTATTTTTCAAAGCGCAATAATTTTTATGCGGTATATGCTTCATTAATTTGCAGAAAAAGTGTGTCTGGCATTTAAGCAGAAGTTCACAAATCAAAAAAAACTTGAACTGATTAACTGTGCAGTCAAGAAGTTTGAAAGTGTAATGAAAACCTGCGGAATATTTATGTCGACAATTTCAGTGCATAGGCCCGAGCGATTTATTTGTGGATAAAAGGATGTATATTATAAAAACATACAACCTCTTTTGTGCTGTATATTTTAATAATTTGCCAGGACCCTCTTTTGTTGTATCACGAATTTTTGGAGATGGCGTATATGAGATTTGTCTACGTGACAGCTGTTTAGATCAACTTCAAAAGCAAGAGATATGGTCGTAAAGTCTCCTTTGTTTTGAGTCCAATACCTTACCGTTCCTCAGCTTTATGCGTCTATTATTCAATCCAGGAGGTTATTACGTCCATACATCCTGGTTCGGTTAAATATATACGTTGGTTGAATCATGTATAAAATGGAAATATACAAAGCTAATATCATATCATTGCTTTTTTAGGAAAGCTCCTAAAACCGTGTTAGGTGATGAAACCAAACAGGAATTATGCAAATTCCTCTCTGCAACAACTCATTTCGGCGAGATTACGAATTTATCTGCCTTAATAAAGGAACATCTCCACAACAAACCTCAAACCCTCAATACTTGTGGTACAACAGGGCGAATCTAAGAGCTTTGACAATAAAGTGCATATGTTGGCGTTCACTTATTTTATTGATAAATGTCCCAACATTAACCACTTTTGTTCTTACATGGAAAGCTCTCAATAAACGATAAATGTTTTTCGCCTTTTTATCAGCTTAGAAAAAAGATGAAACTAATCATTTGAGTATATTGATTCATGCACACTGAAGTGCCATGGCACCATTGGTGGTGGGTTTCACGAAGGGTTTTACATTTTTTAAAGTTAAAAATTGCAAGAAGTTAAAAAATGCAAGATATCTTTCGTATTCATCTCCTCCTGCATACGATGTAATACGCAGGTTGTAGCAAAACAAGCATTAAAGCCAATTTTTCAAAGGGTTGAATGAAAGAAAAGTAGATTACAGAAGTTTCACTTCTTCGAACGACCTGGTGCTGGCATGGATTTTCAGCATATACGCTTTAATTTTCCAAACAGGAGTCGAACCATTTTTCAGACATAAAGTGTAAGCAGTGACTTAAAGTGAAAGAAACATTCTGGGTTACTGAAACAGGACTTTCAAAGGAGACTTTTTGTGGAGCAAAGATCTAATTCCATCGCAATCGCAAGCTCTTATGCAGGGGCCCGGCGGCTCTGCAGGCAAAGAAATGAGTAACAGAGTTCTGAGATTGGAGAAGCTTGAATGCTTTCTTGTTTTTAATAAGCGCTTTGACACACCTGTGCGTCGTATGCGATATTAAATTGTGACTCAATAAATCGCGGACCAGTCTAAGCTCGCGCACTACCATGCTTTCCTCACGCACATCTGTGAATAACTTCCGTTGTCTTTTGACCAGACTTGCTTGTAATTAAAAAATTGTTTCTGAAAATTAGCATTATAGTTTTGCTTCATTTTTACCGTGGTCTCAATCTTATAATTTAGCATCGACGTGTTGACTCAGCTTTATAAGAAACTAGGCGCAATCACTCGCTTTTTGCTAAACGTGCCTTGCACGTGGGTCGAGCAAGAAGGGCCAACAATGTCGTACGGCCAAGTCGGCATCACACGTAGGGACACACAAAACTATTGTCTTGGGTTCGTCTGATTAAAACATTCCTTGAGGACAGATCGCAAACAACTGTAGCGCATTCTGCACCTGCGCCATATCTTGACTCAAGCAGAGAATCTAATTTATGGAAACGTCGCAACTGCTTTTGAAATGAGCATCACGTCAAGCCGACGCCACAAACCTCATCCCGCTTACCAGTGCTCGCCTTTGATCAATTTTTAAGCAACTTCTAAATACACATGAGTGCGCGTAAATCAAGACTGTCTCTGATGAGTACAGAGCAAGTGGGAAAAGAGATGTGCTGTTTCCTACGGACGTTTCGTATCACGCTGAACTAATTTCAGGCTGGCCTATTCGGTTCTTTGTCACTGTAGATTCTGGCGGAAAAAGACATCGGGTGTGGTTTTCGGCCGCCGGGAAGAGGGGAGTGGGTTAGGAGCTTCAGAAAAGATGCTTTAGCAGATGCTTCGCAGATATCTGATGCTTGGCATTTAGTAACCAGACTGTTTGTCTTCGATGTTCGTAAACTGCACAACAGTACCATCAGCTAATTACCCCTGCCAACACTTCCAATTCAAGCGGGTCAAGAGTTTCTTGGTTGCCTAACATTCCTCCAAAACGTAAAAAAAGTTTCCTTGCACAGAAGTGGCAAAATGGTGATTATCACTGAAAAGTTTGGATTTAACTTCAGCAGAAAAAGTACAAAGCTGCAGAGGATGATCGCCATCAACTCATCGCTCCATCACGTTCGCAGCATTCATACCATGTCGCCTTCTGTGAGGTGGTGCAGCTGATCTTTTATTTGACATGGCGATTAGAAGCAGCTGGGTAAATACTAAATCTAAACGAGATAAGTGCCACAATGCCCGCGCACAAAACTGAACAGGTTCAGGTTTGCTAGTGGTCGGAGCCCAACTTGATAAGCTCTGGCTCATGCCACTTGCGTTTTTTTTCATTTCTTCGTATCAAACTAAAACGATGTGGAATTTTGAAGAAGTCTGCAGGACAGCAGAGAATAGAAATAGAAGTACTTGTTATAGGGCAACAAAAATGGGAATTTACCTGAATTCACAAAGAGTCTGCTGTATATCTGTATAACACAAATTGTTAAAATGTTTATGGCAGCACAGGACAATTTTTAACGGGCATGCATTAACAAACTTATGTATTTGAATGTCCTGGTTGTGCATTTTTAACGAGACTTCCTCTTCCAAGCACGAATAGTTAAAAAAATATAATGCTTCTCTTACTTAAATTTTTGTTTCCAATCTTGCTTTTCCACAGTTTTTTTGTATGTTAATTTATGCATTTGCCCTGTAGAAATAAGCTGATTAAAGATAGTGAAGGGCTTGGTTAAATCCTCTGTTTTCAGATTCTTTGAAATTAGATTCTCTTCTAAGTCAAAACATGGCGTAAGTGCTGATCCACATACACGAGCTGTACCTATATAGAAAAAGACCAGTAGTCTTCCATGGTCAGTCATAACTTTCCCGATTAGCTTTTTTTAGGTTGCAGAACAGAGCACTGTAAGAAGCATCTTCTGTGTTTATAACTACTGCAGGTTTTTTAAGGCGTTTTAGGGACCCGATTCGGGTCCCAAGAATTGAAAATCGGGTCCCTAGAATCAGCGAAAATTGTCATCGGGTCCCTAGAATCAGAGAAATCGAGTCCCTGCTGAACTACTGTTAAAAAGGTTTGTATTTTTTCAAAGGCGTGTATTGCTGCATGCAAGTGGTCTCTGCTTTGGTTTTGTACGACGACCTGAAATTTTCATAGGAGTTACGAAAATAGTCCGAATCCCTATTATTTTATTAATGTGCATAAATCTTGCAAACGCGTTCTCAACGAGCACAAACAAAGTTAGTCTTGCTTTCTGGACATCTCAAGAAATTGTCAAAGGCCAAGGGCATGAGACACTTGTAGTTTTACATATTTCCTTGAAAATGCTCTGCATATCGGCCTCCTTCAAGCACTCCGTGAAACCTATCGGACCTTTGGAGAGGTGATGCGTGACGCCGTATCACGGATTCTTTCATGAAGGTCATCGCCAGAAACCCGGAAACAATTTCTTCACGTAAAGCGATGTTGTATCCAATCGTAAATGGCGAGTATTATTTTGGTCATCTTAGAAAACAATGTTTTCAACTCTGCTTTTGAGTTACCTTGCGCTGCATTTTCTCAGCTCTGAAAGGCAATATTTCAAAACCGGTCGTGCTGCGAATTGCCCCAGCCATCCATCACTGTTAACTGTTGTTTGTCGGTCAAATGATGCAACGCAACCAATAGAGGGCTTGACGTTTTGTCAATGGGATAATTCTGGGAAAAGACAGTTTTTTGGCGACGCGGCAGGTTTGCAAGAGTTTGTTTTGCAGCTATCAAGCACGGGCTTGTCTCTGAAATCACTCTGGACGATTGTTTGCCAAGTGTCCACTCCAATTCGGCTTAGTTTGAGTAAGTATTTTAATATGCCAGATTCTGGAAAAGTAGAACTTACTCGTGATGATAAGCATTTATTTATGGTAAATAAGTACGTGGAAATGCGTATTTGAAAAAAGTCTGCACTACCAATTGATGGCAATTTGATTTAATGAAATTATTTCTAAAGAGTTTCGTCATTTGCTAAGACATTACCCGTTTGATTGTGTTTCGTGCACACCAATTGGAATGCGTTAAACTAAGAATTCTGAATTACTGTATATCTAGCATGCGGGGTCATACACGTGACTCACCCTAATTTTGAGTAAACATAGCCTCGCTTATTAAGTTTTTTTCACTGATCACGCTATACTGCTATACTCTAATTCAAAAAATACTGCAGGCTTGTAGCAACGTTTGAAACTTTTGACATCTGCTTCGGACGCAATTCAGAACTTGTACTACGTCCACGTGTTGCAATGAAGCTGTTAACGTTTGAAGCACACTGCTGTGATGACGTGCTGCGTTGGTTATGTCAAATTTTAAGTACAGTAATCAAATCATGCAACAACACATTAACTTGGACTAATTGTTTAAGAACGGATGTTTGGAAACATGGTCTGCGCAAACAGACTCCAGTTTTGGTTGAGTGGTTCTCGCTTCGCGAAACGGATATTTCGGAAAACACTTGGCCTTCCTGGCAGCAATACATTTTCCACACAGCTCTTCTCAACAGTTGAAATATATAAAAGCACCTCAGTCCCAGTCCGGAATGTAGTATCGCTTGCGTAAGCTGGTGTAGGGTCGAATTGTGATACACCAAGGCTGGTTTAAAAGTGCAAGTTACCACTGCGTATGATGTCTGTCCCTGTGTTGATGTTAGAAATTCGTAGTTTTTATATACATTTTTAAATAAGCACACGGCATATACTCTTTTCCTTGTCCCTCTTTAAAACTATAAGTATATTTCAGAGGGACACTTCTCTTAATGTTTCTGCGCAATAAAGTGCTTACCGCAAGAGAAGTAAAATTAAATTTGGGCAAAAAGCGGAATTGCGGACTGTGCGGAGCGATCTCTGCAGGATTTTGGCGGAGGTGGATTTCTGAAAAGTTCTTTATGTGTTGAGGCGGAGCGGAGGAGTTTATGTTTTAATAAACATGCTTAGATGTTTAAATAGTATTTAGAATTTTGTGGAGTCTAGGTGGAGTAGACTTTGCTATTTTGGAATTTGGCGGAGCAGATATCCTTGGAGTTGGTGCGGAAGCGTAGTCACATGAATAAGGTTTTGGCACTTTGCTTCACGAGCCTGCACTTTTCGAGTTCAGTTCACTAGTCTAAGATTGTTCACTGTATTAGACCTTTTGGTGCTTACTTGCTAGCTGCACGATGAGAACTTCGTTTTTCTATAAGGTTGTTTTGCTCTGAAACCTCCTTTGATTTCTTCCACAGCGAGTGTTGCTAAATTTAGCGAAAATTCTTTTTATTGCATACATCAGAAGATTATGTCACTAAAAGTAACCTTTTCCATGATGACGAGCTTCTTATTTTGGATATAAACGAATGCATTTTCCCCAAGCAAAGCAAACAGCGGTTCTGATTATTGGCATACATGTTTTTGCAACAGCGCATGAAAAATTCACAATTTTTCCAGTGTCAAATTTCCGCACTTACCCAAATAGAAAGAACAATGTTATTGGTTCAAGGCAAACATACCCAGCAAACAGCTTTAATGACATTATCTCCCGATGAGTTTGGCGCAAGCGAATCACGTCAACTAAACCATTCTTAAATTTGACTGCGACCAAGCTAGTCATCTTGATGTTGTTTGCCTTCCTTTTGCGGGTATTTATGAGCTATTGACAAAGGGCGGTGTTATAGAAGATTTGTTTTCTTAATACTTTACTTGCCAATCGAAACTCTGGATTGCGTTTGTTTTCGTGAAAACAAAATAAGAATTTCGGCAAGCAGAAAAATAGAAAGTTTTGATTTTGCGCTTATTGGATTTTGTATTTTTGCAAACTTCCTTGTGTACCTAACTTTGTTGCTGGTGAGTGATGACTACCAGGCGCGCGTTCACGGGTTCTTCAGAAAAAAAGCTTCTGCCCAATCTGCACATGGGAACGTTGTTTGGAACCATCTTACTCTGTAGGTGAGGGATGTAGGATCAACATATTTTTGCATACGAAATTTTATCTTTGTAACGCAGGGCATTTTCATGTAAAAAGTGGAAAAAATAATTTGATTTTGAACATCAGTTTAACGGCGAGAATGGTCTGTTTTGTATTTTTATTATGAAAGGCATGAATTTTTGCAACACCTTTGACTTCTTGAACATCCACTTGATTGTTTTTTTTGTATTGCTTCTGTCTATTAGCTGAGTCATATGAAACAATAAACCATTTTTCATGTTGTCAATATAATAGAATTAATGTTTGCATCTCCACCTACAAACTTTTAAGAATACCCTATCTTAAACTGGGAATTAAATCATTGAATTGAATTTTTTGAAAAATGCCTTGTACTGTAGAGGTTGCGTTTTCTGCGTTTTTTATATTGTTCAGGAAACCCAAATTTGAGTGAGTGTGCTATGCCTTCAATGTCAGGTTTTATTAGATTGCAAGCGAAGAAGCAATAATGTCTACAATACGTGGAAAAGACAGGCATGCTTACGTACGAAGAAACCATGCTCCTTGCTTTGTGTCAAACTTTTTGATACTATTGGTTGTATTGCCGTCACCTTCAAAATAAGTCGCACGATCTTTATAAGTAAGCGCCTTAATGCTCAATTTGATTAGTTTCGAAAGTATATTTGCAGAAATTTAGGACACTCAATAAAAATAAACTCTATTGTTAAAACTGAGGCTTACGCAGTGTATGGCATAGGCGCGCCCTCAACGATTTTAGTTTATTTTTCGTTATTTTTTTGCAAAACACGATAACGGCACTTTGGTCTTTCAACGGTGTATGTACCAACAGACAAACATTCTTGATCGTTAAGAAATACCCTGGCTCAATAAAGGTGAGCAAGCTGATGAAAATAGACGATTACCATCACTAAGAGGTAACTTACGTCACGTGACTTCTCACTTGGGTGTGTCGCTGACAGAAAGCCGACTCGAAATTGCTAAATTCAATTATCGAACCTTTATCGCGTTTGCGGTGCTGCGTTTAGCGCTAGTCCACCTGGCATTTGTCGTGCTTGACGCAGAAGTCCAGTTTCTTGATGTGCATCTTGCCGAGATCGCAGCGAGGACTACAGTACGATAGACATCACACCAGAGCTTTTACCGAGGGCATTTATTCATGATTTTCTTCCGCTCATCGTTGCCTAATGTTCATCTGCTGGTCGACGAAAACAAGACGCTACCTCCAAAAAACGTATAGAGTACTTTATCGTTTTTCAATCTCTTAAAGGTATTTTGAGAATTAGTTTTCTTATCATGGTTTATTAACGCCTTGGCATCTGAGAAGATTATTTCCCGCAGATTTGATAGGTCAACAGGCAGTGAAATGTCATATAGGTCTTGTCCATTCATGGCCCCTTTAGTAAACTCACCTACTGCCCTCGTGACCTCAACATGTATCAGTAATGCGGGGGAAGAACGAATTTTCTCTTCCGAACCGCATCTTTCCAGCCTTTAACAATCACAGTTTAAGATACCGCAATTCCTTGAAAACGTTCTTAGGGAAACTAGGCATCCCGTTAATGATGGTACGTCACGCACAAAAAAGAAATGGCCGTCTTTTCATTAGCTGCTCAGATTTACAACGCGATTGTCACGAATGGCCGTTTTCTCAATATGTGTTCAGCTGGACGGTAATGGCATGACTTCTTTTGACTGGATGCCCAACTTTTATGGAGAAACGTGGTGTTTGTATGTAACCAGCAAACCCACAATGACAGTTTAAAGGCTTGGCGGGAAAAGTTACATCGCCAGCTGCAGGGCTTTATTAAAATATCTTTAAGTTAACAAAAGACGAATTCCAACAAACTCTAAAGCAACTTGCGTGTCAACAGTTCTTCAAACTGCTAAGTAACCTCCTGATAGCTAACCGTACTCACATGTACTGCCCGCTGACCTAGGAAGAAAAGCAAAAGAAATTATGTGCAGATCATATTCAAAGCATCTTTACTTTACTAGGCATTCACAAATCTAAGATATTTAACCACCATGGCCTCTGGCGGATAACGCATCAAAACGGAAAGAATTTGAAAGGCACGTAGCTTATAACGCAATCCCTACTACTTTTCTGTCAAACGGCGATACAGGCCTACCGTACGTCTTCCGCATGTACTATTTGAAGTTTGATTGATTGGTTTTATCGGATAGATTTATGGGCCTGGAGTATACTAACAATAAAATAACCATACGTGAACCGTCCAACATAATTTTATTTGAATCGTTGTTTCTGACGCATTTGGTTTTATCACAAGTTTTCAAGACTTGCAAGCTTCACACTACCAACGTGCTTATGTGAAACTCACCCCAAAAACGGTGGGACAACAGCTTCGGCTGTTTTCATTGCCTGTCCTTTCTTCGCGGAAATGTGACAGGGGTAAACGGCAAAAATTTCCCAGTCAATAGTCACGGCACGTGCAAAGCCTGTTACACAAAATTAACTTTCTGAAAACAAATAATCATGATCTGGCTGCACAGCTGGACACAGCGATTTGACAAACAATAAAACACGGGTGGTCCTTCCCATTATCCGATGTTTGGGCAAGATCGTGGCGGTGCTCAGACACACTGCTGCTAAAGCCCCAAGATATGCCAAACCTTCGATCGGTCCGTGTGTTCTTTCCGCGACAAAATGATTTTCACCGCGGCATCTACCAAAATCTGACGTCACCCGTTGGTTCTTGTCGAGGATGCGTGGAGTTGGACGTAGCAGGAGTGATGCTCCAGCTGCAGATGGCCGAGGTTCATCAGTGGGAGCGACGGCCTGCAAGTAATAAATACTCCGAAGAGCCCGACAACAAGAGCAAGACACGAGTCACTCGCAGTGACTTAATGATTTACGGTTGCGTGACGAGCGCACCTGTCCTAGGCTAGCAAGTCGCCTAACAAGAGCATGATTGTTGGAAACGAGCTTTGAAAGCGAGAGTCGCATGGATTTTTGCTCTTCAATCACAACAGACATTTGTCAAGAAATCAGCGTCAATTTTGCGTAAGCAAGCAAAACCCATGACCTTGCCGAACCGAATTTCCGCATCATGGGCAATTGCACAATGAACTAAAAGATCCAAGGCATTTGGTATAATCAGCAGCGCGGTTGGTTGACGCACAGTACAAAGCAATTCTTTATGACTTGTCTGTCAGGTGCTGATTGGCTCTATGGCAAATCTGACAGAAATAGAAAATTTGTGTAAGACTAGAGAATCATATGACACATTGATTCTACACTCGGAGAAAAAGTATTGATGTTCTACCCAGTAATGCAATAATCAAACAAGCCTCTTAATGTTGATGCTTGGTTCCTTTCGCTCCTTAATCAAAGTTCCGCAGGTTTCCTGGCTATTTAGATTTTTTATGCTGCTGGGTTATTTTTTCCATTTCCTTCTGTTTCTTTGCTCCATCGGAATCAGCGACAACAATTAGTATTCTTCATTAAGTTTGTGATGCGACAAAAGCAGCAGTAACATTATTTAGCATTTAACAGATGTTTGCAATATACCTAGTCAGGAGGAAAATGGTTGAAAATGAAAAATTGTGGATAAACGTTTCTTCAGGTGGACCACTAAAGCGCAATTAAAGGTTAAGAACTTTCAAAGCAGGTTGACAGAGTACAGATATTCCGAGAAACCGAGGTATCAAACCAAAAGAGTATTCCACTACTAATCAGCATCTGTGGGCTATAAGCGCATCTAAACACATGTAAAAGTTACGTAAATGCTTGTCTTTTCTTCATATCAGACAATGTTTCCGTTATTTATTTCAAATTTATATTTCGATGATTAGACGTATATTTAAGTGTGCGAGTGTATTTTCAAGTTGTGTAAATTTATAGGTTGGAAACCACGAGTAATCCTACTGTGACGCCCATTGCCTTGATCTTTACAGTAGAGGGCAGTTAACAAAATAGATGATTTTGAGTAATACGGAGCTAATGGTGCTCTTCACAGAACAAGGCATTACCAAGGGAGTTGTATGAAAACTGCTTCACATTTGAAATGTTGAGTGATAAGTTTTGTCCTTTATCTTCACTAAGAACGCGGCAGAAACTTTTCAGCTCTATTCGACTTGTAAGTCAAAGCCAGAAAGTTTCGATTCGCAAATGCACGACTTTGAAATTTCACGACAGCAGTCAATCTCCAACTGTTTATCTGAAATTGAAGCTAGTGTGATGGAAGGCGGTTTTACCACAGCTTAGGATCCAGATTAAGCGCTTACCAGAAGTACGTCTTAGATCCGCGGTGGCCACCACCCGAGATTTTTTGATTTAGTGACGGAATCAAGTTACGCGCAAAGCAGTTTCAGCGACAGAACGATGGCAAAGAACTGTAAGCCATTTTCTACAACCCTCTCAATGAAAAAAATTTAAAATTCCGTCAATGTAAGCTCAGTAATCCCGCTATCATCATGCTAGAGGTCATTTTCTTGTCATAACCTGGAGGCATTTCCTTGTCAAGAGCCTCATAATGTGAAAACATTCTCTTTTTATTCGCCTTTGGATGATGCAAGATGAACAGCATTTTTTTTCGATAACCTGTGGAGATACTTTATTTTAACTGTGCGTTGCGAAAATTTAATGTGTTCTTCTAGTCATTTTTTACATTTGAACTGTAAATCAAGTAAACTTGTGATGTTTTTCTACTAAAATTAAATATTTTAATAAGCGCAACAACCATATGGCAAACCACTAAAAGGTAATACTTCTTAACGAAAATATTTGGCCTGCTGCTGATTCCTCTGAGCACATTAAGGTGAGGAACGGGAAATAAAAACCAACAACGAAAAGGTTCAGCCATAAGCAGTGGGAAGCATGAAGTAAACTGTTTTAGCCGTATGCTGCAATACCAGTACGGCACATTCGATTGTAATAACTAGGGCCATTTAAAGTCATATTTTTTTCTTTTCTTCAGGAAGCTACGAAACGAATTTTAAAACAAAAATTGCATCTCTACGAGGTTTATAACAAAAGTTATAAAGTCGTAAGTCATATTTTCCATGCAGGGGCGCAGCCAGGATTTTTCTAAGGGGGGGGGCTGAAGTTATGGAAGCAAAAGCCTTGAAAAAGAAAAATTGCTTATGATTAGAATAGTCAAG
>JGI24159J19872_10004617_pt1 | contig 17588 bp, 7 predicted proteins | sample Ectturendosymbi4_FD_19872 | JGI IMG/M metagenome (IMG submission 19872) | reverse complement strand
TATGGGTGTGGACAGAATTAACAGCAGTAAATAGACGGTCAAACGTGTTGGGCATTCTGTTGCTGTGGAAGTTGTGCATAAGCTTAGCAATTTCTAGCTGATGTATGTCTTTCAGTTTCAATGAATTTAATTGGCTGTAAAGGGTGTTACAGTACATGGCATCGGTAAGAGCTCCAGTTGATGGTCTTAGTGAATTTTGAAAAGATCGCGTTACCATTTGTTTTTGAGAAGAATGTAGGAAAGGTTTTGATTTCTGTTGAAGTCTAACGCAATCGCAGAAGCAAAGTCGGAACCGCAAAGGATATATTTTAAGGGGCATTAACACATGAAAGGGGCATACTTTCACGCTATTCAGAGAAACGGCCAAATAAGTCACACCAGCGTGGGGCCTCAAAAACTAAGATGGCCTAGGGCCCCGCGCTCCCTAAATGCGTACCTGCATGTGACCACTTCAACCAACCGAGTGAAACTAATGGCAAAATAGCTCCAGCAGTGCTTTTTCCTCATGAGGCAAAATAGACACTGCTTATCAACTACCATGGGTTCTGAATAAAGTTATAAAATGCCTACTGTTGAAACACTACTTTGATCTTCAACCATTAATCAAATATCTGGCAATTATTGTAATTTAGTATTAATTTTTGACATCACTCAAAAATTTGACATCATGCGTCAATCTCTTGAGATGGCCTGCTGGCTCTGGATGGCGTTCTGGAGCAACAATGTTGGGAGTCCTACTGAACTTCGTCGCAAAGGGAGCCACACTGTCTTCAGCACGGAGTCGTGACATCTGCTCCTCGCAGTGGGAATGCACGGCATCTCAAATCGAGGCGCCCATCTGTACCCTTTCTCACAACAACTCTTCAGTTCATCGCAAACCTTGCAACATTTTTACTTCAGGCTTCCCACGTATTGAAAGTATGGAAAAAGTATTGAATTTCAAAATCGGTTTTCAAGACCTTGACAAAGTATTCAAATGGCCAAAATATGCATCAAGTACTGCAAAAGTATGGAAATTATAAATAGAAATGAAATTTGAAGTATCTGAGCACAATTTTACTGAAGGCAAAGTAGTTCATTATTCATGCAATGTGCAAAATTGAATTTCATGCTGAATTTCTAAAAATCAAGAGAAGTACTGGCATTGCACTTTTTCAATTTAGTATGAAGAGGTATTGAAAAAGTATGAAAAATGATTTTTGAAAATGTGTGGAAACCTGTTACTCGTTACTGCAATCCTCTCGTTTGATTCANCANAAACCAGACACGTAATAACGCAAACCTTGTATATACATTTCTTTCGGCGTCATTATTGCAAAACGATTGCGTGGTTCGTCCCAAGTAACGCAGCGTGGAACACTAATGTGACAATACAACTTGGAACTGCTTGGGGTGACTTAACTGTAAACACCGGCCGCCTGGTGCCATTTGGTGCCACGGGATGCGATAAGGTATCGGTGCGACCGCTTTTCATACCATGATTTAAGCTTGTTCCCCAGTGGCATCTACAGCTTGTTTTATCAGCTCTATTTGAGAGCGCAGCAAACGAGCTTCCCTTGTTTTTCTTCGCGGACGGGTGGAGAAGGGGCTCTAATTGGGCTGGGGGGCATGACCCCCGGTGACACTAGGGCAGGATTTCTCAAACGGGGTCCTCTGCCCCCCTTCGGGGCCACGGAACGGTTCTCTGGGGCCCACGAGTAGAGCCCTTCACTAGGTAGCTTTGCCGGGATATTGCGTAACTCAAGTGTCACGATATATTAAGTATTGGCCAGTTAAACTTACAAGGGGGCCACGGCTCATGAAAGTTTGAAAAACACTGCACTAGGGATTTTTTCCCACTTGTTCTCTCAATGCTTTTGGGGCTACCGCTGTTGTCTTCAAACTCAACAGCTTCGTCCAATATGCCGAAGACTTCGTCCTCCAACAAAGTTACATCCTCGATGTTGACCACGTTATCAGCCACAATGATGAGGGCAGATTAAGAATTTCAATTACGTTAGTTACGTGAAATTTCCTGAAAGTTAAGAGCGGTAGACTTTAAGAAGTGGGTCAATGCCTACCCGACATATCGAACAAAGACGTACAGTACACGCTGCACAAATTGCGTACAAGTTTAAATGGTGACATGACTTGATTAAAACATTGCGCGGTTGATCATGACGCACTCATACAAACACGAGCACTTGCAAGAGGCTGCAGCCGCTCTGTCAACTGGCCGCTGGGGAGTGCATCAGCACTTCCCCGGAGGATTCTCTTTGTACGTAAGGATTTAGAGTTACATGCGGTCCGAAACGTTCGTAACCAGGTGTTACATTGCCGCTGCATAATCCGGGGGCCCTATTTCCAGGGTTAGGGGGAAAGCCAAACGAGATCCCGAAGCCAGGGCAGATTTTTGTCCTTGAACCACTGGCTCAGTTTCCACGCTAGGAACAACTGTTGTCCTCTTCGCCTGTTGCGACAATGCATTATTAGTTTGCAACCTTTTACGCCATTCGTGCCCCGTTGTTATGATTCACCCCACTTTGATGGAGGAATTGCAAACCCGCGATAGCGCACTTGAATGTTTTTCAAAATTTCAGCTCAAGCTTCTTGGGTTGCGCGAATATATTCCTAAAAGCCACTTTCTCCTGGCGCGTTAAATAATTTTATTGTCGCAATACATAGCGCACTTTACTTATGTTCAGAAAGTTTATCACATGATGACAACCTTCTAGTCAGTTAAGCCACTACAGCAGTGAAAACACTTCACTGCAATCGTCCAAAATAAATGGTGGCATAAAAACCTGCTTCCGCAAAGCGCTCATGATCATAGGTAGAACTACTCGTAAAGAGTGTCCACCAAAACTTTCTTAGCGGCTCTCTACTTACCTCACTGCGGTGTTATCTGAGAATTCTTCATTTAACAGCTTGCGTACCGCACGCACTTGTGCATTCGTGAACACGTAAATGCTTAATTTGACAAGTTTAATAGATTTTCTTCTGGTGGCTTGGCCTTGCATGGAATGCATTTTACATCAATTTACCGTATAACCGCATTACACATATTACATTTCATACCCAGAGTAAAAGACGTATGCTAACTGTTATTCACTGTTGCCTTTACGCTATAGGCCAAGAAGCTTCGTCCTTGGTAGGTCTGCAGTCTAAATGACCCTCGGTCCTGCGCAGCCTCCCACTCCCTCAAGCATTTTATAAATTGATGCACTTGGAAGTCATCGCAGTACTACATTACAATAATCATGATGACGTCATTCATGCATGTGCCTTAGAAGCTTGTGTTTCATCAAACTAAATGTTTTAGCGCCATCAAGCGTATACACTCTACTATGCCACCACGTATATATCTTCGTGTTCTTTCATGTATTTGTGTGTACCTTGTTACTGCGATGCATGTTTAAAGTCTAGCGCCTTGTGTGTGGGAGTGGAGATGTTACATAATGCAATACAAGAAATTATTTTCTTGATAGTATTGGCAGTCTCTTTATCCGAATAAAATAAACTGATACAAGTTAAAGGAACAGAAGCTTTTCTTTGACAGCAAATAACACGGGCGTAACAAGGGGTGCAAGGAGGGCACAATTCCCCGGGCGCCGAATCACTGCGGTGGGCCAGAATGACTGGGGGGCTCCTAAAAGTGCCAAAAATGTCACAAGTACTTTTTTCAATACAGTACATTTGCTTCCGAAAGACCTCAGGTTCGAACATGGGGCGATAAACTTGCTTCTTGCACCGGGCGCCATCTAATCTCGTTACGCCCCTGGCATATAGTCGTATAGTTGTAACACGTCTATCTGCAGTAATGTATAAAACTCAGTAGTTATGATTAGATCAGTGCTTTTAAGATACATTATTCTTCAGCGAAAAGTAAGCAGGCTACATTTGTGAAGAGTCGAATCAATAGCAAGGACTTAGTTCGTGACAAGTACAGATGTATGATCCAATAGATTTGAAGTGACCTGTAAACTAGATCTTACAATGTAGCATGGGCGCAATTTTGTGGGGGACACGGGGGAAGTGTCCCCCCACTTTTTCAGGTTGGCTGGTTATAATATGCCATGTCCCCCACTTTTTCTCTTCAGGTTTTATATTTGGAGAGGTTCCAAAAATTAAAGTGACTTTTGCCACGTTTTTTGTGAAGTGCTTTTCATGTTAGATGTTACACATACCCACGCTGAGGTTGAAACAGAGTTTGGTGTGGTATCACTGGATTCTGTTAGTTTATAAATTTTAGCTTCATTAAAATGATATTTACCATTTTTCAGTGTTCTGGAGACCGCGAGAAATGGTTAACTGCTTCTGTCCGACATTCTACTCAGTGTGATGTACTGTTAGAAAAGTTATTTTCTTGAAACAGTGACAGTTTTGCAGCTGCACATGTGAGAGACTACAGTACAGCATGGATTTGTTTCGCGTAGAAATGTAACTGGTTTTGCTGTAATGTTGGTTGTCACATATTCAGAAAATGACAGCGTAAAATTTAATGATGCTAGTGTACATATGCATACCATATTTTTGTGATTGAAAACCAGGACGCTTCAGAACAACGAGCCTTAGAAGGAAACCAAACAAGTTCCGGTACGAAGTAAATCCTTTCAATAACCTATAATTGCAAAAAGAACACCCTCCTACTAGCCAACTTTGCTGAACTAGCCAATGCGCTAACAATCAACCCATTACTGGAATAGTTACCCACTATTCCAGTAATGGGTTGATTGTTAGAGCCTTGGAGCTACAATGACGTATCAATTACATTTACATCTAATACAACGAAACAAGATCACGTATCACTCTTGAGCAAGTTGGTTAATCAGACTAATCACAGCATGCTAATATTCGTGTAGAGTTATGCTGCCTGACTGAATGCATAACCGGGTCTGTCCCAACAGTTAAAACAGGACGTATGGGAAACCTAAGTATATATAATGTTAGAAAGTTACATTTTCAGGCAAATATGTGCAAAACTTTTGCCGAAGACAAAAAGAAGCACTATTGTGGAGGCTTAGTTTTAGGATGGACAGTTTTCAAAAGCCTGTCTTCAACCATTAGTAAATAGGATTTCAAATCGAAACGTTGGAGAACTATTTATCTAGCTGTATATTGACCTATAGCTCAAAACACAAGGACTTGACCAGGAATCAAAGGTAAAATATAGTGACCAACAGATCCAAAATATATATTTTCGTGACTCTTACGCTTTGAGCTTGTGCTGAATGCATTGATTCGTAAGTCATCTGATTTACTTGAGTTTAACCAAAAACATAACGCAGCAATATTTTCATCCAAGTGCGAAACTTTTGCTTTACAAGCAGGCCCGTAGCCAAGGGGGCATTCGGGGGGAGTGCTCCCCAATTTTTGTGGCCCCAAAATTTTATTGTGCCCAAAAAATTTGTTTTAAACATATAGTAAAAACTAAAATGTTGTCCCAGTAAAAATGTATTTCCCTCCAAAACTTAATACCTGATCACACCTAGTTTTGCTGGACATTCTTTTCGTGCCAATCAAGTGAAACTTGTACATTTTTACCAATTCACCGTTGTGCGTTTGTATTTCTGTTTAATCTCAAATATATTTTCGTGTCGTTATGTAAGTACAACCCTTAGAATTAAACTTTTGACATTAATTTCATCCATTAAAATCTCATGTTCAACCTGAAAAATTGACAGTGAAAAGACTGAGCTAAGTTGCATCACATAAAAAAGTCACAAGACAACAGTTACCAACGATCAGGTATGCAGAAATTACATTGTAGGATAGATGGGTATGATTGCAGGGGTCAACAAGGGGAGATTGAAAGGATGCATCCACAACCTGGTAAGAGGATATCAGTGGAGATTTTGGCAGGGGTGGGGTTGCAGGCATGATGCCCAGTAGCGTTGAAAAGATTTGTAGTTTTTACGAAGAGCGGAAATGTGCAAGAAAAATATTTATCGTCTTTGTAACGTTAAGCAACTTGAAAAAGACTTCAAATCGCGCTGTAAACCACATATCTTATAAAATGCATGAAAACAGATGTATTCTACTATAAGAGTGATATGCACGTACGACCAATGCGATTCAACATTTTGTGTACTCCAACTGACAGCTGTGATAAAACCCAACTGATGTATTAGCGTGATTAGTCTCGCTTTTAAAACACTTCTATAAACAAGATTGGAAATTTGAATTTATAAAACTTTACTTCTGCATCGACCCGATGATTTCATTGATTTCACACTAAACTGTCCCCACACATTTTGTGACAAAATTGCGCCCATGCAATGTAGTAAGAGAACAAAAAGAGATAAAAATCCTCTTCAATGCGCTCTCCACTAGGATGCGCTAATGCGCCTTTTTAAAACCATTTAAGGACCGCAGAAGCCGGTATATCGTCTAAGACTTTTCTAGCCATTACTCGCCAGCCTATAGAGGTAGAGAGCTGTTGAAACCCTTTGAACAAGAAGAAAATCTCAAATCTTCGATGAAAAACATCCAGGCATATTTGTGTTTGAACTTTTTCTGAGTGATGTCATGAGTGGATGGGGGTCAAGAGAGTTTGGGGTTGATATTAGCGGAGGTGAACACGGCAATTGCCTCGGGCCCTCTCTTTTTCAGATATGCCTTAGGGCCTCTCCTTTGAGAGTTTCGCACTTACAGTATGTTTTTCATTGTTTTGTTGAAGAAATTCTGAACCACTCTAGAGAGACATTTAATAAGCTCTGAAGCAAGACATGTGTTTTTAAAACAAAGCAAAAATTATGTGCGAATATGCCAAAGAGGCTCCTCAACAGTCTCTTTTGTAGCCCCTTTCTTAGAGGTGTCCTTGGGCCCCTAAATTCCAATATCCACCCCTGCACGTAGTCTTGCATTAAATGCCTGCGCATGGCCCACAACGACGCCGATCAAATTTTGTCGCTGAATCAAATTTTGCCGCTGAATCGTTGTACTACATTCCTCAAAATACATGTACCTGTCACAATCAAGCGATCTATTTCGTTAAGGCAATATGCCTTGATTAGATCAGAGGCAATCTTTATACATTTGCACAACAATTTACCTCTTTATTTAACAGTTTCATCAGCTCAATTCAGCTCTGTAATGTTTACATATTTTCATTTTTACATGGTTTCATTTTTCTCCCTCGATATGCACTGCTCGTTGCCTTTCAGTAAGAAGCTCTTCCTGTGAGGACGTTTCTGTTTGTTACGTTTCAGTAAGAAGCATTGTTGCGTCGCGTGAAGGAAACTGAGATGCAAATTGTGCAACGGCCAAAAATCTGAGCGAAACACGAACTTAAATAGTTTAAATGTTCGGTATGTTTTGATAAATAAAGCTGTTTATGCCTTTTTTGAACATTTCTTTACCTAAAAACCTAGTTTTTATCTTGATTAATTGCGAAATGCACTTATAAAAGAAAATGCTGAGTAGTTAGGAGTATGTGGTGTAGCTAACAAGCAGCATAAAAAGGAATGTTACATGTGTTATACAGTATAATGACATGCGAACCAAGTAAGCGTGCAATTTAGCTACCTCGAAAGTTCGTTTGTCACTTTTTATTTCGATGTGGTCATGTTGCAAACACGATCTATGTTTGCGAACACGTGTGATCATGCAGCGTTTTCATTAAAGTGTAAGGAACGAGATAGGAATCATCCAGACGAGAAAATAAGCAGTCGCTGAATCGCATAAAATTAACATTCTAGATCTGCAGTGAATGACATGCCCCTGCTTCGACTGCAGTTGAACTGAAGAAGAAAGTGACCAACGCAGCAAGCACACCGGGAATCTAAACAGGAAGGAAACGATTGGTAATCATTGCGTTTGCTGGTTAGGCAACGCTGAGGAGATGGTGCAAGGCAGCCGGGAAGAAGCAGACATGTTATTTTGCAGCACTCCATGCTAGAACTACAACAAATCAGAAACAACGGTTTATTCTATTAAAAAAATGTGCTTTTGGGATTAGTTTAGATCTTGGTGTGATAACAGCAAGGGAGCACACACGTGTGGAGACTGAAGATACGTTGGCTTGCATTTCTTGGACTAGAGAATACCAACTATTTACTGTACAGTATGTTTGTAATTAAGTGTATCTGCTGAATTTTTTTTCGATTCACTTGATGCAAACCTTTTCGACAATGCACGTCCCTCAAAACATATGTTACAATCAGGGATGTAGTGCTAACAAAAAAGCTGAGGGGAACGTGCTAAAAAACTAGCCAATGTGAAACAGCTTCAAACTGATTTCACAGTAAAACTTGAAAAAGGTGTGGGACTACACCCCTGGTTACAATGTTCCACACAGTCAAGTATGTCTGTTTGTGAACATATTTGGGAGTTATAGCAGTTATACACAAAAAATCGACAAAATTCTGCAACCCGCCAAACAGTCCGTAAAAAAGTAATGATAGCAGAATTCACATCATAATGAAAGTTAGTGAGTTTCCCACAGCTCAATTGCTTGTGAGATGCAACTGTTTTCGACTGGATGTTCAGGATGATATACTCGAACTTGGTTCATGCTTTGCTCTGCGTGTGAAGTCAAACTGTTTATGACACGAGTTGAGACAAACGTGGTCTTTTGCAATTTTTAGGACATCCTGTCGAATAGCAGGGCTATTCATTACGTTGCAAGACATTTGTGCTTTTACTTTTCTTTATTCTTCGCCGATAGTATGGAGATGTCAGGAAGAATACAATACTTGACTCCTACAGCTGAGTCGCAGAACCGAACGTTGCAGCAACGTCAGTGGTTCTTATCAGTATTTAATTTTTCGATGCAGCAAGTTTCTTTTTCCTGGAAGAGAACCTAAGAGACAGTTAGGTGCGGTTGTGTATTTCCTGTTATTAAAACGTACTAACAGATCAAAAGTATCGTTGTTGACCATGTTCATTTAATGTTTCAAGCAGAAACGAACCCCAGCGTTTCACAATTCAAAGTCAAAACTATCATTTTAAAACGGAGATCAGAACCAAAGTGTGGAAAAAGTTAATGGGCTACTTTCACGAAAGATCTGCTATTTCCTGTCTGTGAACAACTACTGCTTTCATATTCTAAACTACGCTGAGAAGATACTTCACCGAAATTTCCTCCGCGAGCCAGTTCAGTGATCAACAGATCGGGTTGAAGATATGTTTAGACGCGAACGACAAAAAAATGGTTTGCAGTCATCATTACACAACGGATGTACTGGATTCAAAAAATATTATCACTAAACAACAAAAAACCTCAAGCTACTATACTGTAAATCCTCACTACTCATTATCGACATACTACAAATATGAAGTTTATGCAACGCGTAAACTCTTGCTACTAGCTCGACAGAAAGTTGTCTTACTTATGCAACATCAAAGCTGTTCTTCCCTTGTGTTGAAAAGATTAAATGAAACTGCAAAATTCAAAGAGAAAGACAGATTCTTACTTTACAGTGATCAAACTGTGGTTTTATTTAATAATAGTTAAGAAAGACGAGTGCACAGTTAGTTAGAATCAAAGTAACATAAAAGCAAGAAAAACACCTTAAACTAGGGCTTCTCAAAGTATAGGTCGAAGTGTAATTTTGGGGTCGCGAAACAAATTTGCTTGAAAATTCAGATATAACAGTTTTTGTAAACTTTACAAGAAATTAAAAGTTGGCCTGCAGTAAACCTAATTCTACTGCGTTTTTAGGGTCAATTCCGCGTTTCATGATGTCAGTTGCTTACTACGATGTCTACATGAGACATCAAATGATCTTTATATCAACCAAGAACAACACCTGATGCGTTTTTCCGTCATTAATGGTTTAACGTACTGACCAATATCAACCTTGTTGCTTTCATTCCAACACGAAAGCATGCTTGTTTTTAAAAATCTAGGTCTAGGCTAGGGGTAGGTTAACTGCTTTGAGGGTGCACTAAGTTTTACACTAAAGTTAAAAACTTCATAACAGTTTCATACGTACTTTGGAGTTTGATTTAGGAAGAGTTGGATCTGCAAACCACACACAATTGAAATCTCAGGAGGCCAAACACCTGCCATCATAAGCCCAGACTGATTTTGCAGAGTTACTAAACGTCAAAAGTTTGCAACTTTAATTTTCAAAACAGAGTTTATCCGATTTTTTACAAGAAATGAATACCCAGTCATTTTGATCTAACCATTCATAAACTGTTAGCCGTATGCACAACATGTTTGTGTGATGCAGCATTCTCAAAATTGATAATCATCAAGTCCAAACACCAATGCTTTATGAAAAATGTTGAAAATGTCTTTCTTGCTGCATTGGTTAATGTATCAACCTACAAAAATTCATGCAAATGAATGATCTGCGTAAAATTCATGAAGTGCATCCATCCCATTAGCTGTGCTCGATAACTTCAATAAACTGTCTTTTATTTATTAATACGAGTATTTTCGCCTTTTCGTTTCCATTAGCTCGTTGTTTTATTACTCTATAGTTGCTTTCGTGGAATTGTGCGCATTTCATTTCGCCACAGACAAAAACGCCTCTTGAGATTTGTAATGGGACACATGACATCTAGGTCATCCATAAAGAGGGTCGCATAGAAAAACTGTTTTCAAAATGGGGCCGCAGAACAAAAAATTTTGAGAAGCCCTGCCTTAAGCGAATGATCGACGTTGTGAAGTAATACGACAAGTTTTCACAACCATGCATCTCTGTCTGCATGAATAGTGCGAACATAAAATCAACAGTAAAGAAATAATCACATTGAAAACTTAGGTCTGCAAATCACTAGTTTAAAAGTTAGGAACCTATTTTAATATTAGATTGCGAAATACGCACTACTCTGGTAGGACTAAAAGAGTCGCTTGAGAAACCCATGACTATCAGCAAACTGAACCATTTGTCGAACACCTGTGCTTAAGTTTTCTAAAAAAAACACTTAGCGTGGCTGTAAACCGACAGTTGGAGCAGCCACATCTGCTGAAATTGCTTATGGTGTTTCATGTTTGCTCAACAGCATTCAAGGGTCTTTGTTAAAGTTTATAAAACTTTTAAGCATATTCTATTGACAGAAATACTAGTAACTGGAGTTGAATTTGTTACCTTGAGGGAAAAATCTCATTGTCATAATGTCGGATAATTTGCAGGTACAGTATGTGAAATGATGCTGTGCATACTCTCTCTTGGAACGTTGAAAGAATGGTCTGCCCAATCCCAGGAGCAACTAGTTCTTCACACAGATTTTGAGTTCTTTGATCCAAAGTACAGAGAATAATTATAATTAAGCCACATCCGCACGTCGAATCAGTGTGCAGAAATCGATGTTGTTTCGTGTAAAAACGTTTTGTCTCTAAACAACAAATTGTGCATTGTTATACCGTGCGCTTTTGTTGCTCATACTTGCTCAATACACGTAACAGACAGGGCCGGATTAAGGATACTGTAGGCCTAAGGCTGTTTACTAGTGAAGGTCTTATAATTTTGGGCCTATAATTTTGATTTGCAAAAAAAATCGGGAACGAATTTTCCAGGGCCTAAGGTTATAACCTTCGTAGTCTAATGCATAATCTGGCATTGGCAACAGAGGATAATAACGCTTTTCAAGCATTGCTTTTGGCCGCTTGCGGTTGGATCAGAAAGTTTAGGTCTAAATCGCGGAAAGCGAATGAAGCATTTTGAGAGTGGTTGATTTAAACATGGTTATGTGAAAAGTAAACAAAAAACTTTTCAAAGTTGTGAGATTCGTAGTCCACACTATACTTATTTATCGTAATTTTTGCATGGATTGTATTGGAAGCAATTAAGTTGTTACTGTGCCATTGATGTCAGTCATTCAAATTTTTAAGGATACTACAAGACCAGGGGTTCCCAACTTGGGGCACATGTACCCCCAGGGGTACATTTGCCTATCCGAAGGGGTACATTTCAGGTAGCAATAGAGGATACAAATATATTTACATATTGTTTATTCCCAAATATTTATACATATCAGTTAATATTATTATCAAAAGTCATTTATATGCTTATTGTTAAATATATATCTAGGAATAATCATAATAACTTATTTTGCCATGAGACATTTTAGGGGTACATGTTCATCTGTCGAAATTCTGAAGGGATACACGCTCATCTGTCGGAATGCTGAAGGGGAACATGGTAAGAGAAAGATTGGGAGCCCCTGTACTAGACGCATAATTCCCTAACCTGTTTGGCATTTCACAGGTCAACATAAAATTTTTTTATTTACCGACGAAGAAACGACAATCATTTAAATACGTTTTGGCGATTTCAAAACTGTTATCGTATTTTTTCTAACAAATAAAGGGGTTGAAATTATGGGCAAAAACATTTTGCAGGATGCAGACGCTATCTGCACTGACAATTTCAAAAAGCTTCTAGGTAGTTTTGACGTTTGAGCAAAGAAATCAAGATAACGCGATTTTACTAATTCGGAAGAGAAAAACTTTAATTAATTGATGCAAACCAGCGATTACAAAAAAGCAAACAGTGAAAGCACAGACAAAACAACCGCACTTTACTCCCACATTAACTCAAACAAGACCAGGCATTTCAGTAGTACCCTGCTCAGGAACCTTGGGTGACCCACTACCCAGGGGCTTGTTTTTTGTTGATTTCATACATTTAGAAAAATGTTAGATACCTGTGTTTGCATGACTTTTCCTCATTTTCAGAGACAAATCGAATGCCAGAGTTATTTTACAAAAATGTCCCTGAAAACCTATATTTAGTATATATGTGTGCTACACTACCAATGGTACCTGATGTGTAGCAAATTTCGGACACCTTACTAAGTTAACATTACAATGCGATTTTAAGTGCAAAACCTATTTGACCGGATATGACCACCGATACCTTATATGTGAATAGTCTTCCCACACCATGACCTGATATGACAAAAAATGGATCTAACACGTGCATGACGTTTTCTACGCACAAACAAAGAATTCCCTCTAAAAGATCCCACTTTTGGTGGTACCTTGAATAAACTTTGTATGATATGTAGGTTTCGCTGCGCAGATTAAATTTTGCTGCGAAATTGATTGACAATGGGCATATGGAGGTACAAAAATAGTTTGGTCTGGACATTACGGATTCCACGTGTCCCAGGAAGACCTATACAATTATGGGTAGCATTATACCCTGCTTTTCTAGACCCGTATAGTAAAATAAGGTTTCCTGAGCAGGGTTACCAGCTGTTGCTGAGTGACTCTCAGTTTCCACTTTGGTGTTCCAAAAGCAACCAAAATTTGCATTACACATGTTTATAGCATCAGGAAAAATATTTCTGTATTGGTGTTTGCTTGCAATTTTCCGCTTACATAGCAAAATAGATCTGCATGATTCTGGCATGCACTTGTCTTCGTGACCCTCAAAAGCACTTCTAAAAATGCAATGAAGTACAGGTTTGTAAAGTATTCCTGCAAAAAGGCTGCAAATAGTCATGTTGTTGAACACAACTTTGCATTGCAATCTCCATCTGAATCAACACCCTTTGCACGCGTAGATAACAAAAACTTCCCTTCTCAGAAACCATCCAAGCACTCACTTGTACTAGTAAGCGTGTTGGTTTTAGATTCATTTCAACGCAAACATCAAGAGCATTTCTGTGTCCTTAAAACTAAAGAACGATGCAACATTTCATTGTTTACATGTTGAAAGGAATCCTGGGGTAGACAACAGTTGTTTAACTTGTTTTACTTGAAATTACAACACAGAAAAAATCTCACAAATGTACCGTGTTAAAAAATTGCAAATACTTTGTTGTAAGTTTCCAAAGAACAGAAACGTTTCTGAATACAGTTTTTTGTTGACTGACAATTGAAAGCTACAGGTTTGCTGCAAGTTTTCGAGAAACCAGCCGACTGGGCTCTGCTGTTTCACTTTACGATGATGAAAACATGCACACATCTGTATTTAAGTAACTGGTCTCCACAAAGGTGACGGAGTTAAATCGATCAGCAAATTTTTTAATAGGAAATCTATACGAGCAGAACTTAGCAAACCCACAGCAATTTGCTTTAAGATTTAATGACATTTTGAAAATGTGTTTTAAATGATATATTGAAAAATGCAAAAACATCCCTGAGTGTTGTAAATGGCACCCCGGTTGGGAACCACTGCTCTAATCCAACCATGAAACAAGAAGATCCAGGTTCCCACTGGCACATTAACCTCGGAAGAGATCCAGATTTGCTTACCGATGCTCTGGTAACATCTTTCCTTTCACTGGTATCATGGCCGTAGTCAGGGTCAAAATTTTACCGAGGCGAATATGTTAATTACGCCACCGGTTTGGTATGTTGTCAAATGTATTTTATGGAAACCTAACATCCTGCCCTTATTTAATCTAGGCTGGTGGTATCTTTGGTCATTGCAACATAGTGTTGCTGCAGTACTACTCTTTGCAAAACAGCCACACAATATAATATGATTTGATATAGCGTTACAAAAATTTTTGTGGCAGCAGCATTACAGAAAGTTTTCCAGGCAATTGCATCATTTGCCTCAGTGTAGCTACGGCCTAGGGTATGATATATATCCAACTCAGTGTTGCTTTGATGAACGCTGCGGAGACGAACTTTCAGCATTCGTGCGTTCTGAATTGCAAACAGCCTATGTCCCTTCTTCCCGCACTTACAGCACTTGGCTTTTTTGAAAGGACATTCCGACTTCGTGTGCTGAGAGAAACACTGTGGACAAGACTTCCAACAACTGCTATGTTTCTCGCCCGTAAGATTACGAGTAGCTTCGGACTGACACTTAGCTGATATTTGTTTCACCGCGTTAAGACCAGTGTCACTCTCACCTTCGAGAAGCTGATCAGTTCGAAGTGTGTTAAAGTACGTTTCTGCTTGCTTTGGAACGTCTTGAAAACTTGCACCAAGATCAATTAAACACTTACGACGTAGATCAGCATCAGGGTTTCCTTGATTATAATGTCTCGAATCTGTTCATCGACGTAGTTGGCATGATTACATCGCTCACTCTTGCAAGAGAACTGGCAGTCTCTTGCCGTTTCCCGAAGGGTGGCAGTCCATTCCGAGTAGGACTGACCACCCAAGTTACATTTTGTACCCAGGTTGCATGCACCACCCCTTTGAAATGAACAGAAAGCTTGTGAGTGACCTCCTGAAGCGATTTAAGAAAATATTTTCATCACCGAAGAGTTTCCGAAGCGGAGCATACGTGTCGGACTCACCCAAGATAACAAGCACGCCCGTCGCTTTTTATCAGAAGATACATTGTAACCATCCGGATGATGCAAAAATCGCTGATAATATTGTTCCCATCGCTCTACTGCTCAGTGAAAGAGTCGAACTTCGGAGCAGAAGTGTTGTTTTCGACAGTCCTTGGAGAGAAGAAAGCAAAGTTTGGAATGTTCTTGTTGCTTCTGCGCAGCAGAAATCACAGCAGGGACGTTTGGATCGATTGACATGGCGTTCGAAACGAAAACTGTAGATAGCAGAACTTACGAAAATGAAGCAGTAAATTCACGCGTATCGCAAGATCCCAACGCTGCCACCAGTGTTGTATCTCTACTGGTTCCTGACCCAGCGATTCGACATCCTGCTGTACATACTTCATTACTAACCAAATGTTCTTGTTAGCATACAACAAACAAACGATTACTCGCATACAGAGCTTTTTTTGGAGATCACTTTTTTTGGAGTTTTTATGGGCAAGTTTGGGAGAATTCGGGCAAAAATCCTTCGCACCCCCAAAAATTGGCCTGCTCCTTCACCTATGGCTGAGGATAACGACCACTATAACAGAATAAGAACTCGATGAAGCGGTAGCAGAAACAAAGCGCAAGAATGCGGGCGCAGTAAATACTGCGCAAATGGAATTTAAAGTACAAACGCCACATTACTGTATCAGTTATCGCTTAACTTTTATGTGTTGTTAGCTTTGCTTTGCCAACTTTTAGTGTTTTTAAAGTTGTATATCATGAATACCCTTTTGTATTTTCTGTTAAATCGGTCATGCTGCAGTCTCAGGAACGTATCCTTGGATGGCCTATCCCGTTTCTAGGCTTGATCAAAAGATCTTATCGCGGTTGGATGAGTAAGAGGACGACATCAGAGGGCCCCCTTTTTATCCTTGCCTCGGACCCCCTCAACCCTAAGTCCACCACGGGCCGTGGCTTCGGGCCTGCTTTTATCCACCGTCACTTGGAGCTGTTATCGTGTCATGTCTGCATGTTGTTGATCTACTCTTACGCGCCATCGTCAGTACTTAAGCAACAGTTAGTGCAAACCAGAGGTGGTTGCCCATCTAAAGACTTGCTACATCACCACCACACTGCGTTTGTACAAAGGCTGTCAATGTGCAAGACGAGTAAAATCGAGAAATGTTGAGCAGAAACGTGATAATGTTCCAAGTTGTTTAATTACCTGTTAACTTTAATCTTTCGGAATAGTAACCTACTTGGCCAGTACTTGTGAAAACATTATTGCTTAAGAAGTAGCAAGTATAGACTACATATTCTGAAATCTGTTGTTTTCATTTGTAAATCTTCTGCTCTCAACCTTGAAGATATCTCTGTACGTGTGTGCAATGGAAAGTCTAACACAAGTGAGTTCACTAAAGTCTTTATACAATAATTTGATGTAAAGTTGTTTAAATCGGCCTGTGTTCTGCTTGGCTTGTTTCAGCTACGAATTTTCAATCTATTAAATTTTACCACTTGGCGATTGTTTTTTCTTTAAGTAAACTTAACGGCAAATGTTTGGGCATGACTAAGTACGAACCTAGAAGCTGATCAATCATAGTTGTTTGGGATGAGTTACACGAGGGTTTAAGCAATGTTGACAAATGATGCAGTTGAAAACATTTTCTGAGAATTTGAAATAGACGGTTTTCAAAATTAGTTGCTGCGCCATGAAGCTATTTGCAAACGTACTTCGCATTGTTCCAATCTGACACTTTTCTGATAAATACAATTACAGGCAATGCAAAACTTTTTCATCAAGGAACCATGGGCAGAGGATTTTTGTAAGGGTAGGATATTATTATAGATAATTAATCTTTGAAGTTGAATCACTGGCGATTTAAAAATTAGCAATAATTAACAATAATTAAGATACATTGCAATGAAGAGTTATCAAATCTTAATGTATTAAAAACACAGATTTTATTTCTGTGATGCCATAGAAGAAGTTTAACAGATACCTGATTAACATTTCGTTTGCGAAACGATTTTTGGCGTTATATGGTCAGAAAGAAAAAGAGATTTATAAGTCAAAGGTTACAAATTTTTTCAGGACTTCATGATTGAATAGGTTTTTCATGAAATCCCTTATTCAAAATACATCATGTGGTGACAAACTGAAGTAAATAATTCGTGCCTTCAGAGAGGTAATACGCACTCAGTTGCACATCTGGAGCTTATTTGCAGTGTTTCTTCAACTTTGACATATGCTCATATCCCTGCGTTGTTTCCTTCAAGCACAAGCAGAATGGAAGTGTCATGGGATTACTTTTTGCAGTTTAAGTTGTACGACTGCGACGAGATCCACTGCTTTGTTCACCCAAAAGCAGAACTGGGCAAAGGTGGATATGGAACGGTGCGATGTTCAGCGCATCGCTTTCTCGGAACTATCGCGGTCAAGTGCTTCCCTGTGTCTGGTGGATATGCAGAGAAAG
>JGI24159J19872_10004615_pt1 | contig 17590 bp, 8 predicted proteins | sample Ectturendosymbi4_FD_19872 | JGI IMG/M metagenome (IMG submission 19872) | reverse complement strand
ACTACGATTTGTAGAAATTAGTTCCCCGGGATAAGGACGCATGAAGTTGCGTTGTAGGGGAAACGCGTCGTCATCCACAAACACATAAGGCAGATGTGGTGCTGAGCGCCCCGAAAGAGGCCGCATAGACCCCACACATCCGCACAGACCCCACACAATGCGGAAACTGCTGAAACCGTTGAAAAAGTTTCCCACATAGCTTTATTTGGGACTGGCTGCAGCACTTCCCAAAGGGTTGCACATGTTTTAGGTACAATCATGGAAACTGACGTGGATGGAGGAAGCATTGATAAAACAGATTTTTCTGGCTGCCAAGAACTTTGATAAATAATGTAGCAGTGCTTTTGGAATTGTATGGAGAGAGAATTACACAAAATAAGTTTTTCTTGCTGGTTGGTTACATACCTCAGTGTAACTGCAAGGCGTGCACCAGACAACAATGCACCATCGTATGCAAAACTACGTGACAAACAGCTGTGCCAAGCGCATCGAAACGCCTTTTACGCTTGCATCCGCCTCAGTGTGAACCAAAACCACGCTTAAACGAACTTCAGCGCGCCGCGCTAAGCATGATACTGCTTCAGTGTAAACGCGGCTTAAATGAAAACTTTCAATGGTTTTGAACAAATTGCAATATTCTTGCTAATTTTGTATTCGTAAAGAACTGGAAATAAGTTTCAATAGATCGAAGCTGAAGTCTCACCCAGCCAGTCAAAACCATGTGTACAATTTAGCTAAACAATCTCCTTGAAAATCCTGTCCTTAGTCATAGAATCCTCAGCTTTAAAGTACAATTAAGATTTAGTTTCACAGAGAACCTAAGAAGCTGTTTAGCAACAAGTTTATCCTTGAAATGCACGAGGTTTTTTTTTCATATCTCTTCATTTCATTCGTATGTTACCATAACGGGATAATAATTTACGTACATGATTTGTTCTCTCGAAAGATGCTGCTGCTTGAGTATTGAAACAACAGGGCAAATACGTTTGGTATCTTCTTGTTAGAGCATTGCAAAAGAGTACTTTGTTATTGAGGTTGCTCTTAGAGCTGTTCGCTAGGTTAGTGATTGCTCTATATCGGCCAAATTTTTTGCTCGCACAGTCAAGCCCGACTTGCTGTGGCCTTAAGAGGTCTGATCTGCAGAATCTTTCGAGAACTTCGTCAATATTTTACAAAAAGTAGTGAATTAGCAGTGCTCGAGAGCTCCATACAGGTTTTCATGTATTCTGCTTAGATATATAATGCAAATTGAAAAAACAAAATATTTTTGCTTTTGTTTATTTAGAACATGGTTATCGAGTTCTGCCAAAAGNCCGATTTTGGTTGTTTGCTTCACAAACCATGCTTTGGACCAATTTCTTGAAAAAATTTGCTCTTTTCGCGTCAAAAATATTGTTCGCGTGGGAGGAAGATGCTGTAGCGATAAGCTTCAGCAATTCACACTCTGGAAACTGAGAAAACAGAAAAGGCAACCGAGAACTCTGCGCACGAAAAGATATGGCCATTTGAAAGGTACAGAATGATTTTAAAATTTGTTTGGAATGTATTTGATCACCAAGACCAGCAATCAGCTTTTGTGGAAAACAACTTTATGCGATTAGCGTGCGGCATTTGAAATTGCATAAAGCACATATTTCGGAGAGTTTAAAGGTCAAACAGAAATCACTTTTCCGTAAGAAAAAGATAAAGGAAAAGTTTTCTGAAATTACTGTAAAATGTCAGTGGCTATTGCGTCAGTAGCAAATCAGAAACAACGCAGACACTAAACTTAAAATACGTGTGTGTTCCCTCTGAGGTGCGCGCGCAAGCGCACAAGAAATTTGGTAGGCGCGCACGTAGAATGTCGAAGTACGTACAAGGACTTGGGTGTTGAATTGCAGGCAGCTGCACTAACTCTACTGCAAGCTCTGATGCCAACAAAACCTTTCTGCTAGTTCAGAGTTGTAGCTATGGCTGGGCATTTCGGGTTGGGCCGAATTCGGGCTTAGGTTTGTCAAAAGTTTCGGGGGCCGGTTTCGGGACTGCATACAAAACTTTTTTATAACATTCAGAGTAATGATTTTTCTTGCGTGACGTACATTTTTTGCGCCCACCGAGGTGACTTCTGAGATTGAAGTGATTGTGATTTTTTTCAGTTGATTCGTTTTGAAAACTCATCTGAGTTCTTTTGTTCTCTGCTCAGATCAGTCTCACATTCATCTTTGAGAATGCGACAAGGGTGAAAATATTAGGACACGGTGGCGTTGCCTCAACGATCAATCATTTATGCAATTTTTGGCTTGTTTTATCAAACGATGGCCTACTAACAGGCCTCTCATGTCTATAGCTCTATCCTGGATAGCTTCTTTTCAGCCTATAGCGCCATCGTGGATAGTGCCGTGATAGTTCCTTTTTTTGAGAAACAATATATTCCAAAGTATGACGGTTGACTAACAACCTAAGTGTGTGCTTGTTTAATTTAATATTTTGGTCAAAGTGGTTGCTATTTTGGGTGTCTTGAAATGGTTGTACCTGCAGCTACAACTGTACATTACATTTTTCGATAACCCGCAGTTGCGCTTATCTTGACTCATTCGGTAATCTCGGCTTTCGTACCTAAACCTGGCTTTAAAACTAAATGTTGCGATGGGGATGGGTTTAGGCTTGTGATTTTGGACTCGGGCCTGGTTCGGGCTCCAAAATGAGACCCTTTTACAACTTTGTGTCAGTTTGTTGCAAATATCTATACTGAGGTTTTCGGAAATTGTTCGTGCAGCTTTGAAACTGTTTCAATTAAGTAATTTACAAAATGTCCTTTTTGTTTTCAAATGTCACAGAACCAAAGATAATATTAAAGTTTGGAAACTTGCTGTAAGAATGTAAGAATACGCAATGCAGGTTGTTTCATCGGATCTCTTTCATATGAAGTAATTGGTTGCTCGGGCTTAGGGTAGGCTTGTTAACTGCCACTGAAGGTTGACGGCGTACAGTCAAAACTAAGACTCTATTCAAGATTATTTCAGTTGGAGAGTAGCTACATCGGTAATATTCTGAGCCAAGCAATGAAGTTTATGAACTTTTGCGTTCAAACATTTTTTCTTTAAAACATTAACAATGAATTGGAAAGCATGGCACATGGTTATCGAAGCACTTGCCTGAGCAATTTTAACTGAAGCAATGTTGATATATTACAGCCCAATGTAAACATGTGAGTTTCTACAATATGGATAAGGATGTTCAATTCGACATTTCAGATAAAACTTGAGATTTGCAACCGCAGTTAATGTAAGCTGATTTGTGGGAGAAAAAACAATAAAGACTTAAATATTTTGCTGACACATTCTGCACGTCATATTGAGTGTATAGAAAATTCAACCATGTCGTCAGTGCTCAAATGATGCGGCAAAATAGTGAAAGAGCTAAATATCAGATAACAGCATGCTGAAATTCTGGCATTGTCCATGTTTTTTTCGTTTGTTGTCTTTTTCCTTGCCTCCTAATTTTTTCGCAAATGTTGATGTGTTTTGGAAAATGTGAATTGATGTAAAACATTTTTTTCATGATTCCCGAACAGATTTCTTCAATTTTTGTCTTCAATCGGTTTTTCAGCGATTAACTGATGTTTTTCGTATTTTGCTGGCACTCCAGGTTTTGGTGCTTAATTCGTTTTCGTTTTATTCGCCATTTTTTCGACGATCTTCAGGTTACAGGCGCGGCGCAAATTATTCAACATTTACTGTGACCCACAAGCCCAGCTTTGCAGTATTACAAATATTACAAAGTTGTTTAGCAAGACGCCATTTCAGCAACTGCCAAGATCACTGTACAGCACTCCTCGAAATGTATTGTGACTCTCGTATTAGTCAATTACGAAATTAATATAACAATAAATGTACAGTAGATATATTATATTTATGCATGCATAACTGAGAAAATAGCCTATGTTAGCGCAATTTTCATTCTGCAACTGTTTCTACACGTAAATCAACCGTTTCTCGTTTCCTGCTAGGAGAGCAAAAATCATTTGAAGAAAATATAAAAGAGTTGCAGAAAACCATTGAAATTTCTCAAAACTACGTTTTGAACTTGAGAACACTGCAGAAAGCAATGAATCGAAGATTAATCCAACAATTCCGACTGAGCATCCACTCAGGTGAGCCAAAGTATTACAAGTATAGCCTAATCTTTTCTGATATTTTGCACTCCTACCAGCAACAGCAATCTTGTACGAAGATTCAAGTTTCGTGGATGTTAAGCACGCACAATACGAACTTTACCTTCAGTTCCAGATAGTTCAGATCGCTTTTAGGATTCTGCGACTCGTAAACAATATGTACAAAACGCCTAGACATCTGAATGGTTTCCTTTTGAAGCTCATGGGGTGTCCAATCCTAGGGGTTTTAAAGAATAAAAGAAATATCTTCTTTTTTCATCGCAACACATGAACTGCAAGAGCTACAAGAAAATCTTGGACAGTATTGGAAAGGGTGCACTAAAGCGCATTCGATGGTGTAATTTTTGCCCGTTTGTGACATCACCGTCGCGTACTACAAGGGTAAAACCTGTCTTTCTCGCTACAATAAGTGCATAGACTTTTTTCAAGAGCTGTGCAGTTAAAACTAAGTACGATGGTTTGTTGATTCTGCACAATAAATTTCATAGAAACGGCCATCTTTCTAAAAACATTTTGGCTTCGCCTATGTTTTTTTCGCCTCCAGGGGGCCACGCGTCTAAAGCATTTTGTTTGTTGATTTGAGACTTCATTGCCCTTGTTTCACAAACAGCGACTGTTTGAAAATCGCAGAACAAATTCATACATGTATTTTAAACCTTCTCACCAAATTTGTAGTACACATCTTCCCAGGAAAAGTTTTACGGGTTTTCGGCTACCTATTTTTGTAAACGAAACTGATTTTTGGGTCTATGCTGTGCATATTGACGGCTCAAGGCAGAAAAACGAGGAAGTTTCGGGGGTATTTTCATGGATCAACTCTTATCCAGTTCACCAATGTGATGGTCAATGCTGCAACACTTTTCACTTTCTCACCTTTTTGCAAAGTTTTAATTAGAACAATTAAGCCAAAAATATTATAACTCTTACCGGCCACTTGTGGTCGTAGCTTTCGCCGTTTTGGGGAAGCCACTTGAAAGAGTTATGGCATGCATGCACATCCATCAAAGGTTTGTTTGTGCGAATTTGGTGTTGGTCCAGGTTCGAGTTCACACTTAAAAATATTGACCTTGCGTTCACTTAAAAACATTGACCTCGCGGGGTTAACTCCCAAATAAAAACTAAATCAGACTGGGTCGCTCACAAAAGAAGGGGATTTTGAGCCTACAGATTAAACCTACTTACAGAAGGATAAGGTCTTTGGCCTACGTTGGTGCAGTAAATCAACTAATTCAACTTTAAATAAGCCACAATGCCTGCATTAAGCTATTCTGCTGCATACGTTAGGCTAACTTTGTCCAAAGATTCTAGTCCACTGAAACGTTAGATTACATTGCGATAAACAAATTCTGAATAATAGAAACAAGGTAAACAAATTTCAAATAAATATCCAGCCAGCTGCTTCCAATCTAATGTCAAAACATCCGATCTTGAAAGAAATTCAATCTCTGCAGGGGATGTACGCCTTGCTAATGCCACAAAGCCCTGATAATCCAAAGGCCGGTTTAGATAAGCCCCACAGATTTATGAAGGTATTTTGACAACGGAAAAAGATTAGCAATGAATAAAATTGGCTTCTATTAGTAAAGAAGTACTAAAAGCGTTAGGGGTTGAACAAATTTTTATCAATTTTGCGTTTATAAACCAGAAACAAATCAACTTTCTGGCAGAAAAACATCAAACCGTAACTGATTTTTATCGTAGGGTAATAAATATCCACTATAGTCTACTGTAGGAGACCTGAAAGCTACGCGTGGAAGGTCATCTAGCCATAAGCTAGTAATAGAAAACTGGAACGTCTCTTTGTTCACAGGGAAAGAACACAAAATGGTCGAGGAAGGTAAATGATATTTTCTGTGTGTAGTCGTCATATCTTTGACTAAGCATCGTGGTTCTATAGCACGGTTCTACCGTTGACCTGGGCGAGAGGTGGAAACTCTTCTGCGGCGGCGTTGAGCCATCAAAGTTTTCCCATTTTGTAGTGGGGTTACTTACAAGCCCTCAGCGGCGAATGTGTTGATGAATGGATCCCACTAGGAGGAAGGGTGTTTGAAGCTGTTCGGCCGCTCCCTGCTTGATAGAGGTGCACGGCGCAAAGGAAAGTGCACTGTAGCCGCAATTCGTGGGAGAAATTATTGCTGATGCGCTGTGAAGATTCCACGATCCTTTCGTGAGACTTCAATACACACGTTAGGAGCGATGCCGGGTTATGAAGGGAGGCGATCGGCATACATGGTGATGCTGACGTTGGTGATAACCGAAGACACCCGCAGAAAACATGTTTTAACAATCAACTGACTGAGTCTGAGCATCATGAACACTTTCTTTCAACACAAAGATGTGTACCACAGATGAGCGGATTGTCATATTTTGTGATCCAAATCCAGTCCTGAATTTTTAAAACTCAGTTCAGGTCCAGCCAAATCCAGCCATAGTCCAAAATTTTAAAAAACTGAAAGTCCAAGTCCAAAATATGTCCAAAAAATTAACAAAATGCAGCTTCTTATCTAGAAAATTTTCGACATTTTTTCCGTTAACTCAATCTAAACCAAGTACTGATCCTATATTTATGAATCGATTTACAGTCCGGATCAAATCCAACATATTTCGTTATAAATATTCATCTACAAAAACCGCCAGGGCCAACACAAACGTGCAAGATTCTACCGAATAAAGTTGTAATCCCAGGCGGGAAACCACGTGAGAAAGACACTTTGCAGAGGGGCTATAGACCTTGTTCAGCGAGTAATGGGAAAAACGTAACCCTTGGTGGAGCCAGAACGTGAAAGATGATATTCTGAAAAATGTAGCCTACCAGGAAGGGCTTGAAAACAAAGCAGGCTTTAGAACAAATATGACACTACTTTGCATTCCCGTTACGCTGAGGTGGAAAAGTCCGTAGCCGACAGGTAGTGGATGATACCCAGTAGATTTTGGTCCTTGCCGTAGCTCCACAGAACAACTTTTCACTTACCAGCAACTTGGAATATGTCCAAGACTTCTGTACGTTTTTTGTCTACCTCACGCAAGCACACGACTGCATTCCTTGTGAAAAACCTTAGGTAGAATTCGAAAAAATATACAAGGCTCCCTTCTTTCCAGAAGTTGTAGACCAACGAAATTTAGCGTTGAACGGCACTTTTTCGCTTTACGCATAGTGAAGTCGTGTTTACGAGTGTCGATGAAGAAAGACTTAAAGTAATTTTTTTTAAGAACCAATGTCTGAATCACCAATCTTTGCCAGTACTTTTTCATGACAAACATGCAGATAAATTGCAGAGTGAGACTGTATCAATAACACTAGTGAAACTACAAACCGAATCGAAACCGGTATATTATTATTTTTGTATATATATCATCTCAAGATTATCTTGTCGTTTTACTTTCGTTTTATGCACATTTTAGTTATTTTGTTTTTGCGATTTTGCGAATTTCTGCTGTATTGCTGTGCTGTATTTTGTATGTTATTTCAAAGTGTTCATGTATTCATTGTAACGGAGAGTCACAAATTGTGCATTTTTCAATTTGCACACACAATTAAGTGCTCAACGTGCTTCTGGAGGCAGTTTATAATTGTTGTGTTGCAATTTCTAAGGCTGGAAAATGCCGACAGTTTCAACAAAGTTTGCTGAGAAAAAACCTGAGTTCCAGAGTGATATTAACAAAAAACTTGCCCGGAGTTGGAATGTGTTTTCACAATATTTGAAGTTCTGCTTTGGAGTCGAAGGCTAAAAGCTTTCATTCTCCGAAGCTCTGATGCGAATGATATCTATCTGTTTCTCTCCCGTTTCAGTCAATCTTCTTTGCAAACTTTGGGTAATCATAATTTACTGGAAATTCACGATTGCATGCCCTGCATAATATGTTAATACGGTATTCTAACTCTCTGCATCTTTACGTGACAAAGACACCACAAGACGACGCAGCTAAATCTGCTCAAAAAGTGTTTTACCAGGAAATCAATTTCGCGTCTATAACGCATTTTCAGTCCTGTAAATTGCAAGCAAAAGCTGACAGGTGGATTGATGAAACACTACAGCAAGACTTTGTGTTGTTTGACGAGTTGACCGCCATGGTCCTTCGTCAATCCTATGTGACACAGTGACAGTCTTTGTTTAAACTGATCAGTTATTTTGTCATTATGTTTCCATTTATTCTAATCTTCACTGACAATTCTCATGTTTACTGACCTGTAAATCTGTAAAAAAAAACACTCTCCATTACCATTGCGCTGACATCACCGAACTGAACAGCTAAGCTAGCACCAATTGTAGAAAAAATACGAACTGTAGTTTGAAACATACGCCATGAGTATCACGCTGTTATCACTGTAACTGATCGAGAGACAAAACTAAAGCCATTTGGCATACGACTGGTTTGAAGCAGCTGGTTTGAAAGAGCCACACAAAGCCCTGTTCGGTTGCACGTGATCTGCGCAGCTATGAATTGCTAGTCGACGCAAATGAGTTGAGTAGAACTGATTTTATTTGGCAATACATAGTATTCCAGCAAGAAAAACAAATTTGTGCAAAGATGTCAGGGCATTGACGGAACCGGAAGGTTGTTGAGTTGTTGCCCCTCAGCAGTTGAACTAGCTTTTTCACTGTCCAGTTTAAACTCGTGGTGTTGCATATACGTGGGAAAGAGCTGCCAGATGATCAACACAGCTGTGCAGGGAGTGCTGGGCTGCAACAGGTCTCTCCCGGTGGGTCAGCTATCATGCCACTGTATTTTCATTTATTCCAATGTTCCCTGACAATTGGTTTACTTATTGCGCGATGGCTCTTGCACTGCTGCTGTTTATTTGCTGAGTCATATGAAACAATAGATCAATCAATCACTCAGGTACTTAGATCTGCAAGAATCTGGGAGTGGCAGAGAAAGTATATGCCCAGCTAAAATGAAACTCAAATGCTGAGAGGGCATCGTAGGGTGTACGTTTTGAATTTTTCTTCTTGCTTCATTAAATTTCCATTATTTCTTGAAAGCATAGTTAGCAGTGATTTCCTGTTCGTGTCGTGGACACACGAAATATGTTTTTTAGGAATCTGCCCACCATGCTGTGCTTTCATAACTCTGCGATGATTCTGACAGCACGGAACCACATTTAAGTTACAAAGTAGCACAAGAGAAAAGTAGCTAGATCTGCTCACAAAGCTTTTTACTAAGAAATTGATTTAACCAAATTGCTATGTTTTACTCTTGTATAGAGCAACTGAATTTATTGTGTTACAGCTTGGGGATCCGCAACCACTTCACATTTGAAATCAATTCACGAAAAACGAAACATGTTGCGCAACATGAAGTTCATTGATTATGATGCACGTGTAAGCCCCGTTTACAAACATTAAAGTTTCTCACTTGTAGGATATACCCGTATATAAATTGGAATTGGCCGAACTAGTGCACAGGTTTCATGACTGGCTACTTCTTAAAATATTTATAATAATCGACTCCAGATATCATCTGATATTCATAACTGCTATGCAAGATATACTAGCAATCAAAACTACTTTTTCGTCATTTCAGTAGTGTCCAAAAGCAGTATTGGTAAGAAATTAATATTTTTAAAAGTAGCAATGATATAGGGAGAATTCAATCCGGAGTAAAAATATTAAACATAGCTGAAACATAATCTGTTTGAAAATAAGTTTGATCACCTCCAGATTTTTGTTCTATGAGTGGCATTTACTTATATATCTCTTGTTTAAAACTTCTAGTTGGAGGTGTCGGCTAGATGACCCAAAGGATTTATTCGGTTTCCCAGGTGCAACATGGGAATACTTTGAGCTATGTACGCAAAGCATTTTTTTCATTGTTCCTAGCCTGGCTGTTTTTGCCGTGAGCACTTCAATACAAGCCGACATGAAATGTGGGACATGGTGAATTTTTTAAACGTTTTGCTGGATTGCATGCAATGCGACGAATTTATTTAAAGACAGTTGGCGGCGTTAACAAACGTAAACGTTTTGTTCAAAACTGTTGAGATAGGCAATTGTCCATTTGCCCCACATCCTTCGTTGCAGTCCTGTTTGGAAATAAAACGCTAGTGTGTACAAATTATAATAACAAGAGTGCCTATTTTAGATGTCATCCAAAGCTATGCATGAGGGATGAAGCATGTTCCATTTAATTTGCTTTTTTCAGATGAACTGGATGATGATGCCATGGTTGCTTGGCTTGGACTGCAAGTGGTGGAACATCAAAGTTGGAAAATACCAACAGCCACAAACAAGAAAAGGAAACTGCGAAATGGTAAGTCAAAAAATACACAATGACTGGAAATGTTTCTGAAGATTTTTGTTTATATAAATAACAAAAATTTTATTACCACAAACTTTTATTCACAAAAGCTCAAATACTAGGTGCAGTATACCACTTTCGTGACTTCGTGTGCACGCTTTGCACCGTACACTTCGGGAATCACATTGAAACGTCGCCTGTTTCGGCAGATTCGTTTTTTCCTTTGTTTTAACGTTCCCATGATGACTTCTATACCTTTGATATTTTCCTTTCCAAATCCTTAGTAAGTGATGCATTAACCTACAGCAGATTTCTCATACTTTTGGTCTTCAACCACCATTTTTGAATCTGTTTTTTCTCATACTTCTATCTTATATTGCATCAGTTTTTCAGCCCAACAAGCGCGGAAGGGTAATTCAAAATAAAAACAAATGGCACGGCACTGAATAATGTTTATTATACGAAACTCACACCATCATTGGATGTGGTTGCTTTCTGCTGTACACTTCATTAAATATCAGACTTTTTTACAGGCAAACTCGTGCTTTAGAGTTCAAGATAAGTATGGACATGTATTTTCTCATCCTGCGCAATGAATATGTTCAACTTTTTTATTTCTTGTCATATCTTCACGGACCCAGTTTGGGAAACCCTGGCCTGCAGAATACAAAGAAGGCCAATCAAGAAAGTCAAAGCTTACAGTGATGTTAAAAGAAACTATTTGAAAGAAATGCATAGCGCCACAGCTTATAAAGATAAGCTCACTACAATAGACTGTGTAACAACTTAACCTACACAGAAAAAAGCATCTGGTAAAGTAACAGCTGGAAAAGGCATAGGCTCACAGCGGTCTCATCCAATTTAAGGGTTGCACTGATTACAGCTGGTAGTCATTGATCACGCAAACATTCAGTGCGACATAAGAAAACACCTCGTTTGAAAAACAACAAAAGCAAAGCAGAAAAGAGGAAGACTGTCTCTAACTTGTGAGCAAACGTATGGATAATGGCAAAAGCAAAAAGTCTCCGATTGTCTTCCAAGGTAGCGCCAAGCTAGCTACAAACAGGAACTTGCTCGATTAATATCACACGCCTTCTCCACAGCGATCAAGGCCATCTCAACTTGGCTCGATGTCACAACTTGTGCAGCTGTAACGAAAGATATGTCAAAGGTGTTTTGCTCATCCAAACCATCAAGTTCACACGAAATCACACTACAACCTTGCGGCGATGCTGGCCCAGATCTAGTTTCTACGAGTTCGATGTTTTCGGATTTTTAGAACTTCCTTAAGCTTCCTTAGGAGGACTATGGGCAAGATCTTAGGTGGAGTCCGTCCGCAATCATAAATCAACAAAGCGAACGTGGACAGCTACTGTACGATTAGTTAAGCATTTCTGTAACGTCACACACTGGTTCCTCATACGTTCTAACTTATCGGCGAAACAAGATGTGTCAGAGTTCCCTAGTCAGTTCATCGTTTTTGCCAAGATTTTACATTTTTGCAATAAGTGATGAAATGATTATATAACGTAGAAACAGTGGCAGCACTTTGTGGAGATCTTGCAGTGTGCGTCACGCAAGTTCTTCCCAGGCTTTATCTGGAAAGTTTTTGGTGTTAAAACGTTTTATCATACGCTTCATTGCTCACTAAAGCATTGAATTACGATTTTTTAAGGGATATACCTGCAAGATAAAACAAAGTTGTTCTAATGTTTGCAACGCATCTAGCGTTAAGATGCGCTTGCCACACGTCTAGCGCAGAAAAAGCTTTTAACACATTCAAAATAACAAAAGTACCCCTATTGTTATAAACAAAAGCAGGGGAGCCAAATAGACGAAAAGTTACAAGATAATTGACGGCAGTTGAAACAGTATTTTCCCAACTCAACAAAGATAACTGAAATTCACCGCAATCATCAGCTGCAACCAATAAGTAATGTTTCCTTTGGAGATCCTAGTTCTGCGCAGATTATGCACTCGGAACAAATGTTCTTTATAGGGTAATGTAGATTTCTACTTTGAAGGAGACTTGCAGTAATGATCAAGCGTTTAGTGAGTTCGTTGAAGATCGAAATATCGCGTGACTGAAGCAAATACTTTGCACAGACGTAAAAACACCATCTGGTGCCGCATTTTCGTTTCCTTTTGTGTGGTTTACAAGGTAGCTGTAAGAACCCAGTTTAATTTTCCATTGTTAGATCTTGCTGTTTTTTGGTTTGCTTGACTTGTCCAGGTAACATGTCTGGGCAAAGAGTTGTTCCGTGATTGACACAAAAAGGATCCAGTGTGAACAAATTTAGGGTGGCATTGACGCCGATATCTTTATAACGCTTGCAATTTTGTAAAGATAAGCTGTCAAACGAACACATTCACTTGAAAGAACTTTTTACGCAGCCATTTTCACAAAAATTGAATTGCTTTTAAATTCAGCCGTAAACGGTTGTATGGGATGGTACATGTTGGACATGCAATAATGGAGGAGGCTTGACGCAANGTTTTGAACGCTGGCGTGTGGCAGCTGTTTTCTGTACAAACCAGCTTCCGAATATATTTATTTCATGTACAAAATGAACGTATATGAATTTATTAAAAATATTATTCCAAATCAGTTGCTAGCAAGAAGTCATTTGCTGTATACTATTAGATTTTCGTGATCCATGTATACTGACATTGCGTTGAAAACGTTGCGTCAAGCCTCCTCCATTGCATGTGGAGGAGTATATTGACATTGCTCGTATAGGCACGTATGCGTTTTTGTTTGGATTTAGCAATCTCCCCGCCTACCATACTTTGACATGTCCAGATACCGTTAATTATATCATATCATGATCTGATCATAAACAGCAGATTATTACATTTGTCGGTTGGTTTGAAATTTGCAAGACAGCTGAAATTTTGTTGAGAGCCATGATTTTGGCAGCTGAATTGAATTTTCTTAACAAATATAACTTGATAAAAAACCTTGCATACTTTAAATTATCTTTTAGAAGGGTGTTAGGCTGAATTCAAATCCTGGTTAGGTCATGCAGACGACAGGCGAAACCTCACTTGCAGCCTCGAGCTCGGCGTTTAGTGAGTGCGTGGGACAGCATCAGCGCAACGCTGCCAATGCATGCCGCACATGCAGCATTCACTGCCAAAGCAGTTTGCGTTATTTCACAATTATTAAAGATTGCACTCAGTTCACAATCGTTAAATAAGACCTTCTTCCTCGCAAAAATTACATTGTAACTAGAATTAAAGTATCTTTGGGCCAGCTTTGTGAAGTGTGAGGTCCCAAACCTAACGTATATTGGTCTCGTGTACAGAGCTGGATTAAAGAGTAGGGGGGCCGGGGCAATTTTCACTGGAGGGCCCCTATAATGTATTCCTTGACGTCATCGTTTGTGAAATTTATGTTTTCGCTGATTCGCAACGATCTCGTTTGCTTTTTCCAGTGGTCGATTATGTGCCTGCCGTATTAACTTTATTGTAAACCGAACGAAATGGTGTTAGAAATTAATGTCAAGCTGCCCTTGATTGTAAACCGCACCTGAACATAGGTTACCTTAGCCTCTGAGATACATTCGCGACGTTCGCGTCCTCGTGCGTTTCGCGTTTTCAATGATGCTTACACCACCACATCTGTCTTCTGTGACGGATGTGCACGTGATACTGAAGAAAATCGAATGCGAAAGAAAAATTTGGTCGCCGAAACGGAGCTAAAGAACGACTGATCGTCATCTATACCTTTCGATAAAGTAAAGAAATAATATGTAAGCCGCTCTTGATTGGGAGTCGCATGAAATGATGAAAAAACTTTATAAGCCGTGGCTTACAATCGAATAAATAGCCTACGGTACTCAACTGCATATACAGTCAGCTGCGAGAAGAGATTTTATGATATAAACTCTACAGTGTATTCTTGTTAAGAAAAAATATTTCCAAAGGCTAGAGAGCGACTGGGCAAGAAACAACATTTACCCGAACAATAAGCAGATACCAGAGATTACAAACAAAGACACCGGAAAAATAACATACCAATATCGCCAGCCAGTCTGAGTGTGAAAGGTGCTTCGAAACTTACGTCGTGATTTTCGCCTACATTTTCAGGTGCTCTGGTTAACCCCACTGTTTTGACATTGCTGGTTAAAAGCTTTGTTGAAAAAAAGATTTTCAGTCGTGACGTTTCAGCTAATACTGCCAGATTCTTGCGCTTTTTCACCTTAGAAACTTGGCCATTTTCAGCTCCTGGTGGCATTATAGATTTCGGCATCGCGCTAGCTATACACTGCAATCTCGCTTTCTGCTCTTTCGTTCTACAAATCGACTGATCAAAAACCTTTTCTGACAGAACACGCAAATACATGTGGTGTAAATGGCTTGACTAGCTTCATGTGTTTATAATATAACCCAAGAATAGTAGCCATAGGAAAAAAGTGACTTTTCACCATAGGTTACCCAGTGTTTTTTAAGGTTTTTCGAAGAGTGTCGTGATGGAGGTTTAGGGTGTCAACACAATTTTCCTTTCAATGTCTGATATTTTTCACTGATTTTCATACAATTGCAAGTTTCCGTTAAAATATGCCTAATTATTTGAACACAATATTCGACTTTGGCAAAAACCTAAAGACAAGTTTATAAATAGAAAATTTCAGTTTTCTGGGAGCATCTGAACACATGACAGAACCAATGTACCTTGGATCTTTCGATTCGGAGAAGTGGCTTGACATTCTGGGCTTTAATGGATTTCAGACCTGTGCACTTTGTCACGAAGTGTCACACCCTGAGCTCTTCGCAAAAAAAAAAACGTTTTTCCGCTTGTTCATGGGAAAGTATTCCTTCAGTCGTTACTCAAGGTTCATGTCCACAGATGAGGATCGAAACAAAGAGCGATTTAAAAACTGAAAGCATTGTGAACTTTGAAATCTCCTGTTTTCACCAGACAGCAACAAAGCTCACGCGGAATTGCGTTTGCTTTCGGAATTCGTGTATCAATCTCTTTGTTCTGCCTTCTGTAACTCGTGAATATCACCACAAATTGCTAAGGTACTTAGGAATACTATCGTTTTTTTTGTCACGTTAATGATATCATCGGGTCTGCCAGACCCAGTTTTCAAAAATAAAAAAATACCTATTCCGTTTAACTGCAATTTATCACAAAAACTACACTGAAAATATACGTCTCACTGAGCAATTTGAGCACTAACAAAGTTACTTTACTCTAATATCATACGATTCTTGATGAAAAGTAAGTAGGGTGTCGAAAGTCATATGTGCTTGTTTTAGCGAAGGTGTCATGTAGTCCTGAACTGAATTGCTCATAAAAGAAAAATTACGGGCGTGAAGAACTTCTCTATTTGTATGCTGCTAACAAGACCTTAGAAGCATACACTGAGTGAGTTTCAGCTTTTTACAAGCAAAACTTCCTCTAACCATAACGTGGGGTCAGCGTGACCCGTCACCTCACACTGATACAATCGTCGGGTCTGCCAGACGTGAACTCGCTCCACTGTGCAAAATCTAGAAGAGCGTGGATGACGGCGATCGCACCTATTATTAGTCACACAAAAACATGAAGCTACTAAAGAGTTCAAAGCACCCCGACTTCCGCTTCCGTAGTTTAACGTGGATAACCTCATTTGACCCGGGTCTGGCAGACCTGCGATAGTATTCCAGGGTTAAACTTACCTGCTGCAGTATATTGCCACTCACTTCCAGAATACACTGCTTTCACGCCTTGAGAGGCATAATACATCAGTCTTTTTAGGGTTGATTTTAGTTCCTGCTTGGATGCAAGCAGATGAAACCGGAGCAAGTGCATTTTGAAGGCTCTGTTGAGAAGTTGCTAGCAGTACCAAATCGTTCGCAAAAAGCAATTAGTAATTTCTGTAGTTCCAAACGGTGGCATCATGGTCGATTCGGTTGTGTCTCAATTTTTTGGGAGAGGGCCACGTAAGCTATTGCACAACAGTTTGAGGGCCGGACATCTTAAGTAACGTGATTGGTTTCGGAAAAATTGCGTTACACCAAATGAACACATTTTTTGTAAATATATCATTTTTTCATTATTGGCAAAATGTGTTTTGCGGCCGGACGAAATAGCTTCGCGGGTCGGATTTGGCCCACGGGCCGTAGTTTGGAGACCCATGATATAGAATACGAATAGGAGTGGTGACAGTACACACCTTTATCGGGAGTCCATCACCACGGTGACCGCTTGTGATTTAACTCCATCAACAGGAGCATTGATTGTAAGCAGGAATATAGTTACTTGGCGGCCAGTAAGAGATGGCCGTCAACACCATACTCCCGGAACACTCCCCAAAGCTTTTCACGAGGAACTCGTTCATATAATTTCCCGAGGTCGACAAAACATGTGTATACGTCTTTGCGATGTTCCCAAGATTTCTCGAGAATTTGTTGGAGAGTGGAATTTTGTTCTGTTGTGCTATGGCCGTGACGAAAACCGCACTGGGTATCATCCAGCTTTGGTTCAATTATTGCGAGGTATCTTTTTGCAAAGCACTTGACGTACACTTTTCCAGGGAGGTTAAGGACAGAGATGCCTCAGTAGTTGGTGCATTCACTCCTGTCTCCCTTTCCGTGTATCGGGATGATCAGTTTGCCAAACTTTCGGTGCCCTTCCAAAACGCCATGCCACCTGTCACGCAGTGGCGCAACCAGAATGAAGCCGAAGAGGCCATGGCTCCCCCGAAACAAACTTGCTAAGATTTTTAATGGTGCTTTACATCAATTTTCAATTGTTAGAAAATAAATAGAAGGAACAGTCAGACTCAAAACGACGTCAGTGACTGACGACGTCATAGACTGCCCCCTCCCGAACAAAACTCTTGGCTGCGCAACTGCTGCCACGCACACGAGTCAGCCAAATCATCCAGCGTTCTAAGTTCCCCTAATTCACTCTCAAACTTTTCCCAAGTAGCTTTAAGCTCGGATTAGGCAGCGGCATCAGACAGCTTAGTGATGCACAGTTCTACGGAATCTTTCATCTGTGCTAAGTTGAAACATCCCGCCTGAAAAACTTTGCTTCGTTCTGTCAGGTGAGGTAGCAGTGTTGGCAAAAGGAAAGCACCATAATTAAATTTTTTGTTTTCACAAGTCGCAATAAAAAATGCCCGGTGCATCACTTTTTGTTTCTCACAGCTGTTTCAGTGCTGCCCAAATAGCCAAAATCTCACTCCTAGCTCTCACAGT